>Ga0308157_10009089_pt1 | contig 11110 bp, 13 predicted proteins | sample PhyBR1_FD_201035 | JGI IMG/M metagenome (GOLD analysis project Ga0308157, IMG submission 201035) | Phyllosphere microbial communities from UC Gill Tract Community Farm, Albany, California, United States - DLSLB.R1 | ecosystem: Host-associated > Plants > Phyllosphere > Unclassified | place: USA...
AGGAGAAGCAGACGCGCGTGATCGAGATCCTGCTGACGGCGATCCCCGCGCGGGCGCTGCTCGCGGGCAAGGTGATCGGCAACACGCTGCTCGCGCTCGCGCAGATCATTCTGATCGTCGCGGCGGTAGCGGTATCGCTCATCGTGACGGATCAGATAGAGATGCTCGCAGGGCTCGGCGCCCCGCTGCTGTGGTTCGCGCTGTTCTTCGTGGCCGGCTTCCTGCTGATCGCGACAATGTTCGCCGCGACGGGCGCGCTCGTGTCGCGTCAGGAGGACATCTCGCAGACGATCGCGCCCGTGATGTACATCGTGATGATCCCGTACTTCCTCGTGATCTTCTTCAACGACAACCCGCTCGTCATGGCGATCATGTCGTACGTGCCCTTCTCGTCGCCGGTGTCGATGCCGATCCGTCTCTACTTCAACGAGGCGCAGTGGTGGGAGCCGATCCTGTCGATCATCATCTCGCTCATCGCCTGCGTACTGGTGATCATGCTGGCCGCGAAGATCTACGAGCGGTCGCTACTGCGCATGGGATCCCGCGTCAAGTGGAGCGAGGCGCTGAAGAAGTAGCGGTCGGGCCGCCGGCGCGCTGAGGTCAGCAGAAGTACGGCATGACCATGCACAGCACCCCGGCGGAGTCGGGGGCCACGACCGCAGCTCGTTGGATCTCAGCGATGGCGATAATCAGAGTATTCGCGAACATGATGTCGCTCCTTATCGGGAGTATCGGCTGGTTCACCAAGAAGTCTGTCGAGAACCCGAGCGCGCCGCCTCATCCGAAAGTCGCACGATGGTCATGACGCAAGGTGGTTCTCACACGGATCACACGCGTCGTATACGCTGTGCGCCATGAGAACGCGATACTGGGGGAGCAGCCGCGAATGGCGCGCGCTCCCCCGGCCAGCGATCACCGTCCCTCTGCTCGTGCTCGCGTTCGCCGTCTGCGTCTTCGCCGACTTCGCGGTCGCACCCTACAACTACAGCGACCTGCGGGCCGTGCTGCTGCTCGTCATCCCCTACTCGCCGCTCCTCGCGCTGACGCTTGGGCCCCTCCCGGGCGCCGTGGCATGGTTCCTCGCCGCCGCGATCACCCTCGCGAGCCAGGACGAGTCGCAGACGGTCATGGCGCTGCTGTTTCCCCTCATTCCCGTCGCGGCGTTTTGCACCTACCTCTTGCCGTGGCGATCGGCGATCGTCCTCACCGCCGCGTTCTTCGCGGTGCTCCCGATCATCGGCATACGGCATCACGCTGCGGGCGCGTACCTGATCGGGGTGTTCCTCGCCGCGGCTGTCGCCGCCGGCCTGGGATTGAACGTCATGCGCCAGCGCAACGAGAAGGTGCAGAAGGAGCTCGATGAGGCGCGCGACCACGAGGCCGACATCCGAGCGCAGGAGCGAAAGCATCTCGCCCGCGAACTGCATGACATCGTCGCACACGACATCACGGTGATCGCGATGCACGCGAACCGAGCCGAGTTCCTGGCAAATCCGGCGCAGGTGACCCAGCTGCTCGGCACGATCAGCGTCTCCGCGCGGCAGACGCTGCAGGACCTGCGCAACCTCGTCGTCGTGCTCAACGAAGACCGAGAGGCCGCCGACGAGGAGCCGCCCGAGATCGCCCCCGACGACGCGACGCCAGCGGCGTTCGCAGCCGAGGTGGACGGAGTCGTGGGCGCCCTCCGAGACGCGATATTCACGATCGACCTCGAGATCGACGGGGCTCTCCAGCGGATCCCGTCGAGTCTCATCCCCGCGCTGCGGCGCACGGTGCGCGAGCTCGGCACGAACATCATGAAGCACGGCGATCCGGCCGGACGCGCGCGGATGCGCATCACGATCGACGACGAGGAGCTCGTGCTCAGCGCCGAGAACACCGTGTTGAAGCACGACACGATGCCCTCGTCGCTGACCGGGCTCGAGGCCATGCGCGAACGGGCACTGCTGCTCGGCGGTACGGTCGACTTCGGCGCGGTCGGTGGATTCTGGACCAGCAAGATGACGCTCCCGCTCAGCGGGGCCAGGAAACAGGAACGGCGGAACGATGATCCGAGTGTTGTTGGCAGACGATGAGTCCCTCACACGCGTCGCCCTTCGCGACTATCTTGCGTCGGATCCGTCGATAGAGGTCGTCGGTGACGCGTCGAACGGGCGGCTGGCGATTCAGCAGACGCGTTCCCTGGAGCCGGACATCGTGCTGATGGACATGCAGATGCCGATCATGAACGGTGTCGAGGCTACGAGGGCGATCCGTGAGTCGTCACCGGAGGTGGCCGTGCTCGGACTCACGACCTTCACGACCGATGAGTACGTCGTCGAGGTGCTCCGCGCGGGTGCCGCGGGATACTTGGTGAAGGACACGCCGCCGCGCGAGATCATCGACGCGGTCCATCAGGTCGCTGCGGGCGAGTTCGTCATCTCGCCCGAGGTGACGCGGCACGTCATCCGGGGTGTCGCCGACTCCGTTCCCGCCGTGGCCGCGCCTGACCCCGTGGTCGCCGAGCAGTTGAACGAGAAGGACCTGGAGGTCATCGATCTGCTCGCCCGCGGCATGAGCAATCGCGAGATCGCGGCCGAGCTCTTCGTCGCCGAGTCGACCGTCAAGTCGCGATTCATCAAGGTGCGCGAGAAGCTCGACGTGCGCGACCGCGTGCAGATCCTCGTGAAGGCGGTCGAGTACGGCCTCGTCAGCGTGCGCCCTCTGCGGTAGCCTCACGCCGCGACGTCGACGGCCGTCGCCCCCGCGACACGAGGGGCGTCCCATCCGCGCAGGTCGCGCACCGCAGCGAAGATCGAGCGCAGGTCCTCGGATGCCGCGGCCGCGCCGCTGTGCGCATACACGCCACCGACGTTCACGACCACCTCGTCGACACCGGCATCCCAGTACGCTCCGATGCCGGCGGCGATCTGCTCCGGCTCTCCGGTGAGGTATACCCCTGCGTCGAGCACGCGCTGGGCGTTGCCGCGCGGATCGGCCGCGTCGCCGCCGATGCCGGCCTGCCGCAGCATCCGCAGATAGTGCGGCGCGCGCAGATGCTGACCCACGACGGAAAGAACCCTGTCGACCGGATCCGCGCCCGCGCGATCGACGGCGCAATGCACGATCGCCGTCGTGCGAGCGGATCCGCCGGCGGCCGCCAGGGTCGGCATGATGACGTCGTCGAGGTAGGGAAGCGGCGCGAGCCAGGTGATCGCGCGATCCGCGACAGCACCGGCGACCTCGGCCATGCGCGCACCGAGCACGCCGATGCCGACCTCGACGCGCGGCACGTGCCCGACCACGGGCGGCAACGCGGCCGGGAGCTTCTCATCGCCGAACTGCCAGGGACGGCCGTCGAGCAGCGCGCGCACGGCCGTCACGTAGTCGCGGGTGTACCCGAGCGGGGAGCTGGGGGTGACGCCGACGGATCGGCGGAAGGAGAGCCCCCCGGTGCCGAGGCCCATGACGTGCGTTCGGCCCGACAGGATCGCGGTCGAGCGCGCGCTCGCCGCAGCGTGGAAGGGGTGACGCAGCGGCATGAGCTCGACACCGCTGCCGAACGGCATCGCGTAGCCGAGGCCCGACAGGTAGGCGAAGACGTCCTGCGTCTCGACAGCGAGCGACTGTCCGCACCACAGACGATCCGCGTCGACGCTCAGAGCGTCTCTCGCGAACTGGCGCATCGGCGCCGGGTCCATGGGCTGAATCGGCAGAAACACCGAAAGATCGTTCATGTTCTTCCTCCTCGGATATCAGTGCAGGGCGAGTTCGATGTCGTCGAGCATCGACGGGGCGAGGCCCTCGACGAGCGCGCGCGGCGGGTGCTGAGTGAGTGCTCGAGCGCGGTCGACCACGCGGGCGGTGGCAATGCGGCCGATGCGGTCGCTGGCGCTCGCGAAGGCACTGGCCGGCAGACCGCGCAGGATGAATGACGTCGCGCCGTCGAGCACGCCCGGCAGGCTCGACCCCGCGAAAAGGTAGGCCGACCGGGCATGCGCGCGGGCCGTGGCGATCGTTTCGGGGAGAGCGACCAACCGAGGCATGTCGCGCAGCGTTCCAACAACGGCCGCGACCGCTCGAGGAGCCGTCTCGGGAGTTTCGATGCCCATGGTGAGGTCGAGCCATTCGCGCCCGTCGACGAGACGCAGTCGCGCCCGCACGTCGTATCCGCCGCCCAGCGCATCGGCCGCGGCGCGGGTGACGAGCGCGGTGCGGTGCCCCGCGGCGGCGGCCAGCAGAACCGAGCCCGCGAGCGCGTCGTCGATCTCCGGAGGGGCGCCGAGATCCACGAGCACGTGCGCCGCCGGAGCCGCGTGCTCGTCGAGCATCACGACGCGGGTACCGTCGTCACGGCGATCACCGGTGAGCAGCGGACGCCCCGGCGAGCGCACGCTCTCCACGCGAACCGTCTCCCCGTCGACGACGACGAGACGCGCGTGCAGTTCGGATCCGGGTGTCTCGCGCCGCCCGAAGGCCTGCGCGATCGCGAGGTCGACAGGATCGACCCCCGCGCCCTTCGTCGCACGGGCGAGCGCCTCGTCGACGTCGCCGAGCGCATCGCGCACCTCGTCGACCGCGTCGCGCGGGGCGAAGCATGTGACGACCGCGTGCTCGTCCCGCACACTGGCCGCCATCGGAAATCCCTGCGCCATGAGCTCTGCCGCGCCCGCTGAACCGAGGATCGCGTCGGCGAAGCCGCGCGCGTCTCGCACGTCGAGCCCCGTCCCGCCGACGACGATGTTGACGCCGATCAGGTCGCGGCCGTCGTGCAGCGCCGTCGCGTCGCCCGTCACAGCGCCTCCCCGATCTCGCGGACGAACGCCCGCAGTTCGGCGACGGGCACGGTTCGAAGGGCTTCGAGCAACGCGTCGTGCGCGGTGCCGTCGCCGCGCAGCAGCTCGGCGCGGGCTGCCGAGCGCACGCGCGTCTGCGGGTTGTCCGCCGCCAGCCGGTGCGTGATCCACGCGCGGGTCTGCAGCGCCTTCCACTGCGATTCGCCCTGGTCCGCGGCATCCTCCACGCGCGCCGCGAGTCGGTCGCGAGCGGCGACCGGATCCCGCCCCGTTGCGATCAGCAGGGCGAGGTCGGGATCGCGCGTGGAGATGATTCCGTGTCGGCCGACCGACGAGACGATGCCGCGATCCTGCAGCGCGACGGTGCTCACGATCGCCGCGGCGTACCGCGCGAGGTTCGTTCCGTCCAGCCGCACGGAGGCCGAGGCGATCGCGCCGGCGCCGTCCCCCGAGACATCGAGCACGACCGCTGTGCCCTCGGGGGAAGAAGCGCCGATGCTCGGCTCGGCGGAGCCGGGCAGCGACGAGAACGCGTGATCGACCCATTCGGCGACGTCGTCGGTCGGTGCGTCGGATTCGACCGCGACGACGATGTTGTCCCGGCGGTAGTGCGCGCGGTGGAATGACCTGACGTCGTCGCGCGACACGCGCTCGATGCTCTCCGCTGATCCGTATCCGTCGTGCCAGTGACTGACCGGGTCGTGACGCCGCAGGTGGCGCACCCAGAGGTCGTCGACGACCTTTCCCATGCCCCGGCCCGCGAGTTCGTGGCGGATCACGCTGCGCTCGCGATCGATCGATGCCTCGTGGTCGGGGGCGGTCGCCAGGCGCGCACCCTCGTCGAGGATCACGGCGCGCACCTGCTCCGCCGGCATCGCGCAGTGGAACTCGGTCGTATCGGGAAGCGTCGCGGCGCCGTACATCGCACCGAGGGAAGACAGGGTCCCCGAGTGGGATCTCGCCTCGCCGTCGCCGCCCTCCTCGGTGAGGTAGGTGCAGTGCTCGACGAGGTGGGCCGTCCCCTCCCGGTCCGGCGCATCCGCTCGGGATCCGCTGCCCACACACACGGCGATCGCCGCGTGCGCGCGCCCGTGCCGGGCATGGACGAGGCGCAGCCCGCCGGACAGCGCCACGCGCGCTATCGCGCTGGCTCCCGCGGGACTCATCCGTGTACCCCGAGCGCCCAGGACGACGGCGACGACAAGTTCCGAGAGACGTCGAAGGGATCGATCCTCGCGTCGATGAGCGATCGTTCGACCTCCGCCGTGTACGCCTCGAGGCCCAGCCCGCGGGCGCGCATCAGCGCTTGGGCCACGGCGCGGCTGCGGTGCTGCCCGAAGCTCAGTGCCTCGTTCCCGGGGCGCCGGTCATCGGGCTCGAACGCCATCGTCACGCCGTCCGCGAGGCCGTTGGCGAACATCGACACCGGCCCCGTACTCGTCCGCGCCGCCGGGATCTCTCGCGCCAGTGCCGAGGCCGCACCCCAGCTCGGCTGCGGCAGGTAGACCACGAGCGCATCCGCACGGGGGTAGTTCGACGGGTGAGACAGGATCTTCGCCTGCCACGCGGTGCTGAGCGGCTGCAGCGTGGAGATCACCGTCTGCCAGGTGGCGAGCGCGTCGTCGGCCGACTCGATCCGCACATAGAGCCGCACGATCGGTCCGCCGATCGGCTCCGCGCGCGACGTGCTCCGCACGAGGAAGAACCCGGGCGTGAGGTGGGGCCGCACGGCGGGAAGCGTGATGGTCGTCGCGGCCGACTCGCCCTCGAACGCGGGGGTCGGCGACGCGGCGAAGTCAACGAGCACGCCCTCGACGATGCCCTCGTGATCGCCCGTCGGCACGACCTCCGCCTCCGTGGTGACGTCTTTCACCACGTCGTGAAGCGCGCTCTCGAAGTCGACATCGCGGATGTGTGCGAACCCGAATGCGTCGATGATCTCGGAGCGACGAGCGTGGAAGCGGTCATAGATCGCGACGCCCAGCGAGATCTCGACGTCGCGCACCGTCTGCGCGTCGATCGGGCTGCCGTCGACGTCGGCCGACAGGCCGTCAGCCCCCACGTGCACGTCGCTCCAGATGTCCGTGAGCCTCGTGTCGATCGCGTTCATGCCTGCGTCAGCTCCTTCCGGGGCTCGATGATGTCGAGGAAATCGGTGGGTTCGAGAAGCAGGTTGCGGCCGATTCCGGCGGCCGCCCTGATGACCCCGTCCACGCGGAACGAGGCCTCGGAGCTCGCGAACATCCGGTCGAACATGTGCCACCCCGCGAAGCGCACGGTGCGCGTGCTCGTCGCCTCATCGAGGTCGCCGGCGACCTCGGCGTAACCGCGGACGAACGCATGCACCGAGGGCATGATCTCGTCGAGGGCCTCGCCGCCGCAGCGCATTATGTCGTCGTGCGAGGCCGTCGCCGACACCTCCTCGGAGGAGATGCGCTGCGGAATCGTGACGAATGCCGAGAAGAGCAGGTCGCCTATGAACGATCCCAGGTCGCGCGCCGGGTCGCCCGCGCGCACGTCCTCGAAGTCGGTGAGGTAGACGCGCTCCCCCACGAGCATCACCTGGTCGAGGCGAAGGTCGGCGTGGATGCACCGCGCGACATAGTCGTGTGCGGCCTCCTGCTCGCGGATCTCGTGTGCGGCACGAGCCAGCGCGCCGTCGTTCTGCAGGATCCGGATCATCTCGAGCTCGCCGGCCGACATCCCGAGGAACCTCCCGATGGGAATCGCTCCGAACATGTCGAGCGGCGGCTGAGCGTGCCGCTCATCCGACAGTCCATCGACCGCCACCCGATGCATATGACCGAGACGCGATCCGATGTCCGCGATCGCCTCGACCGGCAGCCGCCGCTCCCGCAGGCGCACTCCCGCCCCCTCGGCGCCGCCCAAGTGGCGATACACGAGCACCTGGTCTTCGCGAGAATGCGCGATGAGTTCTGGTCGCACGACCTCCGCGGCGGCGCGGCTCTCGAAGTCGACGATGCGCTCGAACCGCTGCGCGCCCCCCGGACGGAACTGCTTCGCGAAGTACATCGCGCCGGTATCGAGCGTGACGGCCAGGTTGGCGTTGCGGCCGATCAGCGTCTCCGCGCTGTCGACCCGCCCGTCGATTCCTGCGCCGGCGAGCAGCCGGTCGATGATGTCTCTCATTGCGCGTCCTCCATCTGATCGAGGTAGGTGACCATCGATGTGAACCTCGCGAACTCATCGCGGGACCAGCCCACGTACGCGAAGAAGTCATGCATGTGCAGCAGGATTCGGATCTGTGCCAGCACGGCGATCGGGGTGCGGATGTCCCGCCCGTACCCGGCGAGGAACCCGTCGAGCAGTTCTGTCCAGTCGCGCTGTTGTGGGAAGGTGAAGGCGCACTCGAGGATCTCGCCGATCGGCCAGGCGAGATCGAGCTCCGATGCACCGCAGTGCACGTCCTCGCCGACCATCAGCTGCGGCCGTCGCCCATCACGTGCCAGCACGTGGGAGCCGAATCCCGGCGCCCCGTGACAGAGCACGCCGGCCGACGACGCGGCGCTCGCCCGCGCGACGTGATGCTGGATCCGTTCGGCCAGGCCCGGCGCGGCCGATTCGATCTCGACCCGCAGCGTGCGCATGAGCGGCGGCTGTTCGACGCCGCGCAGCCAGGCCATCAGACGCTCGATCCCGCGGCTCATCGTGGGGCGCGCACCGGGCACGCCGACCGAGTGGATGGCGGCGAGCGCCGCGCCCGACCGGGTCATCGACTCGGGCGGAACGTCGTCGCCGGCGAAGAGCATCTCGGCGATGTTGCGCGGTGCATCGACCTCGTAATCGCGCGTGAGGCCGCTCCCGTCGTGCGCGACGATGATCCCGTCCTCCCGCAGCGATCCGAGGGCCTCCGCCGTGTCCGCGGTGAGCGGCGAAAACGGCCTCGGCGCGAGCGTCCCCGGGGTCCTCCGCCACCGCCAGCCGTCACCAGCTCGGGTGATCTCGGTCTCGAGCAGCCCGGTCGCCATGCGCTTCCGCGCGGGGTCTGCGGATGGCGCCGCGGGCCAGGCGATCGCGTCCATCACGTCGGGCAGCGGCGCCGAGACCCACGCGGTCAGAGCGGGGTCGTGTTTGCTGGCGCCGACGCGCGGCGGCACGATCGTCACGTGGTCTCGGCTCTCCGCGTCGGCCCACAGCTCGGCGAACGCTCTCGACTCCAACGCCCCGGGCGGCACGCTCGGGGCGAACACGATGGGCGACGCCGTGAGTTGCAGCGCCAGCAGCGACGGTCGCGATCCGCTTCGAGAGACGAACAGCGACAGATAGTCGTACGTGGCCGGGAAGACGACGAAGGCGTCCGACCATTGCACGAGGTCGAGGTGCACGGCGCGAGCGTCGGCCTCGGCCCACGTATCGAGGTGCACATCGTCGACGACGGGCGAGGTCAGGCTGGCCGCGGTGACGAAGCGCAGCCCGTTCTCGGCGACGATGATCCTCAGCCGATGATCCGGCCGCTCGCGCTCCACCCAGTTGACCCAATACGGTAGGTAGGCGGCGGTGGACGAACCCGTGACGATGACGGTGACATGGCGCCCGCGCGCCCCGTCGACGCTGATCGGGACGGTCATGGCAGCAGCTCCAGCACCGATCGAGCGGGCGTCTCGGCGCACAGCTCGATGCCGCGGAATCCGGCCGCGCGCGCGAGCTCCGCGAGCTCGTCCGGTTCGCGGACCGGACGGGTGACCATCGCGCGATTGAAAAGGTTCTCGCGCGCAGAGTTGCCGCGCAAGGCGATCTCGGCGACGATGACGCGGCCGCCGGTGTCCTCGGCGGCGGTGCGCGCCTGTTCGAGGATCGCGATCGAATCCCGATCGCTCCAGTCGGCGAGGATCCCGGAGAGCAAATAGACGTCGGCGTCGACGTCTATCCCGTCGAAGAACGAACCTCGGTGCGCGCGCGTGCGGTCAGCGAACGGACTCGCCGCCAGGTGCGCCACAGCGACGTCGTACATCTTCTCGTACTCGAAGACGACGCCCTGTACGCCGGGGAGGTGCGCAAGCAGCTTGAGGAGGACGTCGCCGCGCGCGCCCCCGAGATCGACGATCGTCGAGACGCCGCTCCAGTCGACGCTGTCGAGGATCGCATCGCTGTCGTGCTCGGCGGCGCCGTTCATGAAGTCGTTCGTGATGTCGATGCCCGCGCTCTCGTCGCCGCTGAGCGCGCTCCAGAAGTCCGTTCCGAAGACGCCGCGCGTCGAGATCTCTCCCGTGAGCAGTGTGTGGTCGAGACCGGTCAGCGAGCGGGCGGTGAGCCCGAACATCCCCTTCATCGAGAGGTAAGGTTCGCCGGACGGCATGACCGATCCGAGCGCCGTCAGCGCATAGCCGCGCTCGTCGTGCTCGACGAGCCCGACCTCGATGTAGAACTCGACGAGCAGGCCGAGCACCTCGCGGTCGAGGCCGCGTTGGCGTGCGATCTTGTCGAGAGGGCTCCCCTCGGAAAGATCGCTGAACACGCGATGGGTGGCGCCCGCGCGGATCGCCGCGGGCATTAGCAGATCGCTCATTGCGGAAACCGTCTGCATCGCCTGCTGCATCGCGGCCTCGTCGGCGAGCGGCGTGGTGTCGCTCGGAGGCGACACCACGCTACCGCCGGTCAACGCTCCTCCTCAGACGTGACAGGGCGAGTGCCCAGGGCCGCAACCCCGATAGCAGCCAGAGCTGCGGCACCGACCGGGGCGGCGACGAGCGCACAGGCCGCCGCGCCCACGAATCCGATCGTTGCGGCCATCGTCGACACCGCGGACATCGTCTTCTTGTCTTCGAACATGCGTTGACCTTTCGTGAGTTTCTGCTAGCCGGTCAGCAGCCGGCGTCGACGGTCCAGGCGACGGAGAATCCGGCGCCGAAGGAGCTGGTCGCGATGCTGATCACGGAGACGACTGCGGACGGGCTGACCTCGGGCGATCCCGCCTGGGCGTTCATCACGTCGTCGGTGGATGCGAATGCCGAGTAACCGCTGATGAGCTTCTCGTTCATGATGTCTTCCGTCCTCAGCAGCCGATGTTGTAAGTGGTGACGCCGCCGACGAACGAGGCGACGCTCAGGGTCGAGATCGGGGTCGCCGGGGTCGGCGAGATCTCGGGGGAGCTTGCGGTCGAGCTCGCAAGCTCTTCGACAGTGGCGTACTTGGCGTAGCCGTCGATCAGTGACTGGTTCATCGAAGTGCCTTTCCTGTTGTGTTCCGTCGACGCTGTGCCGACGACAACAACGCTAGGAACAGCGCTGACGCGGGTCATCCATCCAAGGTCGCGCGTTGGGGTGCCGATCGGACGGGCGCTCCGCCACCTTTAGATCGATGGCGGCTCGAGGCTC
>Ga0308157_10009090_pt1 | contig 11110 bp, 9 predicted proteins | sample PhyBR1_FD_201035 | JGI IMG/M metagenome (GOLD analysis project Ga0308157, IMG submission 201035) | Phyllosphere microbial communities from UC Gill Tract Community Farm, Albany, California, United States - DLSLB.R1 | ecosystem: Host-associated > Plants > Phyllosphere > Unclassified | place: USA...
TCACCCCGGGGGAGGGATTCGCGGTCTCCTCGTGGACCCCCGACTGGGACCGGCTGACGCATGCCCGGGCCGTCACGGCGGTGCGCGCGGCGATCGCCGAGGGCGAGACCTATCAGTGCAACCTCACCACCCGCCTGCGCGCCCGCTTCGAGGGGGACCCGTACGGGCTGTACGGGGAGCTGGCACGTCGCCAGCACGGAGCGCACCACGCCTACCTCGACCTGGGGCGCCACACGGTGGTCAGCGCGAGCCCCGAGCTGTTCTTCGCCGGGGAGGACGGCCTGCTGACCACCGCTCCGATGAAGGGCACCGCCGCCTCCCGGGAGGCCCTGCTCGACAGCGAGAAGGATCGCGCCGAGAACATCATGATCGTGGACCTGCTGCGCAACGATCTGGCGCGGGTGTGCGAGCCCGGGAGCGTGCAGGTCACCGAGCTGCTGCGCGCCGAGGAGTATCCGACGCTGTGGCAGCTCACCTCCACGGTGCAGGGCCGGCCGCGGGAGGGCGCCGACCTGGTCCAGGTGCTCGAGGCGCTGTTCCCCTGCGGCTCGATCACGGGAGCGCCGAAGCTGTCCACCATGGCGCTGATCGCCGAGCTCGAGGACTCCCCGCGCGGCGTGTACTGCGGGGCGGTCGGGTACCTCGCGCCGGGGCCCCGGCTCCGGGCCCGCTTCAACGTCGCGATCCGCACCGTGCTCGTCGATGCCGCTGCCGGCTCCGCGGTCTACGGCGCCGGCGGCGGCGTCACCTGGGCCTCGACCCCTGAGGGGGAGTACGACGAGCTGCTGGTCAAGGCCGCGGTGCTGCCGACGGGGACCACCGAGCCCTTCGCGCTGCTGGAGACGTTCGCGGTGGTCGACGGGGTCGCCGGGAATCTCGAGCGGCACCTGGAGCGGATGCGTGCATCGGCCGCGGAGCTGGGGATCCCGCAGGATCCGGTCCTGCTCGAGCGCGTCGCGCGGGAGGCCGTCGCCGAGGCGGAGGAGTCGGTGCTGCTGCGCCTCGCCCTGCGGCGCGACGGGTCGCTCTCGACCACGTCGCGGCCGCTGCGGAGCGCGCCCGGGCCCGTGCGGCTCGCGATCGACACCGTGCGCAGCCGATTCCCCGCCGGGCTCAGCGGCCACAAGACCACCGTGCGGGGGCACTTCACGGCGGCCCGGGAGCGCCATCCCGGCGCGGACGACGTGGTGCTGCTCGGTGAGCACGGACGGGCCGTCGAGACCACGATCTCCACGCTCGCCGCACGGATCGACGGCGTCTGGTGCACTCCGCCCCTCGCCGACGGCTGCCTGGCGGGCGTGGGCCGAGCCCTGGCCCTCGAACGGAACGACCTGGTGGAGCGGCCGCTGAGCGTCGAGATGCTGCGCGGCGCCGACCGGCTCGCGGTGCTCAGCTCCGCGCGGGGATGGCGGGCCGCGGAGCTGGCCGAAAGCTGAGCCGCGCCCCTCAGAGCGCCAGCTCGCCGCCCTCGACCACGACCCGTCCACCGGCCAGGACGACCTCGCGACGGGCGGCGCGCAGCAGGGCGTCGGGCACGTTCTCGGCGTCCACGAGCACCACGTCGGCCCGGGACCCCACGACCAGGTCGTGCTGGTCGCGGTGCACGAAGGAGGCGGAGTCGGTCGAGGTCAGGCGCACGGCGTCGACGAGCTCCTCGTCGTACCGCAGCCCGTGCAGCCGGGCGAAGCCGAGCGCGATCCGGAGCATGTCCCCGTCGCCGTAGGGGGACCACAGATCGCGGATGCCGTCGGTGCCGAGGCCCAGGCGCAGCCCGTGCTCGCGCATCGACGCCCAGGGCAGCCGGCCCCGTCCGGGCGGGGCGACGGAGGCCCAGGAGATCCCGGCCTCCGCGAGCGCGGCGACCAGCTCCGTCTGGCGGGTGCCGGAGACGTCCCCGAGGGCGAAGCCGTGGGAGACCGTGACGCGGCCCTGGAGGCCGGCCTGCACGGTCCGCTCCGCGAGCAGCTCGAACTGGAAGACGCCCAGGTCGTTGCCGTCATGGATGTGGATGTCGAGCCCCACCTCGCGGTGCACCGCGATCTCCACCAGGCCGTCCAGCTGCGCGACCGGGTCGCGGTCGATCCCCGCGGGGTCCAGGCCGCCGATGCTCGCGGCGCCCTCCTGCGCGGCGCGGTCCAGCAGCTCCAGGACTCCGGGCCGACGGATCACGCCGTCCTGCGGGAAGGCGACGATCTCCACCTCGAGGGCGCCGTCCAGCCGCTCGGCGGCCGCGCGCACGGAGGCGATCCCGTCGAGCCCGACCCCGAGATCCACGTCCACGTGGGTGCGGGTCGCGGTGGTGCCGTGGCGCAGGAACTCCTGCATGACCAGCTCGGTCGAGTCGGTGCTGGGGATCCCCAGCGCCCCGCGCTCGGCCCGCTCGTGGGCGATGCGGCCCTGCGTGGTGGCCTCACCGCCGTAAGACACCCACGGCTTGCCCCACCAGCTCTTGTCCACGTGGGCGTGCGAGTTGATCAGGCCGGGCAGCGCCAGCAGGCCGCGCCCGTCGAGGCGGTCGCCGCCCTCCGGTGCCGGGGCGTCGGCGCGGTGCGGTGCGAGCGCGGTGATCACCCCGTCCTCGATGGTGATGTCGGTGGGCGCGCCACCCCAGGGGCGGACGTCCTGGAGCAGGATCGAGCGGCGGGTGCGAGAGGACATGTCCGAACGCTATGTCACGGGGCAGGGCGCCGAAAGTGTTGCGGGACGGGGCTGCTGATGGGATCGCGGACGGGTGTCCGATTCGTGCTGATTGCCGCGAATGAGTGTTCTGACCTGGGATTCTGTCCTTCGAGGGGTGGCGTGGGGGTGAGAGAAGCGCCGTGCGACCTGCGTACTTGTGCTCCCCGTCACACGGTGCATAACGTTTTGGACACGCGCATGGAGCTCGCCGGTCTTCACCGGGATCACGATGGGAGTTCGATCATGACTGAGCAGAACGACTTCGGAAACCAGGACAACGAGCAGCAGGGCGGTGGCCAGGGCGGCTACGGCGACCAGCAGCAGGGTCAGCAGCAGGGCGGCGGTGACTTCGGAGGCGGCCAGCAGCAGGGTGGCGGCGACGTCGGCGGCGACTCCCAGCAGGGTGGTCAGCAGGGCGGCGGCTTCGGCGGCGACCAGCAGGGCAACGAGCAGTCGGCCGGTGGCTTCGACGGCCAGGACCAGGGCGGCTCGCAGCAGGGCGGCTTCTGATCCGCGGACTCTCATCCCGCGGTGCACCCGCGTGATCAGGCGGGGGACGGCCATCGGTCGTCCCCCGTCGTCGTGATGTGCGGTGCGCGAGCGGTCAGCAGCAGGAGCTGGGGCGGCTCTCCTGCTCCCCGGTGAGCGCGGAGAGCGGCTGCGCGCAGGTCTCGCCGCGCCAGGCCTCCCCTCCCTCCTTCACGGCGAAGGCGGCGATCACCAGTGCGGCCACGGCATCCGCCCATGCCCAGCCCAGCAGGCTGTTCGCGAGCAGCCCGAGCAGCACCGCTCCGGAGAGGTAGGAGCAGATCAGCGTCTGCTTCGAGTCGGCGACCGCGCTCGCCGAGCCGAGCTCCCGCCCGGTGCGTCGCTCGAACAGGGAGAACGCGGGCATGATCGCGACGCTCACCGCCGCCAGCGCGATGCCCACGGCGGAGTGCTCCGCCTCCGCAGCGCCCAGCAGCGATCGGAGCGCGTCGACGGTCACGAAGGCGGCGAGGCCGAAGAACGACAGGGCGATGACCTTGAGGGCGACCCGCTCCCGCCGGTGCGGATCCGGCGCGGCGAACTGCCAGGCCACGGCCGCTGCGGAGAGCACCTCCACGATCGAATCGAGGCCGAACCCGACCAGGGCGGCGGAGGAGGCGGCCCGCCCGGCGGTCAGGGCGATCACGGCCTCGAGCACGTTGTAGGTGATCGTCGCGGCGACCACCCATCGGATCCGGCGCTGCAGCAGCGCCCGGCGTTCGTCGGTGAGCGGCGGAGCGGTCGGCGTCACGCGCATCGGCACGCACCGGCCGAGCAGCAGTCGGGATCGACGATGAGCGTGAGCCGCATCAGGTCGCCGAGCGCGGCATCGAGATGCGGGTCGCTGAGCCGATAGCGGGTGTTGCGGCCCTCCTTCGCGCCGTCCACGAGGCCGCAGCCGCGCAGGCAGGCGAGATGGTTGGACAGCTTCTGGCGGGAGACGCCGAGTCCGTCGGCGAGCTCCGAGGGCAGGGCCGGGGCCTCGCGCAGGGCGAGGAGGATCCGGGCGCGCGTGGGGTCCGACAGGGCGTGCCCGAGCCGGGCGAGCGAGTCGGTGTGACTGGGCGTGACGGTCGCGAGCATGCCGCAACAATACAGCGAAAACTGTACTGTTGCGTCGCGTCAGCGGGTGACGTCGAGGCGGCCCACCCAGGAGATCGGGGAGACCCGGCCCTCCTCCAGCTGGTACTGGCAGCCCACGATGCCCAGCTCTCCGGCGGCGACCGCGTCGGAGATGACCGTCGACTGGCGCATCAGCGCATTGACCGTCTCGTCGAGGTGGCGGCGGCCCACGGCGTCGACATCGACCAGCGCGGGGTCCACGTAGGGGCTGACCTGCTGCGTGGCGAACCATTCCTGCTGGACGGCCGGGCGGATCTCCTCGAGCTCCTTGCGGATGGCCGGGGTGACCGCGCTGGGGGAGGCGGTGGTCTGGTCGATCGCGGCCTTCACCGCGCCGCAGGAGCCGTGGGCGAGCACCACGATCACCGCGACGCCGAGCTCGGCGACGGCGAACTCCATGGTCGCCACCGTGTTCTCGTTCGCGATCTGGCCGATGTTCCGCACCACGAAGAGGTCGCCCAGGCCGCAGTCGAAGAGGATCTCCGCGGCGACCCGCGAGTCCGAGCAGCCCAGGAACGCCGCGTTCGGCGCCTGTGCGGCACGCAGCTCGCTGCGTCGGGCGGCGCTCTGCTGAGGGTGGTCCAGATCTCCGGCCATGAAGCGCTCGTTCCCCTCGGCGAGGGCATCCCAGGCCTGCTGGACGGTGACGCGGGGAGAGGTCATGGTGAGGATCCTTCGGTAGGGGATGTGCTGTCGGGGGCCACAGCACACTACTCCCGGGACCTGGGTCGACCGGGGCGGCGTCCGCCTCCGTCCCGGCCGACGCGGAGATCAGGCCTCTGCGGGCGCGGAGATGTTCACCTGCCACACGATGCCGAAGCGGTCGGTGAAGGAGCCGTACACGTCGCCCCACATCTGCTTCTCGAGGGGCATCTGGACCGTGCCGCCCTCGGAGAGCTTCTCGTAGGCGCTGCGCAGCAGGGTCTCGTCGTCGCCCATCAGGGAGAGGGTGACGTTGGTGCCCGGGGTGTACGGGGCCATGCCCTCCATGACGTCGGAGACGTACAGCTTGATGAGGTCGGAGACCTCGAGGCTGCCGTGCATGATCTTGTCCGCGTTCGGATCGTCGGCCGGGAGCGCGCCGAACTCGCCGAAGGTCGCGAACTGCGGGATCGCGCCGAGCGCCCCGCCGTAGAACTCGAACGCCTCGCGGGCGTCGCCGTCGAAGTTGAGGTAGGGGTGGAGTCCTGCGGGCATGGTGTCCTCCTGGCTGTGGCACCGGCCTCCTGCCGGGCGCTCGCTGTGAGCGTAGACCGAGGCTCCGACGGGGAACACCCCTCTTGCGCACATACCCCTAGGGGGTATAGGTTCGTCGATCTCAACCCACCGCTCGGAAGAAGAGGTCGACCATGAGCCACGACCCCACGGCGCACACCTCCCACGAGGCCCACTCCGGACACGGCGATCACGTCGTGCAGTTCCGACGGCTGTTCTGGGTCATGCTCGTGCTCGCGCTTCCTGTGGTCGCCCTGAGTCCGATGGTCGGGCATCTGCTCGGGTACGCGGTCCCCACCACGGGCTGGGTCGCCTGGGTGCCCCCGGTGCTCGGCACCGTCCTCTACCTGTGGGGCGGTCGGCCGTTCCTCGTCGGAGCGGTCGCGGAGATCCGCTCCCGTCGCCCCGGGATGATGCTGCTCATCGGCCTCGCCCTCACCGTCGCCGCGATCTCCTCCTGGGGCGCCGCCCTCGGCCTGCTCGACGCGCAGCTCGAGTTCTGGTGGGAGCTCGCGCTGCTGGTGGTGATCATGCTGCTGGGGCACTGGATCGAGATGCGCTCCCTCGCGCGGACCACCTCGGCTCTCGACTCCCTCGCCGCCCTGCTGCCGGACAGGGCGGAGAAGGTCGTGGGGGACGAGGTCGTCACGGTCGCGCCCTCCGAGCTCGCCGTCGGCGATCAGGTGCTCGTGCGCCCCGGGGGTGCGGTCCCTGCCGACGGGCTGATCCGCGACGGCGCGGCCAGCATGGACGAATCGATGATCACCGGGGAGTCCTCGACCGTGCGGCGCGAGACCGGTGACCGCGTGGTCGCCGGCACCGTCGCGACCGACTCGGGCCTGCGGATCGAGGTGGACGCCGTGGGGGAGGACACCGCCCTCGCCGGCATCCGCGCCCTCGTCGCCGAGGCGCAGGGATCGTCCTCGCGGGCCCAGCGCCTGGCGGACACCGCGGCCGGCTGGCTGTTCTGGTTCGCGCTCGGAGCCGCGATCCTCACCGTCGTGGTCTGGCTGCTCCTGGGGCGACCTGATCAGGCGGTGATCCGTGCGATCACCGTGCTGGTGATCGCCTGCCCCCACGCCCTCGGGCTCGCCATCCCCCTGGTGGTCTCCCTCGCCACCGAGCGCGCCGCCCGCGGCGGCGTCCTGGTGACGGACCGGCTCGCCCTCGAGCAGATGCGCACCGTGGACGCCGTCCTGTTCGACAAGACCGGCACCCTCACCCGCGGCGAGCCCGCCGTGACCGGGGTCGAGGCCGGGTCGCGGGGCACCGAGACAGAGCTTCTCGCCCTCGCCGCCTCCGTCGAGGCCTTCAGCGAGCACCCGCTCGCGCACGCGATCGTCCGCGCCGCCGAGGAGCGCGGGATCGCTGTGCGGCCCGGAGCGGAGTTCAGCTCGGCGCCGGCGGTCGGGGTGCGAGCGGAGGTCGACGGAAGGGTCGTAGAGGTGGGTGGTCCCCATCTTCTCGAGCAGCACGGCGCCGACGAGCTGGCCGCGGTCCAGCCCTGGCACGAGGAGGGCGCGACCGTCCTCCATGTCCTCGCCGACGGCGAGGTCGTCGGCGCCCTGCGCCTGGTGGACGAGGTCCGCCCCGAGTCCCACGACGCCGTCGCCGCACTGCACGCGCAGGGCGTGCAGGTCGTCATGGTCACGGGCGATGCCCGGGCCGTCGCCGAGAGCGTCGCCGACGAGCTCGGCATCGACCGCGTGATCTCCGGGGTGCGCCCCGAGGACAAGGCGCGGACGGTCGCCGAGCTGCAGGGGGAAGGTCTTCGGGTCGCCATGGTCGGCGACGGCGTGAACGACGCGCCCGCTCTCGCCCGGGCCGATGTCGGCCTCGCGATCGGCGCCGGGACCGACGTCGCGATCGGCTCCGCAGGCGTGGTGCTCGCCTCCTCCGACCCGCGGTCCGTGCTCTCCGTGCTCCAGCTCTCCCGCGCCGCCTACCGGAAGATGCGCCAGAACCTGTGGTGGGCCGCCGGGTACAACCTGCTCTCCGTGCCGCTGGCCGCAGGGGTGCTGGCGCCCGTCGGATTCGTGATGCCGATGAGCGTGGGGGCGCTGCTGATGTCCGCCTCCACGGTGGTGGTGGCGATGAACGCTCAGATGCTGCGCCGACTGGATCTGCGGCCGGGGGTGAGCGCGGAGCGGATCGTCCGGCGAGGGTGACGAAGTGGGGGAATGGAGGCGTGATTCCCCCGTGTCCGTCCCGCTCGCTAGCGGGCGTTCTCGCTCTCCAGGATCAGGTCGAGCACCTCGAGGGTGGAGGGGGCCTGGACGGTCGGCGGCTCGCCGAACACCCAGGCCTGGCCGTGGCTCACCCAGCCGGTGCGGCAGCCGGCCACCTGCCCGCCGTGGATGTCCGCGGTGGCGCGGTCCCCGACCATCCAGGGCGGCTGCTCGGAGGCGAATCCCTCCAGCGCTGCCGTGAAGATCTCCGGGGCGGGCTTCTTCGCGCCGACCGCTTCGGAGATCACCACCCGGTCGATCACGGCCTCGAGGCCGCTCACCTGCATCTTCCGGGACTGCTGGTCGACTCGTCCGTTGGTGACGACCACCAGCGTCCATCCCTGCTCCCGGAGCTCGGCGAGCTTCTCGAGCACGCCGTCGTAGCACCGCACGCGCCCGGCATGACCGTGCAGGAGCGTCTGGACGAGCTCGTCGCGGGTCGCGGTCAGGTCGAGCCTCTCGAGGAGGCCGTCGGCGAGGACCGCCCGATGCGTGTACCCGTGGCCGTCGGTCTCGAGGAGCCAGCGCAGGTCGGCTTCCGTGCCCCCGTGGGCGGGGACGAACTCCGCCGCCCAGTCGGCGAAGGCGCCGTCACGGTCCACCAGCGTGTTGTCGAGGTCGACGAGGAGCAGCATCGGGGGAGGCGCGGGCGTCATGCGGCGAGCCGCTCGATGATCGCGTCGTCCACGTCGATGCCGACCGCTTCGAGGGCGAGGATCGCCGCCCCGCCGAGGGGTGCGAGCCGCGAGGGGACCATCTCGAGGATGCCCGGCGCGGCCTCGGGCAGGAGGTGTTCGAGCCGGTCGTGGAAGCTCGGGGCGTCCGCGAGGGAGCCTGTGCAGGCCACGGGCACCGGATGGGGCCCGGCCGACGGGGCGAGCAGGCGCACGCCGCGGGCGGTGCGGGCGGCCAGGTCGTCGAGGGCGCGACCGGCGAGGGCGGAGTGCTCGCCCAGCGCCGTGACCTGGGGAGCGAAGTCTCCGTAGGAGCGCTTGACGGTGTTGCGATGGGTCGAGGAGCGGGCGAGGACGGCCTCGTGGAGCGCCGGGACGTCCGCCGCGCCGAAGTGCTCCAGGGTGGCGGCCAGCAGCGGATCCGTCGGGGAGCAGTCACCGATGAGGATCTGCTGGACGACGTCGTGCACAAGATGCCTCGCCGCCCCGGCGTAGTGCTCCAGCTGCCCGCTCTCGGTCTCGCCGCCCGCCTCGTCGATCGCGAGGATCATCGAGCCGGTGCCGGCGACCACCACGATGCCCGGCCGCCCCGACAGCGCCCCGCGATGGGCGATGACGGCGTCGTTGACGACGAGCTTCGGGCAGGTCAGGCCCGGGGCGTCGACCAGCGCCACCGTGCGGGCGTTGTCCCCGCCGTCCTGGTTCGACCCGGTGCGGACGAACCCGGCGATGCCCGCGGCGAGGGCCACGGCGCCTGCCGGATCGAGCCCGCCGTCCTCGAGCGATCGGGCGATGGCGTTGTGGATGTTCTCGGCGGCGTCGTCGTTGTGATGCGGGGCCCCGCCCCCGCCGACGGCCGCCGCGAGCCGCGTCCCGTCGAGCGCGAAGCAGCCCACGCGCGTGTGCGTGCCGCCCGCGTCGATGCCGATCACGAACTCCTGCTGCGGGGCGCTCTGCGTCATGACCGTGAACCTAGCAGCGGCCCGCCCCTGCGCCGCTGCTAGCCTCCTGCTCGTGTCGTCGCGAGCGAAGGAGCTGCGTCCGATGGACTCCACCACCCGTCCCGGCGGTCTGCTGATGAACCTGCAGGAGCACGCTGTGGGCGTAGACGCCTCCGCGCTCCGGTGCTCCTGGATCGTCCCGATGCTGGGCGACGCGCAGCAGCGCAGGTACCGCCTGCAGATCGCCGACGAGCCGACCTGCGCCGACCCGCTCTGGGACTCGGGCAGCGTGCTCTCCGCGGAATCCGCCGGCGTGCTGATCCAGGACCTGCCGCTGCAGCCCTCGACGCCGTACTGGTGGCGGGTGCAGGTCGACACCTCCGAGCGCGGCGACTGGTCCCACGTCGCGCCCTTCACGACGGCGCCGTGCCAGTGGCCGGCGACCCCGATCTGGGCCGAGGACGGCGCCGACTGGGCCCTGCTGCGCACCGAGATCGACCTGCCCGTGACCCCGATCCGGGCCGCCTTCGTGGAGGCCGTCGGGCTGTCCCCGGAAGGCGGGCCGAGCGAGGACGGGCCCCGCGGAGGTCGCCAGCACGTCTACAAGCTCTGGGTGAACGGCCAGGTCATCGGCTTCGGCAGCGTGCGCAGCCAGGACGACCATCCGCGGCTGCACACCCACCACCTCGACGATGCGCTGCGGCCGGGGCCCAATGCCCTGGCGGTCCTGGCCTGGGCGCAGGAGGGCCGTCAGTTCGCCGCCCGCCTCGTGGGCGTCCTCGAGGACGGCACCCGGATCGAGCACCTGACCTCGCCGGAGACCTGGCGCGCACTGCCCGGGAACGGCCTGCTGCCGGGGGAGCGGAGCATCGAGGGGTTCTGGTACCACGCCCCCGCCGAGGACTGGGACCTGCGCGAGGAGCCCGTCGGCTGGACGGCACCCGGCTTCGACGACGCGGGGTGGGCGGCGGCATCGGCCGCGGCGGCGCTGCCTGCGCAGCCGTCACCGGCGATCGTGTCGCTCGGGCAGACGGGCGGCGAACGGGCGCGGCTGGAGCCCGTCGGCCCCGGAGCCTGGCGGTTCGACCTGGGCCGGGAGATCGTCGGCGGGCTGCACGTGCGCTGCCGGGCGAGCGACGGGGCGCGGCTCGCCGTGCACCTCGGCGAGCAGCGCGAGGCCGACGGACGGGTGATCTCCACGATGCCCACCGGGAACGTCTACGAGGAGACGTGGACCCTGCGCGGCGGCGAGCAGGAGATCGAGCACTGGGGCTACCGCGCCTTCCGCCACGGGGAGCTGCGGGTGCTCTCCGGGTCGGTCGAGGGCCTGGAGGTCACGCCCACGATCCTCAGCAGCGGGACGCACCACACCGGCGCCTTCGCCTCCTCCGGCCCCGAGCTGGACCGGGTGCACGAACTGTGCCGGTACTCGATCGAGGCCACCGCCCTGGACCTCTATCTCGACACCCCGGCCCGCGAGCGCGGGCCGTACGAGGGCGACGCCTTCGTCAACCAGCTCTCCCAGTACGCGTGCGAGCGCAGCTACGCGCTGGCCCGGGTCTCGAACCAGTACCTCACGCGTCGGCCCACCTGGCCGGCCGAGTACCACCTCATGCCGGTGCTCGTGGCCTGGGAGGACTACCTCGCCACCGGGGACGACGCCCAGCTGCGCACCGACCTGGAGCTCTGGCGCGGCGCCAACCACGACCGACATCTCGGGGCC
>Ga0308157_10009093_pt1 | contig 11108 bp, 12 predicted proteins | sample PhyBR1_FD_201035 | JGI IMG/M metagenome (GOLD analysis project Ga0308157, IMG submission 201035) | Phyllosphere microbial communities from UC Gill Tract Community Farm, Albany, California, United States - DLSLB.R1 | ecosystem: Host-associated > Plants > Phyllosphere > Unclassified | place: USA...
ACACGCGCGAGTGGCCGAAGGCATTGGCCAGCAGCACGGAAGCCAGTCCCGCCAGCGCGCCGATCTTGATCAGCAGCGCAATGCCGGGCATGCCGATGCGGTCCACGGCAATTGCAATCGGATCGGGCACGCCAAGTTCGCGGAACGGCACCAGGCCGGTGAGCACGACGGCCGACAGCACGTACAGTGCCGTGCACACGCCAAGCGAGCCGAGGATGCCGATCGGTACGTCGCGCTGCGGCTGGCGGGTTTCGGCAGCGGCCGTGGACACCGTCTCGAAGCCGAGGAAGGCAAAGAACAGCAGCGACGCACCGCGCGCCACGCCTTCCCAGCCGTACGTGAAACCACCCTCGTTGGCCGGCACGAACGGCCGCCAGTTGGCCGGATCGACCGCGCCCAGGCCCACCAGAATAAAGCCGACCAGCACCGCGACCTTGACCACGACCAGCAAGGTACTGACCAGCGAATAGCGCGACATGCCCAGCGCCGCAATGCCGCCGGCCGCCAGCACGGCCAGTGCCGCCACCAGGTTGCAGCCGGAGCCGAGCGACAGCACGTGGCGCCCGTCCACCGTGGTCGATGCGATCAGCGGCGTGGACAGCGCTGCCGGCAGCGTGATGCCGAAGTCAGGCTGCCCAGGTAACCGGCAAAGCCCACCGCCAGCAGCGACGCGGCCACGCTGTATTCGAGGAATAAAAGCCAGCCGAGCGACCACGCCGGCCCGCCGCCCAGCGCGCGCCGGCAATAGGTGTAGGCCGAACCCGATTCGGGCATCGACGACGCCAGTTCCGCGTAACACAGCGCCACCAGCAGGCAGGCAAAGCCGGCAATGACGAACGACAGGGTCACGGCCGGACCGGCAAACCGGGCGGCGGCCGTGCCCGTCATCACGTACACGCCGGCGCCGAGGATGTTGGCAATCCCGAGGACCAGCAACCCGCCCCATCCCATGCTGGGACGCAGGCTGCCCGTGTTCAACATGCTGCTCATAACTGCCAGTGCAGGCGCACGCCGGCAGTACGGGGACGGATCACGAAGTCCTGCTGGCCGAACAGTTCGTTGCTGCCGTAGCTGAACGTGACGCCGCGCTTGTCGGCAATGTTATTGACGAACACGCTCAGTTCCACGTTGTCGAACCACATCGCGTAACGGGCATCGAACTGGCTGAAGCCGTTGATGCGCTGGTTCGGCTGCTGCAGGTTGGCCGGCGCATCGGACAGGTAGCGGCCACTGAGGCTGACGCTGGCGTTGTACTGGTTGTTCCATTTATAGGTGGCCGTGCTGGACAGCTGGTTCCGCGACGAACCGGGCAATTGCTGGCCCTTGCGCAGCGGTACCGTGGCTTCCAGCAAATCCTGGGTCAGCTTGGCATCGAGGTACGTGTAGTTGACGCCGATGTCGAAGTTATCGGTAGCGCGGAAGGCGCTCGACAACTCCAGCCCGCGCAGGCGCGCCTTGCCGGCATTGGTGCCGTAGCTCAGGCCGTCGGGCCGGGTGAGGCGCACCTGCAGATCGCTCCAGTCGATATTGAACACATCGACGTCGAACGACAGCCGGCGATTGAGCAGCGACGACTTCATGCCGATCTCGTAGTTACGCAGCGAATCGCTGCCCCAGCCGCCCGGCGTGTTGAAGCCGGCCAGCGGAATCACGCTGTTGGCGCCGCCGAAGCGGAAGCCTTCCGACGCCAGCGCGTAATACATGGTTTGCGCATTCGGCTTGTAGCTGACCGATACCTTGGGCGAGAAACCGCTCTCGGCCTGGCGGCCGGCCGGGATCACATTGCCGCCCGGGTAGAACACGCCGTTGTACACGCCGCCGGTGGACAGTTCCGTATCGTAGCGGCGCCCGCCCGCTGTGAGCTTCCAGCCGCCATCGAAATTGACCGAAGCTTCGCCAAATACCGACTTGTCGCTGCCTGTGGTGGTGCCGTAACCCCAGTAATAGAAATCGCCGCGCAGCAGGCTGGCGTCCACCTGCGGCGCCAATACGGCATTGGCGCCCGGCGCCGACAGGTCTTCGTCGAAGCGCTTGTCGGTCTTCTGGTACGACGCGCCCACGATCCACTCGAAGCGGCCCCCATCGGGCGAAGCCAGGCGCACCTCGAAGTTTTTATTGGTGCTCTTGCCCAGCTGGCGGAACAGTTGCGGGTTGTCCGTGCCCATGAAATTCGGGTAGTACGGCGAATAGTCGAAGTGCAGTTCCTGCTCCTTCTTGTTGTACGAACCGAGCGCGGTCAGCTTGGCCACGCCGAAGTCGCGCTCCACCCGCGCGCTGTGCAGCGCGAAGTCGAGGTCGAAGCTGGTGGGGAGCGACGTCGAGCGTGCCAGTTCGCCGTAGCGCGACATGCGGAACGATTCGTCGTCCGCAAACGACCGTTGCCACAGGCTCAGCCAGCTGACCTTGGTGAGACTGTCGGGCGTCCACACCAGCGATACGCGGCCATCCTTGACGCTGTTGTCGTTGCTGCCCTTGCGGTTGATGCCGATGTTGTCCAGGTAACCGGGCGTTTCGCGCTTGACCACTACCACCCGCGCCGCCAGCTGGTCGGCAATCAGCGGCACGTTGAGCATGGCCTTGGCGGTGTAGCCGAGGCTGCTGGCGTTGGCGGTTTTGCTGAGCGAGGTTTCCAGCGCTGCATCGAAGCCGCCTTTGGTATCCGCCTCCCTGGCGATGTAGTTGACGGCGCCGCCCAGCGACGATGCGCCATACAGCGAACCCTGCGGGCCGCGCAGCACTTCCACCCGCGCCACGTCGAAGGTATCGATATCAGGGATCGAAATCGTGTAGCCCACTTCGGTCAGCGGAATTTCGTTGATGTAGTAGCCGGTCGTGCCCTGCCCCTGGTCGAGGCCGGCGGTAGTGCCCACGCCGCGGATCACGGCCGTCGAGTTGCCGCTGGGGCCGGCGTTGAACACCACGCCTGGCAGCTTGCCCAGGTAGTCGGCAAACGATTCGGCGCCCACCTTGCTCAGCGCCTCCCCGCTCAGCACGCTGGCGCCGCCGGCGGTATTGGCGACCGTTTGCCCGCGCTTGCCCACGACCACGACTGATTCGACCTTGGCCGGTTTGGCGGTCACATTATCGGCAGGCGCTTCGGCAGTCGCCTGGGCGTGGACCGTGCCAGAAAACAGGCTGAACAACGCTAACGACAGGGTGGTGCGGCGCAGCTGGACTGAAGTTCTTGATTTCATTCTGGGCAACTCTCCGTAGCAATGGGGCGGCGTGATTTTTATGGATCCGGCAGTGTTCTGCGCGGTGTACGATTCCAACTTTAGGGGGAAACCGGGGCCGTCGTCCACCGCCCGCGCCGCGCGATTCAAATTCGCAAACCCTTGAATTGATTAGCAATTTTCATGCACCGCACAAGATTCCCGCTCCTGCGCGGGCGACAACCGCAGAATCCGCACACGCCGCCCTGCAAATTAGGCAGTTCCTGCACCACGGTGCAAAAACCGCCGTTTTGGCGGCTTATTGCAGGCCAAGCACACGGATGGTGCAAGCGCTGTCACATTGCAGTGCGTTTTTAGCTGCCAATGTGAGAATCACGCTGTCCGGTGCGGTCACGACAGCCGCCGCGATGGTCCGAAACTCTGCCAGGTTGGTAGTGCACAGCAGCGCCGGTGCGGCGGCTGCCGGCTCGCCCACGGCGTTGCCGGCAGTGACCAGCACGCTGTCACGCGTGGCGCGCAGCGCTCCCACCTCCGCCTGCAGCACCGGGCCGCCGTCGAAGATGTCGATGTACTGGCTGGTCGTGAACCCTTCGCGTTCGAGCAGGCGCCGCGCCGGCGTGGTGTCGGCATGGGTGCGGCCGATGGCCGCGCGCGCGGCGTCGGTCAGGAACGTGGTGTAGATCGGGTAGCGCGGCATCAGCTCGGCGATATAGCTTTTGGCGCCCGGCTGGCATAAATCGTCGGCGCGGTGAAAGTCCATGTCGAAGAATTTGCGGCCCAGGCTTTCCCAGAATGGCGAAGTACCGCGCTCGTCCTGGTAGCCGCGCATTTCCGCAAACACCGGCTGCGGGAACAGCTGCGGGAACTGGGCAATGAACAGCAGCCGGCTTTGCGACAGCAAGCGGCCGTTGCCGCCGCCCCGGTAAGCGGGATCGAGAAACAGCGAACACAGCTCGGCGCAGCCGGTCAGGTCGTGCGACAGGTACAGCACCTGGTGCCGCGCGTACACGCCCACCGATTGCGCCGCATGGACGATGGCGCCGAGCCGGAAATTGTAGAACGGTTCGTCCAGCCCCACCGATGCCTTGATGGCGGCAATGCCGGCCACGCGGCCGTTGCCGGTGTCTTCCAGCACGAACACGTAGTCGCGCTGCGCCGGGGCGATGGTTTGCCGAAACGATGCGGCGGCCACGTCGAGCCGCTGCGCCAGGGCGGCGCGGTCGGCCTTGAAGGTGGTCATGCCGGGTCTTGCCGTTTGCGCCAGCGCGTACAGCGCGTCGAGGTCGGCCGGCGCGGCGGCGCGCACGACTAGCATAACAACCTCGCGTGGTGGCCGGGATGGCGGTGCTGGCAGATAAAGATGTTCATCGATGAGTGTCCTCCGGGAGTGGTTGGCGGGCCAACTCTAGGGGCAACGGCACACCACGTCCAGCGCACAAGAATTCATGCAAACCCTTGATTTAACAAGATTTAATGATGAGGCGCGCAAGTTCCGCGACGCCGGCGCGGTCGACTATCGCAGAATCGATGCCGGCATGCGCCAAAAAGCGCAGTTTCTGCAGCCACCACGGTGTATGCTCACGGGCATGGTTTTTGCAGACACCACATCGGGGCCGCCTGCCGGATGGTGAGGGCGTTCCCGCTACCAGGAGCTTCATTGTCATGACCCAGAAAGACATCGACCGCATCGACCGCAAGATCATGGATTTGCTGCAGCAAGACGCGCGCGTGACCAACCAGGCGCTGGCCGACCGCGTGGCGCTGTCGCCGAGCGCATGCCTGCGCCGCGTGCGCGACCTCGAGGAACGCGGCTTCATCACCGGCTACCGGGCCCAGATCGCCGTGGACCGCATCCGCAACGTGCTGATCGTGATGGCGCAGGTATCGTTCGAGCGCCACACGATGAACGATTTCCGCTCGTTCGACGCCTGCATCGCCGGCATGCCGGAAATCGTGGAATCGTGCCGCGTGAGCGGCATTTACGACTACATGCTGCGCGCCGTGGTGGACGACATGCAGGACTGGAAGCGGCTGGTGCTGGTCTTGCTCGATGGCGGCTACGGCGTGGAAAAAATCGTCTCGCATTTCCTGATGGACGAAATGAAATCGTTCAGCGGCTACCAGCTGGAAAGCAGCGCCACGGCCGAAAGGCGTCCCGTGCGGGCCCGCAGCGAAGCGCCATCGCCCACCCATGACGAGGTGGCGGCGCGCTGACCGCGCTGGGCAGCCTGGCGGCCGGCAAGCGCGCCGGCGGACAAATCATCGATGCGTCGGCGCTCCGCGTCAGCACCTTCGGCGGCGGCGATCCCGCCGCAGGCCATGCTCGAGCGCAGCGCCGAGCAGTAAAACAAAAAAGCCGCCGACCCTGGCGGGTGCGGCGGCTTCCTTGAAGTCCACTGGCAGACTGGACTTTATTCCTGGCGGAGAGGGTGGGATTCGAACCCACGGTAGGGTCGCCCCTACGCTTGATTTCGAGTCAAGTACATTCGACCACTCTGCCACCTCTCCTTTTCTTGCCTCAGACACTGACGTGTTGCTGCGAGAAGGCAAGATTATAGCAGCCCTTCCGAAAAATGGAAGGGCTTTTTTTTACGCTGCATGCAGATGGGTCAGGCCGCCCATGTACGGACGCAGCACTTCGGGAATCTCGACGCTGCCGTTGGCCTGCTGGTAGTTTTCCAGCACGGCGACCAAGGTGCGGCCCACGGCCAGCCCGGAACCGTTCAGCGTGTGCACCATTTCCGGCTTGCCCTGCGGGTTGCGGAAGCGCGCCTGCATGCGGCGCGCCTGGAACGCTTCGCAGTTGGACAGCGACGAAATTTCGCGGTACGTGTTTTGCGCCGGCAGCCACACTTCCAGGTCGTAGGTCTTGGCAGCGCCAAAGCCCATGTCGCCGGTGCACAGCGACATCACGCGGTAAGGCAGGCCCAGGCGTTGCAAGATGGTTTCGGCGTGGCCGACCATTTCATCGAGCGCCGAGTACGACGTGTCCGGGTGCACGACCTGCACCATTTCCACTTTGTCGAACTGGTGCTGGCGGATCATGCCGCGCGTGTCGCGGCCATAGCTGCCCGCTTCCGAGCGGAAGCACGGCGTGTGCGCGGTCATTTTCAACGGCAGCGCATCGGCGGCCAGGATTTCGTCGCGCGCCAGGTTGGTGAGCGTGACTTCCGACGTGGGAATCAGGTAAAAATTCTCGCCCTCGCCTTCCACGCCGCCTTTTTTCACCGAGAACAGGTCGGCTTCGAATTTCGGCAACTGGCCGGTGCCGCGCAGCGAATCGGCGTTGACCAGATACGGCGTGTAGCACTCGGTGTAGCCGTGCTCGTCGGTGTGTGTGTTGAGCATGAACTGCGCGAGCGCGCGGTGCAGGCGGGCGATGCCGCCTTTCATGACCGAGAAGCGCGAACCGGTCAGCTTGGTGGCCAAATCGAAGTCCAGGCCCAGCGGCGCGCCCACGTCCACGTGGTCTTTTACTTCAAAGTCGAACGTGCGCGGCGTACCTACCTTGCGCACTTCGACGTTGCCGCTTTCGTCCGTGCCTTGCGGTACCGATTCATGCGGCAGATTCGGGATTGCCTGCATGAAGTCGCTGATCTTCGCTTGCACGGCCGACAGCGCGGTTTCGTTGGCTTTCAGCTCGTCACCTAGGCCGGCGATTTCGGCCATCAGTGCGGTGGTGTCTTCGCCCTTGCCCTTCATCATGCCGATCAGCTTGGACTGCGAGTTACGCTTGCCCTGCAGTTCCTCGGTGCGCGTCTGGATCGTTTTGCGTTCCGCCTCGAGCGCGTTGAACGCGTCCACATCGAGCTGGTACTTGCGGGTTGCCAGACGCGCGGCGACGTTGGCGATGTCTTTACGGAGCAGTTGGATATCAATCATGGGAGCGAATTGCCGTTGTATCGAAAACGTCAATTGTACCAAGAGGATGCCCGCCCTCAGCGAGTTTTGCGCAGCCCGCCGGCTGCCCCTTGCGGGGAACCGGTTACAGGGCGGCTTTTTCGGCAGCGGTCAACCGTTTGGCGGTCACGACCACCACTTGCATCCTGGCCTGATGCACGACCATCTGGCTGACCGGTGCGCTCAGCGCCAGGCGGGTGGCGTGGGCATCGGCGGCGCTGGCGTAGCTGGTGGCGGCGCCGATCACGGCGGCGGCGAGGAAGATGCTTTCCATGTGTTTGGCGATGTTCATGATGCGCTCCTTGAGGTGGTGATCGGCAGGTCGTCCTGCGATGAAACCACTGTACCTAAAGGGCGTATGCGCCGCGACCAGGATGCGACGAAGCGCTGTAAACGGCGCCTGAAATGCAAAAAAACGGCAGCGGAAATCAAGGCCCGGTGACTGGCAAATGGCAGGCCGAGCCGTGTCCGAACACTGTAGGATTTCACCTACGCAACTAATCGTGCGCCACTTGCTGGTTGAAATATGTACGATGTGCCAACAACAAGCCTATCGGAGAATAATTTGAAAACTCAATTCCTGAAAATGGGCGCCCTGGGCGCGATCGTGGCACTGGCTGCCGGTTGCTCGACCATGAGCGGCCCGCCGGAAAACGAAGCACCACCGCCAGCCAATCCGGCCTTCGCCGGCGAGATGGCCAAGTTCAATGCCCAGTTCCCGAACGACAAGGCAACCAAGTACGAGGAAGTGTCGCTCAACTATAACAACGCCAAGAAACTCGACGACCGCGGCAATTGCCACGATTTGTCCAAGTACCCGGTCACCATCATCCTGACGCTCGACAGCGCCGGCAAGGTGATCAAGAGCACCACCGACGTCGACAACAAAAAGGCCGAGTGCTTCCGCAAGGCCTATGCCGACGTGCAACTGCCGGCCCCACCGTTCGCGCCGTACATCAAACCGATCCGCCTGCGTTAAGCGCACTGCGTAGCTGTTTCAGGTCGCCACATCGCCCTCCGTGGCGACCTGTTCCAACGGGCCCTGCTCCCCATCCTCTGTTATCGCGGTTTCTGCAACACCCCCCAGCCAGTCCAGCACGACCTGGTTGAATCGCTCCGGTTCGCTCACCATCGGCCAATGCCCGGTATTGAACGCCACCACCTTGCACCCCTTTCGCGCCGCCAGCATTTCCGTCCACGGTCCCGAGTGAAACATGAACGGCTTGCGTATGCCGTAAATAAACAGCATCGGCACGCGCGGCTTGAACGGCACCAGCGCGCGGTACGAACCGAGGTTGCCTGCCGTGAGGATGTAATACGGATAGTTCATTCCCGAGTGCATGTATTCGCGCGGCGACGGCACGCTCATCACGCCAGCCATCGCGCGCGTCATCGTATTGCCCACCCAGCCGCCAATGGCCCAGCCCAGTGCCAGCACCTGCTGATACCCGTTGAGCATCATGCGCTGCCCCATCGACCGTGACCGCAAGGTGGTCTCGGAATTGGCATCGCCGATATCGACGCCAACGATGCGCGACACCAGCGCGCGGTTGCGCATGTAAAACTCGTAGCCAAATACGCAACCCCAATCGTGGGCCATGAGTATCACCGGCTGCTTGCGATTAACGTTATTAACGATGTGTAACAAGATGCGCATGGTGGCATCCAGCGTGTAGGAGCGGCGCGCTTTTGCGATATCGAAGCCCGGCAAGGTGAAGCGCACGCAGCGGTAGAACTGCCTGAGTTCAGCCACCTGGCGATCCCACAAGCGGTAGGTATCGGGCCAGCCGTGGAGCAACACGATGGTCTCGACGCCCTCGTCTTCGTCAGGCCCATCGATGTAGACATCGATGCCGTCAACCAACAAATGCTGCATACAATCCCTTTGAGATACGGCCACTATTCGCTATTCTAACTGAGCAGTTCAAGCCCTTAGAGTTTTCGCACCGCCTTCAGGAAACATGTATTTATAACTGATTTTTACACTTGTAAAAAAAATACCCCGGAGAAATTATGTTACAATTTTCGTCCAGGAAATACGTGGGGCCTCGAGACCAGGCAAAAATTCAAGAAATTATTAATGATTTTATTGAATTAAATACAATAAAAATGAAAGCATTTTCGTTTTCCCGGTATTTGTTTGTTGTCCTGTTAGCCAGCAGTATGGTGGCATGTGGTGGTAGCGATGGCGGGTCCAGTAGCGAGCCCGTGCAACCTGCCAGACCCGCCAAGCCGGTTACCCTGCCGTTGGCGGAAATTCGGATACTCGTGGTTGGGCAGTCGATCGCTTCCAATTGCAATGAGTATTCTTATGGTCCGATCACCAATGTGTACCAGGTAAGTAAAAGCGGTGCGATCCTTCCGGCTAGTGATCCGTTTGAATGGGCCGACTGTGGCAAGGGAACGGTCTGGATGCCACTGGGGAAAATGTTGCTCGATGCCGGAATTGCACGCAAGGTCGTTTTCATGCCGATCGGGGTCGGCGGCACCAAGGTCGAGGACTGGCAGAGTGGTGGCTTGGCATTTAATAAATTAAACCAGGCCATCGACCTGGTGAAAAAACAGGGCATTGCATTTGATCTGGCTTTCTGGTACCAGGGCTCAGCCAATGCAGGAGATAGTCAGGCAGCGTATCGCAGCAAACTGACAGGCGTACTCGATTATATAAGTAATCGGATGGACATCGAGCGCTGGTTGATTGCCGTGCACTCGCGCTGTAATGGTGTGTACGATCGGAACGTGGAAGCGGCCCAGGTGGACGTGGGCAATATGCTTTCATCCAGACGCTTCCCTGGCGCCAATAATAACGCGCTCGGAGATGAGTACCGTACCGATCGTTGCCACCTGAATCACGCAGGCCAGGAAATCATGGCCGCCGCCTGGGTGGAGAGCATCAGATCATCTTTTAAATAAGGTAGTTGTATAGTAATGAAATTGAATTTCAGGTATTCATTAGAAAATTTTCGCGGTGTGGCTATTATTTTTGTCATGTTGTCCCATATTGGCTCATTTAAATCAATGGGTCAATACAGCGACTATTTGTTTTATTTTCTCGTCGATGCAACCGCCTGGTTTGTCTTTATTTCCGGCTACTTATTTTATTACCTGGAAATTGAAAAATTCAATTACACAAAATATCTGGCCCGGAAGCTGAAATTCGTCATCCTGCCCTATCTGATTTTATCGGTCCCGGCTATCGCAGCGGGTCTATATCTTTCTAGAAATATCTTGATGGATCTGACGGCATCCGATTATGCGATCTGGTCCATCCTGACCGGAGGGACCGTCGTTGCCCCCATGTGGTTCATTCCCATGATTGCGGTGTTTTTCCTGTTGACGCCACTATTGAGTCGCATTGCCAAATCACCGCTGCTGCTGGCGGTGACGGTGACTGGCCTGCTTTTCAGCATATTTTCATTTCGGCCGGTACATAACTCGAACGCGATATTTTCATTTTTACATTTTGCTGGATTTTACTTACTGGGTATCTCAGCAGCAAAACATGCGTTACAACTTGACGCCATCTCCGATGCCTGGAAAGTCAGAATTATCGTCCTTTCCTTGTTGGCGTTCGTGCTGATCGGCTTTTCGTATCCGGGCATGGAAGCCGAGCCGATCAGCTTCCTTGGCACCATCGGTGGCTTGAACTACCCGATACTCGGGAAACTGGCGCTGCTGGTGGCCATATTCTTTGCATTCGAACGTTTTTTCAATGTGCAAAATAAGAGCCTGAGCTTCATGGCAAAAATCAGCTTTGGCTTGTTCTTCATTCACGGCTTCGCTACGCTGGTCTTTGTCAAATGGTTGAATGGTCTGGCTTATCCCGGGGATTTTAGCCGGCTGGGCGCCGAGGTGTTTTTCGTTGTGGGAGGGTCGATTGTTGTGGTCTACGTGTTAAGACGGGTTTTAGGCAAGTGGAGTCGTTATGTCATCGGTTGTTAAGGTTTTTTTGATCCTGGTTTCGGTTCTTGCAATGCATGCTGCACAATCGCGCGATATGCGTATCCTGGCATTGCAGGAAGGTGGCGTAGCTTG
>Ga0308157_10009094_pt1 | contig 11106 bp, 4 predicted proteins | sample PhyBR1_FD_201035 | JGI IMG/M metagenome (GOLD analysis project Ga0308157, IMG submission 201035) | Phyllosphere microbial communities from UC Gill Tract Community Farm, Albany, California, United States - DLSLB.R1 | ecosystem: Host-associated > Plants > Phyllosphere > Unclassified | place: USA...
GCCCGACGTGGAGCGGTTACCGATTCGTGATGATCGACGCCCGTCCGGGCCCGGGTCAGCGCGGCGCGGGTGCCGTCGAGGCGCGCAGCACGAGCTCGGGGAGGACCCGCGCCTGCTCGGCGTCCCCTCCGTCGATGAGGGCGAGCAGCATCGACATGGCGCGGCGGCCGATCTCGGCGAAGTCCTGTCGCACGGTGGTGAGCGGCGGGGCGAAGTGCGCGGCCTCGGGGATGTCGTCGAAGCCGACCACGCTCATCTCGCCCGGAGCGTCGATGCCCATCTCGCGGCAGGCGTGCAGGAACCCGAGTGCCATCTGGTCGTTGCCCGCGAAGACCGCCGTGAAGTCCCGGTAGCGCAGCAGCTCGCGACCCGCGTAGTACCCGAAGGCCGCGCTCCAGTCGCCGAGGATGGGCGCCCGGGTGCGAAGGTCGGCATCCGAGAGGGCCTGCAGGTAGCCCTGCATCCTGGCATCCGCCTCGATCCAGTCGCGGGGCCCGGCGATATGCACGATGTCGGTGTGGCCGAGGTCGATCAGGTGCTGGGTGGCCAGGCGGGCGCCCGTGACCTGATCGACGCCGACGCTGTGCGCGTTCGCGCGACCGCTGGTGTCGAGCGTGATCGTGGGGATGCTCATCGACGCGTCCGCGAGGGCCTGGATGATGCGCTCCTGGGGTGCGATCACGACGAGCGCCTCGATCCCCTGCGACATCAGGAAGTCCAGGCTCCCGCGGATCGAGGCGTCGTCGCCCGTGGCCAGCGTGGTCAGGCTGATGCGGTACCCGGCCTCGCGGGCCGAGACCTCGAGCGCGTTGATCGCGGTGGTCGGGCCGTAGTGCACCGACATCGAGGTGAGCACGCCGATGATGCGGGATCGGCTGGTCACGAGCGTGCGCGCGGCCTGGTTCGGGCGGTAGCCGAGCTCGTCGATCGCGGCCAGCACGCGATCCCTGGTCGCCGAGCGGATGTTGGGGGAGTCGTTCAGCACCCGGGAGACGGTCTGGTACGAGACTCCGGCCAGGCGCGCGACATCGCGGATGTTCGGTGCCCGGACGCGGTCCACAGTGCCTCGACCCCCTCGATGTGTACGTTCACATGGTGCACTCCATTATGGAGGCGGCCTGGAAGGCCGCAAAGCACGACAGGCCCGCACGACTACCCTGGAAGACGACATGGCACATCTTCTCGGCGCCGAAGCGCTCCACCTCGAGTACCCCACGCGCGTCGTCTTCGACTCGGTCACCCTCGGCATCGAGGAGGGGGACCGCATCGGCATCGTCGGGCGCAACGGCGACGGCAAGTCGAGCCTGCTCGGGATGCTCGCCGGGAGGAAGGAACCGGATGCCGGCCGCGTGACCGTGCGCGGGGGGACGACGATCGGCGTGCTCGATCAGGCGGACACCCTCGACGACGCCCTCACCGTCGGGGGAGCGGTCGTGGGGGACACCCCGGAGCACGAGTGGGCGGGCGACGCGAAGGTGCGCGACGTCATCGCCGGCCTCGTCGCCGACCTCGACTGGGACGCCTCGGTGGCATCCCTCTCCGGAGGGCAGCGACGCCGGGTCGCGCTGGCCCGGCTGCTCGCGGGCGACTGGGACGTCATCGCTCTCGACGAGCCCACCAACCACCTCGACGTCGAGGCCATCACCTGGCTCGCCGGGCACCTGAAGACCCGGTGGGCAGGGAATGCGGGGGCGCTGCTGGTGGTCACGCACGACCGCTGGTTCCTGGACGAGATCTGCACTGCCACGTGGGAGGTGCACGACCGGATCGTCGAGCCGTTCGAAGGCGGGTACGCGGCCTACATCCTGCAGCGCGTCGAGCGCGACCGGATGGCCGCGGCATCCGAGGCGAAGCGGCAGAACCTGGCGCGCAAGGAGCTGGCGTGGCTGCGACGCGGTGCGCCGGCGCGCACCAGCAAGCCGAAGTTCCGCATCGACGCGGCCAACGAGCTGATCGCCGACGTGCCGCCGATCCGCGACTCCGTCTCGCTGCAGTCGCTGGCGGTCTCCCGCCTCGGCAAGGACGTCGTCGATCTGCTGGACGCCGGCGTCTCGTACCCTTCGACGGGCTCGGGGACCGAGGAGAAAGTGGTGCTGCGCGACGTCGAGTGGCGCATCGCTCCGGGGGAGCGCACCGGCATCCTGGGCGTCAACGGCGCGGGAAAGTCCACGCTGCTCGGGCTGATCGCCGGAACCGTGGAGGCCACGAGCGGGCGGGTAAAGCGCGGCAAGACCGTGCAGGTGCGCACGCTCACCCAGCGGATCGACGAGCTCGAGCAGCACTGGGACGAGCCGGTGCGCACGGTCATCAGCGGGCTGCGCACCTCGTACACCTTCGGGGCCGGGTCGAAGGCGCAGGACCTCACGCCCGGTCAGCTCCTGGAGCGGCTCGGCTTCAGCTCCGCGCAGCTGTCCACGCGCGTGAAGGAGCTCTCGGGCGGCCAGCAGCGGCGGCTGCAGCTGCTGCTCGTGCTGCTGGACCAGCCGAATGTGCTGATCCTCGACGAGCCCACGAACGACCTGGACACCGACATGCTCGCCGCGATCGAGGATCTGCTCGACTCGTGGCCGGGCACGCTGCTCGTCGTGAGCCACGACCGGTACTTCCTGGAGCGGGTCACCGACCAGCAGTACGCCGTGATGGGCGGCCACCTGCGGCACCTGCCGGGCGGTATCGACGAGTACCTCCGCCTGCGCGCTTTCGAGCAGAGGTCCGGCGGCGCGTCCGACGGTGCTGCGACCCCGGCGGCGCCCTCGAAGACCCCGGCGCTGGACGGCGCGGCCCGTCGCACGGCCGAGAAGGAGCTCGCAGCCCTCGAGCGCAGGATGCAGAAGCTCAACGAGCAGATCGATCGCGCCAAGCACGCGCTCGCCGACCACGATCAGTCCGACTATGCCGGGCTCGGCGAGCGGATGAAGACGATCCAGGCGCAGCAGGACGAGGTGGACGAGCTCGAGCTGCGCTGGTTCGAGCTCACCGAGCAGCTGGACTGACACCCGGATCACGCCGAACGTCCCTGTGGTCCTTGCCCAGCAGCGTTCGCATGCTCGGTCGTCGTGGGACGTGCGCCGTCGACGATCGCGTCGTGTGCCGGATCTCGGCGCCTCGACCCGGGGAGCCCAGGCTCCACGCCGTCGAGGACCGACCTCTCGGCGGGGGTGGGTTCCGTTCAGGTGAGGGTGAAGGTGTGGGTGGTTTGGTTGCCGGCGCTGTCGGTGATGGTGAGGTGGTTGTCGCCGCGGATGGCGTCGAGGGTGCCTGGTCTGAGGGTGGGGAGTTCGATGTGTGGGCCGGGGGTGATGTCGATGGGGTGGCCGTTGAGTGTGGCGCTGGTGATGTGGTGGGTGTCGTCGAGGAGGTAGGTCACCTTGGTGTAGCCGTCGGGGTGTTGCAGGGTGCTGCGAGGACGGTTGTCGGTGGTGATGGTGGGTGCGGTGGCGTCGATGGTGATGTCGAATGTTCCGGTCGGTGTGGTGTTGCCGGTGGTGTCCTGTGCGCGGTAGCGGATCGTGTAGTCGCCGTCGGGTGCGGTGATGGTGGTGGTGTGGGTGCCTGAGGTCGTCCCGTCGAGGGTGGTCTGGGTGGTCTTGATGAGTTCTTCGCCGGCGTACAGGTCTGCGGTGATGTTCGCGAGTCCGACTGCGTCGCTCGCCGTGACCTCGATCGTCACCTCCCGCGTCGGCCCGGCGGTGTTCGGCGACACGAGCGACACCACCGGAGCAACCGCATCGGTCGGGTCGAACCCGACGATCTTGTCGCCCAGCGGGATCGGGTTCACGCTCATCGTGTACTGCGTGGTCAAGGGGGCCGGGTGGCCCGACCCGTTGCCGATCGTCAGGCCATCCGTGCCGGCGGAATACGGCTCGATGAAGGCATGCCTGGCGACCTGTGTGCTGGTGCTGGGACGGGCCTGGTACATGAACCAGCGCTTGCCCTCGTGGTCGGTGAACGTCGGTCCCGTTCCCGTGCCGTTGACCTCGCTGTTCTGGCTGAGGATCGGTGTCGGATGCTTCACCCAGTTCGCCGCGACCATGGGGTCGCCGCCGGTGTAGCGCAGGTATCCGATGGCGTAGTACGCCGTCCAGTACCCGCTTCCCGAGTACGCCATGAAGACCTCGCCGTCATCGCCGTACACGGCGGTCGCCCCCTCGACGACCTTCGGCCACCACTGGTTCGGGTCCGTGCTCGACTGCGCGTACCCCTGCATCTCCCAGTCGTACTCCGGGATCGTGATCACGCTGGGCGCGCCCGAGAGCGTCCACGGGTTGACCATGTGACTGAGATTGAGCTTCTGGTGGAACTGGGACGTGCCGCGTCCCTCCTCCGTGACGAAGGAGACGTAGGTCTCGCCCGCGACCCGGAAGATCGACGTGCCTGCGACGAACTCATTCGTGTTGAAGTCCGCGTCGTCGGCGTTGGTCAGCCGGATCGGCTCGTTCACCTCGCCGGTGACCGGGTTCCCCCACCGGCCCAGAAGGTCGTCGCCATCGAGCGCTTTCAGCACGTACTGACGCTGCCCCTCGGCGGCGCCGTCGTCCGGATCGGTCGCGGACAGGTAGAGGTACCAACCGGCATACGCCTCTCCGACATCCTCCGCCGTGAGGTGGTGGATCTCGGGCGACCACAGGTTGATCAGGTGATCGGGCTGGAAGATCGCCGAGCCGATCGAGTGCGACAGATCGGACGGGTTCGCCACCTTGTGCAGCGTCATCGACGAGCCGGCGGAGGTCGCGAGGAAGTAATACTGCCCGTCATGCGTGAACATGTACGGGTCGGCCGCGGTCGTGAGCGTGTTCGTGAACGTGATGTCACCGCTCGGAGCAGCGGCGAGGTCCACATCGGAGGAGACGTCGATCGTGCTCGTCATCGTGCCGCTGTAACCGGATGCGCCGGCGACATCGGTCAGATGACCGAACTGGCCGCCGTTCAGTCTCACGTCGTACGTTCCGGCGAGTGTGGTCGACCGCGACTTGGCGGGAGCGATCATGCCCCAGAAGTCGCCACCGTCGATCACGAGGTCGACGGCGTAGTTCGCCTGATAGGGGCGCCCGTCCTCTTCGAAGACCGCGTACACGCCCTGCAGGAACGTTCCGCCGCCGATGAGGGCGTTGATCGTGCCGGATGCCGATCCTCGGTGTCCCAGGACGACCGGGCCGTGATAGACACCGCCGGTGATGGTGACATCCGTGTCGACCCCGGTGGTGACGGCGCCGCTGTCGTCCGTGCCTGCGCGCAGACCCTCCCATGTTCCGGCATGCACCGCGACGTCGATCTTCGGTGCGGGGACGGTGTCGTTGCGACCGCCCACGAGGCGGAGGTATGTCTTTCCCCGGCGCGACAGCGCGGTGACCACATTCTCGGTGATCGTCAGCGGATGCCCCATGGCGTAGATCGAGCCGTGCATCGTCGGAGAACGCAGCTCCAGATGGTCGAGCACGGTGGCGCCGCCGAGACGCAGCATGCCCTCGATCTGCAGTGCGGCGCCGGCGCCGGCGAAGTCGATGTCGCCGTCATCCGCGGTCAGCACGACCTTCCCCGAATGCTCGGGCACATCGGCCGCTCCCGAGATCGTCAGGGCACCCATGAGCACCACGTGCCCATCGCCCGCAAGCCCGTTCACTGCGGCGCTGAGGTCGCCGACCGGGCGGTCCGGGCTGATACCGTCGCCGGTCCCTCCTGGCGCGAGATAGACGAACTGGTCGTCGCGCACCTCGGGGAAGCGGTCGGCGATCGCATCGATCCCGCTCGCCGCGGCGCCGGGAAGCCGGAGGAGCGAACGCTGCGCCCCGTCCGTCAGCGGCGGGATCGAGATCGCACCGATCGTGGCCGCTCCGATGCGCATGTCGAGGTTCCGCTGAGCCTCGGCGATCCGGACATCCTCGACGGTGCCGCCCAGCAGTCGCACAGCGAGCGCCTCGACCGATCCGGATGATGAGTGCAGGGTGCCGACCACACCGCCGGAGATCGTCACGATCACCCCGGCGATGGTCTCGGCCTCATCCGAGCCCGCCCAGATCTCCTGCACGGAGCCGCCCGTGACGGCGACGTTCGTGGTCCCGGCGAAAGCGCCGCCGAGGTCGGTGACGCCGACGATCTTGGCGATATCGCCGTCGGACACCGTGATCCCCGACGCGCCGAGGCCGAGGACCTGCACTTCGCTGCCGTCGGCGAAGCCGACGCCGGAGCCGAGCACCACGTCCGCATCCCTCGCTCTGATGGCGAGTGGGCCCTCATTCGCGAGCTGGACATCTGTGAATGTCACGTCGCGTCCGAGCGTCAGATCCGAGCCCGCCGTCAGCGCGATCGAGGCGGAGCCGTCGCCATCGAACACGACGCGGCCGTTGCCCGCCGCGAGAGCGGCGGAGTCGACATCCCATGCCATGTCACCGCTGATCGAGATCGTCCCGCCGTCTGCCGCGAGCCGGCCGACCGCGGTGGCGAGGCTGCCGCAGGGAACAGCTTCCGTACACGCCGTCCCGCTGCCGGCATCGTCGACGTAGATGTGGGCAGTGTTCGTTGCGACGTCGAAGAGGCTTCGCAGCGTCGCGACCTGCTCCGCCGTGTAGTGCTGTGCGGCGTATCTGACCGACCGGACCTGCGCGACCTCCTCCAGCTGGGAGTCGCGCTCGACGCTGACGGATCGGTTGTCGACGGTGATCGCGTCGTAGTCCACGCCGGAGAGAGTGAGGTCGACATCGTCGACGACATTGTTGATGTCGACGGTGATCACGTGTCCGCCGCTGAGATCGACCTTCGCGGTCCCGGTCAGATATCGCGTCGCGTCACCGGCGGTGTGGAGAGGCCCGACCCGACCTCCCGTCATCGAGATCACCGTGCTGCCGGAGTAGTGGTTCTCGACGGACCCGCCGAAGAGCTCCTGTATGACCCCGCCGTTGATGGTGATGTGTGAGGTCCCGGTGTACGTCTGCGTGGCGAATCCCTTCGCCCTGCTGAAACCGGCCACCTTGTAGAACGTCCCGGAGTTGATCGTGATGTGCGAATCGGCATCGACCACGTTGTCGGTCTCCGCAGGCGCGTGGTAGCCGCCCGTCACGAAGACCTGTCGCTTCCCCGCTGTCGGTGTGCTCGTCATCACCACACCCTGCCCGAACGTGATCGGATTCCACGCCGCCTCGAACACCGACCACTGGGAATGCACCACGCCGAGGTCGGCGAAGACGGTCGGCCCGCCGAGGCGGTACTCGATGAACGGCGTGTCGCCGAACACCAGACGGCCGGGGAAGTCGGTCGTGCCGTCCGTGCTGGTCACCAGGATCTCGCCCGTGTGCACCGGCTCTGTGAGAGAAGCATTGAGCGGGTAGTCGTCCATGAGGACGATGCGACCGCCGACCGCGGCGATGCGGGTGAGCGCCTGATCCAGCGTCCGTACGGGTGCGGCCTGCGTGCCTGCGCCTGCGTCGTCACCGGTCGCGGCGGCGACGTAGACGATCGCCTCGCCCTCAGCGTGCGCCGGTGCCGGCGCGACCACCAGGGTGCTCAGCATCAGGCCGAGAGCCACCACGAACGTCCATGCGTGTGTCATCGAGAGTTTCACGGGGGTGGGTTCCGTTCAGGTGAGGGTGAAGGTGTGGGTGGTTTGGTTGCCGGCGCTGTCGGTGATGGTGAGGTGGTTGTCGCCGCGGATGGCGTCGAGGGTGCCTGGTCTGAGGGTGGGGAGTTCGATGTGTGGGCCGGGGGTGATGTCGATGGGGTGGCCGTTGAGTGTGGCGCTGGTGATGTGGTGGGTGTCGTCGAGGAGGTAGGTCACCTTGGTGTAGCCGTCGGGGTGTTGCAGGGTGCTGCGAGGACGGTTGTCGGTGGTGATGGTGGGTGCGGTGGCGTCGATGGTGATGTCGAATGTTCCGGTCGGTGTGGTGTTGCCGGTGGTGTCCTGTGCGCGGTAGCGGATCGTGTAGTCGCCGTCGGGTGCGGTGATGGTGGTGGTGTGGGTGCCTGAGGTCGTCCCGTCGAGGGTGGTCTGGGTGGTCTTGATGAGTTCTTCGCCGGCGTACAGGTCTGCGGTGATGTTCGCGAGTCCGACTGCGTCGCTCGCCGTGACCTCGATCGTCACCTCCCGCGTCGGCCCGGCGGTGTTCGGCGACACGAGCGACACCACCGGAGCAACCGCATCGGCGGGAGCGGCGAGCACCTCCTCCCGGAAGGTCACCATTCCCATGCCGATCCCGTTGCGGATCCACGGGCCTCCGGCGCCGAAGCCGACGTACTCCAGGACCATGCCGGGGGAGACCGGAGCACTCGTCTCCAGCAGGAGCGACGCGCCGTCCTGCCGTACGGAGGTCACCGACACCGAACTCCCGGCGAACGCGAATCCCGCGCCGGCCTGCGCGGGGATCGTGAGCGGATCTGCATGCAGGAGATGCACACGCAGCAGCGTCGGGGTGAGCAGCGAGACCGAGGAGGCGTCGGCAGCGCGGACTCCGGCAGCGGGCTGGCCGCCGATCACGCTGCGCACCGTCTGGAAGGCCCAGTCGCCGAGGTCGCGATAGCCGTTCACGAAGTCGAAATGGCAGCCGACGATCGCCGTCATCCCGTTGAGCGTCATCAGCGTGGCACCGAGATCTCGGGCCATCCGGCGCTGCGCGTCGCGCAGCTCCGTCGCCCGCGTGTCCGTGCACGGCGACCGTCTGACCTGCACCTCGAACACCTCGGGATCCGCGTCCGCGGGGGCGGCGAGGTCAGCGCGCAGGTCGGAGATCAGGGCGGTCACGCCCGTCACATGCGTGACGACGTCGTTGGCGTCGTCCTCGCCCTGCACCCAGAACACGCCGGAGACATGGTCTGCCAGCCCGCCGTCGACGAGCCGACCGAGAAGCCGGCCGTAGTTGGTCGTCGGATCTCTCGGGTCGGCGTCGTTACGCGCGAAGAACGAGATGGGATGACCGCCGTGCGCCCCGTTGATGACGGCGACGGGCACGTGCGTCTCCTGGGCGAGTCTGGCGCCGAACTGCGTCGCCCACTGGCCGATCGAACCCAGGTTGAGCACCGTGTCCGCCTGCCCGACGCTCCAGCCGCGGTCGCCGACGGACACCTGCGGTACATCGCTGGTCGTCCCATAACTGCGGACGAAGTGATTCTGAGCGGTGTAGGCGACATCTCCCCAGCGGCGCGCTGACGCGTTGGACTGCCCGTGCACGACGTACACGTCGCCGCCGACGACGCCCGGGATCGTCCGGATCGTCCGGCGGGTGTCGCCGCTGACGGCGATGAGTTCGAACTTCGTGTCGGCCAACGCGACGGGCACCGGGATCTCGATGTCGAAGGCGTCGTCGACGATCTCCACCGACCTCTCGGCGACGTCATCGCCGGTCGTGCTTCGCACGATGACCTCCGTGACGTCCGCCGAGGTGACGCGGCCGGCGAATCGGGCGCCGACCTCGGTGGCGTGCTGCCCCTCTCGCGGGATGAGCTGCCAGGGCTGCGGTGCCGCGTCGAGCGCGACGTCCGCCGGGCGCCCGTAGAAGGTCAGGCGCCGCGTCTCCCATTGCGTGGCGTTCGCCGCGAACGTCCAGTCGGGGTGGCCGGCGTCCGATCGTCCGATACCGAGATCGAGTGCGGCGCGCGTGCTCGCCCAGCCGTTGACTGCGAGGATCGGCGCGGTGGCATCCTCGGTGACTTCGTGCACCTGGAACGAGCCGTAGTGACCACCGATCGGCGTGTCATCGGCATCGGCCTGCGCGTCACCGCTGAAGACGACGCCGTCATACGTCCCGGGGAGCTGGCGTGAGGCGGTCGCCGAATAGCTGTTCGGCCACATCTCGAGCCAACCGGTGCCATGATCCACCGGAGCCACGGCGGAGACGTTGGACCGGACAGTCAGATCGTGCGCCTCGCGACGGGTCACCTCTTCTGGCATGGTCGGCAGCCTGAGGTCACTGGCTTCACCGGTCGCCTCATGCGCGGCCCAGACCCACTGCTGTCCGGAGTCGGATTCCAGTTCGAGGCAGTACCCCACGCGGTCGACCGCGGGGATGACGTCGGCCTCGAAGCCGTAGGTCGGGTTCGTGCCGTACCAGCCAGGACCGGCGACAGGGATGTCGATAGATCGGATCGGCACCATTCCTTCGGTCGCCTGGTGCTGTGCGCACGCTGTCGTGAACGTCGGTTCAGTCGAGGGCGCCGCAGCAGCCGACGTCGGATGGGCGCTCAGCATCAGACCGAGGGTTGTGAAGATCGTCATCGTCCGTACCATCGAGGGCTTCATGATTTCGCTCTCAGCGTCGGGGCCGAGTCCACAACTCCGACGATGGAGAGGGCATGAGGAGGGGCCGTCGTTGTTGACATCTATGTCAGAACAATCTGGTTGTGAGGTTGTCTGGCTGTGGAGCCTAGCTGAGGTGATGCGCGGGGTCAAGGACTCGAATGACGTGCTGCCGTCGGGCGGTGATCAGGATGGGATCGCCGACGCAGGTGATTCGGCATGTCCATCGCGATGGCTGAGCTCCAGTCGAGCTCACCGAGCTCCAGCCGAGCTCACCGGGCGGCTGGACTGACCTGCACCGTGACGCTCTCGCGCCCTATGGTGGATGGGTGCTCCCCGATTCCCCCGCGCACCGCACTCGACTGCGCCTGCTGACCGCTGCCAGCGAGGAGATGATCGAATGCGGCTACGCCGCGGCATCGCTCTCGCGGATCGCCGCCAGGCTCGGGCTCACGAAGGGCGCGCTCGGGCACCATTTCCCGACCAAGCAGGACATCGCGATCGCGGTGTTCGATCGCGCGGACGAGATCGCCATCCAGGTCGCGGCGGACGCGCGCCGGCTCTTCCCCGACAGTGCGATGCGGGGCTGCATCGCGTACTTCGCCGGGCTCGCGCGGGCGGGAGCGGCCGACCCGATCGCCGCTGCATGGCTCGCGCTCTATCAGGACCGCTCCGTGCCCCTCGAGATCGCGCGGCGCGGCTACGTCACCTCGCGCGACGTCGTCGCGGGCTTCCTCGCCGATCACCTCTCCCGCGAGGGCGGTGAGCTGCGGATGCCGCCGGCGCAGGCCACGCTGTTCCTGCAGCTGCTCGTGTCCGGAGAACTCGCGATCGCGCGGTTCCTCACGGACTACTCGGCGCAGAACGCCGTCGACAGCTTCGCCACG
>Ga0308157_10009095_pt1 | contig 11106 bp, 9 predicted proteins | sample PhyBR1_FD_201035 | JGI IMG/M metagenome (GOLD analysis project Ga0308157, IMG submission 201035) | Phyllosphere microbial communities from UC Gill Tract Community Farm, Albany, California, United States - DLSLB.R1 | ecosystem: Host-associated > Plants > Phyllosphere > Unclassified | place: USA...
GACCGCGCGACGACGGACCTCGTCGAGGTCGCTGCCGCTCACGTTGACGTGGCCGAGCTTGCGCCCGGGGCGCACCTGCTTGCCGTAGAGGTTCACGCGGGCGTCCGGGAAGGCCGCGAGCACCGCTGGGAGGGCGTCGGTGACGTCGTCGAGCGCGCTGCCGAGCACGTTCGCCATGACCGTCCACGGTGCGACCGCGGAGGTGTCGCCGAGCGGCAGGTCCAGCACGGCCCGCAGGTGCTGCTCGAACTGGCTGGTGACGGCCCCGTCGATGGTCCAGTGGCCGGAGTTGTGCGGGCGCATCGCGAGCTCGTTGACCACGAGCGTCGGCTCGGTGTCAGGGCTGGTGCGCACCTCGAACATCTCGACGGCCAGCACGCCGGTGACCCCGAGGCCCTCGGCGATGCTCAGCGCCACCGCGCGGGCACGGTCGGCCCCGTCGGTCGTGAGGTCGGGGGCGGGGGCCACCACCTCGGAGCAGACGCCGTCGCGCTGGACGGACTCGACGACGGGCCAGGTGCGCGCCTCGCCGCTCGGGCGACGCGCGACGAGCACCGCGAGCTCGCGGGTGAAGGGCACCTTCTCCTCGACGAGCAGGGTCGGCCCGCCGGCGGTGACCGCGGCGAACCAGTCGGAGACGGCGTCGGCCGAGCCGACGACCCGCACGCCCTTGCCGTCGTAGCCACCGCGGGAGGTCTTGACGACCACGTCGCCGCCACCGCCGTCGGCGATGAAGCCGTCGAGCGCCGCACGGGCAGCGCTCTCCTCACGCGGGAGCTCGAGCCAGCGCGGGCAGGGCGCGCCGAGCTCGGCGATCCTGCGGCGCATGACGATCTTGTCCTGGGCCTGGACCAGGGCGTCCGGGCCGGGGTGCACGGGTGTGCCGGAGGCGACGAGCTCGCGGAGCAGCTCGTTCGGCACGTGCTCGTGCTCGAAGGTGAGGACGTCCGCACCGACGACCAGCGCCCGCAGGGCCTCCTCGTCGGAGGCGACGCCGACGGGCGCGTCGACCACCACCTGGGCCGCGCTCGAGGCGGGGTCCTCGACGAGCACCCGCAGGTGCACACCGAGCTCTGCCGCCGCAGGAGCCATCATCCGGGCAAGCTGCCCGCCACCCACCACTGAGATCACCGGAGCTGCCACGGGAGCGATCTTAGTCGACCCCCCGGTGCCGTCGTCGCGGCTCGTGCGTCGGTGGACAGCGCGCCAGGTGCCCAGGTGGGCCGCAGGCATCCGGGGTAACCTGCCGCAATGACATCGGACGTCCGCCCGGCCGCCACGGCGACCACCTCCCCGGGCACCTCTACCGGCACCTCGACCGGCTCCTCGACGGGCAAGGCAGACGCCGCCGTTGAACCACGGCGCGGGCTCGCGGCACGACGCACCGCGCTCGTGGCCCGGGTCGGCGAGCTGCTGCGGTTCGGGACTGTCGGCGGCGTCGCCTTCGTGGTCGACACGGGTCTGTTCAACCTGCTGCGCTTCGGGCCCGGCGGGCTGCTCGACGACAAGCCGCTCACCGCCAAGGTGGTCTCGGTCGCGGTCGCGACGATCGTCGCGTGGCTCGGCAACCGGTACTGGACCTTCGCGGACCGCCGCACCGAGACCCACCTGCGCGAGTTCCTCGGCTTCGTGGTCGTCAACATCGGCGGCATGGCCATCGCGCTCGGCTGCCTGTGGTTCTCCCACTACATCCTCGACCTGCGCACGCCGCTCGCTGACAACATCTCGGCGAACGGCGTCGGCCTCGTCCTCGGCATGGTGTTCCGCTACCTGGCCTACCGGACCTTCGTCTTCACCGCGACGCCCAAGAGCACCTGACCGGCTCCTGCTACCAGGACCGGCGGCGCTTCGAGCTGCTGGAGATGGCCACGCCGCGCGGGATGACCACGTCGGGGTTCATGGTGCGGGGCACACCGGCGAGGAACACCGAGAAGATGGGCGGCTGGCGCTGCGTGAGCTCGAGGCGGCCACCGTCGGCGGCAGCGAGGTCGCGGGCCAGCGCGAGGCCGAGCCCGGTGCCCTTGCCCGAGGTCACCTCGCGCTCGAAGATCCGTGGGGCGAGGTCGTCCGGGACCCCGGCGCCCTCGTCGGTCACCGTGATGACCATGGCCTTGCTCGGGCCGGACTGCTTGGCGCGGACCGTGGTGGTCCCGCCGCCGTGCTTGAGCGAGTTCTCGATGAGCGTCGCGAGCACCTGGGCGAGCGCACCGGGGGTCGCGAGGACGTGGATCTCGTCGGAGACGTCGATGACGAGGGAGCGGCCGTTCTGCTCGAAGGTCGGCCCCCACTCCTCTTCCTGCTGCTGCAGCACCTCGACGAGGTGCACGGCCTCGGTGGTACCGCCCGAGGTGCGCGAGCGTGAGAGCAGGTCGTCGACCACGCGGACCAGGCGCTCGACCTGCTCGAGGGAGATCCGCGCCTCCTCCTGCACCTCGGCGTTGTCCGGGGCCGCCATCGCGATCTCCTCGAGGCGCATGGACAGCGCGGTGAGGGGCGTGCGCAGCTGGTGCGAGGCGTCCGAGGCGAACTGCCGCTCGGCCGCGAGCCGACCGGCCATGCGGTCCGAGCTGCGGCCGAGCTCGGCGGCGACGAGGTCGATCTCCTCGACGCCGGAGGGCTCGATCCGGGGTCTGACCTGCCCCGACCCGAGCTGCTCGGCGGAGGCGGCGAGGTACACGAGGGGCGCGGAGAGCCGGTTGGCCTGCCACACCGCCATGACGATGCCCGCCCCGAAGGCGACCACCGCCGCGGCGACCACCAGGACGACGACCTGCGCGCTGCGCAGGTAGAGCGACCACGTCGACACCTCGATCTGCACGATCCAGTTGGACTGCGTGCGGATGGGGCGCGACTCGGTCCGCCCCTCGATGGGGTCACCGGCGGTGATCTTGTCGCCGACGCCGAACACCTGGACGTAGCCCTGGAGGTTCCCGTCGTCTCCGCCCACGTACCGCTCGAGGAGGTCGGGGGTGATCTGCTCGTCGCGGGCGAGGCGGTTCTCGATGGACCGGCCGAGCTCGGAGGTGCGCGACTGGAGCGAGCGGATCTCGTTGTCGCGCACGAGAGTCGCCCCGATGAGGGCCAGGGGCAGCCCCAGCAGGATGACGGCGACGGCCACGGCGGACACCGTGGCCATCAGTACTCGACGTCGCATGTCAGTCCTCGCTCATGGGGTGCGCAGCGCGCGAGGTGCACGGTGTGCACCGGGCGCGCTGGCGACCTGCGTCAACCTGGCGATGAGCCCCGTAGGGCTCAGCCCTCGCCGTTCTCGAAGCGGAAGCCGAGACCGCGGACGGTCGTGATGTACCGCGGGGAGTTCGCGTCGTCGCCGAGCTTGCGGCGCAACCACGAGACGTGCATGTCGAGGGTCTTGGTCGAGCCGATCGGCTCAGAGCCCCAGACCTCGCGCATGAGGGCGTCGCGGACCACGACCGTGCCCGCGCCCTGGACCAGGACGCGCAGGAGCTCGAACTCCTTGGTGGTCAGGTGGAGCTCGCGCTCGCCCTGGAAGGCCCGGTGCGCCGCGACGTCGACCTTGACGTCCTGCGCGTGGAGCTCCTCGGCCTCGGTCGGGTCGCCGTGCGTGCGACGCAGCAGCGCCCGCACCCGTGCGAGCAGCTCGGCGAGCCGGAAGGGCTTGGTGACGTAGTCGTCGGCGCCGGCGTCGAGGCCGACGACGAGGTCGACCTCGTCGGCACGTGCGGTGAGCACGAGGACGGGGGTGGTCAGTCCGAGGCCACGGATCGCACGGGCGACCTCGAGACCGTCCATGTCCGGGAGCCCGAGGTCGAGCACGACCAGGTCGGCGACAGATGCGTTGTCGATCGCGCCTTGACCTGTTCCTTGCACAACCACGTTGTAGCCCTCACGAGAGAGCGCGCGCGCCAAAGGTTCGGCAATCGCCGGGTCGTCCTCTGCCAGAAGTACGTGGGTCATTCGCCCATGCTAGGTCATGGAACGACCTCGCGGGTGATGAAGTCCGCGCGCGCCGAGCCCGAGTGCGTCACAGCAGCCTCTCGGCGCAGGCCGCCCGCAGGATCCGGACATCTCGCAGGTCAGGCGGCACGTCGGCACGTCCCCTCCCGCCGAGGTCAACCCCGGGGCGGGCGCGCCCGGTCGCACGCCTCAGCCCACGGGCTGACGCCGACCCGGCCGCCGCGCTCCTAGGCTGTCCGTCATGAACTGGTACGACAGGATCGGCCGCTGGGCCGAGGAGCACCGCGCCAAGGTCGACCTGGTCGGGACGGTTCTCGTGCTCCTCGTCGTCGTCCCCATGTCGCTGTCGCTGACGGGCGGCTACGTCGAGCTCGGCCTCGGCCAGGGGCCCACCGGGACGCCGCTGCTCATCGGGCTCTTCGCGGCGCTCACCGTGGCACCGCTCGCCGTCCGCCGCACCCGCCCGGTGCTCTCGGTCGCCCTCGTCTACTCCGCGACGCTCGCGCAGATGCTCGTCGGCTTCCCGATCCTGCTGCCGGCGAACCTCTTCGTCCTCGTGGCGCTGTTCTCCGTCACGGTCTACGGCCCGCGGTGGGCCCACGTGACCGCCATCGGCTCAGGTCTCGTCGGGTGCGGGCTCCTCGGCGCCATGCTGGGCATGCAGAGCGGACCCGGGAACGTCCTCTTCGCGACGGTGTTCTCGATGATCTTCGTCGGCATGGTGTTCATCGCCACCTGGGCCTTCGGCCTCGTGCGTCGCGCGCGGCGCGAGACCTACACGGCGCTGCGCGACCGCACCGAGCGCCTCGAGGTCGAGCGCGACCAGCAGGCCCGCATCGCCACGGCCGCCGAGCGCTCACGCATCGCCCGCGAGATGCACGACATCGTCGCGCACTCCCTCTCCGTGATGATCGCCCAGGCCGACGGCGGCCGCTACGCCGCGAGCCACGACCCCGAGGCCGCCTCCCGCACGCTCGGCACCATCAGCGAGACAGGGCGCGCCGCCCTGGCCGACATGCGCCGCCTGCTCGGCGTGCTCCGCGACGACCCGGACGACGCCCGCGGCGACGGCGGCGCCGCAGAGCGCACCCCGCAGCCCGCCGCCGGGGACATCACCGCCCTCGTCGAGCAGGTCCGCGCCTCCGGCATGCGCGTCTCGCTGGTGCGCATGGGCACCGCCCGCACCCTGCCGCCCGGCACCGGCCTCACGCTGTACCGCATCTGCCAGGAGGCGCTCACCAACATCCTCAAGCACGCCGGCCCCGACCCCTCGGTCACGGTCGTGGTCACCTGGGAGCGACGCAGCGTCAAGGTCGAGATCGACGACGACGGCCGCGGCGCCTCGGCCGACAGCGACGGCGCAGGCCAGGGTCTCCTCGGCATGCGCGAGCGCGCCGCCATGTTCGGCGGGACCGTCACCTCCGGGCCGCGCCCGGGCGGCGGCTTCCGTGTGATGCTTGACCTCCCGCTGCCCGAACCCTCCCCGAGGAGCACCGACGCATGACCGACTCTCCCGACGCCGCCCCGCACATCCGCGTCGCGATCGTCGACGACCAGCAGCTGCTCCGGGCGGGCTTCCGCATGGTCATCGACTCCCAGCCGGACCTCGAGGTGGTCGTCGAGGCGGGTGACGGCGCCCAGGCGGTGCGCCTGCTCACCGACCACCCCGTCGACGTCGTGCTCATGGACGTGCGCATGCCGACCATGGACGGCCTCGTGGCGACCGCCCAGCTCACCGCGCTCTGGGAGGCGCGCGGCGCCGAGGCCCCGCGCATCATCGTGCTCACCACCTTCGACCTCGACGAGTACGCCCTCGAGGCCATCCGGTCCGGCGCGAGCGGGTTCCTGCTCAAGGACGCCCCGCCCGAGGAGATGCTCGGCGCGATCCGCACCGTCCACTCGGGCGACGCCGTCATCGCCCCGTCGACCACGCGCCGCCTGCTCGACCGGCTCGTCACGACCCTCCCCGAGGAGCAGCTCGTCGACTCCGGGCAGGCCTCGGCCGTCGACTCGCTCACCGAGCGCGAGCGCGAGGTCCTCGTGCTCATGGCACGGGGGCGCGCCAACCAGGAGATCGCCTCCGACCTGTTCGTCGCCGAGGCCACCATCAAGACGCACGTGGGCCGCATCCTGTCCAAGCTCGGCGCCCGCGACCGCGTCCAGGCCGTCGTGACCGCGTACGAGACCGGTCTGGTGCGCCCCGGGGAGTGACCCCTCCCCCGCCCGGTGGCCGCGAGCGCCCGCCGGGTCCGCCTGCGGGATGACCCCGGGCACCGGCAAGACCCGTCCACAGCCCGACGCCCCAGCTGCGCCCGCGTCGATAGCGTGGTGATCACGTCGGGGGCAGGTTCCCCACCGCAGCGCGGCCCGGTCCAGCCGGGGCGCTGACACCCCCGACGGCCATCGTCCCCCCGCCACCTGGAGACTCCCCGTGGACACGTCCGCACACCAGCAGCCCGCCGCCCCGGGCGCACCCGCCCAGCCCGCCGTCCGCGCCCGCAGCCTCACCAAGCTCTACGGCAAGGGCGCGGGGACCGTGCACGCGCTCGACGGTGTCGACGTCGACTTCGCGCAGGGGCAGTTCACCGCGATCATGGGTCCGTCGGGATCGGGCAAGTCGACGCTCATGCACCTGCTGGCCGGCCTCGACTCCGCGTCGTCCGGGCAGGCCTTCATCGGGTCGACCGAGGTGACCAGCCTCGACGACGACCACCTCACCGCGCTGCGCCGCGACCGGGTCGGCTTCGTCTTCCAGTCCTTCAACCTGCTGCCGATGTTCACGGCCGAGCAGAACATCCTGCTGCCGCTGACCCTCGCGGGCGCACCGGTCGACGCCGACGTCAAGGAGTGGCTGGGCACGCTCGCCCAGACCCTCGGGATCCAGGACCGGCTCACGCACCGCCCCTCCGAGCTGTCCGGCGGGCAGCAGCAGCGCGTCGCGATCGCCCGCGCGCTCATCGCCCGCCCCGAGGTGGTGTTCGCCGACGAGCCCACCGGAAACCTCGACTCGCGCTCGGGCGCCGAGGTGCTGAGCTTCCTGCGGCGCTCCGTCCGCGAGCTCGGCCGCACCATCATCATGGTGACGCACGACCCCGCGGCGGCCGCCTACGCCGACCGCGTGGTGCTCATCGCCGACGGTGCGATCGCCGGCGACATCGCCAACCCCACCCCCGAGTCCGTCCTCGCCGGCCTCGACGCGCTGCGCACCTTCGAGTCGACCGCCGACACGGGCGCCACCCGGCAGGTGGCCTCCTGATGTTCTCCCTCACCTTCGCCCAGATGCGTCGCAGCATCGGGCGGCTCACGGCTGCCGGGATCGCCATCGCGATCGGCACCGCATTCGTGGCCGCCACGCTGCTGGCCTCCGACGTGCTCACCCGCGCGACCTACGACTCGGTCGCCGCGCAGTACGGGTCCTCGGACCTGGTGGTGCGCAGCGAGGGCTCGTACTTCGGCGAGAGCCGGATCAGCGCCCAGCAGCTCGACCAGATCCGCCAGACCGACGGCGTCGCCGCCGCCGACCCTGTCTCCGCCGCCTACCTCGAGCTCACCGCGAGCGGCAGCACCCTCTACCAGGCGACCATCGCCGTCGGGACCTCCCCCGAACTCCAGCCGCTCACGGTCGCCGAGGGCGCCCTGCCCGCCTCCGACAGCGAGATCGCGCTCCCCGAGGGCACCGCCCGTCTCCTCGGCGTCTCCGTGGGCGACACCGTCGACGAGCTCTCCTACCCCTCCACGGGCGAGAGCGTCTCCGACCCGGTCGCCGTCCGGACGTCCCTCACGGTGACCGGCATCGTCGACGACCCCTACAAGGCCTACGCCGCGCAGGGCGGCGCCGCCGTCGTCACGGAGGGCCTGTTCACCGAGCGGCACTCCTACGGCTACGACCCGGTGTACCCGCAGGTGGCCGTCGCGCTCACCCCCGGCACCGACGTCGAGACGGCCCGAGAGCGCATCTCCGCGATCGTCGACCCGGAGACCACCGAGGTGGTCACCAAGGACGAGGCCGCAGCGGCGTCCGTGGACTCCGCGACCGGCGGGCAGCAGGTCTTCACCGTGGTGATCCTCGCCTTCGCGGCGATCGCGATGGTCGTCGCGGCGCTCGTCATCTCCAACACCTTCCAGGTGCTCGTGGCCCAGCGCACCCGCACGCTCGCCCTGCTCCGCTGCGTCGGCGCCAAGAAGGCCCAGCTGCGCGGGTCCGTCGTGCTCGAGGCGGCGACCCTCGGGCTCGTCTCGTCCCTGGTCGGCCTCGTGCTCGGGTCCGCCTTCGTCCAGCTGACCATCATGGTGCTCGCCCGCACCGACCTCGACTTCCCGATCCCCGGACGCATCACCTTCTCCCTCGGTGCGATCCTCTGGCCTCTCGTCGTCGGCACCCTCGTCACCGTCGTGGCGAGCCTCGTCCCCGCCCGGGCGGCGACCCGCGTCGCCCCGCTCGAGGCCATGCGCCCGGCCGACGCACCGACCCTCGGCGCCTCGGCCGGCAAGGTCCGCCTCGCCTTCTCGCTCCTCCTCGCCGTCGGCGGTGCCCTGGTCATGGCCCTCGGCGTCTACCTCGGGGCGACCACAGGCCGGGTCGAGGAAGCCGTCGCCGCCGGGGTCTTCGGAGGTGCGGTGTCCTTCGTCGGGATCCTCGTCGGAGCCGTGTTCTGGCTCCCACGCGTCATCGGGCTCGTCGGCCGGCTCCTCGGCTCCGCCGGCCCGAGCGCCCGGCTCGCCGGGGCGAACATCACCCGCAACCCGCGCCGTACCGCGGCCACCAGCAGCGCGCTGCTCATCGGCGTCACCCTCGTGGCCATGATGTCGGTCGGCGCGGCGTCCGCCCGCGCCTCCCTCGCCTCGACCCTCGACTCCTCGTACAACGTCGACGTCATGGCCGAGACCGGGGCGGTCGAGGCCGACGGGACCAGCCCCGAGGGGTCGCTCACACCCGCCGTGCTCAGCGAGCTCGCGTCGGTCGACGGGGTCGCCGCCGTCGCGCCCGTCTCCGACGTCATGCTCGACGTCGCCGGGAGCACGGGAAGCACCGCGGAGCAGGAGATCGTCTCCGTCGTCTCGAAGGCCTCCGCCCAGGCAGCCCTGCGCGACCCCTCGATCCTCGACGGTCTCGACGCCACGCACGCCGTGGTCTCGCCGTTCTACGCCAGCTACATGGTCGGCGACGACCGGACGCTGACCCTCACAGGCCCGGACGGGTCCGTGACGCTCGACGTGGTCGTCGCCGACCTCAAGACGTCACGGGTGGTCGTCGACGCGACCGCCGTGTCGGGCATCGTCGGGGACGTGCCGCCCACGACCGCGTGGATCCAGGTCGCCGACCTGGACGACGCGAGCACCACGGTGAACATGGTCCGGGACGCCCTGTCGTCAGACGCCGTGTCCGTCACCGGTGCGGCCGTCGAGCGAGCCACCATGCAGCAGGCGATCGACACCATGCTCGCCGTGGTCGTCGGGCTCCTCGCCATCGCGGTGGTCATCGCGCTCATCGGGGTCGCGAACACGCTCTCGCTCTCCGTCCTCGAGCGCCGCCGCGAGTCCGCGACGCTCCGGGCCATCGGGCTCAGCAAGCGACAGCTGAGGCTCACCCTGGCCGTCGAGGGCTCCCTCATCGCCGGCGTCGGCGCCGTGCTCGGCATCGTGCTCGGGACCGTCTACGGGTGGGTCGGCGCGCTCGTCGTCCTCGGCGGCTTCGCCGACGTGTCCCTCTCGGTGCCCGTCGTCCCGCTGGTGCTCGTGCTCGTCGTCTCCGTCGCAGCGGGCCTGCTCGCCTCGGTGGTCCCCGGGCGCACGGCCGCACGGACGTCGCCTGTCGAGGCGCTCGCGGTCGACTGACCGGGCCGTCGGCGCCGGGTGCACAGCAGAGGCCGCACGTCCCCCGAGGGGGTCGTGCGGCCTCTGGCGTCTGCAGGAGAGCACGCCGTGTCCTGGTGGAGCGGGGTCAGTCCTGGTCGAGCGAGTAGGTGCGTCGTCCCGTGAACCGGGAGACGGGGCCCGACAGCAGGCCGACGAGGACGAGCACGGGTACCACGACGAGCGCTGCACCGAGCGCGGTCTCCCCGCCCTGGACGAAGTTCACGCCGACGAGGGCGGCGAGGACCTGGACGGTGATGACCGGCCCTCGGACCCAGGCGCGGCCGAGGGTGACGCCGTAGGCGCTGGCGAGCAGCAGCCACGCCCCGCCGGCGGCGGAGAGCGTCAGCGCGATCGCGACGCCGAGCACGCGCTCGCGGCCGGGCAGCAGGTCGGACGCGCCGACCACGGCGACCACCACGAGGACGAGCCCTTCGAGCGCCAGCAGCGCCGCGGTGCACCACACGGCCGGGTGACGGCGGATCGCGAGCCAGCGGCGGACCGCTCCGCGCGGTTCGGGAGCGGGCTCGGGCGGCGGGGTGAGACCGGAGGAAGTCATAAGTGATCCAGACGATAGCGGATGAAGAGTCATGCTCCCGACCGTGTCCTAGGTCCTGGATCGGACGTCACAGCACGCAGAGCCGACCGATCGTCGTGAAACGGCACAGAATCACCCTTGACCTGCGCCGTGCGGCGTGCTTATAACCCACTCGGAGAGCGCGGTTGACCAAAAATGTGACCAAGGCCTCAGTCGTCACACAATAGAAACCTCCTGGTAACCCTTGTGCCGGGGATGGTTGAGGTGTGAACTGGTTACCAGCAGTCACACCCCCCTCCCTTTGCAGCCGCCCTCCCCCGGGGCTGGCTCCCCCCTGCCTGAGGAGATACCCATGGATTGGCGTCACCGCGCTTCCTGTCTCGACGAAGACCCGGAGCTGTTCTTCCCGATCGGCAACACCGGTCCCGCGATCCTGCAGATCGACGAGGCGAAGGCCGTCTGCCGTCGGTGCCCCGTCGTGGACACCTGCCTCAAGTGGGCCATCGAGTCCGGCCAGGACGCCGGCGTCTGGGGCGGCCTCTCCGAGGACGAGCGCCGCGCCCTCAAGCGCCGCACCGCCCGCGCCCGCCGCGCCAGCTGACCACACGCTGCGCACGCGCACCACACGCTGAGCACGAGGCCCGGACCCCCTGAGGGGTCCGGGCCTCGTGCTGTCTGTTCCGACTCGGTCGTCTGCCGACGAGACGGACCCGTCAGGCCGAGGGGTCGTGGTTCGTCACGCCGCGCAGCACGACGGCCACGGTCACGAGAGTCCCGCC
>Ga0308157_10009097_pt1 | contig 11105 bp, 7 predicted proteins | sample PhyBR1_FD_201035 | JGI IMG/M metagenome (GOLD analysis project Ga0308157, IMG submission 201035) | Phyllosphere microbial communities from UC Gill Tract Community Farm, Albany, California, United States - DLSLB.R1 | ecosystem: Host-associated > Plants > Phyllosphere > Unclassified | place: USA...
GGCGGGGCGGGCGGTGGTGACGCTCAGGGCGGGGCGCGGCGGCGCTTTCTCATCCTTGGCGGTGGCGCGGTTCGCGGTGGTCAGTGCAAAGCCGGCGCACAGGGCGGCGGCGGCCAGGGAAATGGCAAGGACGCGCGTGGTTCGAATTTTTATCATGGTCATCTATGTCTTCTGCGGTATCGAGCAAGTGTAGCAAATGCGATACGGGCGGCAGGGGCGCGCACGAGGCGCCGCTGATCGACGAAGACGGCTGCAGGACTGGGGATTCGACCAGGAATGGGGCCTAAAGAGAGGGAAGCTGACAAAAATGGAATTTGCGCACTGCCGCAAACGCGCTTGCGGATGAGGCCGGTTAGAGGGCTTCCTCTATTGAAACAACTACAGTAGTTCTACCGTATTGCACTGCACAATAAAAAAGACTATATTAGAACCGTCTCCTCCAGTTTTCTCCGAAAATTGGATTCCCGCCCGCCAACCATCAGGTTTCGCGGGCGTTTTTTTTCCTGTGACGGATATTATTGGACGTCTTCGCCCTGGAAGGCGTTGGCGCGCCAGGTCAGCACCAGGGTGTCGCGGTGCCCGTGCTCGCCCAACGGCTGGATCGGCGTCGATTCGTGGATCACGGCCGCGTCGTCCAGCAGCAGCAGGGTCCAGGGTTCGAGCATGGTGAAGCGTTGCCCGGCCGGGCCGTGGGCGTCGAAGACGCGCGTTTCGCCGCCCTTGATGTCCTTGCGCCCGATGAGCATCACGGCCACGAAGTTCACGCCGTCGCGGTGCGCGCCCTCTGGCGTCGGCCGGCCGATGCCGTCGGCGGTATCGATGCGGAACTGGTGCGCCTCGACGAACCAGCGCTGCTGGCCCGCGACCGCCGAGCACACGCCGCCCAGCGCGCGCAGCAGCTTATCCCAGGCCGGGTTGACGACAGTGTTGGCTTCCATCGGCGCGAACAGGCGGTGCATGCCGCCGTGCAGCGCGTTGTACTCGACCGGCTGCCAGTGCGCGCGGTGCGGCGTCTGGGTGAGCTGGCCGTCGTCGTCGATGAAGCAGGAGTGGCGGCGGCGGCGATAGCGGCCGCCATCCTTGAGGTATTCGTCGAGCTCGAGCCGGTCCCAGCTCGGTACGAGCGTTTCCAGCTCGTCGATGCCGCAGCCGGCCAGCCGGGCGACATCGACAGGGCGCAGGACGGCGTAGCCGGTGCTGCGCAGTGCTTCCGTCAGCTGCGACGGTTCGGTATAGGGGAGTTGCGGTTGCGGTGTAGTCATCCCGTTAGCGTAGCACTTTTCGTCTTTACGGGTGACCGCCCCGCCCAAAGGAAGGATGCGCCAGATCAGACGAACAGCGGGGCCAGGCGGCGGCCGATATGAACCAGCCAGTAGGCATGGGCGAACAGCCAGGTCGCCGCCTGCAGCACCAGCACCGGCGCCACGATGCCGGCCTGGCCGAGCACCCGGCGCGGCATCGAAAAGGCCGGCTGCGCCTGGCGCCGGATGAAGTATTCGGCCACCAGCAGGTTCGGCACATAGAAGAAGAAACTCATCGTCATGTCGAACGGCCCGTCGAAGGTGCCGGTATGGCTGGCGCCGCCCAGGCCTTTCAGCCAGATCCCGTAGTACACGCGCTACAGCCAGGAGCCGATCCCGAGCGCGAACAGGCGGATCGCCCAGGCGCGGTGCAGCTCGAGGCGGCGCGCGGCGGCGTGGCGCCAGGCCTGCAGCGCCGCCAGCACGGTCGGCACGCCATGCAGGCCGAAGCCGATTTCCATCACGATGCCGCCCACCGCGCCTTTCAAGGCGAGATAGGCGAGGCCGCCGCTGCCGGCCAGCAGGGCCGAGACGATATGCACGCGGCCGGTCCAGCGGTGCAGGCGCGGATGGCGCGCGCGCAGGGAAGGGATGGCCCCGCGCCGCCAAATATCAATGCCGGCTCGTCATTACCACTGCTTGACCAGGGTCAGGCGCAGCGAACGCGGCTCGATCGGGTGGAAGTGCACGTCCGCCACCGGCGCCGTTTCGCCCTGCAGCTGCGACTCGTAGAAATAGTCGATGGCCGAGGCGCGCCGGTTGGTGAGGTTGAAGCCTTCCAGTTCCAGCCGCAGGCCGTTCGCCAGCCGGTAGCCGATGCGGCCGTTGAGCGTCAGGCTGGAATTCGAGCGCACGCTGTCGTCTTCGATCAGCGGGCGCGGGCCGAACCAGCGCAGGCGCAGGGAGCCCGACCACGGGCCGCTCGGGTCCACCGTCACGCCCAGCTGGGCCACGCCTTCGATGGCGCCTGGTATCCGGCGGCCGGCGTCCCGGTCGCCGTCGAGATTTTCGCCGCGCGAACGGGCCCGCGCCCAGGCCGCATCGAGGTCGATCGACAGCCACTTGAGCGGGCGGTAATAGTTCGAGAACTCGATGCCATGGCGGCGGCTCGGATCGCCCGCCTCGGTATTGCCGGCGTCGCCGATATAGGTCAGCTCGGAATCGAAGTCGAGCCGGTACACGGCCAGCGAGGTCTGCATCTTCGGGATGACCTCGGTGCGGATGCCGAGCTCAACCCCGCGCGAGCGTACCAGGCCGGGCGTCGGATCGACCGCATCGAGGGTCTTCGGATCGACCGTCGCCACCGTGCCGCGCGCATCGTTGCTGTGGAAGCCATGCCCGTAGTTGGCATACAGCTCGGTCGACGCCCACGGTCCATAGACGATGTTCAGGGTCGGCGTGACCAGGGTGTCGTGCGCCTTGCCGGCGTTTTCGGGCCGGTCGCCATCGACGCGGAAGCGGTAGTTGCTGGCGCGGACGCCCGCCACCGTGCGCAGCGCATCGCTCCAGCGCGTCGCGCTCTCGATGAAGACGGCGCCGCTGGTCTCGACGATGTGGTCTTCGCGCGTGGTCGCGATGCGCTCGCGCCGGCGCGTGTCGTACAAGCCGTTGAAGATATTGTCGTTCTGGAGCTGCGCGCCCACCGTCAGGTCGGACGACAGCTCCGCGGTGCGGTGCATATGCCAGGTGTGGGTGGCGTCGATGCCGGTGGTGACGCGGCGGTCGGGTTGGGCGAACTGGTCGCCGTTCACCGGGTCGTTCATGAAGTACGTGAAATTGGAGAACAACTCGAGCTGGTTGCGGATCGCATAGGCGCTGACTTTCGAGGCCGAATCGGCATCGGTGCGGCGCCAGATGCCCGACAGGCTGAATCGCCGCGCCTGGCCGCCATCGCTGTCGTCGACCAGGTCGTAGCGCCCGATGCGGCCGTCCTGCACCGCGCGCAGGGGTATCTGGTCGGTGGAATTCCAGTCGCCGCGATAGCCCATCGCGGTCACGCTCCAGCCGTTGTTGGCGTAGCCGCGGCTGTAGCGCAGCACGGCATTGAATTTGCGGTAGTCGTCCGGCCGCGTCCACGGGCCGTCGTTGTGCATCGCTTCCAGCGCGTACAACAGGCTGCCGTCGGCCGCGTCCAGCGAGCCGGCGACCATCGCGCGCCGGTAGCCATCCTGGCCCGCGGTGGCCGAGGCGATATTCTTTACCAGGCGGTTGGCATAGGTGAGCGAGGCCACGCCGGCCGACGAGAAGTCGCCTTCGCGCGCCGAGTACGGGCCTTTGCGGTAGTCGAGGCGGCCGACCAGCTCGGGGATCAGGAAGTTCAGGTCGGTCCAGCCCTGGCCGTGGGCGTGGCTGCGCTGGTTGACCGGCATGCCGTCGACCCAGGTCGCGAGGTCGGTGCCGTGGTCGAGGTTGAAGCCGCGCAGGTAGAACTGGTTGGCCTTGCCTTCGCCGCTGTGCTGGCTGGCGATCAGGCCGGGCGTGACTTCGAGCAGTTCGCCGGGACGGTAGGCGATGCGGCCCGCCAGGTCCTTGGCGCCCGCGCTGCCGGCGCCGGCCGAATCGGCGATGCCCAGCTGGGAAGCGCGCGCGCCTTCGACCAGCACGCGCTGGAGCTGGAAGTCGTCGGCATGGACGGTGGATGTGGCGAACAGCGCGGCCAGCACGCAGGGAATGGGACGCAGGATCATCGGAAAGCTTGAAAAGGACTGTGTTACCGGGCCGGCTGCTCGAGCGCCTGGCGGTTGAAGGTGAGGGAACGCACGGCGCCGCCGGCGTTCAGGTTGACCGTGTTGACCTGCTCGGGCAGGAAGTCGATCAGCACGCCCTGGCGGATCGTGGCCGCGCGCGAGAGCGGCGTATCCTCGATTTCCTGGTAGATGACGACGCTGTTGGCGTCGACCGTCATGCCGACCCATCTGGCCGGCAGGCGCGTGGCGTCTTGCGCCGCGATCCAGAACTGGCGCTCGACGTATTTGCGCAGCACGTCCTGGTCTTCCGGGTCGGAGAGATCGAACTGGCGCTGGTACAGGTTCAGCAGCAGGGCTTCGATATCGTGGGCCGTGTAGGTGTGGACGATCTCGGTGCTGCCGGTGCGCTCGTTGTACGAGATATCGGTCATGCCGAAGTGGAAGCGGTGCGCGCTCGCCGCTGTGCTCACACACAGCAGCAAGGCGACGCACAGCATCTTGAAACCGTGCAGGGTCATTGCGCCGCCTTCGGTGCGGCCGTGCCTTTCAAGGGCGTCAGGGAGTCGCGCATCAGGTTGTTCGGATCGCGCTCGGTCTTGAACAGCTCCAGGCGCGACGGCGTGGTCTTGCGCGGCCAGCTGTTATTGCTGGTGTCGATGTCGGCCGTCTCCCAGAACGGATCCTGGGTCAGGCCCACGATCGGCTCGTCGGTGACGAACAGCTTGGTGATCTGCTTCGGCGAATAGCGCCAAACTTCGGCCGGAATGCGCTCGATGGTCTTCTTGCCGCTTTTCAGTTCGATTTCGACGATCAGCGGCATCACCAGGCCGCCCTTGTTTGAAAAGTCCACCAGGGTCAGGTGCTTGCCTTCCTTGAGCAGCGCTTTTTCCCAGTCCTCCAGGCCGGCCATGGTTTCCTGGTATTTGTTGCGGTCTTTATTGGTGACCGTGAACTCGTCGTTCTCGTTGTAGAAGTCCTTCAGCTCCGGATGGGCCTCGATGCGGCGCGCCATGCCCTTGTTGCGCTGGTCCATGATCGACACCGGCTCGCCATTGGCGCGCTCGCGGCGGAGCGCCTTCTCGACGTCCGGATCCTGGCTGCTGACCGTGTACTCGGTGATGCCGTCGACGCTGATGTCGACCGCGTCGGTGGTATAGAACCAGCCGCGCCAGAACCAGTCGAGGTCGGTGCCGGACGCGTCTTCCATGGTGCGGAAGAAGTCGGCCGGGGTGGGGCGCTTGAACTTCCAGCGTTCGGCGTATTCCTTGAAGGCGAAGTCGAACAGCTCGCGGCCGAGGATGGTCTCGCGCAGGATGTTGAGCGCGGTGGCCGGTTTGGCATAGGCGTTGTTGCCGCGCTGGAGGGTCGACTCGGCATTGGTCATCACCGGCGCCTGGTTCGTGCTGCGCATGTAAGAGACGATGTCGCGCGGCTCGCCGCGGCGCGCCGGATAGCCTTCTTCCCAGGCCTGCTCGGCCAGGAATTGCAGGAAGCTGTTCATGCCCTCGTCCATCCAGGTCCACTGGCGCTCGTCCGAGTTGACGATCATTGGAAAGTAATTGTGGCCCACCTCGTGGATGATCACGCTGATCAGGCCATACTTGGCGGCCTTCGAATACGTCACTTCGCCGGTCTTGGCATCCTTCACCGGCCGGCGCCCGTTAAACGACAGCATCGGGTATTCCATGCCGCCCACCGGGCCGTTGACCGAGATCGCGACCGGGTACGGATAGTCGAACGAGTACTTGTTGTACTGCTCGATGGTGTGGATCACGGCCGGCGTCGAGTATTTTTCCCACAGCGGATTCGCCTCGGCCGGGTAGTAGGACATCGCCATCACATCCTGCTTGCCGCTCTTGATGCCCTGTGCATCCCAGATGAACTTGCGGCTGGTGGCGAAGGCGAAATCGCGCACGTTCTGTGCCTTGAAGCGCCAGGTCCTGGTGCCGGTGGCGCGGCCTTTTTCATTTGCCTGTGCTTCGGCCTGGGTGACGATCATGACCGGTTTGCCGGCCGTGCGCGCCTGCTTCAGGCGCTCGCGCTGGGCGGCGCTCAGTACGTCGCCCGGGTTCTGCAGTTCGCCGGTGGAGGCCACCACGTGGTCGGCGGGCGCCGTGATTTGCACGTCGTAGTCGCCGAATTCGAGCGTGAATTCGCCGTCGCCCAGGTATTGCGCGTTCTGCCAGCCGGCCGCATCGTAATAGGCGGCCATGCGCGGGAACCACTGGGCGATCTCGTAGATGTCGTTGCCGTCGTCGAAGCGCTCGAAGCCCATGCGGCGGCCCAGCACATTCATCTCGGGGATGTTGAAACTCCACGCGACATTGAACGCCGTGCGCGCACCGGGCTTGAGCGGCTGCGGCAGGTCGATCCGCATCATGGTCTTGTTGATCGTGTGGCGCAGCGGCTTGCCGTCGCTGCCGGTCACGCTGGCGATCTCGATCCCACCCGCGAACTTGCGTGCCTCGAGCGTGAAGCGCAGGGCGTCGAACTTCGCGCCGTCGCTCATTTGCCCACCCTGACGTGCCTGCCACGCATCGCGCGACGGCAGCGTCGAGATAGCGCGGTTGTCCGAATCGTTGCGGAACATGTTCTGGTCCAGCTGCACCCACAGGTAGGACAGGGTATCCGGCGAATTATTATGGTAAGTAACGGTGCCGGAACCCGACAGCGAGCGCTTGTTCTCGTCGATCGCCACGCGCAGCCGGTAGTCGGCGCGCTGCTGCCAGTACTTGTGGCCCGGCGCGCCCGCCGCGTTGCGGGTCTCGCCCGGCGTCGGCAGCAATTCTTCTAGTTGCCGGAACTTGTCGTCGAAGATCGGGCCGGCGGCGCTGGCGGAGGCGGAAAGAACGAGGGCGGCGAGGGTCGCCCGCAGGTGCTTGAGATTCATGTAAATGACAGCCAAAAGTAAAACACCGGCAGCGGCGCCGGTGTGGGGTGGACGGCTCGTAATTCGGTCCACTGGACCGAATTATCCCACGCGTTCAACAAGAAAAGGAGCCGCCGATCACTCGGCCGCCGGCGCTTCCGCCTTGTCCTTCTCCTTGAGCTTCGTATTGAAGTCGCGCATCAGATTGTTCGGATCCCGCTCGGTCTTGAACAGCTCGAGCCGCGACGGCGTCGCCTTCCGCGGCCAGCTATTGTTGCTGACGTCGATATCGGCAGTCTCCCAATACGGATCCTGGGTCAGCCCCACCATCGGTTCATCGGTCACGAACAGCTTGGTGATGTTGGTCGGCGAATACCGCCACACCTCCGCCGGAATACGCTCGATATACTTCTTGCCGCTCTTGAGCTCAATCTCCACCACCAGCGGCGTCACCAGCCCGCCCACATTGGTGAAATCGACCAGGTACAGGTGCTTGCCTTCCTTGAGCAGCGCCTTCTCCCAGTCCTCCAGGCCGGCCATCTTTTCCTGGTAGCGGTTGCGGTCCTTGTTGGTGACGGTGAAGTCGTCGTTCTCGTTATAGAAGTCCTTCAGCTCCGGGTGCGCATCGACGCGGCGCTCCATGCCCTTGTTGCGCTGCTGGGTGACCGAGACCGGTTCCCCTGCGCGGCGGGCACGCAGCAAGGCCTTCTCGACTTCGGGATCCTGGCTCGAGACCGTGTATTCGGTAATGCCGTCGACGCTGACGTCGACCGCGTCGGTGGTGTAGAACCAGCCGCGCCAGAACCAGTCGAGGTCCGTGCCGGAGGCGTCTTCCATGGTGCGGAAGAAGTCGGCCGGCGTCGGGCGCTTGAACTTCCAGCGCTGGGCGTATTCCTTGAACGCGAAGTCGAACAGCTCGCGGCCCAGCACCGTTTCGCGCAGCACGTTGAGCGCAGCGGCCGGCTTGGCATAGGCGTTGTTCCCGAACTGCAGCAGCGACTCCGAGTTGGTCATGATCGGCACCTGGTTGCGGCTCTTCATGTAGTCGGTGATGCGGCGTGGCTCGCCGCGGCTGTCGGGCCAGTTCTCTTCCCAGGCCTGCTGCGCCAGGTATTGCACGAAGGTGTTCAGGCCCTCGTCCATCCAGGTCCACTGGCGCTCGTCGGAGTTGACGATCATCGGGAAGTAGTTGTGGCCCACTTCGTGGATGATGACGCCGATCAGGCCATACTTGGTGCGCTGCGAATATGTGATCTCGCCGGTCTTCTTGTCCTTGCTCGGACGCGGGCCGTTGAACGAGATCATCGGGTATTCCATGCCGCCCACCGGGCCGTTGACCGAGATGGCGGTCGGATAAGGGTAGTCGAAGGAATATTTGTTGTACTGCTCGATGGTGTGGATGATCGCCTGGGTCGAGTATTTCTCCCACAGCGGATTGCCTTCCTTCGGGTAGTACGACATCGCCAGCACCTGATACGGGCCGCTGTTGACGCCCTGGGCGTCCCAGATGAACTTGCGGCTCGAGGCGAACGCGAAATCGCGCACGTTCTTCGCCTTGAAGTGCCAGGTCTTGGTGGCCGTGCTGCGCGCCTTCTCGGCGGCTTCTGCTTCCGCCTGGGTCACGATGATGACCGGTTTCTTCGCCGTGCGCGCCTGCTTGAGGCGATCGCGCTGGGCTGCGCTCAGCACGTCGCCCGGGTTTTGCAGTTCGCCGGTCGAGGCGACCACGTGGTCGGCGGGGACCGTGATGCGCACGTCGTAGTCGCCGAATTCGAGCGTGAATTCACCCGAGCCCAGGAACTGCTTGTGCTGCCAGCCATAGACGTCGTAGTAGGCGGCCATGCGCGGGAACCACTGGGCGATCTCGAACAGGTCGTTGTTGTCGTCGAATTTCTCGTAGCCGGCGCGTCCGCCCAGCACCTTCTGTTCGTTGATGTTGTAGCGCCAGTCGACGCTGAATGTCACGCGCGCGCCGGGTTTCAGCGGCTGCGGCAGGTCGATCCGCATCATTGTCTTGTTGATGGTGTGCGGCAGGGGACGGCCGTTCGCGTCCTTCACCGCCAGGATGTCGAAGCCGCCGGGGAAGGTGCGCTGCTCGAGCAGCGTGCGCAGGCCGTCATATTTCAGGCCGGTCTGCGCCGTGGCGCCGGTCCAGGCGCCGCGCGAGGGCAGGGTGGCGCTCTGGCGCGCATCCGACCCCTGCTTGTAGATGTTCTGGTCCAGCTGCAGCCACAGGTACTTGAGCGTATCCGGCGAATTGTTATGGTAAGTCACCGTGCCGGCGCCGGACAGCGCGCGCTTGTCCTCGTCGAGCGTGGCGCGGATCGTGTAGTCGGCGCGCTGCTGCCAGTAGGCGTGGCCGGGCGCGCCGGAAGCGGTGCGCACCGCGCCGGGCGTCGGCAGCAGCTCGTCGAGCTGGCGGAATTTGTCGTCGAAGGGTGCGGCCCCGTGAGCCGGGATGGCAAACGCCGAGGCGGCGAGGCATAGCGCTGCCACGCTTATGGGCAAACGGAACATGGTTCCCCTGAGTTTTTAGTTGATATTAGAAAAGAATTCTAATCCTGATATTAATCAAGTGCTCAAGGGATTTGTAAAAATGCTGAAATATTAGCGCTGTACCCGTTAAATATGGATGAGGATTGAACTGTTGAGCCGCCCGGCGGTCCAACTCCTGTCGTCGTCGATGGGAGAGGATCGTGAAAGCGCCCAAGTTCAAGAAGCTGTTTGCGCAACTGCCGTCGTTGAACCAGCCCCAGCAGCTGCAGGTGCTGGCCGCCCTCCATCCGGCAGTCGGGCTCGACCGCGTAATCGCGCTCATCGCCGAGATTCGCGCGCCAGGCCGCCGCTGCCCGGATTGTTCCTGCGAACGCTGCCATCGCCATGGCCAGGCCAATGACCTGCAACGATTCCGTTGCTGCCAGTGCGGCCGCACCTTCAACGACCTGACCGGCACACCGCTGGCGCGGCTCCGGCACAAGGGCAAGTGGCTCGATTACCTGGCCGCGCTGCTCGATTCGCGCACGGTGCGCAGCGCCGCCAAACAGGTCGAGGTCCACCGCAACACGGCATTTCGCTGGCGCCACCGATTCCTTCATTGGGTCAAACACGACCGGCCGCGGCAACTCACAGGCATCGTCGAGGCCGACGAAACCTTCCTGCTCGAATCGCAAAAGGGATCGCGCACGCTCGATCGCAAACCGCGCAAGCGCGGCGGCAAGGCGGCCTTGCGCGGCATCTCGCGCCATCTCGACTGTATCCTGGTGGCGCGCGACCGCAGCGGACAGACCATCGACGCCGTCACCGGTCGCGGCGTTTTGACAAAATCCCCGTTTGGTCCAGCACCTGCTGCCCAAGCTCGATCCGCAAGCGCTGCTGGTCACCGACGCCAACGCCGCCTACCGCGCCTTCGCCCGCGATCACGGTATTGCGCACCAAGCCGTCAATCTCCAGTCAGGCCAGCGGGTGCGGGCAAGCAGCCAGGGCGCCATCCACGTCCAGAACGTGAATGCCTATCACCGGCGCTTCAAGGAATGGCTGGCTCGCTTTCACGGCGTGGCGTCATGCCGCCTGCCCAATTACCTGGGCTGGTTGTGGGCGCTCGATGGCGGCCGGGTTACATCTGTCGAGCAATTGCTGCGCATCGTAATCGGATTCATCCATAGCTAGCGCTGACAGAGCCGAAATATCGGTGTATGCCCCCTCAGGCCAGCCAGCGCCCGTCCTGGTACACCCTTTCCTCGCCCAGGTAGACCGCGTCGGTTACCGCGAACACGTCGATGTGGTAGCGCGCGTCCTTGCGCTTGAAACCGGGTTTTGGATAGACGCCATGCTTGGCGCCGAGCGACAGGTGGATGCCGCACATGCGCTCGTAGGTACCGATATCGTCGACCCGCAGCTCGCGCGTAAAGGCGCGGTTCAGGCCGAAACCAAGCTCGCGTACCCAGACTTCGCCTTCGTCGGCGCGAATATTGTCCAGCACCTGCTGGAAGGCCGGCGTCGCGTTTTCGGTATCGACCACGCGGCCGCCCTCGATCACCAGGGTCACCGGCGCCTCGGGGCGGTTGGAACGGTAACCGGTGTCGCCGAACACGTGGATCTGCACCCGGCCATGCACCGCTTCCAGGTCGAGCGCTTCGGTGAACACTTCGCCGATCGGGAACTGGCCGCCGACGTTCTTCATGTCGCTGTAGTCGCCGATATTCAGTTTGGCCGGCTCGAACGGCGAGGCGAAGGTGAGCGTTTCGCCGC
>Ga0308157_10009098_pt1 | contig 11105 bp, 9 predicted proteins | sample PhyBR1_FD_201035 | JGI IMG/M metagenome (GOLD analysis project Ga0308157, IMG submission 201035) | Phyllosphere microbial communities from UC Gill Tract Community Farm, Albany, California, United States - DLSLB.R1 | ecosystem: Host-associated > Plants > Phyllosphere > Unclassified | place: USA...
GATATAAATATAATTCTATGTTCCAATATGCGCCATATGAAACGTGAATGATGCGATGCATAAGAGATATGCGCCGAGTGCATAATGTAAGTGTCAAAACTTATCCGTGCCGCTGATTGATCATGTAGCCGCAGGACATGACGACGTCTTGGCCTGACGATTGAATAGGGTATGCTAAGAGCCGATTTTTCCTTCAAGGACAGAGATGCTGGCTTACACCGTTCGTCGCCTGTGGCAGATGTTGCCGACCATGCTGGGCGTGGTGTTGCTGGTGTTTGTATTGTTTAACTGGGTCGGCGGCGATCCGGCTTATCTGTTGGCCGGCAAGATGGCCGATGCAGGCAGCATTGCCAATATCCGCCGCCAGCTGGGCGTCGACCAGCCGTACTATGTGCAGCTGTGGATTTTCATCAAACAGATCGTGACCTTCGATTTCGGTCTGAGCTGGGCGACCGGCGAGCCGGTGTCGCAGGTGATGGCGACGCGGCTCGGGCCTTCACTGGCGGTGTTGTTGCCGCTGACGTTGATGGAGACCTTGCTTGGCGTAGCACTGGCGTTGGCGCTGGCGTCGGTGCGCGGCACGCTGACCGACCGGCTGGTGATGCTGGCCTGCACGGTGGCGATGTCGGTCAGCATCCTGGTGTACATCATCGTGTTCCAGTATGGGCTGGCGTACCGGCTGGGCTGGTTTCCGGTGCAGGGATGGGGTGGGCCGCAGTATGTAGTGCTGCCGGTGCTGATCGGGCTGGCGGTGTCGCTGGCGCCGACCTTGCGCCTGTATCGCAGCTTTGTGCTGGATGAGGCAGGGCAGGATTATGTGCGGACGGCGCGCGCGAAAGGGCTTGGCGAACGGCGCGTGATGTGGGTGCATGTGCTGCGCAATGCGGCGATCCCGATCGTCACGCAGGTGATGTCGAATCTGCCGGCGCTGCTGATCGGTGCGTTTCTGCTGGAGCGTTTCTTTGGCATTCCGGGCATCGGGCGCGAGGTGATCCTGGCGGTGGAGCGCAGCGATTTTCCGGTGATTAAGGCGGTGACGGTGTATGTGGCGGCGGCCACCATGGTGTTCAATCTGTTGACGGATCTGCTGTACCAGGCGATCGATCCGCGCGTGAAGCTGGCATGAGGGCGTGGAGGCGCTTGTGCGCGGACCGGGTGGCGATGGTGGCGCTGGCGCTGCTGGCGGCGTTCCTGCTGCTGGCCGCGCTGTCGGCAGCCGGCCTGGTCGCGGCGGATTGGGAGGACGAGGTTGGCGTCAGTTATGCGCCACCGCTGTTTGCGGGCGCTATGGCAGCCAGCAGCGTGAGCTCGGCCGCGCCGGCGCAAGCCTTGCCCGATAATCCGTTCGATCCGCTGGCCGACGACATCCGCGCACTGCGCGCGCAACTGGCCAGCGCGACGGCGACTACGGGTGTCGCGCGGCGGGCGACGCTGCCGCTGGGTGGCGACAAGTGGGGCCACGATGTCCTCAAGAAGACCATCAAGGGTGGCGAAACCTCGATCGTGGTCGGCCTGGTGGCGGCCTTGCTGGCGGTGGCCATCGGCACCGTGTTCGGCGCGCTGTCCGGCTACTGCGGCGGCGTGGTGGACGACTTCTTCAACTGGTTCTACAGCATCTTCACCGCCATTCCGTCGGTGCTGATGATACTCGCGGTGGCGGCGGTATTACAGCAGAAGGGCGTGCTGACCATCGTGCTGATCCTCGGCCTGACCGGCTGGACCGCGCCGTTCCGCCTGATCCGTGCCGAATACATCAAGCACAAGGCGCGCGAATACGTGCTGGCGGCCGACGCCATCGGCGCCTCGCACTGGCGCCGCATGTTTCACCACATCCTGCCCAACGTCAGCCACGTCGCGCTGGTGCAGTTGTCCATCTTGGCGGTGGGCTTCATCAAGGCCGAAGTCATCCTGACCTTCCTTGGCTTTGGTGTGCCGGTTGGCGTGGTGTCCTGGGGCAGCATGCTGAACGAAGCACAAGGCGAATTGTTGCTGGGCCGCTGGTGGCAACTGGCCGCAGCCGCCACCGCCATGGCTTTGCTGGTGACCGCCTTCTCCTTGTTCACCGATGCGCTGCGCGACGCCCTCGATCCGAAGGTGAAGCCATGATGCTGCTGGAGATCCGCAACCTGCGCATCGCCTTCCGCGTCGACCGCCACACCACAGTCGAAGCGGTCAAAGGCATCAGCTTCAGCGTGCCGCACAACGCCACGGTGGCGCTGGTTGGCGAATCCGGCAGCGGCAAATCGGTCAGCGCCATGGCAGTCATGGGTCTGCTGGATCCGGCCGCCGCCATCATCGACCCGGACAGCCGCATCATCTTCGATGGCAGCGCCGTGCGCGGCAAGGACATCGCCATGATTTTCCAGGAGCCGATGTCGTCGCTGAATCCGGTGTTCACCATCGGCGCGCAAATCGCCGAAGTGCTGAAGCTGCACATGGGCATGCGCAGCGCGCAGGCGCGCCGCCGCACGCTGGAACTGCTGGAAGAAGTGGGCATCCCCGATCCCGCGCAGCGCATCGACGCCTACCCGAGCCAGTTATCCGGCGGCCAGCAGCAGCGTGTGATGATCGCCATGGCCATCGCCTGCGAACCACGGCTGCTGATCGCCGACGAGCCGACCACCGCGCTTGACGTCACCATCCAGAAACAAATCCTGCAACTGATCGCCGAATTACAACAGCGGCGCGGCATGTCGGTGCTGTTTATTACCCATGACCTCGACCTGGCTGCGGAGATTGCCGACCACGTGGTCGTCATGTGCAAAGGTGAGGTGCGCGAGGCCGGCCCGGCGAAGCAAGTGCTCACCACGCCAACCGACGATTACACGCGTGCCTTGCTGGACTGCCGCGCCGCACTGGCGACACGCCGCCGCGCGCCGTTGCCGGCGTCGGCGTCCGAAGCACCGCCGCTGCTGGAAGTCCGCCAGTTGCGCAAAACCTTTCTGCTGCGCGACGGCTGGCTGCGCAGGCGCACCTTCCACGCGCTGGAGAACGTATCGTTCACGCTGGCGCGCGGCCAGACGCTGGGCGTGGTGGGCGAGTCCGGCAGCGGCAAAACCACGCTCGGCCTGACCTTGTTGCGGCTGCACCAGGCCAGTGGCGGCAGCGTGCTGTTCGAGGGCCGCGACCTGCTGGCCATGCCGGTGCGCGAATTCCAGGCATACAAGCGGCGCATGCAGATCATCTTCCAGAATCCGTATGCGTCGCTGAATCCGCGTTTCACCGTCGGCGATATCCTGCTGGAACCGCTGCGCATCCACCGCATCGGCACCGACGACCGCGAACGCATGGCCATGGCGCACAGCCTGCTGGAGAAGGTCGGCTTGCCGGCCAGCGCCACCGCGCGCTATCCGCACGAGTTCTCCGGCGGCCAGCGGCAGCGCATCGCCATCGCGCGCTGCCTGACCTTGCGGCCGGAAATCCTGGTGTGCGACGAATCGGTGTCCGCGCTGGATGTTTCGGTGCAAGCCCAGGTACTCAATCTTTTGCAGGATTTACAGGACGAGCTGGGGCTGTCATACATCTTCATCTCGCACGACCTGTCGGTGGTGCGGCATATGGCCGACCAGGTGATGGTGATGCGGCACGGCGCAGTGGTCGAACTGGCTGGCACCGAGGCGCTGTATGGCGACCCGCAGCACCCCTACACGCGCGCGCTGCTGGCCGCGATGCCGCACCACGGTTAAGCGTTTTTTAAGTTAAGATATCCGAATGGCGAATTTAATCCTCCTGCTCCAAGAATACGGTGTGCTGATCGTGTTCGGCATCGTGTTGATCGAACAACTCGGCATGCCCATTCCTGCGTTTCCGCTGCTGATCGTGTCCGGCGCGATGTCGGTCGACGGCGACACGCACTGGACCGCCGTGCTGGCGGTGGCCATGCTCGCCTGTTTGATCAGCGACACGTTCTGGTATCGCGCCGGCCGTTTCTACGGCAAGCGCATTCTCAAGCTGCTGTGCAAGATTTCGCTGTCGCCCGATTACTGCGTCAGCCAGACCGAAGACAATTTCAACCGCTGGGGCCCGAAGGCGATGATCGTCGCCAAGTTCATTCCCGGCTTTAATGTCATCGCGCCGCCACTGTCAGGTGCCATGGGCACCAAGCCGGGCACTTTCCTGTGCTTCAGCGTGATGGGTTCGACGCTATGGGCCGGCACCGGCATTGCCATCGGCGCCTTCTTCCACACCAGCGTCGACCAGCTGCTGGACATCCTCAGCACCATGGGGACCACCGCGCTGATCGTGCTGGCCGTGCTACTGGCGCTGTTCGTCGCCTTCAAATATGTGGAGCGCAAGCGTTTCCGCCAGTCGGTCGATGTCGAGCGCATCACCATCGATGACTTCAAGCAGATGATGGAGCAGGGGCACGAGCCGATCCTGGTCGATGCCCGCAGCGCCACTGCACAGATGCTGGACCCGGCGGTGCCCGGCGCCGTGCTGTTCAATGGCGGCGAGCTGAACGCTCAGATTGTCGGCCTGGACAAGGGGCGCCACATCATCGTCTATTGCAGCTGCCCCAACGATGTGACGGCGGCGCATGTGGCCAAGAGCCTGATCGGGCAGGGCTACCATCTTGCCCGGCCGCTGCACGGCGGCCTGGAAGCGTGGAACGCCGCCTTCCGCCGCGAGAACCTGGCCGAAAACAATACCGCCTCCGCGTAATCAGGGCGCCGCTTCGCGGCGCTTTTTTATGGTAGGTATGGAATCGGTTCCACATTATTGCTGGTAGTCATACTACGCCCGAAACATCCTGGATCGTAAAGTTCTGTGGCAAACTGTACTAAAACTACAAGTTCTGCTTGCCTGAGGCGATGAAGTATCTTAAGCTTAAGCCTCAACTATTTCTGAACGATCATGACAGCCCAGTCCGTACAAACGCCTCCCTCCCTGAGCACTATTTTCCCTGGTGGCCCGCGTCTGCTGGCGGATGTGGGCGGCACCAACGCACGCTTTGCGCTGGAAACCGCTCCGGGCCGTATCGCCGCGATCGAAGTACTGGCTTGTGCCGACTACCCAACCCTGGCCGCCGCCCTGGTTGCGTATCTGGCCTCGCCGACCGTCGCCGAATCTGGTGTCACCGGTATTCGGAACGGCGCGATTGCGATTGCCAATCCGGTTACCGGCGACATGGTGCGCATGACCAACCACCACTGGGAATTCTCGATCGAGGCGCTGCGCCGCGAAGTCAACTTCGACACGCTGGTGGTGGTCAATGACTTCACTGCACTGGCCAGCTCGCTGCCGCAACTGTCGGCGGCGCAAAAGCATCAGGTGGGCGGTGGCGTTGGCGTGCCGGATACGCCGCTGGGTCTGATCGGCGCCGGTACCGGCCTGGGCGTTTCCGGCCTGATTCCTGGCAAGGACGGCTGGACCGCGCTGCTGAGCGAGGGCGGCCACGTGACCTTCTCGCCGGCCAATCCGACCGAAGTGGCGATCCTGCAATTCGCCTGGAAAGAATTCGAACACGTGTCGGCGGAACGCCTGATGTCGGGCGCCGGCATCGAGCTGATCTACCGCGCACTGGCCGACCACGGCGACCTGCCAGCGGAAAAGCTGAGCGCTGCGGAAATCTCGCGCCGCGCGCTGGCCGGCGAATGCGCGCTGTGCGACGATGTCATCGAAGCTTTCTGCTGCATGCTGGGCACCATTGCCGGCAACATCGCGGTGACGCTGGGCGCGCAGGGCGGCATCTATATTGGTGGCGGCATCGTGCCGAAACTGGGCCGGCGTTTTGACCGCTCCGGTTTCCGCGCCCGCTTCGAAGCCAAAGGCCGTTTCAACAAATATCTGTCGGATGTACCTACCTGGGTGATCACGGCAGAATACCCGGCGTTCGTTGGTGTTTCGGCAATTTTGTCGGAAAGACTTGCTGCCGCGTAAGCTCAGTTACATTTCGATGAAGTCGAAATGCGCGTTTTATGCTTTTATCAGGTACAATTCGCGTTGTTGGATGAAACGTCTGGCTTCCTGCCCACGTTTCACGTAGAAAGTAACGGTCTCGGCCGTTGCCGGCATGTCCCTCTCTCCCGCCGGGTGCGCATAGGCCTTGGCGTCGGAAAAGCAGCTTCAGCGAGTACTCCCGCCAGCCTCACTGAATGTGATTGATTTCTTTCGATTTTGCTTATGGATAATCTTGAGGCTAAAAAAGTCCTCGAAACCGCCTTGCTATGCGCTCGTGAGCCGTTATCGATCCACAGTCTGAAAAAACTGTTTGTCGAACTGGATGACCAGGAGCGGCCGCGTGGCCCCGGCGTAGGCGCCGATACGATCAAGGAATTGCTGGAAGAGTTGCGGCTGGACTGGGCTGGCAAGGGCGTGGAAGTCATCAGCCTGTCGACCGGCTGGCGCTTTCAGAGCCGTCCCGAGATGAAGCTGTACCTGGAGCGCCTGAATCCGGAGAAGCCGCCGAAGTATTCGCGGGCGACGCTGGAAACACTGGCAATCATCGCCTATCGCCAACCGGTTACACGGGGTGATATTGAGGAAATACGCGGCGTTGCCGTCAATTCTCAGACGATCAAGATGCTGGAAGACCGTGGATGGGTGGATGCGGTCGGTTATCGTGACGTTGTCGGACGCCCGGCCTTGCTGGGCACCACGAAGCAGTTTTTGGATGATTTGGGCTTGAATTCGCTGTCCCAGTTGCCGCCGTTGCAGCAAATCAGTGATGGTCAGAACGCGATGGAAACCCTGGAAGCGGCTCTGCAAGAGAACTTTGAGAAGCAAGAACAAGGCCCTGCGCCAGATTTAACGGTTGACGCTGAGCACAACCAAGAAACGACTAATGAACAAACCTGATACCCCTGAGACGAACGACGCCGCTGCCGAGGTAGCCGCCAAGCCGAAACGCCGTACCAAAGCCCAGATCGAGGCTGATAAAGCTGCCGCTGTGGCTGCTGCTGGTGACGCGCCTGCCGCCAAGCCGAAACGCAAGACCAAGGATGCCGCCGAGGCGGGCGAGGCGGTTGCTGCCAACACGCTGGCGCCAGTGAAGAAATCGCGCGCCAAAAAGGCTGACGCTGAAGCCCCGGCCGCCGAAGCTGCAGCCGAGCCGGTGGCCAAGGCCGCCAAGCCGCGTGCCAGGAAGGCAGCGCCATCGGCCGACGTCGCTGTAGAAGCAGTTGCGCCAGTTGCGCAACAAGCGGTCGCCGAAGCGCCGGTCGCCGAGGCTGGTGAGCACGCCGGGCGCAGCCCGCGTCCACGCGGTCCGCGCCAGATGCGCGAACTGCGCGCCGCGCGCGAGGCCAGCAATCCGCGTCCAGAGCCAGTTGCTGCCGAAGCCGCCGAGGCGCCAGCGCCAGGCGCGGAAGAGGGCGCCGCACCAGTTGTCGGCCGTGAAGGCAAGCCACGCCACGAGCAGCGCAATAACAACCAGCGCAATGGCAAGAAAAAGAATGGCAAGCAGCGCCAGGGCGGTCAGAACGCCGGCGGCGCCAAGGGTAATGATGCGGACGCCGCTTTCTCCTACGTTACCTCCGACGCTTTTGACAGCGATGAAAGCAAGGGCCGTCAGCAAGCCAAACCGGTGCGCCGCGACCTGACTTCGGACGACGACGCGCCGAAGCTGCACAAGGTGCTGGCCGAAGCCGGCCTGGGTTCGCGCCGCGACATGGAAGAACTGATTGTTTCCGGCCGCGTGTCGGTCAACGGTGAGCCGGCCCACATCGGCCAGCGCATCCTGCCGGCCGATGCCGTGCGCATCAACGGCAAGCTGATCCAGCGCCGCGTCAGCAAAAAGCCGCCGCGCGTGCTGATTTACCACAAGCCTGCCGGCGAAATCGTCTCGATGGATGATCCGGATGGCCGCCCATCGGTGTTTGATCGTCTGCCGACCATGAAGACCGGCAAGTGGCTGGCTGTTGGCCGCCTCGACTTCAATACCGAAGGCCTGCTGCTGTTCACCACCTCCGGTGACCTGGCCAACCGCCTGATGCACCCGCGCTACGGCATCGACCGCGAATACGCGGTACGCACGCTGGGCGAGCTGGAAGAGGGCATGCGCCAGAAACTGCTGGCCGGCGTCGAGCTGGAAGACGGTGTGGCGCAGTTCTCGAAAATCGCCGATGGCGGTGGCGAGGGTATCAACAAGTGGTATCGCGTAATCATCGGCGAAGGCCGTAACCGTGAGGTGCGACGCATGTTCGAGGCGATCGGCCTGACCGTGTCGCGCCTGATCCGTACCCGTTACGGCGCCATGACGCTGCCAAGCAGCCTGAAACGCGGCCGATGGGAGGAAATGGAAGAAAACGCCGTGCGTGGCCTGATGGCGGCTTACAGCGTCGAGAAGAAGGGCGGCGCTGACAAGCCGGCCGCCAAGCCGCAGCAGCAAGCCAAGCCGGCCCAGAACAAGGGTCCGGAAAAGCGTGGCCGAAATGGCAATGCCGCTAATCGCGACCAGCAGGCTGAGCGCGGTAACCGCCGTGACGAGCGTGACTTCGACGATGACGACGAAGATGATGACAACGAGCCTAACTTCAATCGTGCCGACCTGAACAACGCCAATGCATTGCCCTTCGCCAAGCAGCCACGTAGTGGTGGCCGCGGCCAGGGTGGCGGTTTCGGCGGTGGCAACGGCGGTGGCAACGGCAACCGTGGTGGCGGCAAGGGTCGTCCGGGTGGTCAGGGTCAGGGTCAGGGTTCCAGCCGTCCGGGCGGTCGCCCGCAAGGCATCGGCGCGTATGCCGGCGGCCGTCCGCTGGGTGAGGGACCGGCGCCGCGCGCGCAGGGGCAGGGCGGCCGTTCGCAAGGCCAGGGTGGTCAAGGTGGCCAGGGTGGTCAGGCACGCGGCCAGCAGGCCAAGGGCCCAAGCCGTGGCCCGCGTCAGCCGGACCCGCTGCAAACCACGTTCGGCTTCGGCGCCGCCAGCGGTGCGCCGCGCCGCGGCCAGCCGCCGCGCGGCGGCGCTGCCGACCACGGCATGCCGCGTCGCCGCAAGGGTTAAGCAGGCATTTATACCTTGTTGTAAGTCTGCCATGCCGCCCGTGCGGCATTGCAGCGGACTTCATATAAGGTTATAATATCCAGCCTAGTAGAAGTTCAAGGTTGCGCAATCTGCTCCGGAACTCTTCATCTGGCTAGGTGTTATAGAAAGATGGGCAGATGCCCATTTTTTTTTTGTTGAACCGTTTTGATCGGCTTGTTTTGCACCATATGAACAAGCCTTGAATTGGAGAATTTCTTGCAGCGTGCGGATTTAATTGAAACGACCGTGACCGGTCTGGGCTACGAGCTGGTTGATGTCGAACGGGCCGAGCGTGGACTGCTGCGCGTGTTTATCGATTTCAGCGCCGAAGATGCCGAAGAAAAAGGTCCGATCACCGTTGAGGATTGCGCCACCGTCAGCCATCAGCTGTCGCACGTGCTGACGGTCGAGAATATTCCCTACGAGCGTCTGGAAATTTCGTCGCCGGGTCTCGATCGTCCACTGCGCAAGCTGGCGGACTTCTCACGTTTTGCCGGCTGCGAGGTAGTCATCAAGCTGCGCGCGGCCATGCCGGGTACGAACAACCGGAAATCGTTCACGGGCGTCCTGCTGGAACCCGAGGGCGAGAATTTGTCGTTGGAATTTGAAAGCAATGAAGGTCCGGCGCAGTTGGATTTCACACTCGCCGATGTGGATAAGGCACGCTTGGTGCCGCAGGTGGATTTTAAGGGACGCAAAGCATGAGTCGCGAAGTTTTGTTATTGGTAGACGCGCTGGCGCGTGAGAAGAACGTCGATAAAGATGTCGTTTTCGGCGCACTGGAATTCGCGTTGGCGCAAGCCACGAAGAAACGCTATGAGGGTGAAGTAGACATCCGCGTTTCGATCGACCGCGAGTCGGGTGAGTTCGAATCCTTCCGTCGCTGGCACGTGGTGCCTGACGAAGCGGGCCTGCAGCTGCCGGACCAGGAAATCCTGCACTTCGAAGCGAAAGAACAGATCGCCGATATCGAAGTGGACGACCACATCGAAGAACCAATCGAATCCGTCGAATTCGGCCGCCGCTTTGCGCAGGACACCAAACAGGTGGTACTGCAGCGCGTGCGTGACGCCGAGCGCGAACAGATCCTGGCCGACTTCCTGGAACGCGGCGATTCGCTGGTGACCGGCACCATCAAGCGCATGGAGCGCGGTGACGCCATCGTTGAATCCGGCAAGATCGAAGCCCGCCTGCCACGCGACCAGATGATCCCGAAAGAGAATCTGCGTATCGGCGACCGCGTGCGTGCCTACATCCTGCGCGTTGACCGCAATATGCGCGGCCCGCAAGTGATCCTGTCGCGCACCGCGCCGGAATTCATCGCCAAGCTGTTCGAACTGGAAGTGCCGGAAATCGAACAAGGCATGCTGCAAATTAAATCGGCAGCCCGCGACGCTGGCGTACGCGCCAAGATCGCCGTCTACACCGAGGACAAGCGCATCGACCCGATCGGTACTTGCGTCGGCATGCGCGGTTCGCGCGTGCAGGCCGTCACCGGCGAGCTGGGTGGCGAGCGCGTCGACATCGTGCTGTGGTCGGAAGATCCGGCCCAGTTCGTTATCGGCGCACTGGCCCCGGCCAATGTGTCGTCGATCGTCGTGGATGAAGAAAAACATGCGATGGACGTGGTGGTCGACGAAGAAAACCTGGCAATCGCCATCGGCCGCTCCGGCCAGAACGTGCGCCTGGCTTCCGACCTGACCGGCTGGAAGATCAATATCATGACGGCCGAGGAATCGGCCGACAAGGCAGCCCAGGAAACCGCCGCGATCCGCGCGCTGTTCATGGAAAAACTGGACGTCGACCAGGAAGTGGCCGACATCCTGGTGGAAGAAGGCTTTGCCAGCCTGGAAGAAATCGCTTACGTGCCAATCTCCGAGATGCTGGAGATTGAATCGTTTGACGAAGATACGGTCAACGAACTGCGCACCCGCGCCCGTGACGCCCTGGTCACCGAAGCCATCGCTTCGGAAGAAGGCCTGGAAGGCATGGACGAGGCGCTGGTCGGTCTGGAAGGTATGGACCGCATCACCGCCGGCAAGCTGGGCCTGGCTGGTATCAAAACGGTAGAAGCTTTTGCCGGCCTGGCTTATGACGAGTTCGGCGCCATTCTGGCCCTGTCGTCTGACCGTGCACGAGCACT
>Ga0308157_10009099_pt1 | contig 11101 bp, 6 predicted proteins | sample PhyBR1_FD_201035 | JGI IMG/M metagenome (GOLD analysis project Ga0308157, IMG submission 201035) | Phyllosphere microbial communities from UC Gill Tract Community Farm, Albany, California, United States - DLSLB.R1 | ecosystem: Host-associated > Plants > Phyllosphere > Unclassified | place: USA...
AACTCAGCTCCGATAGCCAATCTAGCGTGTTCTTGGGCTCTGTACAAAACGTGAACTGGAAAGACGCTAAAAAAGCGACAGCATTGGCAGCAAAACTGACAGCAGGCAAAAAAACCGACAAAGAAAAAGCACAAGCGATCTACGACTACGTCGTATCGACCGTTAAATACGATACAAAGTTGGCAGCAACGGTCGGCAACGTGTATATGCCTTCGGCAGACGCTACGCTGATCTCCAAAACCGGCATTTGCTACGATTATGCTTCCCTGATGGGCGTTATGCTGAGAAGCTCCGGCATCCCGACCAAATTGGTGATGGGCAGCACGACTTACGTCAAAGAGTACCATGCTTGGAACGAAATCTACCTGGACGGCAAATGGGTAGTTGTGGATACTACGGTTGACGCAGCTTACAAAAACGCGGGTAAAACGATCTCGTTCGCTAAAGACGCAAGCAAATACAGCGTACAAAAAGTATACTAAGCGAAAATCAAGCCCTATCCAAAGGATAGGGCTTTTATTTTTGGCATTTATTTTTAAAAACAGGGACGCAAAGCTCAAGGCGACCCTAAAAACGGACGAAGGCAAAGCGCAGGCGATCCACGAGTACGTCACCGAATACCATGCCTGGAACGAGATCGATCTGGACGGCAAATGGATGATCGTGGACGCGACGGGTTCTTTTCGTTGAACGGCATAACGAAAAGAACAAACGAAACGTTTAATCAAGACAAGAATTTGCAAGACGAAGGAGGAAACGCGATCAAAACGCCTTACGCGATCGGACTGATGGTTCTTTTTTTCTTGGCGATTTTTCTATGGGAATTTCCGTTTTCGAAAACGATCAATAAAGAGATTCCGGCGATCGTGTCGATTGCCGATACGCCTTATCCGTATGATCGATCGGAGGATTCCGAAGAATCCATGACCACGTATACGAACAAGCCGACCGTAATCCATGTTCAAGGCAAAATATCCCGTAAACTTTTCCGCAAACCGGAATTCGATACGCAAATTAAGGTCGACGGCTTTAACTGGACGACGGACGGCCGCCATTCCATGAACGGCCCTATATTAAGCGAGCGAAAAGACGATCTTAATACGGGCGGTGTGATTTACGACTACGAAACACGCTATTCAAGCAGCGATCCGTTCGAATACGTGAAGTCGGCGATGATCTTTTTCGATGATGATTTCGAGCAGATTTTGTTATCTTCGACGACGGAAATATGGATGGGAGAAAAAGAACCGCGCGAACTGTTGATTATCGGCTCTGCCGCTAATGATGAAGAAGCCGAACAAGTGCTGCGCAGCGTCCGCGAAATTTATCCGGAATGGAACATCCGAACCGAACTTTGAGCGACGAACGGACGGACAACATAGGCGTTCCCTTCCGTAACCTATATAATAGAAGAAAAAATCACGGAGGGACGCCCACTATGTACCGCATTGCCATTTGCGACGACGAGCAGCCGCGCCGGGCAGACGTTCGGCGCATGCTGCTCGATTTGTCGGTCAAGACCGGCATCGATTTCGAACCGGAAGAATTCGAAGACGGCGAAGCCCTGTTATCGCACTACGAGAACGGAGGCGAACCTTTTCATATTTGGGTGCTCGATATCGAAATGAACGGACTGACCGGAATCGAGACGGCGCGTAAATTAAGAGAAATGAAGCGGTTGAGCGAACAGATCATTTTCCTGACCAGTTACGCCGAGTATATGCTGGAAAGTTTCGACGTCATGACGTTCCAGTATTTGCTCAAGCCCGTCGATCCCATTGTTTTTGAAGAGAAAATGCTGAGGCTATGCCGATATTTTGAAGAAAAAGAGCAAGAAATCTTGATCGTCAAATCCGCGGAAGGCGACTTGGTGCTGCGTCATGACGAGATTATCGCGATCGAAGCAGCCAACGGCCTTACGGTAAAAAACAGACTGAAGATCACGACGACGCGCGGCGTGCATGACGGAAGGGGCTTGATTTCGAATTATGCCGATGCGTTGAAAGAAGGCCGTTTCCTGCAAATTCATCGTTCGGTACTGGTCAATCTGTCGCATGTCCACAAATTTTCCGGCAGCCGCGTCGTTATGTCGAACGGAATCGAACTGCCGATCGGACGTTCGAAGATCAAAGAAGTCAAGGATGCCTGCACGCGATTCATGGTGCTGAGGATGGAATGATGGAAGATATGGTGCCTTTGTACGTATTAAACATCGGGACTTCGCTGGTCATGGCGGTTCAGGTGAACTTTTATTTCAATTCAGTGTTCGGAAAAGAGAAAAGCAAACGCAGCAAAAGATACTGGATCGCAGCTTTTCTGCCGTTGATCTTCGTTTATTTGACGATTGCGCTGCCGGATCTGCTGTCTTCCTTTTTTGCCGTATCGATCATTTTCCTGTTCGCGCAGGGGTACGGGGTCTCGCAAAAGCTCAAGCTGATGTTCGCCATCTTGTACGCGGTTTTGCTGACGCTGATCAACCTGATTCTCATCTATCTGATCCATCCTTCGCTCGAGCCGTTCAGCTTGAGGATGCCTTCGGACGAGATTCCCGACGATCTGTCGCTCGCGATGACCATGCTGCTAGGGTGCACGATGATGTTCGCGGTGATTCAGGTGATCCGTCTCGTGGTAAAAAAGCGTCGTTTTCCGTTGGAGTCGCGCTATTCGCTGCTGTTCCTTTCCGTGCCGATCATCAGCATTTATCTGGTGAACGTGTTTACCTTATACAGCGAAAAGAACATCCATTACTTCTTGTCCATCTTCGGTTTTATCGTGCTGAACGTGCTGGTCGTTTATATGATGGATACCGTGATCGCCCGTTTCCAGTTGACGCTTCAGAACGACCGTTTGCAAAATCAGATGGATTACCAGGACGCCAATTACGAGAAAACGGTGCACAGCTTCAAAGAGATCAAGCGCATCATTCATGATACGAACAAGCATATGCTCGTCGTGGCGGAATATATCGAGCGCGGCCGAAGCGAAGAAGCGATCGAGCATATCCGCACGACGCTCAAAGGCATCGACAACGCGTACCTCCGGGTGAACTCGGGCAATCTGGTCGTCGATGCGCTGGTAACCAATGCGCTCAACGTCGGGCGCGCGAACGGCATTCGAATCGATACGGAACTGCGTTTGCGCGAACCGGAGCTTGCGATCGAGCGTTACGATCTATGCGTCGTGCTCGGGAATATGTTGGACAACGCGGTCGAAGCGTCCAAAATCGTCCGGCAGGCGGAGGATCGGCTGATCCGGGTGGAGATTCGTTCCAGCGAAGCCGCGATGTTCATCCGCGTGCGCAACCGGACGGAGCGCGAAGTGACGGATCTGCGCAGCCGCAAAGCGAACGCCGACGAGCACGGTTTCGGACTGACGAATATCGAGCGGATCTGCGAAAAGTACGGCGGCCATATGACCATCGCGACGGAAAACCTGACGTTCGATAATATGGTCATGCTTCCGTTTCCCCAATAAAAAAGGTCTCCGAACCTGCCGTTCGGGGATCTTTTTTTGCGTTTCGGGGCATTTTTTCGTTCGGCTTAGGCTTGTGCGGTATGCTTTGTGCATGGATAAACGGTACCCCACACTTTTTCGAGAGGATGAATAAACATGACACAACCGATAAACGTTTGGAAAAAGACAAGCACGGCCGCGCTTCTCGCGCTGCTGCTGGCCCTCCCGGTAGCCGAAGGACAAAGTTCCGCGCAAGCGGCGAATCCGACGGCATCCGAGCAGACGGTCGAGCAAAAAAACGCCGCGCAGGCCAAAGCGAAAGAAATGGTCGAGGCGCTGATGGCGAACTACGGCGTGACCGGCGCGCAGTACGCGATTCGCGACGGCGGCAAAGTGGTGCTGTCCGGCGGGACGACGTTGGACGACAGCGGCAATAAGCAAAACATCGACGCAGGCAGCATGTTCGGCATCGGATCGGTCAGCAAAATGTACGTGACCGCCGCGACGATGATGCTCGTCGACGACGGCAAGGTCGATATGGACAAACCGCTGACGACGTACATTTCCGATTTCAAAATGGCGGACGAGCGCTACAAGCAGATCACGCCGCGCATGCTGATGAACCATTCGGCCGGCTTGTACGGTTCCCATTACAAAAACAGCATGCTGCTCGGAGACAACGACACGCAGAACTACGACCAACTGCTGAGCAACCTGGGCAAGCAGCGCCTCAAATCCGATCCGGGCGAGTATTCGGTATACGCCAACGACGGCTTCCAACTGTTGGAGCTGCTGGTGGAACGCGTGAGCGGCATGGGTTACAGCGAGTATTTGCAAAAGAACGTCAGCGAACCGCTCGGCCTGACCTCCACGAAAACGCCGCTGGATACCTTCGACCGCAGCCAGCTCGAACCGATCCGCCTGCCGGGCATTCCGAACGCGCTGCTGCCGGAAAACGCCAATATTCTCGGAACGGGCGGCGTCTACTCGACAACCGAAGAAATGACGTTGTTCTCGGAAGTGCTGAGCGGCAAGCATCCCGAGCTGCTGTCCGAAGCGTCCGCGGAAGCCATGCTTCAGCCGGAGTACCGTAACGGCGTCTGGGTGCCGGATACGAAAAACGCGTTCGGTTACGGACTCGGCTGGGATTCCGTCGATCTCGAACCGTTCGGCGACTACAACATCCGGGCGGCAACCAAAGGCGGCGATACGATCATGTACCACTCCGCGCTGATCACTTTGCCGGACGACGATATTTCGATCGCGTTCCAGACCGCCGGCGGATCGTCCGTGTTCAACACGACGGCAGCGACGAACATCCTGTTGGAGTATCTGAAGCAGACCGGGAAGATCACGAACATTTTGCCTGAAAAAACGTTTGCAAAACCGGTCAAGCAAACCATGCCGGCAAGCATGGACAAATACAGCGGCTTATACGGCACCGTAGGCGAGACGCGCACCGTCAAGATCGAGAACGGGGAAATCGAAATGCCCGCCCTGATGAGCGACATGATTCCGGCCCAGGCTTACGCGTATACCGGAGACGGAGAGTTCACGAGCGAAGACGGACGTACCGTCTTAGGCTTCGACGAGCAGACGAACGGCCATACGTATATGCGCATCAGCAGCGATATCGAGCTTCCGTCGATCGGAACTTCGCGGATGGCCTTTTACGAAGTACAGAAGCTGGACGCCAATCCGGTAGAAGTTTCGGCAGCGGCAGCCTGGAAACAGCGCGAAGGCAAAACGTATTACGCGCTGGACGAAAAGATCAATTCGCTCTTTTATATCGCGCCTTCCGTGCTGACGAAGACGATCAAGCTTGATGCAAGCGGCGGCTACGCCAACGGCGCGAAAATCGTCGACGCCGATCATGCGGTCAACGTCGCCGAGATTCCGGTCATGAACGGGCGCGACACGTTCGATCTGGACTTCTCCCGCCAAGGCGGCATCGAGTATCTGCAAGCCGACGGCCGCACTTATGTGAGCGAAGACGCGATTCAGCCGATCTACGCCGGGCATGCTTCCCTCGTGACGATTCCCGCTTCGGGCAGCGTGCGCTGGTTCGATATTCCGGCAAGCCTGGCGGGCAAAACGTTGACGGCAGAACTGCCGGAAGGCGCGGGCTTCGCGGTCTACGATGCCAATGGCGCGCCTGTAGGTCTGTCGGTCGCGATGGGTTCGAACACGGCGGTATTGCCGGAAGGCGGGAAGATCGTGTTCGGCGGGGCAGCCGGGTCCGTGTTGAAAGTCAATTTGAAATAAAAAACAGGTGCTTATACGAAAAAATGACTCAAATCAGAATTCGAAGGCTCAAATTTCGCTGTGATAGCGGGATTTGAGTCTTTTTTTGTCCGCCTTTGTCCGCCGCGAAAAAAATAGTCGGCGTTTGCGAATAACGGTAGTGTTCACAAAATGGTCACTCGCTTATACTGATAAAGATCAATTCGGTAAGCTTGCCATTCGAACAACGAGAACCGGGAGGAAAGGGTCATGAACATACAAAAGCGTCGATCAGCGACCGCAAGGTTATGGAACGGAAGTTTACGTCTTCTAATGTGCGTAATGCTCGTGACAACGGGCATGTTCGCAGCCGGAGGGCTATCCGTGCGTGCCGAAGAAAATCGGGTTACGGCGTCGGACTGGGCTACGCTGTACGCGGCTCTTCGGGACAGTGCCAGCGGCACGATCATCGAACTGGATCGCAATATTTCGGAACGGGGACGCTATGTGGCGGTTCCTGCGGGTCGGAGCCTTACGCTGGACTTGTCAGGATACGACCTGTCGATCGAGACCTCCGAGACGGCTGCGGCGATCGGGGTGCCTCAAGGCGCTTCGCTCACGATCAGAGCAACGGGCGGAGGGAGCTTGACGGCAAGGGGAGGCATGTACGGAGCGGGAATCGGGGGCGGCCGTAATGAAACGGCGGGAACGATCATTATCGAAAGCGGAACGGTTACGGCGACGGGAGGAACCTTCGGAGCGGGAATCGGAGGAGGCTATCAAGGCGCGGGGGGAGAAATCAGGATCGAAGGCGGAACCGTCGTTCTTTCCACGGATGCCGGGACAGGTCCGGCTGTCGGAGCGGGAAACTCGGCCTCCCGTCCGTTCTTTTCCTTGATCAATAAAGGGATGATCACGATTCCGTCGGGGCAGCAGTTGAATGTTCCGGCGGGCGTTACGGTCGAAAATGCGGGAATCATCAACGGGCAAGGAAAAATCAGCGGAAGCGGAAGAGTTTACGATACCGGAACGATCAGCGTTTCCGTTGTGGGTCCACAGGTAGTGCATGACCGTTACACCCTGAGTTTTGATCTGAACGGAGGCACGAGCGCGGTGCCGAGCCCGATCGTTTTGTACGCGACGAGTCTGGAGCAAGCCGGGCTGATGCTTCCCGCTTCTCCGACGCGCGCGGGGTACTCTTTCGAAGGCTGGTATACGGAATCGGTGGGCGGCGAACAGGTCACGCGGTCAACGGTAATCAGCCGGGATCTAACATTGCACGCGCGTTGGCAAATGCTTGCGCCTCTGACTGTCGTTTTGACGACGACGGCGAACGATCCGACGAACAAGCTGTTTGAAGTCGTTGCGTCGTTCAGCGAAAACACCGCGGGTTTTGACGTGACGGATGTGCAGGTGGTCAACGGTCTGGCGCAATCCGTTGTTGGTAACGGACAAACCTATACGTTAAACATCCTTCCGACAGCGGAGGGCGCAGTCCAAATCGCTATACCGGCAGGAGCGGTTCAGAGCGCCAGAGGAGTCTTGAATACGGCCTCCAATGTGTTGAGTCTGCAGTATGACGCAACCGCGCCGACCGTGGCGCTGACGACAACGGCGGGCGATCCGGTGAACGGGTCGTTCGAAGTGACGGCTACCTTCAGCGAAGACGTCGTCGTCTTGGACGAAGAGTACATCGAAGTCGTCAACGGAACCGCGAGCAATGTCCGGGCATCCGGCACGAACAGGGTGTATACCTTCGATGTCGCGCCGGACGGCGAAGGTGCAGTGACGGTGAATATGTCGGCCGGAGCGTTTCGCGACGCGGCGGGCAACGGAAATGCGCCTTCCGCTCCGCTGAGCCGGATTTACGATATGACGGCGCCGGTCATTAAACTGAACGGCGAGAACCCGACGGTCGTAGGGATCGGAGCGAATTTCTCCGATCCGGGCGCTGCGGCCGAAGACGATCAGGGAGGCGATCTCTTCGGCATGATCACGGTGACGGGCGCGGTCGATACGAATCAGGCGGGAGCGTACGAGCTTGTTTACCGGGTAAGCGACCCGGCAGGCAACGAGGCGGAAGCGAAGCGAACCGTCCATGTTATCGAACCGCCTGTCTTGACGCTTAACGGCAAGACCGATATGACGATCGAAGAGGGCGGGATATTCCTCGATCCGGGCGCGACCGCTTCGGATTCCTATTACGGGGATCTGGCGGACCGTATCCGGACGCAAGGAACGGTAGATTCCCAAAAACCGGGCGTGTACACGCTGCGCTATACGGTTGATAACCCGATCGGCCAAACGGCGGCAGCGGAACGGAAAATCACGGTGAATAAGGCCGCGGTGGTACAGCCGCCGGTTATTCCGGCTCCTTCGGCGCCGTCTCCGGTTGACCCTGTGCCTTCCGATTTTGATTCTTCGGTTTCCGGAAGTGCCGGCGATCGCGCGGGAGACGGAAAGCTCACGCTGGCAGCCGGTCAGGCGGGGGAAGAAAGCCTGGGATCGGGAATCCGGCTGCAAATTCCGGCAGGCGCGACAGACCGGCAAGCGGATATCGAAATTCGCGTGCTGCCGTCTTCGGAAAGCGGATTGCCGGACGGAGTCGAATCGCTGGGTCCGACGTACAAGCTGACCAAAAGCGATCTTTCCGATTTCCTGCGCCCGGCAAACCTGACGTTGACGTTCGAGCCGGCCAAACTGTCGAACGGGGAGCGGGCTGCCATATTTTATCGAAAAGATTCGTCCGACCCTTGGAGTGAAATCGAAGGCGGAACGATCGAATCCGGCAAAGACGCGATCGGCCAAGACCTGCCGGGCCGGTCGCGGATTACGGTAGAAGTGAGCAGCGCGGGCCAATTTGCGGTATTGGCGGCGAAAAAAGCCGAAACCGGAAATGAAGGAGCTTCCGGCGGAGGCGCAGAGATGCCTTCGGCGGACTTCGCGGACCTGTCCGGCCATTGGGCTGCGAACCTGATTCGCGAAGCGGTATCGAGCGGCATCGTCAAAGGTTATGCCGACGGCACGTTTCGTCCCGCGGAGGCGGTAACGCGAGCCGAATTCACGGCGATGCTGGTCCGGACGCTGCTGCCGACGGGAAGCGCGGAGGATGCAGCCTTGCCCGAAGCGGATAACGACGATCGGCCGGAGCTTCCGGCATTCGCGGATCTAGCGGCGATTCGCGCCTGGTCGAGGGAGTCGGCAGCGCAGGCCTATGCGCTGGGCTGGATTCAGGGAGACGCGGTCGGGAATTTCCGTCCTGACGAGCCGATCACGCGGGCGGAAATGGCCGTCATGCTGGTCCGGGCGTTGAACCTGAAAGGAAGCGCGGAAGCGGCTCCGATCTTCCGGGATTCGGCGGATATTCCGGCATGGGCCGAGGAAGCGTCTGCGGCTTTGGCCGAAGCCGGTCTGCTTCAAGGCCGTCCGGACGGGCGGTTCGCGCCTAATGCCCCTTCGACGAGAGCGGAAGCGGTGCAGGTACTGATGACGACGAATAAGTAAGCGTACATTTGATCGGGCAGTTTCTTTGCACGGCTGCCCGACAAAGCTTGTACGAAAATGGATGATATTCGAATCGCATGATCGAACAATCTCGCAATCCGCCGTGAAGGGGAGGGCGGGATTTTTTGTTTATCCGGCAGAATGATTTTGTCCAATAGTCTGAGCAAGCTATACATATTGCGAACAGGAATGTCGAATAAATAAAAGAATGCAAGGCGACAAAAAACATTCTAAGAAGTCGAAAAATATCGAATTTTATGCATGCCTTATTTATAGGGTTTTTGCGTAGAAACAGGAAAGGAACTGTTATGAACAGATTTCGAGGAATGACTCAAAGTTTATTTTTGCGTATTATGTTCGTGATCGCTTTAAGCATGGCTCTGGCCTTGGCCGCTTCGGTAGCCGCGATCGGCTACATGACAACGCGTTCGTACGAAACGCTGAACAGCGATTCCTTGAACCGGACGGCAAACGAAAAAACGACCGAGCTGGAGCGGACCATCGCCGCGCAGCGTAACGCGGCCGATTCGATCGCGAGCGAGATTTTCAATGTCGATTTTTTTGAAAAGTTGGATCGGACGGGAACGGCCGACCCGGCGGATTCGGCGCGTATCCGAGAATCTTTGAACCGGAAATTGAACGGTTCGAACGGATTGTACGAAAACATATTTTTCACCTATGCCGACAAAGTTTACGCGGACGGCTTATCGGGCGTGTCCGAGGGCACGGATATGCTGTCGACTTCGCCGTGGTACAAGCCGGTGCTCGACAGCGGAAATTCGTTGGTCGGCGATGTGCAGACTTCCCCGGTGACGGGACGTCCCGCCATCGCGATCGCTTCGCCGGTCAAAGACCCGGAGACGAACAAGGTATTGAGCGTGTTCGCGCTGCCTATCGATCTCAACGTTCTGTTGAGCGGGGTAACCCATAAGGAAGAGCAGCAGATTATTTCGACCGTGGTGACCGACCCGAGCGGCCTGGTCATTGCTTCGCAGGATGCCGATCAAGTCCTGCAAACCGACTTTAACCAATTAAACAATCAAAAGGGCATGACGCAGCTTTCGACGGCGTCGAACGGCACGGGTTACATTACGATCGACGGCGAGCGGTATTTGGCAGCTTTCATCAAAAATGATGTGTTGAATATGAACGTCGTGACTTTTTTGCCCGTTAGCAGTTATATGGATAAACTGTACGGCATGTTGGCCGCGATGATCTTGATCGCCGTCGGCGCCTTGCTGATTGCTTTAACGGTGATGTTCATAGTCGTGCGAAACATCGTGCGTCCGATCCGCGCGGCGTCCGGTCAATTGGAAGCGATGGCGCAGGGCGACTTTTCCCGGGAAATGCCGGAAAGCTACGGGAAAAAATCGGACGAAACGGGCATGCTGATCCGTTCGATGAACAACATGCAGGAAAACACCAAGCAAATCATCCGGTCGGTCAATCAAGAATCGGCTTACCTCAAAGAATCGGCAGCCGCCGCGAGCGCGATGTTTGCCGAGATCGATCGGGAATTGCAGGACGTATCGGCGACGACGCAAAACATGTCGGCGGGAATGGAAGAAACGGCGGCTTCGGCGCAGCAGATCAACGCGTCCACGAACGAATTCGAAAAAGCGATCGGCTCGATCGCGGCGGGGGCCCACGAAGGCGCGGAAGAAGCGGCCGTCATCAGCAAACGCGCGGAAGATTTGAAAAGCGCGTTGGAACGATCGATCACGGAAACGAAGGGCGCTTACGACGAAGTGAAATCCGGCTTGGACGAAGCGCTCGAAAAGTCCAAATCCGTCGACGAGATCAAAGCGCTCAGCGAAGCGATCCTGCAAATCACCCAGCAGACGAACCTGCTTGCGCTCAATGCGTCGATCGAAGCCGCGAGAGCGGGCGAAGCGGGCAAAGGATTCGCGGTCGTGGCGGA
>Ga0308157_10009100_pt1 | contig 11098 bp, 9 predicted proteins | sample PhyBR1_FD_201035 | JGI IMG/M metagenome (GOLD analysis project Ga0308157, IMG submission 201035) | Phyllosphere microbial communities from UC Gill Tract Community Farm, Albany, California, United States - DLSLB.R1 | ecosystem: Host-associated > Plants > Phyllosphere > Unclassified | place: USA...
CGCCGACGGCACGCCCATCCTGTTCCGCCGCCAGCCGCCCGATCGCATGCCGCATGCGCGGCTGATGGCGATGGTGCGCGAGTTGCACGCGGCCGGTTATCAGCGCTTGTATCTATATAGCTGGCCCAAGCCATCGGGTCTGCACTGGCGCTGGCATTTGTTCGCCGGACCGCGCCACTGGAACGAACGTCCGTGGCGCGAAGGCTGGTACGGCTCGGGTGCGGACTACAACTTCAATCCGATTTTCGGTTGGGGCGACACGCCCGGCGCGAGCGCGCAGGATCTCGCCGGCGCATTGGCGCAATTCGATCCGCAGGGGCTTGCTCAGGCGCTCGGCCGCGATGAAGATCACACGGCGTGGTTTGCGTCGGTGTGCGATGCGCTGTTACCGCATCATGCGTACAGCATGGGATGGGATCACGCCGGATCGATGCCGGAACATTTGCCGGTCATCGCCGTGCGCAAGGGAGTGGAGCCGTATGCCGGACCGCCGCTGTCATGGCCGCCCGGCTGGATGCATCTATGGAAGGTGTCGCACGCCCAGCATCTGCAGTATGCACCGCCGACGCTAGTGCGCGTCAGGCCAACGCCTCAGGATTGAGGACATTCTTCGGCGCGCCGTTGGCGAAGTCGACGATGTTCTGGAAGGCCGCGCGGAAGTACAACTCATAGCCGTCTTTTTCCACGTAGCCGAGATGCGGCGTGGCCACCACGTTGTCCATGTGCAGCAGCGGCGAGTCGTGCGGCAGCGGTTCGGTCTCGAACACGTCGATACCGGCGAATCCCGGTCGGCCTTGTTGCAGCGCTGTTTCCAGCGCACCGCTTGCCACCAGTTCGGCACGGCTGGTGTTGATGAAGGTGGCGGTCGGTTTCATCAGCGCCAGGTCTTGCGCGGTGACGATGCCGCGCGTGGCGTCGTTGAGACGCAGATGCACCGAGATGAAGTCCGTCGTCGAGAAGAATTCTTCCTTGCTGGCGGCTGCGGTGTAACCGTCTTTCTGCGCTTGCTCCAGGCTGGCGTCGCGTCCCCACACCACGATCTTCATGCCGAAGGCCTTGCCGTAACCGGCCACCATGCGACCGATTTTTCCGTAGCCCCAGATGCCGAGCGTGCGGCCCTTGAGGGCGACGCCGATGGCATTGCGCTCCGGCGCGGCCGACACTTGCTGCCAGATGCCGGCCTTGAGGTTGGCGGTGTATTGCGGGATGCGGCGTGCTGCCGCCATGATCAGCGCCCAGGTCAGTTCAGCCGGCGCGGTCGGATCGCCGACGCCTTCGACGATGGCGATGCGCTGCGCGGTGGCGGCGGCGACGTCGACGTGGCCGCTGATCTTGCCGGTTTGCGAAATCAGTTTCAGCGCCGGCAGTTTCTCCAGGATCGCCTTGGTGAAGACCGTGCGTTCGCGGATCAGCACCAGCGCCTCGAACGGCGCCAGGCGCGCAACCAGCTGGCCGGCGCCGCGCACGGTGTTGTTGAATACCTTGACGTCATGGCCGTCCAGCAGCTTGAAGCAGTCGAGTTGGCGGACGCTGTCCTGGTAGTCGTCGAGGATGGCGATCTTCATGTGGTCTCCGGAAGGCAGTCGATATCGTTAATGCGACATCATAAAGCGCCTGCCGGATTTTTGCCGCGTTGGCTCAGTCCATGAAGTTACCTGGTCGAAGCCGAAGCGGAGAACCATCGCGCGGCCAAGATCAAGGCCTTCGTCGATTTCGTCGCCTGCTGCGCAGCAATGTCGGTGAATCGCTGACGCCATGTCGGCGGCTTGTCCTGTGGCACTTTGCTGCGCGCGGGATGTCTCATTCAAGGCCCGGGCAGGCAAAAGTCCTTTTGCTGCGCTGCTTCGTAATGAAAAAACGCAATCGCGTCAAAAGCGTATTTCCTACTACATTAGTCGGTTACTTTTCACTACAAACAAGCAGGGTACGGGTGTACAATCGCCGCCTGATTTTCATAAAGTCGGCCGCTGCGGAACAATCTTTCGCGCCTGATTTTATGGATGGCTTTCAGTCGCGACTGAAGCATTCGACAAGACCGCCGTACCACCGGCTGATGGCGCCACCCGCCTCGCCGGCTGCATGCAACGACGATCCTGCCGTGCCAACGAATTCGATTTAACTTTAGGCATTGGAGGTAGTGTTTATGAATCAACCTGTCATGGAAAGCGTCGCCGCATTGAACGCTCCGGCTTTCGTCAAACACCAAAAACTGATCAACTGGGTCGCCGAGATCGCCGCGCTGACCAAGCCGGAAAGCATCTACTGGTGCGATGGTTCGCAGGAAGAATACGATCGCCTGTGCGCCGAAATGGTCGCCGCCGGCACCATGAAGAAACTCAATCAGGACAAGCGTCCGAACAGCTACCTGGCCTGTTCCGATCCGTCCGACGTGGCGCGCGTGGAAGACCGCACCTTCATCTGCTCGAAGAACAAGGACGACGCCGGCCCGACCAACAACTGGACCGACCCCGCCGAAATGCGCACGACCCTCAACGGTCTGTTTGACGGCAGCATGCGCGGGCGCACCTTGTACGTGGTGCCGTTCTCGATGGGCCCGCTGGGTTCGCCGATCGCCCATATCGGCGTCGAGCTGTCCGATTCTCCTTACGTCGCCGTGAACATGCGCATCATGACCCGCATGGGGAAGGCCGTGTATGACGTGCTGGGTACTGACGGCGATTTCGTGCCATGCGTGCATACCGTTGGCGCACCGCTGCAAGCCGGTGAGAAAGACGTCGCCTGGCCATGCAACCCGACCAAGTACATCGTCCATTATCCCGAGACCCACGAAATCTGGTCCTACGGTTCCGGCTACGGCGGCAATGCGCTGCTGGGCAAGAAGTGCTTTGCGCTGCGCATCGCATCGACCATGGGCCGTGATCAGGGCTGGCTGGCGGAACACATGCTGATCCTCGGTGTCGAATCGCCAGAGGGCAAGAAGCATTATGTCGCAGCGGCGTTCCCGTCGGCCTGCGGCAAGACCAACTTCGCCATGCTGATTCCGCCGAAGTCCTTCGACGGCTGGAAAGTCACCACCATCGGCGACGACATCGCCTGGATCAAACCGGGTGAGGACGGCCGTCTCTACGCGATCAATCCGGAAGCGGGTTATTTCGGCGTGGCTCCGGGCACCAACGAAAAGACCAACTTCAACTGCATGGCCTCGCTGCGCGCCAACACCATCTTCACCAACGTCGCGCTGACCGACGACGGCGACGTCTGGTGGGAGGGCATGACCAAGGAAGCGCCGGCCCATCTGATCGACTGGCAGGGCAAGGACTGGACGCCGGCAATCGCCAAGGAAACCGGCCGCAAGGCGGCGCATCCGAACGCGCGCTTCACCGTCGCCGCGACACAAAATCCCGTCATCGATGCCGCCTGGGATGATCCGGCCGGCGTGCCGATTTCGGCCTTCATCTTCGGCGGTCGCCGTTCGACCACGGTGCCGCTGGTGACCGAGGCGCGCAACTGGGTGGAAGGCGTCTACATGGCTGCGACCATGGGATCCGAAACCACTGCTGCCGCCGTCGGCCAGCAAGGCGTGGTGCGCCGCGATCCGTTCGCGATGCTGCCGTTCGCCGGCTACAACATGAGCGACTACTTCCAGCACTGGCTGAACCTCGGTCGCAAGATCGCCGCATCGCCGGCCGAACTGCCGAAGATCTACTGCGTCAACTGGTTCCGCACCGACGCCGACGGCAAGTTCGTCTGGCCCGGATTCGGCGACAACATGCGCGTGCTGAAGTGGATGCTGGAACGCATTGAAGATCCGCAAGGCGTGCGCGTCGGCGGCGTTCCCCACATCTTCGGGGTGTCGCCGCGTTACGAAGACCTGCAATGGGACGGCATCGACTTCACGCCGGAACAGTTCGCCACGATCACCTCGATCGACAAGGCGGCCTGGGCCCGGGAGGTTGAATTGCACACCGAGCTGTTCGACAAGCTCAAGCACAATCTGCCGCGCGAGCTGGTGGAAGTGAAGGTGGCGCTGCAGAAGAAGCTGGCGGCGTAATCGTTCAAACTGCGTTCTGTACTGCCAAGCAAAAACGGCCATCGAAAGATGGCCGTTTTTTTATGCCCGCAAAATCGTCCGAAGCACTGCGCGCATGCGTTCCGGCACCGCCACCGGCCGTCGCGTCGCAGCGTCGACGTAGACGTGGATGAAGTGTCCCTGCGCTGCGGCGGTGTCGCCGCCTTCACGGAAAATTCCCACCTCGTAGCGCACGCTGGAGTTGCCCACGCTCGCTACGCGCACGCCGATCTGCACCGTGTCCGGAAAGCTGACCGGCGCGAAATAATTGCAGTGAGTCTCAATGACCAGGCCGATGACGTCGCCGCCCGGGATGTCGAGCGCCCGGCTTGCCATCAGGAAATGATTCACGGCGGTGTCGAACCAGCTGTAATACACGACGTTGTTGACGTGGCCGTAGACGTCGTTGTCCATCCAGCGCGTCTGCAGGGCGTGGAAATGGGGATAATCGGCGCGGCGGGAAGCGGTCGGTTTGCTGGTCATCGTCTATTTTGCCTCGTCACACGCGTGTTGCCGTGCTGAAGTAATATTGCGGCGGGAACGAACCCCGTCTCCTGATTTCAATCGAACGGTGAGCCGGCAGTGTAAGCGATCCGCAGTTCCGTCGCAGCAAGCCCCGGCGGTTGCATCCGGCGCTTTCGCGCCCATATGCAGCGTATCCCTTGGTATGACGGCAAGCCGTTCCACACGAATGTTGATAGCCAAACGCAATCGAAAGTATTAAACAAATAAATTTGATTAATATATAGAGGCGCTTTACTATCTCTTCACTCTCTTTCAACCCCTAAGTAAAGGAAACGCAATGTCCCTGATCAATACGACAGTCAAGCCATTCAAAGCAACTGCTTACCACGACGGCAAATTCGTCGACATCACCGAAGCAAGCCTGAAGGGCAAATGGTCCGTGTTCGTGTTCTACCCAGCTGACTTTACTTTCGTCTGCCCGACCGAACTGGAAGACCTGGCCAACAACTACGCTGAATTCAAGAAGATGGGCGTGGAAATCTACGGCGTGTCGACCGATACCCATTTCGCGCACAAGGCATGGCACGACACTTCGGACGCCATCAAGAAAGTGCAATACCCACTGGTCGGCGACCCAACCGCAACGCTGGCTCGCAACTTCGAAGTCCTGATCGAAGAAGAAGGTCTGGCACTGCGCGGTACTTTCGTGATCAATCCGGAAGGCCAGATCAAGGTTCTGGAAATCCATGACAACGGTATCGGCCGCGACGCTTCCGAACTGCTGCGCAAGGTCAAGGCAGCGCAATACGTTGCTTCGCACCCAGGTGAAGTTTGCCCAGCCAAATGGACCGAAGGCGCAGAAACTCTGAAGCCATCGTTGGATCTGGTCGGCAAGATCTGATTTGAATCGCAAAGCGATTTAATGCAGTGATCAAGAAGTACAGAAACAAAAACTGAAGCACCCGTCCGGATTCGGCGCAAGCAACGCCGCAGAGCTCACGAGGCCGAGCGGCGGAGTCCGGACAATATTGAAGTCTCACATCAGAGGAAAGTGGAAATCATCATGCTGGATGCCAATCTCAAAGCCCAATTGAAAGCCTACCTGGAAAAGGTCACGCAGCCTATCGAGATCGTCGCGTCGCTGGATGATGGCGCCAAGTCTCATGAGTTGCAGGAGCTGCTGCAGGAAATCGTCACGCTGTCCGAGCGCATCACGCTGGTCGAGCGCAACGATCACGCCGTGCGCAAGCCATCCTTTTCATTGAATCGCCCCGGTACCGATATCAGCGTGCAGTTCGCCGGTATCCCGATGGGCCACGAATTTACGTCGCTGGTGCTGGCGCTGCTGCAAGTCGGCGGCCACCCCATCAAGCTCGACGACAAGGTGATCGAACAAATCCGCAATCTGGATGGCGATTACTCGTTTGAAACCTATATCTCGCTGACCTGCCAGAACTGCCCGGAAGTCGTGCAGGCGCTCAACGTGATGTCGATCATCAACCCGCGCATCCGCTCGGTGACGGTGGACGGCGCGCTGTTCCAGGACGAAGTCGAGAAGCGCCAGATCATGGCCGTGCCGACCGTCTACATGAACGGCGAAGTGTTCGGCCAGGGCCGCACCGGCGTGGAAGAAATCCTCGCCAAGCTCGATACCGGCGCCGCCGCCCGCAAGGGCGAAGAGCTGAGCGCGAAAGAAGCCTACGACGTGCTGATCGTCGGTGGCGGTCCCGCCGGCGCAGCGGCCGCGATCTATGCAGCGCGCAAGGGCATTCGCACCGGCGTCGTCGCTGAACGTTTCGGCGGCCAGGTGCTGGATACGCTGGCGATTGAAAACTTCGTCTCCGTCAAGGAAACCGAAGGTCCGCAATTCGCCACCGCGCTGGAACAACACGTCCGCACCTACGACGTCGACATCATGAACACGCAACGCGCCGAAGCGCTGGTGCCCGGCGATGGCATGATCGAAGTCAGGCTGGCCAACGGCGGCGTGCTGAAGGGCAAGACCGTGATCCTGTCGACCGGCGCGCGCTGGAGGCAAGTCAACGTGCCGGGCGAGGACGAATACCGCAACCACGGCGTGGCGTACTGCCCGCATTGCGACGGCCCGCTGTTCAAGGGCAAGCGCGTGTCGGTGATCGGCGGCGGCAACTCCGGCGTGGAAGCGGCAATCGACCTGGCCGGCATTGTCAGCCATGTCACGCTGCTGGAATTCGCGGCTGAACTCAAGGCCGATGCCGTGCTGGTGCGCAAGCTGAAGAGCCTGCCCAACGTCACCATCATCACCTCGGCGCAGACCAGCGAAATCACCGGCGACGGCAAGAAGGTCAACGGCATCAGCTACAAGGAACGCATCAGCGGCGAAGTGAAGCACATCGAACTGGAAGGCGTATTCGTCCAGATCGGCCTGGTGCCGAACACTGAGTGGTTGAAGGGTACTGTTGCGCTGAGCAAGCACGGCGAAATCGAAATCGACGCCAAGGGCCAGACCTCGATTCCCGGCGTGTTCGCTGCCGGCGACGTGACGACGGTGCCGTACAAGCAGATCGTGATCGCGGTCGGTGAAGGTTCCAAGGCGGCATTGAGCGCCTTCGATCACCTGATTCGAAGCTCGGCGCCGGAAGAGGCACCGGTTGTCGCCAAGGAAGCAGCGGTAGCGTAAGCAGCAATTGCAAGCCGGTTGTCCGTTGCCCCTTCGGCGGACGGCCGTAAAAAAAGCCACCTCGCGGTGGCTTTTTTTTGTGGGCGCGAGCTGCACGCTGCACGTCGCGCCCGACTGGCCTGGATTACTTGAACAGCAAACGCAGCGAATCCCAGGCGCGGCCGAAGATGCCGGCCGGGCCAACCGATTCCAGCGCCACCAGCGGCAATTCGGTGACGGCCTTGTCGTCGATCATGATCTTCAATGTACCGACCTTGGCGTTTTCCGAAATCGGCGCGATCAGCGGATCGTTGCGTTCAACGCGCGGCTTGATCTTGTCGGCGGTGCCCTTCGGCACTGTCACGTAGACGTCGCGCATGAAGCCGATCTTGATCTTGCCTTGCGAACCCTTCCACACGTCAGGCGTGTCGACTGCCTGGCCCTTGCTGTACAGCTTCACGGCGTCGAAATTCTGGAAGCCCCAGTTCAGCAGCTTCTGGCTTTCCTGCGTGCGGACCTGGTCGGATACGGTGCCGATGACGACCGAGATCAGGCGGCGTTCGCCGTTGGCGACCGGACGCTTGGCCGAGGTGATCAGCGAATAGCCGGCGCTGTCGGTGTGGCCGGTCTTCATGCCGTCGACGGTCGGGTCGAGCCACAGCAGGCGGTTGCGGTTGGGCTGGGTGATGTTGTTATAGGTGAACTTCTTGACCGAGTAATAGGTTTTGTAGAAGTCGGGGAAGTCGTTGATCAGGTTGCGGCACAGGATCGCCAGGTCGCGCGCGGTCGTGTACGTGTCCGGGCTCGGCAAACCGTGCGGGTTGCTGAAGTGGGTGCCGGTCAGGCCCTGGCGTTGCGCTTCGCGGTTCATCAGCACGACGAAAGCGTCGGTGGTGCCGGAGACGGCTTCGGACAGCGCCACGGCGGCGTCATTGCCGGAGACCGAGATCAGGCCGTACAGCAGGTTGTTGACCGAGACCGGCTTGTTCGGCTCGATGAACATCTTGGAGCTGCTCGGATCGACTTTCCAGGCATTGACCGAGACGCTGATTTCCTGGTTCAGGTCGAGACGCTTGTCGCGCACGGCGGCAAAGGCCAGGTAAGCGGTCATCAGCTTGACCAGCGAAGCCGGTTCGACGCGCGTGTCGGCTTCCTGCGAAGCGATGATCTGATTGCTCGACGCATCCAGCAGCAGCCACGATTTGGCGGCGACGCTGGGAGGTGGAAGGCTCTGGGCGGCTGCCGAGAAGCTCAGGACGGTTGCGGCAATGGCCGCGAGTAGTTTTTTCATCTTTGGGTGTAAAAAAATGTGTCCCGCCGGACTGCATGCGGGACTGTCGTTTGAAAAGAGATGAGTGAACATCGCACCGGATTATAAACGTCGAGCCTGACAACAAGGCTGTGCGGCGTCCGTTTGCGTGCTTCAAACCTGCTTTGGGGCTCGCTGCAAGAGCCAAAGCAGGTTCAGCGATGCCACATTTGGACTATCAGTGTTTTGATATGTTGCAATTTACGGTGAAAAAAGTGATCCGCGCCGGGAATCACGATGACCGGCAGTTCCTGCGGGCGCGCCCAGTCCAGCACCGCCGTGAGCGGAATGGTGTCGTCCAGCTCGCCATGGATCAGGATGGTGTCGGCCGGGACCGGCGGCATCGGCCATTTGCCGGCGGCGGTGCCGACCAGGGCCAGGCGTTCGGCGGGTGTGCCTTCTGCAATCAGGCGCTGCTGCAGTTGGGCCTGCACGAAGGTGCCGAACGAGAAGCCGCCCAGCGCCACCGGCAGGTCGGGATATTGCGTGCGCATGTGCGCCAGCAAGAGCGCCATGTCGTCGGTTTCGCCGTGGCCGTGGTCATGCACGCCTGCGGATTTGCCGACGCCGCGGAAATTCATCCGGACGGTGACATAGCCGAGCGCCAGGAACGAGCGCGCCAGCGTTTGTGCGACCTTGTTGTCCATGGTGCCGCCGTACAGCGGATGCGGATGGGCCACCAGCGCGAGACCGCGCGGCGCGGCGAACTGCTCGGAATCCGGCAGGTCCAGCGCGCATTCCAGCTGGCCGGCGGCGCCGGGGATCAGAAAGGCTTGTGTTTGTGCGTTCATGCGTTTATGCGCCCGGGAAGAGGCGTATTCAGATTTTGAGGCGGTCGACGATCTTGCCGCCGACGATGTGCGAATCGATGATTTCATCGATGTCTTCGTTGTCGACGTAGGTGTACCAGGTGCCTTGCGGATAGATGACCACGACCGGGCCTTCTTCGCAGCGCTCCAGGCAGCCGGCCTTGTTGATGCGCACCTTGCCTTCGCCGGCCAGGCCGAGTTGCTTGATGCGCTTCTTGGCATGTTCCTGCGCGGCCTGTGCACCCTTGTCGGCGCAGCAGGTGCGTTCGCCCGGCTTGCGCTGGTTCAGGCAGAAAAAGACGTGATGTTCGTAGAACGGCTTGTCGGCGGTGTCAGGAGTGTCTGCCATGGCGATGTTCCGAGTAGATCAAAGGCGTCATGATACACCTCGTCATTTGGGGGCGCCTTGGCCGCCGGCCTTGCGATGCACCGGGTGATACAGGAACCACAGCGCCAGGAACGGCCACAGCACCGAGAGGAATTGCGCGGCGCCGTCGAAATTGAGGAATTTTCCCTGTACCCAGGTTTGTAGCGTCGAGACGAAATACGGATTGGCCGGCACCGCATTGGTCGCCAGCAGGCTGAAGATCAGCGCCAGCCCGGCGATGCGTCGTTGCGCCACCGGCGGTGCGAACGACAGGCCGGCCAGCATCAGGCCGCCGACGATCATGCCGCCGGCCGCGCCCGGCGTGAACCAGGCGAAGGCGTTTTCCGGCGCGAAGAACAATGCGCATGAGAGCGACTTGATGAACACCGCACCGAACAGGTAGATCGCCATCAGCATGTTGCGCGGCGCCGGCTTGCGCAGCAGCAGGAGCATGGTCAGTACGGCGCCGGTGAGGCCGCAGGCGGTGACGATGATTTCGGCCAGCCAGTATTGCTCGGCGCTGAGCTGGGCGTTGTTGGTCCACCAGGTGGCGAGATCGATCGGCGTGTCGAGCAGGTCCGACAGCAAGCTTGACAGCGGCGGCACCACGTGGCCGAGGCCGAACAGATGGTTTTGCGGATAGATCAGCGCCAGCGGCCACAGCCCGACCACCACCAGACCGCGGCTGGCTTCGCGCGAGAACCAGCTGCGCCGTATTTCCAGCAAGCGGCTCTGGCGCAGGAAGTAGCGACTGGTCCAGGCGCCGATCAGCGCGCCCAGCAAGGTGCCGCAACTGTTGGTGATGAGATCGAGATTGGAGGGAATGCGCGTGGGCAGGTAGGTTTGCACTGCTTCCATCACGGCCGACAAGGCCACGCCGGCCAGGGTGCCAAGCAGCACCGCCCACACGGAACGCACCCGTGGATACAGTGCATACACCACCAGTGCGCCGAATGGCGCATAGCCGATCACATTGGTCCAGAGGTCGAAGCCGGTCCAGTAATACGGCAGGCGCGCCCACAGATAGTCGTAGGGCAGCAATCCCATGTCGCGCCAGCCCGAAAAAGGATACCAGCTGGCGTACACGATCAGCAGCGCATAGATCAGCAAACTGACGCGTGCAAACGAGGAAGCCGCCGGCCGGGCGACTGCGGTTGCGATGGAAGCGGAGGCAGGGGCAGAGGCGGGCGGGGCGGCTGGCGCGGGTGATTGTGGCGGTCGGTAAGGAGCGTCCATGCCAGCGAGGGTAACCGATTTCTCCTTCGCTTGCACCTTGCACAACCGTTACAATGTGCGCCATGCACGCCACCGAAACTTCACTCGCCACGACGATTTCCGCCCAGCGCATCGCCGCATTGATCGCCAGTTCCAGCAACGACAACGCCAAGACCGTGGCGGTCGAAGTGGTTGCCGAAACCGGTTCGACCAATGCCGATCTGCTGGCGCGCGTCACCGCTGTCGACGGCGCCAGGCTGGTGGC
>Ga0308157_10009101_pt1 | contig 11098 bp, 9 predicted proteins | sample PhyBR1_FD_201035 | JGI IMG/M metagenome (GOLD analysis project Ga0308157, IMG submission 201035) | Phyllosphere microbial communities from UC Gill Tract Community Farm, Albany, California, United States - DLSLB.R1 | ecosystem: Host-associated > Plants > Phyllosphere > Unclassified | place: USA...
GTCCTCTGGATAAGCCCCTTGGCGGTGGGGCGGGAATACCTTCATGGCCTGAACAACAGGCCGTGTGTTGATAGGAAACGAGGACAGTGAAATAAAATTTAACCAACTGGCGATCAGTGCGCTTCCCACTCACGCATACGCACCCGGCAATGCTTCATGGCGTTGACGATGTGTTTTTCCACCAGGCTGCGGGAAATCCCCAGGCGCTCGGCAATTTGCACATGGGACAGACCCTCAAGCTTGCGCAGCAGGAAACTGTCGCGACACACCGCCGGCAACTCGGCCAGAGCGCGCTCAAGCATCTCCAGGCGCTGGTTGTGGTCATGACTGGCGTGGGGTGAACAGGGGGCGAAGCGTTCTTCGCTGTCCAGCACCTCAAGAGGCTCGGACTGACGCAAGGCGTTGCGCCGGTGGCCGTCGATCACCAGGTTCAGGGCCGTGCGGTACAGGAAGGCGCGGGGCTGTTCGATCGGGATGTCGCTGGAACGCTCCAGCACCCGTACATAAGCGTCATGCACCACATCTTCGGCCACCTGACGGTTGCCCAGCTTGGCGTTCAGGAAACACACCAGCTCGCGATAGTAGTTTTCCAACATGACTCCTGGCCACCTCCCGGTGGTGTTGATCCTGTAGGAGCGAGCTTGCTCGCGAAGAACCTGAGAGCACATCGTTTTATCTGGATGCGCGCGTTATCGTTGACGTTTTTCGCGAGCTCGCTCGCTCCTGCCAGACAGCCATCGATGATGGCAGTTTGAGTGTGTGCAATTTATAGTAATTCTCATCTACTTTTAAAGAAGTCTTGCACCAGGGTACGGTTTTTTTCTCCGACGCAGCTGTTACTGCGTATGTAAACGCCTAAATATTCGCGCATTTTTCTCGTATAACAGTCAGCTCTTCGCCACTTCGGCCCCCTTTCCCTGGCTGGAACCCAAGCATGAAACGCCCTCGCCCCGCCCGTCTCGCCCTGCTTGCTGTGGCGTGCCTGATCCCCATCCTTGCGGTGGCTGCCTGGCAGCTGTTGCCGCCAGGTCGAGATAGCTTGCCCACCGTCACTGTGGTGCGCGGCAACATTGAAAACAGCGTCACCGCCTTGGGCACCCTGCAACCGCGACGTTATGTGGACGTCGGCGCCCAGGCTTCCGGGCAGATCCGCAAGATCCATGTCGAGGCCGGTGACCAGGTCAAGGAAGGCCAGTTACTGGTAGAAATCGACCCTGCCACGCAACAGGCCAAGCTCGACGCCAGCCGCTACGCCATCGAAAACCTGGAGGCCCAGTTGCAGGAGCAGAAAGCCCAGCATGAACTGGCGCGCCAGAAGTATCAGCGCCAGCAACGCCTGAGCGCCGGGAACGCCACCCGCGAAGAAGACGTGCAAACCGCCAAGGCCGAACTGAGTGCGACCCAGGCGCGAGTCGACATGTTCCATGCACAGATCCGCCAGGCCCGGGCCAGCCTGCGCAGCGATGAGGCAGAACTGGGATACACGCGCATCTACGCACCGATGACCGGCACCGTCGTTGCCGTGGATGCGCGGGTCGGCCAGACCCTTAACGCGCAACAACAAACCCCACTGATCCTGCGCATCGCCAAGCTGTCCCCCATGACCGTGTGGGCGGAAGTCTCCGAGGCCGACATCGGCCACGTCAAACCCGGCATGAATGCGTATTTCACCACGCTGAGCGGCGGCAGCCGACGCTGGAGCAGCACCGTGCGCCAGATCCTGCCGATCCCGCCCAAGCCCTTGAACGAAACACAGGGCAGCGGCAGCCCGAGCAGTTCCGCCAAGAGCGGCACAGGCCGAGTGGTGCTGTACACCGTGCTGCTGGACGTCGACAACGCCGATAACGCGTTGATGGCAGAGATGACCACCCAGGTATTTTTCGTCGCCGGCCAGGCCAGGGACACCCTGACCGTGCCCGTCGCCGCCCTGCAAGGCACCTCCGGCACAGAATCGCAAATCGCCCGGGTGGTGGCGAAAAACGGCGCCATCGAGGAACGCACAGTGCGCCTGGGTATCAGCGACCGCCTGCACGTCGAAGTGCTCGACGGCCTGAACGAAGGCGATCATCTGTTGATCGGCCCGGCCGATAGCAATGGGGGCTGACGTGGCCACGCCCCTGATTGAGCTCAAAGGCATCCGCAAGTCCTACGGCGGTGGCGACAGCCCGCAAGTCGACGTATTGCGCGGCATTGACTTGTCGATTCATGCAGGAGAATTCGTCGCCATTGTGGGCGCTTCGGGTTCCGGCAAGTCGACGCTGATGAACATCCTCGGCTGCCTCGACCGCCCTACCGAAGGCGACTACCTGTTCGCCGGCGAAAACGTTGCCCACCTGGGCAGCGACGAACTGGCGTGGCTGCGCCGTGAAGCCTTCGGTTTTGTGTTCCAGGGCTACCATTTGATCCCTTCAGGCTCAGCCCAGGAGAACGTCGAGATGCCGGCGATCTATGCCGGTATCAGCGCCGCCGAACGCCATGCCCGCGCCAGGGCGCTGCTCACCCGCCTGGGCCTGGCCGAGCGCACCGCCAATCGACCGCACCAGCTTTCCGGTGGGCAACAGCAACGGGTGTCCATCGCCCGCGCCCTGATGAACGGCGGCCACATCATTCTCGCCGACGAGCCCACCGGCGCCCTCGACAGCCACAGTGGTGCCGAGGTCATGACCCTGCTCGACGAACTGGCGAGCCAGGGCCATGTGGTCATCCTGATTACCCACGACCGCGACGTGGCGGCGCGGGCCAACCGCATCATCGAGATTCGCGACGGCCTGATCATCAGTGATTCGGCGCAAACCCGCGCGGTCAAACCCACCGTGGCGGCCGGCGCTTTGCACGCCGTGGATCTGCGCCAGCGCCTGGTCGACGGTGCCGAACATAATGGCGCCTGGAAGGCCGAACTGGTGGACGCGGTGCAAGCCGCCTGGCGGGTGATGTGGATCAACCGCTTCCGCACCGCCCTGACCCTGCTGGGGATCATCATCGGCGTGGCTTCTGTGGTGGTGATGCTGGCAGTGGGCGAAGGCAGCAAGCGCCAGGTCATGGCCCAGATGGGCGCTTTCGGTTCCAATATCATCTACCTCAGCGGTTCTTCGCCCAACCCGCGTACGCCGCTGGGTATCGTGACCCTGAGCGATGTCGCGGCCCTGGCGACCTTGCCTCAGGTCAAGCGCATCATGCCGGTCAACGGCACTGACGCGGGTGTGCGCTTCGGCAATGTCGACTACATGGCGTATGTGGGTGGCAACGACACCAACTTCCCGGAGATTTTCAACTGGCCGGTGGTCGAGGGTAGTTACTTCACCGAAGCCGACGAGCGCTCCGCAGCCACGGTCGCGGTGATCGGCTCAAGTGTCCGCGCGAAACTGCTCAAAGGCGTAGCCAACCCGATCGGCCAGTACATTCTGATTGAGAACGTACCATTCCAGGTCGTTGGCGTGCTGGCGGAAAAAGGCTCCAGCTCCGGCAACAAGGACAGTGACGACCGTATTGCCATTCCCTACAGCGCCGCCAGTGTGCGCCTGTTCGGCAGTTACAACCCCGAGTACGTGGCAATTGCCACCACCGATGCACGCAAGGTGCGTGAAGCCGAAGTGGCTATCGACCAGCTTATGTTGAAGCTGCACAACGGCAAGCGTGACTACGAGCTGACCAACAACGCCGCGATGATTCAGGCCGAAGCGCGGACCCAGAACACCCTGTCGCTGATGCTCGGCTCGATTGCCGCGATTTCCCTGCTGGTGGGCGGTATCGGCGTGATGAATATCATGTTGATGACTGTGCGCGAACGCACCCGCGAAATCGGCATCCGCATGGCCACCGGGGCGCGCCAGCGCGACATCCTGCGCCAGTTCCTCACCGAGGCGGTGATGCTCTCGGTGGTCGGCGGTCTGTTCGGAATCGCCCTGGCATTGCTGGTGGGCGGCGTGCTGGTGCTGGCCGAAGTGGCGGTGCAGTTTTCCCTGGTGGCGGTGTTCGGCGCGTTTGGCTGTGCGCTGGTCACCGGCGTCGTATTCGGCTTTATGCCGGCCCGTAAAGCTGCCCGGCTCGATCCGGTTAAGGCATTGACCAGTGAATAAACGATCCATCGCACCGCACCTGTCGACGCTCAGCCTGTGCCTGTTGCTCACTGCCTGTGCCGGCACCTCGCCTGCCCTCGACAGCGGCATTGCCGCGCCCGCCGCCTGGCAATATGCCGAGCGCGACGCCGACCAGGCCACCAACCAGCGTTGGTGGACGCAGTTTGGCAGCCCTGCGCTGAACCGCCTGATCGATCAGGCCCGCCGTGACAGCTTTGACGTGGCTGCGGCCATGGCGCGGGTGCGGCAGGCCCAGGCGACAGCGGTGATTGCCGGCGCACCGTTGCTGCCCGAGGTGAAGTTCAACCTCACCGCCAGCCGTCAAAGACTGTTGCGCGGCAGCGGCAACTCGGACCTGGACGCCACCGAGAGCAACAAGACGGTCAATAACTATGACGCCAACCTCACGGCCAGCTACGAAATCGACTTCTGGGGCGGCCGCGCCGCTGCGCGAGACAGCGCCATGCATAGCCTGCACGCCAGTGAGTTCGATCAGGCCAACGTAGAGCTGACCTTGCTCAGCAATGTCGCCGACCGCTATGCGCAAACCCTGGCCGCGCACCAGCGCCTGCAGATCGCCGAGCTGAACCTGGCCAATGCGCGTAATGTGCTGGACCTGGTGCAAACCCGCTATGACGCCGGTTCCGCCACGGCCCTGGAGTTGGCACAACAGAAGAGCCTGGTGGCCAGCCAGCAACGACAACTGCCGCTGATCCAGCAATCGGCCGAAGAATCGCGCATCACCCTCGCCGCCTTGCTCGGCCAGCCCGTACAGGCCCTGGCGCTGGGCAGCGAACCGTTCCAGGCACTGACCTGGCCGAATATCGGCCCCGGCGTGCCTAGCCAGTTGTTGCGCCGCCGCCCTGACATCGCCCAGGCCGAGGCACAACTGGCGGCGGCCAATGCCGACGTCACGGTGGCCCGTGCGGCCATGCTGCCCTCGGTGACATTGGGCGCAACCCTCGGCTCGGGTGCGTACAAGGCTGAAGATGTTCTGCGCAGCCCGTTCTACACCCTCACCTCGGGCCTGATCGCACCGATCTTCAACAACGGTCGGCTGAGTGCCGAGCGCGATAAAGCCCGTGCGCGCCAGGATGAGCTGCTGCAGACCTACCGCGGGGCGATCATCAACGGCTTTGCCGATGTGGAAAAAGCCCTCAGCAGCCTGACTCGCCTGGACCAGCAACGCCAATGGCAAACCGAAGAACTGCAGCAGGCGCAAACGGCCTTTCAGATTGCGCAAAGCCGCTACCAGGCCGGCGCCGAAGACCTGCTCACGGTGCTGGAAACCCAACGCACCCTCTATGCCGCCCAGGACCTGAACGTGCAACTGCGCCTGTCGCGGCTGCAAGCCAGTATCGCGCTGTACAAAGCATTAGGGGGTGGCTGGAAGACCGATAGCTGATAAGCAAAATCGGTATTTCTTACACAAACTGTTTCTTAGCCTTACATTCTCCACCCCCAGGTCCTTGGTAAAAAAGCTGTTACATACGGCTGCCCGGGACCTCGTGATGACACCCAGCGTTCTTGTAAAAACCCTGGTCTGCATAAGCTGCTGGCTTATAGCAAACGCGGCGTGTGCTGAGCCCTTGATCGTGCCCACTGCAATCGACTGGCTGTTGGATTGCCCCCTCACTGCCACTGCGCGCCTGGACCCCGAGGTGGTCGGGCGCACCCAATGCGGCCTGGTCAGCGTGCCCCGGGACCACGCGGCACCCGGGCGCGGTCGCATACGCCTGAGCGTGACGCGTGTGGGCGCCAGGCAACCGCTCAACCGCGAGGGGGTGGTGTTCGTCCAGGCCGGCGAACCGCCACAGCCCGCCAACGCGTCTTTCGTGCTGCACCTGGCCAGCCGCTGGGAGTCGCTTGCCACCCGCGCTTATCGCACGCTGGTCGACCGTTATGACGTGATCGAACTGAGCACCCGCGACCTGCGCCAGCCAAACGCAGTCGAGCAGGCAGCGCTGGACATGGAGTATGTGCGCGGGCAGCTCGGCGAGGCGCGCCTGCACTACCTGGGCAACGCTGCCGCTACCCGTCTTGGCAGCCGCTACGCAGCGCTTTTCCCCCAGCGCGTCGCCCGCATGGTGCTGATTAATGCGGCGCCGGGCGACACTATCGCCGTCGGCGTTGAGCAGTTACTACTCAAGGAGTCCAAGCAGTCCGGCGCCGACGGCTGTATCAGCCGCTGGCTGGGGGATTTCCTCGCCCACGGCAAACAGCCACCCGCCTCCGCGCGCTGCCTTGACCTCGGTGCCTGGGAGTAACCGGGGGCATTTGCGACCTGTTGCCATCGAAAACGACACGCTGCGTTGACGCTCCGATGCAATCGTTATTAAGTGCTATTTATCCGCATTAATACGATAAATCGAACCCATGCTGACTCGCCCGCTACGCCGCAAACGCCAGAAGCTGTCCGATGTGATTGTCGAGTCGGTCAAGCGCTCCATCGTCACCGATGCCTTGAAGCCCGGCGACCGCTTGCCCACCGAACGCGAGCTGATGGAAAGTTTTCAGTGCTCCAAGGGCTCGGCACGCGAAGCGCTCAAGGCATTGGAGGTCGAAGGGTTGGTCAATACGCGCACCGGCCCCAGTGGCGGGGCCTATCTGAACCAGGCCGGCACTGAACCTGCCAGCCGCGCCTTGCGCAACTACCTGCACTTCCAGCATCTGGATGGCGAGCAGGTGTATCAGCTGCGCAAGGTCATCGAAGTGGAGCTGGCGCTGTCGGTGCTCGGGCGCTTGAGCGAAGACGACTATCAGGCCCTGCAAGCCAATGTGGATTTTTGCAGCGCCCCCGAAGACAGCGAAGCCGGCCAGCGCGAACAGCGCCTGGCGGAACTGGAGTTCCACAACCTGCTGGCCCGGGCGTGCCCCAACCCGCTATTGAGTTTTATGGCGCAGTTTCTCAACGACCTGCTGCGCGACCTGGTGGTGCTGAAGAAAGCCTACAAGCCCAAGCGCAAGCAGTTCGACGCGGCCAACCTCGACTATCACAAACAACTGCTGATCGCCTTTCGTGCCGGGGATGAAAGCGCCGTGCGCAGTTTGATGCATGAGCATATGTGCGATGCCGAACACCATATGACTGCGCTGGAAGGCCAGGTCAGCCCGCATTTCCTTCTGGAGTTTGATCACCGTTAGGAACAAAACCCGATCAATGTGGGAGCTGGCTTGCCTGCGATGGCATCGACTCGGTCCCCCTGTAACACCGAGGCGCCCGCATCGCAGGCAAGCCAGCTCCCACATTTGACCATGTCCATCTGTTGAGCCGAGTTACCCAATAACAAGCCTGCCCACAGGCCCTTGCACCACCGTATCGCCCTTGCCGCTCCTGCCAATAACTAAACCAGGGAGTCACCCCATGCAGCGTCGTACGTTATTGAAAGCCAGCCTCACCGCGGCCGCCGCCCTCAGCTTGCCGCTGAGCGTGCGTTCGGCCTTCGCCGCCGAGCCTTTTACCTTTTACGGCCTCAAGTCCATGTCTGGCGCGTTTGCCAGCTATGGCAAATTTGCCGACATGGGTTCGCGCCTGGCCGTGCAACAGCATGACGAGATCCTCGGCCGCCCGCTGACCTACAAGGTTATCGACACCGAAGGCAATGCCGGCAAGGCGGTGCGCAAGGTGCAGGAGGCAATCGCGCAGGACGGCGCACGGTTCTTCCAGGGCTGCACACTGTCGTCTTCCGCCCTGGCGGTGGCCAAGGAAGTCGATAAAGTCGGCGGCGTTTTCATGACCCCGGTGGGTGCCGATGAAGTCACCGGCAAGGATTGCAACAAGGCGACCTTCCGCTGGTCAGTGCCCACCTACGGCGCGATCCGCGAAACCATGGTACCGCTGATCAAACTGCTGCCGGACGCCAAACGCTGGTACACCATCACGCCGCAATACGTGTTCGGCGAAGCCTTGCTCGAAGGCGCAAAGAACGTGCTGAAGGAGCACGGCCTGGAACACGTCGGTAACAGCTACCACTCGCTGCAGGAGCAGGAATTCTCCGGCTACCTGACCAACGCTATTTCCACCCGGCCCGACGTGCTGGTACTGCTCAACTTCGGCAGCCAGTCGTCCAACACCCTGCGCCAGGCGGTGAACTTCGGCATCAAGGAACGCATGAAGGTGCTGCTGGTATGGTCGGCCGGCCTTGATCAATTCCAGGAACTGGGCAGCGATGTGCTCGAAGGCGTGTACCTCGGCGCGCAGTACTGGCATCAGGTCGATACGCCACTCAACCGCGAACTGGTCAAGCTGACCCAGGCCAAATACGGCATCAACCCCACCTACCCGCTGGCCGCCGACTACATCAGCACCAAGGTCATGCTCGACACCATCATCGCCACCGGCAGCTTCGACGGCGCAACCGTGGCCAAGGCCATGCAAGGCTTGAGCTATGAAGGCCCGACCGGCAAGGAGTCGATCCGCGCCGGTGACCATCAGGTGATCAAGGATTACTACCTGCTGGTCGGCAAGGCCAGCGGCGACATGGCCGACAAGGACGACCTGGCCAAGGTGCTCAGCGCCGGCCAATCGTTCCCGCCGGTCGAGGCGACGGGCTGCACGCTCGGCTGACCGCTTACTTTTTGTCGCGCAGGGCCGCGCAAGCGGCCGCCTGCAGAGGATTCCTGCATGCTCAATTTGTACCTGTTCCAGATTCTCAACGGCCTTGGGCTGGGGATGATCTACTTCCTGATCGCGGTCGGGCTGACGATCATTTTCGGCCTGCTCAACTTCGTCAACTTCGCCCACGGCGCGTTTTTCCTGCTGGGCGCCTACATCTGCTACACCGCCGTGAGCCTCACCGGCAGCTTCTGGCTGGCGCTGCTCGTCGCGCCGCTGGTGGTGGCTGCGCTGGCCTGGGTGATCGAGCGTTTGCTGATCCAGCGGATCTACCACTTGCCGCACATGTTCCAGATTCTGGTAACCCTGGGGATCGCGCTGATTATCCAGGAAGCCAGCGTGATGATCTGGGGCCCGGTGGGCAAAAGTGTCGCCGTACCGGAGTTGCTGCGCGGCGTGCTGGTGGTGGGGGATTTTGTCTACCCCTACTACCGCCTGTTTCTCATCGTGTTTTCCGGGCTGGTCGGCCTGGGCCTGTGGCTGCTGCTGGAACGCACGCGCTTCGGCGCCCTGGTGCGCGCCGGCAGTGAGAGCACTGAAACCGTGTCATTGCTGGGCACCAATATTTTCCGCCTGTTCTCCATGACCTTCGCCCTCGGCGTGGCCCTGGCCGGTGTCGCCGGGGTGTTGTTCGCGCCGTTGCGCGGCGCCCAGCCCTTTGTCGGCCCGGAGATTCTCGGGGTGGCGTTCGTGGTGGTGGTGATCGGCGGCATGGGCTCGTTCAGCGGTGCGCTGGTCGGCGGTTTGCTGGTGGGCGTCGTGCAAAGCCTGATGACCACACTCTGGCCCCAGGGTGCGAGCCTGATGATCTACGGTGCGATGGCCGTGGTGATTCTGGTGCGCCCCTACGGCCTGTTCGGGAGAGCCTGACATGAGCGAGAAAAATCCCCTGCCGTTTGCCAAAACCCAATCCAAAGCGATGCTGCTGTGGGTATTGGCGGTGCTGATCGGCCTGCCGTTGCTATTGCCCTCGGCAACCCTGGCCACCGAGATCCTGATCTTTGCCATGGCCGCCCTGGCCTGCAACCTCTTGCTGGGCTACACCGGCTTGCTGTCATTCGGCCAAGGCATCTTCTTCGGGGCCGGCGCCTACTGCGCGGCGTTGCTGATGATCCACCTGCAACTGGGGCTGTTCACCGCATTGCTCGGCGCAGCGATTGCCGGTGGTTTCCTGGCGCTGCTGGTGGGCGCCCTGGCGATTCGGCGCACCGGCATTTACTTCGTGATGCTCACGCTGGCGTTCAGCCAGATGGCCTATTTCGTCGCCTACACCCTGAGCGACTGGACCGGCGGCGACAACGGCCTGCTCAGCGTGCCGCGCCCGGAAATCCGTGTGGGTGAAACCGTGCTGCTGTCCTTGGCCGATGCCCGTGCCTTCTATGGATTTGTCGCGGTGCTGTTCCTGCTGATCTTTATCGGCGCTCGCCGGGTGATCGCTTCGCCGTTTGGCAGCACGCTGATGGCGATCCGTGAAAACGAGACACGCGCCTCGGCCATCGGCTACGACACGCGGCACTTCAAGATCCTGGTGTTCGTGCTGTCCGGAGCGGTCACCGGGATCGCCGGGGCGCTGTACGCCATGCTGCTGCATTTTGTGCCGCTGTCCAATATTGACCTGGCGATGTCCGAGAACATCCTGATCATGACCATCGTCGGCGGCACTGGCTCGTTGTTCGGCTCATTGCTGGGCGCCGGTTCCATCGTGCTGCTGGGGGATTTCCTCTCCGACCTGTGGCCGCGCTGGCTGATGCTGCTGGGGGTGATCCTGATCCTGGTGGTGATCTTCATGCGCGGCGGTTTGTGGGGCGGCCTCGCCTCGCTGTTCGAGAAGGTGCGCGGTACGCGCAAAAGCGCGGTCGTCGCCAAGGAGCAAGGGCTATGAGCATCCTGCTGGAAACCCAACACCTGGAACTGGCCTATGGCGCGTTCCGTGCGGTCAATGGCGTCAACCTCAAGGTCGAGGCCGGCACTATCCACACCATTATCGGCCCCAATGGCGCTGGCAAAACCAGCCTGTTTCATTGCCTGACAGGCGAGCGCCAGGCCACTGCCGGAGCGATCCATTTCGACGGCAACAACCTGATGCGTAAACCCGCCCATGCCCGCGTCGGCCTGGGCATGGCGCGTTCGTTCCAGCTCACCAGCCTGTTCCAGAACCTCAGCGTGCGCGAAAACCTGCGCCTGGCCGCCCAGGGCCGCGATGGCGCCCGTGCCTTGAACTTCTGGCGCCGAGTGGACAGCAAGCGCGAACACCTGGAGATGGCCGACCAGGTCCTTGAGCGCCTGCAACTCACTGCCCGCGCCGACACCCTGGCCGGCGAGTTGTCCCACGGCCAGCAACGGGTGCTGGAGGTGGGCATGTCGATCTGCTCCAAACCCAAACTGTTGATGCTCGACGAACCGACCT
>Ga0308157_10009102_pt1 | contig 11095 bp, 9 predicted proteins | sample PhyBR1_FD_201035 | JGI IMG/M metagenome (GOLD analysis project Ga0308157, IMG submission 201035) | Phyllosphere microbial communities from UC Gill Tract Community Farm, Albany, California, United States - DLSLB.R1 | ecosystem: Host-associated > Plants > Phyllosphere > Unclassified | place: USA...
GCATGGTCATACAGCGCCGCCCAGTCCAGAAAAGCAATCGACTCTTCGTGCATTTGACCTCCGGGCAGCGACTGTTCGCCATAGCGGTGATATTCCCGAGCTTTCAATCGATTCAACCGCTCCGCTTCGGGCACGTACAGAAATACGACAAGATCGAATTCCGGCTTGAACGCATCGCCCCAACCGCAGACCGCTCCGCTGAGTATCCAGGAATCATGCCGTTTGAGGTCCGATTCCAGCAGCTTCACGCGTTCTTCAAGCGGTCTGACCTCATCGAATTTATGCGCCCAGAAATAATCGTCCCCGTCCAAGACGGCATGCGGCAAACGCTCCCCCAGTGCCCGGCCCAACGTCGTGGCTCCTGAACCGGATGCGCCGAAGATATGGATATGGCGGTATGGATTCATAGTCTCCTCCTTATTGATCTGCTTCGACTCCGAAATCCCATCGAAACTGCGCGAACATGAAAGTCATCAGCACGTAGATCGGATAGAAAAACATGACCATGAGCAGCAGCATGCCCGTTCCGGGTCCCGGATCTTCGCCCGCATGCATGACAGGCAGCAGTCGTCCAATTGTTCCGGCAAACAAGAAAAAGTACGGAATCCATAAAATCAACAGCCATCCGTCCACGCTATATCGACCGAGATGCTTGCGAATATAAAAAGGAAACAGGATAAGTCCTAACACCGCCGCGATCAAAAAGGCAATCCAGGGCGCTTTGACGATGATGTCGAGATCAAGTCCCGTGACCCTTGATATTCGGTAAACGTTAACTTCGAGCTGCGCGAAAATAACGAGCGGAATACACACAAGCAGCGCGAAAACATTCATTTTGGCGAAGTATTTCAACTTAGCGCTCCTCCTTTCCTGCGACGCAGCAGCGTTTCGACAAGAAGCCAGATCACCGCGACGATCGCGATCCATCCGACGAACAGCAGATACGTATTGAGATGGAAAAAGTGTCCGTTCATATGCATGGAGTCCCATTCCAAAGAAACGGGGTATCCGCCTTCGGACGCCGTCGTTTGACGTTGGATAAGCGCCGCCTTTTCCTGCAAATGGCGATAACGCGCATGCTGAAGATCGAATCCCGCCGCTTGATGCGCAAACAGCCCAAGCAAGACGAAAGCGAGCGCGAGCGGCGTAAAACGTCTGAGCAAGCGCGCCGCATATAATTGATATAGCAGCACCAGACCTAACGCTGCGAGCGGGATCACCAAAAACCAGGCAAGATTTCCGTTCCCCGAAGGTCGACCGGGTTCTACATTCATGAGCGACCCCAGCGTAAATAACAGCCCAATGACGAACAAATTGACCCCGATCGAGACCGGATGCTTGACCCGTTCGCCAAGAACGCCGACGATCATCCCGACCACGAATAGCGTGATTACACCCTGTATGACAAAAATAAGCATCTTTTCGACCTCGCCTTCCGACTATTCGTGCCTTCGCGACAGGTTTCGGCTTCTTTTAATGAACGATTCTTTCTCTACCTTCTAAAAACTTCCCTGTTTCTTCCGCATTTCCTCTTTTTATATTCCGGCTTCAACTTCAACTCTGCCGCAAAAGGTGATTCCGGTTACAAATTATGTGATAATAGGGATCGAAAAGAAAGTCTATGCGAACGTCGAATTTTCAGTTAAAAGAAGGAGTGGAACGCACATGCTGGAACATATCCGTAAAAATAACGTGGAGCGATTTGCCGGGTTCGGCGAGCTGTATGACCGCAACCGTCCTGCCGCTCCGCAAGAAGTTATTCGTCTTTTGGAAACTTATCTCGAAGGAACGCCGCGTCATGTAGCCGATGTCGGCTGCGGCACGGGGCTTTCCACTTTTCTTTGGTTAGGCCGTGCAGAGCAGATTGTCGGGATCGAACCGAGCACCGATATGCGGCAAGTTGCCGAATCCAAAAAAGCCGCGGCGGGCAGCCCCGAAGAATTGACGTTCCGCGAAGGCTTTTCGGACGACTTGAAGCTTGAAGACGGCTGGGCCGATCTGATCACGTGTTCGCAGTCTTTCCACTGGATGAATCCGCAGCCTACGTTGTCCGAATTCGCGCGCGTGCTGCGTCCCGGCGGCGTATTCGCGGCTTACGATTGCGATTGGCCTCCGGTATTGAACGCGGACGTCGAAGCGGCTTACGAGCAGTTGTCCTCCTTCGCGGATCGTCGGGTTCAAGAGCTGTCGCACGAGACCGAACAAGCGCACAAATGGCCGAAGGACGAGCATTTGCGGCAGATCCGCGACTCCGGTCGGTTCCGATACACTCGCGAAATCGTGTTCCATAATCGGGAAATCTGCGATGCGCAGCGATATACCCGCATTGCGCTCAGTCAAGGCGGTACGCAGGGAGCGATCAAGCGCGGCGCGGAAGACGTAAAAGCCGCCGCGGAAGAATTCGGACGAGTAGCAGATGCCTTTTTTGCAGGCGAAGAAAAAGAAGTACTGTTCAGCTACCGAATGAGGCTTGCACTAAAATAAATTAAGCCATATTGTAAAATAGCTTACGCACGATACTTTAACCAATTATTAAAAGAGGTGTTCGTATGTCTATTACAAAAATCCATATTAAAAATCTAAAATCTTTAAAGGATGTTTCACTTGAGATTTCAGATATAACATGCTTTATAGGGGAAAATGGAGCAGGAAAAAGCAATATAATAAAAGCACTTCTTTTCTTTCACAAAAGTTTAACAAAAGTTATAGATGGATCAGATATGTTCGATAAAACAAATCCTTTTTTAGATTTTTTTGAAATAAATGTAACTTTCGATTTTTCGAAGATAATAAATATAGCCATTAATCAAAACAATAAAGATCCTTTTAACTTGCATTATTTCTTTAGAAGAATATTGTATGATTTTGAGTCAAAATTACAAGAAAATAAGTTATTGCTGAAACTAAAGTATTTTAAAAGTGGAATAAAAGAATGGAATCATGACCAATCAACTTTAAGTTTGGTATCTTACTTATTTCCTATAATTCATGTTCCTGCACGTCACATAAAATTAACTGATTGGAATATCATCTGGGATACTATAGGTGAAATGAGTAATAACCCTAACATAATAAAGCCACATGATACTGAGGAAATAATTGGACTTTTTGATGAATCTCATAAGATACGTCTTTCCAAAGATGTCGCCTACATAAAAAATGAGTTTAAAAACAATGACATTCATATAGAGCCATTCAGCTCTAAACAAGTTATGTCTCACATATTGCAATTAGAACTTGGAGGAAGAAAATTTACTTATAACGAAAAAGATCTCGATTATTTTTCTGACGGAATCAATTCTAATAATTTTCTGAAGACACTTATTTCTATTGTGCATAGAATTCAATACTCAAAATTGTACAAACCTTTAATTATACTAGATGAGCCAGAAATAGGATTACATCCTAAACTTACAGATGAACTAATAGAACTGTACGTAGAAAAATCTAAAGATATAACCATCCTTATCGCAACGCATTCACCACGAGTTGTAAGAAATATCATCGGAACTGAAAAAGGTAATCTATTCCATATTTCAGCATACCAAAATCATACTTATGTAAGAAAAATAAAAAAATTCGTGAAATCCAGAGAAACGAATATAGTAACTGAAAATGAAGCTAGTTATTATTTCTCAAGAGGTATTTTATTTGTAGAAGGTGCTACAGAATTAGAACTATTCACTAATAAAAATATTATTTCTTTATTTCCTCATTTAAAAAAAATAGATATCTTCTCATTTGATTCAAATAACATAAAATTAAATTTGATTCATCCAAGAGAAAGTAATACTGCAATTCCATACTTAGTTCTTCTAGATATGGATAAAATAATTTCATATAATGAGAATAGTAGAAAATTTTCACCTTCCGGAGATATCATTTATAATCCACTAAAAAATGAGACTAGCTTTCGTAAAGAAGCATTCCATTTTGGAAAGAGAAGATTCACAACTTTAAATACAAGAGAGAGAATCGAATCTATTTTTCAAAAAGCAACTTTCATTGCAAACTCTGACTGGAAATTTATAGAAGATAATTTATTTGAAACAACAAAATCTCTTATTAGAGATTATTGCTTACAGTATAGAGTTTTCCCTGTAGAAACAACAATCGAAGGAAGTATTATAAATAAAAATAACTCAGATATTTTCATACAGTGGTTTTTTGGTAAATATAATTCTTCTAAATTCATAGAAATCACTCAAAATCATTCGGGACCTCAGTTGATAACACTTCTAAGACTTATTGCTAGAGGGAAATTTGATACTTTGAACAACCCTAACAGAGAATTTCGTAAAAAAGCTTCAGCTGACGTAACAAGAATTCTTAGGGACGTTGATTTGTTGATGGTAAAAAAAACTGAAGGTTGGGTAAGTGAATTTTTTGATTTTTATTTTAAAAATATACTTTCTAAAAAAACGAATAAAATTTCTACGTTTAAGATGCATTTTCCAGAACTTCACGCTATAATTACAGATATTGAGATAATGATGAGAGAACACAAGTAGTAATGTCATTTAAAATGACTCCATGATGAATTGATTGAAAATTATTAATTGTTTGATCAAAATCCATGGAATGTATGTTACTATTTGCTGCAGCAGTGGCGTTCTATAACTCTCGTATCAATCCGTCGCCTATAAACGCGCGAAGCGAGGCTCTAAGAAGGTACTTGTGTTCCTTCATTATTCTCAATTTTATATTTAAGTAGGTGATTAACATTCAAGTATTTGATGAAGATTTTTTTTATAAAAAAACTTTAGGTTTAGAAGCAGGAAAAAATGCTTTGCAAATTATTCTTGAAAGCAAAAATCTTAACTACTCTCGGAAAATTATAAAGAAAAAAAAAGGCTTTAGAAATTTAGATTGTATTCAACGTAATAGTGCACTTTACATACTTCAAAAAAGAATCGTTAAGAATATACTAAACGACATTCCATTACCTGATGTTGTTTTTGGCTTCATTGAAAAAAAATCTTATAAAGATTTTTTGTTGCCACATAAACATAATATAGATGAAAATCGAAATTATTTAAGACTAGATATCAAAAACTATTTTGAATCTATTACTAATGAACTTTTAAAAAAAGAATTAAACTTTATTGTAAAAACTAAAAATTCTGAAATTAATGCTTCTATACTAGAAGATATTATTGAAATAATCACCTTAAATGGAAGCTTACCTCAAGGAGCAGTTACTTCTCCTATAGTTTCAAATATTTTTTTCAGAAGAATTGATCAGCGAATATATAAATACTGCAAAAAACGTAATGTTATTTATACTCGGTATGCTGATGATTTGTTATTTTCAACTTCTAATGCTCGAACATTTTCTCAAACCAATGTTTCTTTTTTCATAAAAATGATTGTAAAAATTTTAAAAGACTTTAATTTATCTGTGAATAGATCTAAAATAATGCAAGCAAATAATCTCTTATCATTAAATGGTTTTGTAATTGAGGAAGAAGTTCGACTATCTAGGAAAAGAATACATGATATAAACAAAGTGTTATTTTTATTTGAATGCTCTGGAAAGCCAAATACAATTCAAGATTATTTAAATAGATTAAATGCATCTAAATTTAATTGTCGAACTAAGAAATTCTATAATAAAATGAATGTTATAAATTATCTTGCAGGACATAGAGCTTTTCTAATCGATTGGTCTGATAAAGAACTCGGAACTAAAACCCAAATTAAAAGTGACAAATTGATAAGACGTATAGAAGATCTTTTGATTGAATTAATGAATTTGTAATCGATTAACATAAGTAGCCCGCGCACATGGATATTCAATCCGTGTGCGCTTCTTTGGATTGGCTTGAAAACACCGAAAAATGTACAACTTCTCCGTTAGCGTCGTAACGAGTGCCGGCGAATTTTTGACACCGTTCGGTCTGGCCGAAGCGGCAAATCGCCGGGTGTCCATGTATTCGGGCGGCATGTGCCGCAGATTGGATATCGCCATAAGCCTGATCGGAAATCCGCAGGTCGTATTTCTCTGGACTTGATCCCGAAGGGTGTCTTGAAGTGTGGAAGTGGGTCAAACAGCTTGTCACAAGCGGCAGCTTGGTTGATCAAATCCATCCTCTTCTTACGCTTCCGTCTCCGTCATCGCGCATTTGTAGCGGGATCAAAAAGAATGTACCTTTAAGCGAATGGGTAATAATCTGCATATCGTTTACTTGTACAGGAGGATGGTCATGGTTCATCATTTTAACGAAATTTTTATTCAGATTCTGGTTCTGCTCGCCATCGCGCTGGCCGTGATCGGGATTGCCCAGAAGCTGAATCGGCCCTATTCGATCGCGCTGGTGCTGGTCGGCCTGATCTTGGGAATGGTCAACATTCCGCTGCTGGAAGAAGCGGAAACGTATATCACGCAGAGCAACGTCTTCCAAGCGATCGTCATTTCGTTATTCCTGCCGATCCTGCTCGGGGACGCGACGCTGAAGCTTCCCTTCTCGCATCTTCGCGAACAATCGAAGCCCGTGATCGCGCTCGCTTTCGGCGGGACGCTGCTTTCGTTCGCTTTGATCGCGCTCGGTTCCTATTATCTGCTCGGGCTGCCCCTGGTCGTCGCCTGCACGTTCGCCGCGCTCATGAGCGCCACCGATCCGATCAGCGTCATTTCGATCTTCAAATCGCTCGGCGTGCCGAAAAAATTGACGACCGTCATTGAAGGCGAATCGCTGCTGAACGACGGCATCGCGGTCGTTTTGTTCCAAATTTCGTCGATCTATCTGCTGTCTTACCTCGAAATGGGCTGGGCCGGAGTCGGAAGCGGCCTGCTACTGTTTTTGCAATTCGCGGTCGGCGGCACGATCGTAGGCCTGATCCTGGGTTACGCATTCTCGCGGATCATCGTGTATTACGACAATTATCCGTTCGAGACGGCACTTTCCGCGGTTTTGTTTTTCGGCTGCTACTTTATCGCGGAGCACTTGAACGTATCGGGCGTCATTGCGGTCGTGGTCGGCGGTCTGGTGTTTGGCAGCTACGGACGCCGCGTCGGCATGTCGGAGACGACCCATACGAATATCGACACGTTTTGGGACACGATCGCTTTGATCGCCAACTCGCTGATCTTTTTGATGATCGGGTTGGAGATTCGCAATATCGATCTGGGCGGACGCTGGCCGATCATGCTGCTCGCCGTGTTGATCGTATTGATCGCCCGCTCCGTCGCCGTTTACCTGAGTCTCGCGACAATCAAAGGATTCGAAAACAAATACAAGCACATCTTGAACTGGGGCGGTCTGAAAGGCAGTCTTTCGATCGCGCTCGCCCTCAGTCTGCCGATCGAATTCGAAGGGCGCGAAGATATTTTGGCGTTGGCGTTCGGCATCGTTCTGTTCTCGCTTCTGTTCCAGGGCTTATCGATCGAGAAATTGATTATCAAGCTGGGCGTGGTGCCGAAAAAAACCAAATCTTCTCTCAAAAAAGAAATGTGAATCCTTGCGCGTGTCGGCTTCACAAAGCCGGCTTACGCAAAAAAAAGTTCTTCTCCCTTTCACAAACCGGGAGAAGAACTTTTTCGTTTCGGCAAGCTTGGTGCTCCTATTGTTCGTTCGTATCCGTGCCGATCTTCGGGGTTTCGGCCGTTTTCAAATCGTCCGGTTGGACGGCATAGGCCCATTCGCTGCCTTCCGGGATGACCCAGACCAAAGTGTCGATGTCGGGGTCTTTTTTGCCGGTGTAGGTTTGCGTGGTTTCTTTGCCGTCTGCCGTTGCGATTAGCTTTAGCATGAAATCATTTTTTGCCGAAGCCAGAGTTGAAGCTTTTACGGGCAGGCGGTCGCTGGCGATGTATTTGAGCGAGCCGGATACGGTTGCGGCGTCGGTGGCTTCGATGGGCTTGCCGTCCAGCGTCCAAGTCGGAGAAGCGGCATCGGAAGAGGAATTGGACAACGTCCATGCCGCCGAACCGCGCTTGTACGTCAGTTCCTTCAGATCGGCATCGTCCCATTCGAACGGCGTCGTATCGACTAAAGTCGTGATGCTCGGCAGCAGCGAAGATACGGTGTTTGCATCGACTTGCGCGACCGGGCCGCCGTCGATTTGCGCATAATCCGCGTTTCCGGTCGGAAGCGTATCGCCGATTGCAATAGTGGCGACTGTGCCGTCGCTTTCCGTCAGCGTGATTCCTTTTTTCGCAACGTCAAGCCCGTATCCGCTCACGTCTTCCGGCGATTCCTCCACAACGCTCCCTTGTTCGGCTGCCGATAAGGCATTCAACCATGAATCGACGGCGTATGGATTGACCGGGTAGTTGTCGGGTTCGGTAAAGTTCCATTCGTCGTCGTTTTTCACCAACTGATACGTCAAGTCGCCGTTAGCGATACGAATGCCGGCCACTTTCGAGGTATCGATCGTCGTTAACTTGGCAGCAGGCGCTTCCTCTTCCTCGCCAAAGAAATTTTGGGACAGCGCGTAGCTCAGACCTCCGACGAATACCAAGACGAGAATCAAGGTCGGTACATATTTTTTCATACGCGTCTCCGTCTCCACCAGAGCAGCACGCCCGCCAGAACGAACAGCAGCGGGAACACGATCATCGTGCCGATCAGGATATAACGCGCCTGCGGCGCGGTCAGATAAGCGGTCTCGTACTGCTGCTGTTCGCGCGCCCGGATCGTCAGATCGCTGACATTGCCGCTCAGGTAATTGATGCTGTTCAGCGCGAAGTCCTTGTTGCCCTGTTCCGCGATCTGATCGTCGGTCAGGAAGAAGGACGTTCCGAGCAGCACGACTTTCGGGTTGGCGTCGGCATCGTCTACGGCATAGCCCAGATACAGCGGTCCGTTCAAATCTTTGCCTTCCGCGTACTCGCTCGTGGATTGCAGCAGTCCGTCCAAGTCCGTTTCTCCGTAGCTTTCGGCAGAGGTGCTGAGCAGCGGGGATACGGTCATGCCTTCCGGCGCTTCAGCGGTCGCGTTCAACGCCACGGACAGATACGTCATCGGGTAGATTTTGCTTTCGCGCAGCTTTTCGGTGATGGCATGGTTTTCATAGCTCGGCACGACCGTGAGCGGATCGTAGAGCTGCGTGTTCGTTTTATCGACCGCGATCGCGTGCCGGTCGGTCACGCCATACTTTTTCATCAGCGCGTCGATATTTTTCCAATCGCTTTTCATGTCCGGATTGAAGCCCAGCGACAGGAACAGCTTGCCTTTGCCGTCCAGATACGTCTCGATCAGCTTCAATTCCTCGTCGCTCAGGTCACTTTCCGGCGCCACGATCATCAGCAGGTCCGCGTCGTCCGGAATGGCTCCGGCTTGGTACAGCTGGAGTTCTTCCACTTCGGTATTATCGGCTTTCAGTCCTGCGGTCAACCGGGTCAGACGCGACAGCGGGAACTCGCCGTGTCCGGCCAGCACATAGGCTTTATGCGTCTCGGTCGCGATCAGCGCATTAAGCGCGCCGGTCAGCTTCGACTCGCCGAGGAACGTGTACGAGCTGCTGTCGCCCGAGCCGAACATTTCCTGGAACGCGATCGTCTGCGTCTTCTCTCCGTACGTCAGCACGATCGAACTGGAAGACAAGTTGTACTGACGCGCAAGTTCCGGCTGCTGCACGAGGCTGTACGTATGCACGTCGAGCTTGCTGCTTTTTTTCGCATATTCCCCGACCAGATCGGTGATCTCGCGGGTGACCAATTCGCCGTCGGACTCGTTGTTGGTGAATACTTCGACTTTGATATGATCCGGCAATTTGCCCAAAACGGTCGTCGTCTGATCCGACAGCGTATACTGCTTGTTCGCCGTAAGATCGAGTTGGAAGCCGGAAGCTTTAGTCAGGAAAAGGGTCAACAGCACGAACAAGCCGATCGAAGCCAGCGCAATGACCAGCGTGTTCGTATGGTGCAAAATGCGTTTGGATTTTTTATTCATGATCTACCTCCACCGTTTCCGTTCGATCACCTGGATACTGAGCACGACGAACAGCACCGCGAGCGAGACATAGAAGGTCACGTCGGGGCCGTTAATGACGCCCTTGGTCAGGTTCGAAATGCGGTCCGGCAGCGAAAAAGGCTCGATCCAAGCGGATAGCGTTTCGTTTTGCGAAGTCATCGAGCCCGCCAACCAGAACAGCAGCAGCAAAACGAAGCCCGCCACGGCCGACACCATCTGATGCTGAGACAGCGACGAAGCGAACAAACCGATTGCCATCATCGACGCGCCCATCAGGAACACGCCGAGCACCGATAACCACAGCGTCGTCATATTCAGGTTCCCGAACAGCGACATCACGGCTGGGTAGACCAAATTACATGCAAGCAGCATCATCAATACGCCCAGCGAAGCCAAATACTTGCCCAGCACGACTTCGGTTACGCTTGCCGGGGAAGTTAGCAGCAGCTCGTCCGTGCCTTGGCGAAACTCTTCCGATACCAGCCGCATGGTCAGAATCGGAATGACGATCAGCAGCATGAACAGCATATCTCCCAGAATCAATCGGTAGTCGATGATGCTCGGCTGATACGTGACGAAATCGACGTAGAACATGAAGCTGGACATCAGGATGTAGATCGCGAAAGCGAAGTACGAGGTCGGGGTTAAAAAGTACAGTCGAAGTTCTTTGCCGGAAATGGCTAAAATACGGTTCACTTGCGCTCACCTCCGCTTTTCCCCGGCAAATCTGTCGGTTCGGACGTTAGTTTCAGGAATACGTCTTCCAGCGTCAGATTCTCTTTATGCAGCTCCAGAATCGGCAGATCCGCATCGGCCAGCAAACGAAACAGTTCGACGCGGAAATCCTGTTGATCGGCTGCGGTCAGCAAAGCGCGGACGCTGCTGTACGTTTGCCTATCGGATGATACGAATCCCTCGGCGCTTTGAAGGCCAGTCTTTTCAAGCGTCGAACTTTCCGGATCGTCGGACGCTGCTTTCGGCTCTCCGTTTTCGGAAACGCAATCCTGATCCGGTACTTCCGAGCTTGCCGCCGGGCGGTCCGTGTCCGATTCGACGATTGCCGAGGATACCGCGAGGTTCCTCTCCGATTCCAGCGGCCCCGTCCGAATTTCGGCCGCGATGCCGCGAGCTTCGGCCCACTGACCGAGCACCGTCTCGATGCGTTCGCGTTCGCCGCC
>Ga0308157_10009104_pt1 | contig 11093 bp, 10 predicted proteins | sample PhyBR1_FD_201035 | JGI IMG/M metagenome (GOLD analysis project Ga0308157, IMG submission 201035) | Phyllosphere microbial communities from UC Gill Tract Community Farm, Albany, California, United States - DLSLB.R1 | ecosystem: Host-associated > Plants > Phyllosphere > Unclassified | place: USA...
GGCCGGCCGCAGGCCGCAGCACCACCGCCTCGCCGGAGGCCGGCACCACGCCGCTCAGGGCGGTGATGTTGACCTGGTGCGTCACCACCACCAGCACGCCCGGCCCGCGCCACTGGCCGAGCAGGGCAAGCGCCTGTGCCGTTTGTTCGCGGTCGCGGTCGCGGCCGGCGTCGGCGAAGAAGGAGTTGAACACCGGCGCGTCTTGCACCAAACCGGGAAAGGCCAGTTGCGCCGTCTCGCGCGTGCGGCACCACTGCGACGACAGCACCTGGCGCACGGCCACCTGCCGGCCCCGAAACGCCTGGCCCAGGCGTTTGGCCTGCGCCCGGCCCGCGTCGTCGAGGTTGCGCTGGGTGCTGCAGTCGCCCAGCGTGAAGCCGGGCGGGTCGCCCACGCCGGGCGCGCTGGCGTGGCGCAGCAGCACCACCGTGCCGTCCTGAACCAAGCCCCAGTCCGCTGCCGCCGCCTGGGCGCACCCGGCCGCGCCCAGGCCGGCCAGCAGCAGCGCGGCCAGGCGCCTTCGGGTGCAGGGCAGGGGCGGGCGAGGGCGCAGCAGGTCGTTCATGGGGGATGGGCAGTAAAGCAGGTCGCAAAGGCAGGGCGAACACAACGGGCCGACCTTACCAAGCCGGGCGCGCAGGCGTGCAGGCCCGCGCAAAGCCAGTGCGGCGCGCCAGCCCATTGGAGAAAAAAGGGTGAGGGGCGGCACACCCATCGGCTGCGCCGCCTTCGCGCCTTGCGCCCGGCGCGCTCAGAGCCGCACGCGGTTGGCGGCCAGGCGCAGTTCGCGGGCCATGGCGCAGGCCAGCTCCAGCCGGCGCAGCAGCCAGGGCGTCAGGTCGGCGGCCACCAGCGTGTCGGGCCGCTCCAGGTAGGGCTGGCCGGCGATGCTGAAGCCCGGCGGTTCGGGGTGCGGGCCGGCGCCCGGGCTGTCCGAGAGCTCGGCTTCGATGCAGCGCCCGGCGTGCGCCAGCGCCGGCCGGGCCTGCACCAGGTCGAGCTGGCCGCGGCGCAGCAGCAGCAGCGACTTGACCGCCGTCAGCTGGGCCAGCAGCTGGTAGCTGCGCGCCTGCAGCGCCTCCAGCGGCTCCAGCGGCGGACGCACCTGGCGCGGCTCGGCCAGCGAGCGCTGGGTGGCCAGCGTCAGCGCCGACAGGCTGTCGTAGGCCTCGCGGCGCGCCAGGCGCCAGTTCACATCGGGCGCCTGCGGTGCCTCCAGCAGCGCCAGCGCCAGCCGCGCGTGCTGCGCCTGCGCCTGCAGGCTGCGCCGGATGAGGCCCGGAATCTGGCTGCGCTCCCAGGACGGCAGCACGTAGCTGAACAGCCAGGCCAGCAGCGCGCCCAGCACGGTGTCGGCCACGCGCTCGGCCACGGCGAACGTGGGCTGCAGCCCGACCATCAGCAGGTGCGCCTGCAGCAGCGCGCTGGCGGTGGCGGCAATCGTCGTGTAGAGGTAGCGGCGCAGCGCAAAGGCGTGGGCAATGCCGGTGCTCAGCGCAATCACCAGCAGCAGCACCTTGGCGCCCGGGTGGGCCATCAGCAGGGCCATGACCAGCAGGCAGCCCAGCACCGTGCCGGCCACGCGCGCGTTGCGCCGCTGCACCGTCTGCGCCAGGTTGCCGCGCATCACGACGACGATGGTGATGAGGATCCAGTACTCGTGCGTGGCCCAGGGCAGGTGCAGCGAGATCGCGTAGCCCGCCGCCACCGCCAGCATGCTGCGCAGCGCGTAGCGCAGCGTCGGCGCCTGCCAGCCCAGCTGGCCCAGCAGCGGCTTGGCGCTCCATTTGGTGGTGCCGACGAACAGCTGCCACTGGTTGCGCACCAGGCTCAGCTCGGGCACGGCGTCGCCGCGCGCCAGGGCGGCGATCTTCACCGCCTCGTCGTTGATGTGGCCGATGCGGTCGGCCATGTTGCGCAGCAGCGCCGCGGTGTCGGGCGCGTCGGTGCGTATCGGCTCGGGCTTGAGCGACGGGTTGGCCTCCGAGCGCGGCGGCAGCGCGCCGGCCAGGCGCGGGCGCAGGTCCGCAATCGGCGCAATCGCCTGCTGGCGCCGGCCCAGCAGCAGCGCCAGGCTCAGCGCCTCCAGCGCGTCGGCGGTGACGCCGAGGGCCTGCTGCAGCGCCGGTAGGTGCGATGCGCTGCTGTGCTGCGCCAGCAGCACGTCCAGGTCCAGGTCGCAGGCCAGCTGGTGGTCGCGCGCCTCCAGCAGGCTCAGCAGCATGGCCGCGTACTGCTGGCGCGCCGGCGTGGTGGGCGACTCCAGCACCACGTTGCGCGTGTCCTGCAGCTGGTCGGCGAAACTCGCCTGCCGGTCCAGCATGGCTTCGAGCAGCGCCTGGTGGTCGGGCTCCAGGCCAAAGCGCTGCGCCTGGATGCGCAGGATGCCGGCAAAGCTGTGCAGGCATTCGGCCAGCAGCTGGGCGCGAAAGCGCCGGTTGAGCCAGTGGGTGGTGAGCACGGCCCAGAGCAGGTAGAGCCCGGCGCCGGCGGCAAACCACGCGGTGTGCGACAGCACCTCGTCCAGCGAATGCATGGGCGGCGCGGCCATCGAGAACAGCATGGAAAACAGCAGCGAAAAGCAGATCGGCCCGCCGCGCTTGCCCCAGGCCATCATCATCACGGCCAAGAAGGTGCCGGCCACCAGCACGACGCCCAGCAGCCAGGTGTCCTGGCGCGCCAGCTGCACCAGCATGAACAGCGGCGTGCCCAGCACCGGCGCGGGCAGCACCTGCATCACCTTGCGCCGGCGCGGCGAGGGCACGTCGGGCAGGCTGGTGATGATGACGCCGACGGCGGCGCTGGCGGCGGCGGCCAGCCCGGCCGTCTCGAACAGCGCCAGCATGACCAGCACCAGGCCGAGCGAGACCGAGAGGCCGTTGGCGACGTAGTGGCTCAGGGCCACGCGCAGCACGCCCTGCGCCTTGCGGCGAAAGCGAAGGCCGAGCGTGTCTGGGGAAGGGGTGAGGGTCGGGTCGCGGTTCATGGTGTGTGCGCCACACTGTACCGAAACCCGGCCATGCAAGGCGGGCAGGCGGGCCGGCAGGGGCCCGCGCGGCGCTGCTGCGCCGCAGGCCTCAGAAGGGGGCGTCGGACACCGGGTCGGCGGCGGCCGGCGCGGCGTCGGCCACCGGGGCGGGGGCGGCATCGGCCACCGGCTGCACGGCCTTGCTGGCGGCCGGGATGCGCCGGGCCTTGAGCGTGGCCTTGGCCGGCGCTGCGGGCGCGGCGCCGTCTTCGACGGCTGGCGCGTCAGGCAGCGCGCCGCCGACGTCATGGCCGGCCGCCAGCGCCTGGCGCACGCTGGCCTTGTCGCCGACACCGGCGAACTTGCTGTACTTGCCCAGCGTGCCGACCAGCTGGCCGTAGATGCGCGGGTTGCCGGCCACGCATTCGCCGTGCGCCATGAAGTCGGCCTCGCCGGTGAAGTTGCCGATCAGGCCGCCGGCCTCGGTCACCAGCAGCGAGCCGGCCGCCACGTCCCAGGGGTGCAGGCCGGTTTCAAAAAAGCCGTCGGTGTAGCCGGCCGCGACATGCGCCAGGTCGAGCGCGGCCGCGCCCGGGCGGCGCACACCGGCGCACTGGCTCATCACCTCGCCCAGCATGTTCAGGTAGGGCTTGAGCTTGTCGCCCGGGCGGTAGGGAAAGCCGGTGGAGATCAGGCACTCCTGCAGCCGGCCGCGCTTGCCCACGCGGATGCGCCGGTCGTTGACGTAGGCGCCACGGCCCTTGCTGGCGCTGTAGATATCGTTGCGGGTGGGGTCGTAGACCACGGCCTGCTCGATCTTGCCGCGCACCGACAGCGCGATGCTGACGCAGTAGAAAGGAAAGCCGTGGATGAAGTTGGTGGTGCCGTCCAGCGGGTCGATGATCCAGACGAAATCGGCGTTCGGGTTGCCGTGCTCGCTGCCCGATTCCTCGGCCAGGATGCCGTGGTCGGGGTAGGCCGTGAGCAGCGTTTCGATGATCGCGGCCTCGGCCGCCTTGTCCACCTCGGTGACGAAGTCGTTGGTCTGCTTGAGCGAGACGCGAACGGCCTCGACGTCGAGCGCGGCGCGGTTGATGAGGGCGCCGGCGGCGCGCGCAGCCTTGACGGCCACGTTGAGCATGGGATGGATATTGCTGGACATAGAGGTTAAGAAAGAGCGGGCAGCCGAGGCTGCAGGACCCTCAGCCGGTGACCGGCGGCAGGCGACAATAGCGGATTTTACCGGCTTCGCCCGCCCTTGACCGCAATCGCCTGCGTGCCGCGCGCTGCAAGGCGGCCAGAGTGCCTTCTTACTGCCATGAAAACCCGCTTCATCCTGATCAACACCAGCCACGCCGGCAATGTGGGCGCCACCGCCCGCGCCATGAAAACCATGGGTTTCGACGACTTGGTGCTGGTCGCGCCGCGCTGGGCCAACGTGCTGCGGCGCGAGGAGACCATCCAGCGCGCCAGCGGCGCGCTGGACGTGCTGAAAAACGCCCGCCTCGTCCAGACGCTGGACGAGGCGCTGGACGGCGTGGCCCATTTGTGCGCCACCGCCATGACGCCGCGCGACTTCGGCCCACCCACGCAGGCGCCGCGCGCGCATTTCGCCGAGCTGCTGGCGCGCCCCGAAACGCTATTAAAAGAGGAGCAAGAAGCCCAGGCGCAGCCTGCGCAAAAGCCCGATTCGGTCGCTTTTTTGTTCGGCTCCGAGCGCTTCGGCATGCAAAACGAGGACGTGTACCGCTGCCATGTGGCGCTGAGCATCCCGACGCACCCGCAGTTCGGCTCGCTCAACCTGGGCGCAGCGGTGCAGCTGATCGCCTACGACTGGCGCGAGGCGCTGGGCGGCTTTGCCGTGCAGCCGGCCACGGCCACGCCCCGGCTGGCCGACGCCGCCGCCGTCAGCGGCATGCTCCGCCACTGGGAAGAGGCGCTGACCGGCATCGGCTTTCTCGACCCGGCCGCGCCCAAGAAGCTCATGCCCCGGCTGAACCAGCTGTTCAACCGCGCCCAGCTCAGCCTGGAGGAAATCCACATCCTGCGCGGCGTGGCCAAGGCCATGCTGCGCGCCGCGCCCGCGCCGGACGCAGCCCGGCCGGCAGCGGCGCCGGCGGATGCGCCCCCCACGCCCTAAACTCGGCGCATGTTCTCCAGACTCCGAACCGACATCCGCTGCATCCTTGAGCGCGACCCGGCCGCCCGCAGCGCCTGGGAAGTGCTCACCTGCTACCCCGGGCTGCATGCGCTCATCCTGCACCGGGGCGCCCACTGGTGCTGGACGCACGGCCTGAAGTGGCCGGGGCGCTTCACCTCGCACATCGCGCGCTGGCTGACCGGCATCGAGATCCACCCCGGCGCGCAGATCGCCCGGGGCGTGTTCATCGACCACGGCATGGGCGTGGTGATCGGCGAGACGGCCGAGATCGGCGAAGGCTGCACCATCTACCACGGCGTGACGCTGGGCGGCACGGCGCTCTACAAGGGCGCCAAGCGCCACCCGACGCTGGGCAGGAACGTGGTGGTGGGCGCCGGTGCCAAGGTGCTGGGCGGCTTCACGGTGGGCGACGGCGCGCGCATCGGCTCGAACGCGGTGGTCGTCAAGCCCGTGCCCGCCGGCGCCACCGCCGTGGGCAACCCGGCGCGCATCATCCAGGACCAGGCCGACATCAAGCGCGAGCAGGCCGCCAGCCAGATGGGGTTTTCCGCCTACGGCGTGACGCAGAGCGACGACCCGCTGAGCCAGGCGATGCGCGGGTTGATCGACAACGCCTCGGGCCAGGAGCACCAGATCGCGCTGCTGTGGAAGGCCATCGAGAAGCTCTCGGCCTCGCCGCCGGCACCGCACCGCAACTGCGTGCCCAAGGACGCGGCGCTGCAGGAAAACTTCGAGGCCGACAAGCTCAACGAACTGGTGGGCAAGTAGGCGCCGGCTGCGGCGCCGAAAGATGCAGCCTTTATTTGGACGCTGCAGGAGCCGATGCCGCAGGGGCTGAGGCCGCCGCTGCCGCTTTTTCTGCCGCCGCCTTTTGTTTTTCTTCCGGGTTCATCGCCCCGGCGATGGCGCTGCCGGCCATCGATCCGACCACCGCGCCCACGGCCATGGAACCCACGGTGCCCATCATGCCGGAGCCGGCCGCTGCAGGGGCGGCAGCCGTGGGCGTGGCCGCTGGCGTGGCGGGGGCTGCCGGTGCTGGTGCCGGCGCCGGCGCTGCGGCGGCAGGTGATTTTGCAGGGGCAGGGGCGGGCGCAGGCGCCGACGTGCGCGGAGCGGGTTTCGTGCCGCCCATGCGCTTGGCATGCGCCAGCGAAGGCAGCGCCAGCGAGGCCACGGCCAGGGTCACGACGGAAAGGCTGGTGCGAAAGGAAACGTTCATGGAGCCACTCGGGTAAAAAACCAAACAAAAATGCCAGGGCGCTTGTGGCCCGGCTTTTCCCGCTGCATTGATGGGGTGTGAATGCAGCGCTCTGTTGGCTTTTATACCGTGCGCAGGGCGCTCTTGGGCCTAAAGGCCTTGCAGACTGCCGGGTCGGTTTCCAGGTACGGCCCGCCGATCAGGTCGATGCAATAAGGCACGGCGGCAAAGATGCCCGGCACCAGCGACTCGCCGGCGTCGCCCTTCAAGCCTTCGAGCGTTTCGGCAATCGCCTTGGGCTGGCCGGGCAGGTTCAGGATCAGGCTCTGGCCCCGGATCACCGCCACCTGCCGAGAAAGAATGGCCGTCGGCACGAACTTGAGACTGATCTGGCGCATCTGCTCGCCAAAGCCGGGCATGACCCTGTGCGCCACGGCCAGCGTCGCCTCGGGCGTCACATCGCGCGGCGCCGGGCCGGTGCCGCCGGTGGTGAGCACCAGGCTGCAGCCAGCCTCGACCAATTCGATCAATGCGGCGCTGATGCCGGGCTGTTCGTCGGGAATCAGCCGCTCGTCAAAGGTGATCGGGTTGCGCAGCGCGCGGCCCAGCCAGTCCTTGAGCGCCGGCAGGCCCTTGTCCACGTACACGCCGCTGGAGGCGCGGTCGCTGACCGAGACGATGCCGATCCGCACCGCATCGAAGGCGGGGCCGCTCATGCCTGCGGCTCCTCGGCCATCGCCATCTTGACCAGCTGGAAGATTTCGCGGTAGGACTTGCCGTGGCGGGGCGCCTCGCCGGGCTTTTCGGGCTTGGCGTCCTTGCGCGCCTGGCGGATGAGGGCGCGCAGCTGCTGCGAGTCGGTGGCCGGGTAGGCGGTCATCCACTCGCCCAGCGCATCGTCGGCTTCGATCAGCCGGTCGCGCCACTGCTCGGCCAGGTGCAGCGCCAGCGTCAGGTCGGCCGAGCCGTTGGCCTGCTCGTCGATGGCCGCGCGGATCGGCGTCATGTCCAGCGGGCGCATCAGCTTGCCGATGAACTGCATCTGGCGCCGCCGGCCTTCAAAATTGGTAATGCGTTTGGCTTCTTTCAGCGCGTCGAGCAGCTTGTCGGGCAGGTCCAGGCGGGCCATCAGGTCGGCGCGCAGGGTGAGCAGCGCCTCGCCCAGCGCCTGCTTTTCGTCGGCCTCGGCCTTGAGCTGGGTCTTGCTCGGTGGCCCCACTTCTTCGAGGGCAATCTCTTCGGGTTTCACAAATCGGCCGTTGGACCAGTAGCCCTTGACGGGCTTGGATGTCTTGATGTTCATAGCGCTTAGTATCATAGCTATATGACCCAAAAAACACCTTCCCGTTCTTCCCGCACCGTTTCCCGCGCCAAAACCAGCCAGCCCGAGGCGGGCTTCAGCTATTCGCAGGGCTTTTTTGCCGACCTGGTCGACACCGCGCTGGGCGCGGCCAAAAAGCTCGGCGCCACCGACGCGGCCGCCGAAGCCTCCGAGGGCTGCGGGCTGTCGGTGAGCGTGCGCAAGGGCGAGCTGGAGTCGGTCGAGCGCAACCGCGACAAGTCCCTGGGCATCACGGTGTACGTGGGCAAGCAGCGCGGCAACGCCTCGACCAGCGACTTTTCCAAGGCGGCCATCCAGCAGACCGTGAAGGCGGCCTACGACATCGCCCGCTTCACCGCCGAGGACGAGACCTCGGGCCTGCCCGACGAGCAGGACATCGCGCGCGACTACCCGGCGCTGGACCTGTTCCACCCCTGGGCCGTCACCTCCGAAGAAGCCGCCCGCCTGGCGCTGCAGTGCGAGGCCGCCGCCATGGCCACGAGCCGCCTCATCACCAACAGCGAAGGCGCGGGCGTGTCCGCGCAGCAGAGCCACTTCTTCACCGCCCACACCACCGGCTTTCGCGGCGGCTACGCCAGCTCGCGCCACAGCATCTCGGTCGCGCCGATTGCCGGCAAGGGCAAGCACATGCAGCGCGACGCCTGGTACAGCTCCATGCGCGACGCGGCCGAGCTGGCATCGCCCGAGGCCGTGGGCCGCTACGCCGCCGAGCGCGCGCTGGCGCGCCTGAAGGGCCGCAAGATTCCGACGGTCGAGTGCCCGGTGCTGTTCGAGTCGCCGCTGGCCGCCGGCCTGCTGGGCGGCTTCGTGCACGCGGTGAGCGGCGGCGCGCTCTACCGCAAGAGCACCTTCCTGGCCGACAGCCTGGGCAAGCTGGCGTTTCCCAAGCACATCGACATCCACGAGGACCCGCACCAGCCCAAGGGCAAGGGCAGCGCGCCCTTTGACGACGAAGGCGTTCAGACACGCGCGCGCCAGGTGGTCGAGGCCGGCCGGGTGCAGGGCTATTTCCTGAGCACCTACTCGGCGCGCAAGCTGGGCATGCGCACCACCGGCAACGCGGGCGGCTCGCACAACCTCTTGCTGACCAGCCGCAAGACCAAGGCCGGCGACGACCTGACGGCCATGCTGCGCAAGCTGGGCACGGGCCTCTTTGTAACCGAGCTGATGGGGCAGGGCGTGAACTACGTGACCGGCGACTACTCGCGCGGCGCCTCGGGCTACTGGGTGGAAAACGGCGAGATCGCCTACCCGGTCGAGGAAATCACGATCGCCGGCAACCTCAAAGACATGCTGCTGGGCATCCAGGCCGTGGGCGCGGACACCTACAACTACGGCGCCAAGAGCGTGGGCTCGATCTTGGTGAACCGGATGAAGGTTGCCGGCAGCTGATCAAACCCCCACGGTCGCCCACTTTGTGTAGTTCTTGAACCGAAGGGGCGTTGCGCCTGCGAACCGGCAAAAACGGTTCCCGCCGCACCGGCTGGTGAAGAAGGGCCAGGCTTTCACATTGGCTGCCCGCCCGATGGGCAGGTTAGCCGGCCAGCGCGGCCTTCACCGCCGCCGACACCTGGCCCATGTCGGCCTTCCCAGCCAGCTGGGCCTTCACCGCGCCCATGACCTTGCCCATGTCAGTCGGTCCTGCGGCGCGGCCCAGCTCGGCGCTGAGCGCCGCGACGATGGCCTGGACTTCGGCCGTGACTTCCTCGGCGCTCAGGCGGGCCGGCAGGTAGGCCTGCAGCACCTTCAGCTCGGCCGCTTCCTTGTCGGCCAGGTCGACGCGCTCGGCCTTCTGGAAGGCTTCGATCGAGTCCTTGCGCTGCTTGATGAGCTTGTCCACGATGGCGACGGCCATCGCGTCATCGACCACCACGCGCTCGTCCACTTCCTTTTGCTTGATCGCCGACAGCAGCAGGCGGATGGTGCCCAGGCGCTCGCTGTCCTTGGCGCGCATGGCGGTTTTCATGTCTTCGGTGATCTGTTCTTTGAGGGTCATGGCAAGGCTCCTGAAGGGATGGGGGCGGATGGGAAAACGGTCGGCAGGCGGGGCTGAAAAACAAAAAAGCCCGCAGAGCGTCCTCTTGCGGGCTTGGGCTGCCGTGAGGCAAGTACTGGATCAGTACAGCTTCTTGGGCAACTGCATGGCGCGGATGCGCTTGTAGTTGCGCTTGACGGCAGCAGCCTTCTTGCGCTTGCGCTCGGCGGTTGGCTTTTCGTAGAACTCGCGGGCGCGCAGGTCGGTGAGCAGGCCGAGTTTTTCGATGGTGCGCTTGAAGCGGCGCAGTGCCACGTCGAAGGGTTCGTTGTCTTTTACGCGAATGGTGGTCATTGATGAATCGATCTTAAAGATGCACTTTCATTGATCTGATCAGGATCAGGCCAGGTGCGGGTTTGCTAGCAAAGCCTGCGATTATAGCAGTCTGAAAAACACCTATTGCGCTGGTGAATTGGCGCGTTCGGCGTGGCGCGCGGCCAGCGCCTGCGCGCAGGCAAAACCGCTGGCCCAGGCCCACTGGAAGTTGTAGCCGCCCAGCCAGCCGGTCACGTCCACGACCTCGCCGATGAAGTAGAGGCCGGGCTGCCTGGACTCCATGGTTTGAGAGGACAAGTCGCGCGTGTCCACGCCGCCCACCGTCACTTCGGCCTTGCGGTAGCCCTCCGAGCCGTTGGGCGTGAGCTGCCAGTCGGCCAGGCGCTGGGCCAGCGCCTGCAGCGCCTTGTCGGTGGCGTCGCACACGGGGCGCTGCAGCGCGGCGTCCTGGCCGGTCCAGGCGTCGGCCAGGCGGGACGGCACGAGGCTGGCCAGTTCGTTGGCGATGAGCTTTTTGGACGTGGCCTTGGCGCGCAGCAGCAGCGCATGCAGGTCAACGACGGGCGCCAGGTTGATGCGCACCGGCTGGCCTTCGCGCCAGAAGCTCGACACCTGCAGCACCGCCGGCCCGCTCAGGCCGCGGTGCGTGAACAGCAGGTCTTCGGCGAACACCGTGGCCTTCTTGCGCTGCTTGGGGGTGGCGTCCACCGGGCCGGTTTCGATCTGCACCGGCAGTGCCAGGCCGGCCAGCTGCGCGTAGGGCGCCCAGGCCTGGCCGTCGAAGGTCAGCGGCACCAGCGCCGGGCGCGGCTCGACCAGGCGCAGGCCGAACTGCCGGGCCAGCCGGTAGCCGAAATCGGTCGCGCCGATCTTCGGGATCGACAGCCCGCCCGTGGCCACCACCACCTGCGCAGCCTCGACCAGGCCGCGGCTGCTCTCGATTTGATAGTTGCCAGTGCCGGTCTGTGCTGGGCCAAGCACGCTTTTGACGCTGCACGACATCCAGCGCGTGACCTGGCCGGCGTCGCACTCGGCCAGCAGCATGTCGATGATGCGTTCGGACGAATCGTCGCAAAACAGCTGGCCCTTGTGCTTTTCGTGGAAAGGAATCTG
>Ga0308157_10009108_pt1 | contig 11090 bp, 9 predicted proteins | sample PhyBR1_FD_201035 | JGI IMG/M metagenome (GOLD analysis project Ga0308157, IMG submission 201035) | Phyllosphere microbial communities from UC Gill Tract Community Farm, Albany, California, United States - DLSLB.R1 | ecosystem: Host-associated > Plants > Phyllosphere > Unclassified | place: USA...
CTTGCTGTTCGGCTAGCGGTTCCCATCACCTGAGGCCCGCAGGGGACTTTCACCCCCAAGTCATCGACCGGACACCACACCGGTCAATCGGTGCTTGCGCACCACGCGCCATGCTCGGCGCACAAGATATCACCATTTATGGTGATGGTTCACAAACGCGTTCGTTCTGCTACGTCAACGACCTTATTGAAGGCTTCGGCCGGTTGATGAACAGCCAACCAGCGCTTCACACACCTGTCAATCTCGGCAACCCAGGAGAATTTACTATACGGGAACTCGCCGACCAGATTATCAGGTTGACTGGTTCGCCCTCCCGGATAATTCACCGCCCGTTGCCCACAGATGATCCACGCCAGCGACGTCCCGACATAACGCTCGCCAAGCGCGAACTTGGTTGGGAACCGCAGATCGCCCTTGATGAGGGCCTCAAACAGACCATTGCATATTTCGAACGCCAGCTGATCAGACCTTCAGGAGAACTCTTCGAGGTTACAAAATGACCCGACCGAACATACTCGTTACTGGTGGCGCGGGCTTCATTGGCAGCCACACAGCCAAGCTTCTGCATAAAAGCGGATACTCGCCTGTTGTCTATGACAACCTGTCGACAGGACATCGATCGTGCGTGCGCTGGGGCGCATTTGTCGAGGGCGATACGCTTTCTTTGGAACAACTCTTGTCGGCAATCAGAACCTACGCGCCCGTTGCCATCGTGCATTTTGCGGCCTCCGCCTATGTCGGTGAATCGATCACAGACCCGGCAAAATACTATCGAAACAATGTGGGCGGCATGCAATGCGTCTTAGAAGCCAGCCGGCTCTTAGGAACTCTCCCAGTTATTTTCTCCTCAAGCTGTGCCACTTATGGCATTCCAGACACCTTGCCAATTCGGGAAGGCGAGCCACAACACCCAATTAATCCTTACGGACGTACAAAGCTGATCGCCGAGCAAATGCTAGCCGATTATGCGGGAGCCTACGGTATATCGTATGCGGCGCTGCGCTACTTTAACGCCTGTGGTGCCGATCCAGATGGTGAATTGGGCGAAAAGCACGACCCCGAAACCCATATTATTCCGCGCGCCATGATGGCCGCAGCAGGCAAAACAGGCTGCCTTGATATTTTCGGAGACGATTACGATACGCCTGATGGCACTTGTATTCGCGACTATATACATGTTTCGGATCTGGCGCGCGCGCACGTACTCGCCCTGGACCATCTTCTTCGTGGTGGCGATAACCTAGTGCTGAATCTGGGGTCCGGACACGGCACGTCCATAAAAGAAATCGTGGACGCTATCGCACGACTGACCGGCCAAACCGTACCGATTAAAGTGCAAAACCGCCGCGTCGGCGATCCACCGGCTCTTTATGCCGATGCTACTGAAGCTGCCGCGAAACTCGGTTTTCGCGCGTTTCATTCTGACCTCGACACAATCATCCGAACAGCCGCGCCGTTCTTCGGCCTGGAGTTGAGGCCATGAAAGAGCGGGCCATTCATATTGCCTCTGACTGTAGCCCAATCGATAGCGAGCCATTGCTCGCTCCGATTTTTAGTGGTCGAAAGCGGGTGCGATACATAATCGGCATCTTCCTTTGGGCACTCACCATCGTTTATTTCTGGCAATGGTGGTTCATCAGCGCTGTTCATAATCATCTAGTCGGTTCCGTTTTGGTGACGGCGCTGCTAGCGTGGATTACCATTCTGCCGCTTTACTTCATCACAGTCTTTTTCCATGCCGCACGTCCAACCGGGCCGCTTCGTATCCCGGCCTCAAGCCGTGTGGCAATGGTCGTCACCAAGGCGCCGTCCGAACCTTTCGAGGTGGTGGCTGTGACCCTGCACGCTATGCTTGCTCAGGATGTGCCGCATGACACTTGGCTCGCCGATGAAGACCCTTTGCCTTCGACACTGGAATGGTGCCGGGAAAATCGGGTATTCGTTTCCACACGCAAAGGCCGAGCCGACTATCATCGGCAAACCTGGCCTCGCCGCACGCGGTGCAAGGAAGGCAATCTCGCATTCTTTTATGATTACTATGGCTACGAACGCTATGATTTCGTGTCACAGCTTGATGCAGATCATGTGCCCGAGCCAGGTTATCTCTTTAATATGCTTCGGCCTTTCGCTGATCCTCATGTCGGCTATGTATCCGCACCAAGCATCTGCGACCGGAATGCGCGTGAAAGCTGGTCAGCGCGTGGACGTCTTTATGTGGAAGCCAGCATGCACGGCTCGCTACAGGCTGGTTACAATGGTGACTTTGCACCTGTCTGCATCGGTTCGCACTATGCGGTTCGTACGGTTGCACTCAGGGAGATTGGCGGACTTGGTCCTGAACTTGCCGAGGATCACTCCACCACGCTGTTCATGAATGCGTACGGCTGGCGAGGCGTACATGCACTCGATGCTATAGCCCATGGAGACGGTCCACGCACTTTTACCGATCTTGTAACGCAGGAGTTCCAGTGGTCACGCAGCCTCGTCATGATCTTGCTAAAATACACGCCGAAGCTCATTGGGCGACTGCCGCTGCGACTGAAAATACAATTCCTGTTTTCGCAGCTGTGGTACCCGCTCTATGCATTCTTTCTGGCTCTGACCTTTGCTTTGCCTATAATCATTTTAGCTTATGGCGATAATTTTGTCAGCGTTACCTATCCTGCATTTCTGATGCACTTCATGCCGCAGTCTCTGGTGATCTTGGCGCTTGCCTTCTGGTGGCGGTCGAGCGAGACATTCCGCCCGGTCAGTGGCAGGATTTTCAGCTGGGAAGCAATGCTATTTCTACTGGCCCGATGGCCATGGGTTTTGGCCGGAACCTTTGCTGCTTTCCGCGACTGGCTTACTGGCTCCTTTGTCGATTTTCGCGTCACACCAAAAGGCTCTTCTGAGGTCGATCCGGTGCCACTACGCGTGATCGCTCCGTATGCATTCATATCTGGTTTTTCCATCCTACCGGTCCTCTTCGTCGACGATGTCGATCAGACGCGAGGCTTTTTCGTCTTCGCCATCGTCAATGCATGTTTCTACCTGTTTTTGATGGCCATGATCATCGTCCAACATAATCGTGAAAACCAAGTACGTATGACAAGCCGCCTCTATAGACCGGCATTGGCATGCAGCTTCACGGCGCTCATCGCTCTGACTGGCTTTACCACAGTCGAACGAGGACGCGACGGCATAGAGGCTCTGAGCTGGGGCACAAAAAACTTCACGGTTTTCGACGACCGCTTTTCGGTCGCGGGTGCAGGTGTGGGTGGACGTGATGTCCACAAGACAATTTTCAATCCGCGCTGGCGCACAAATCCCGCCAGTGAAGCGAATTAGCAAAGGAGGCGCGACAATTATGAAAATCGCTGTAATCGGTACGGGATATGTCGGATTGGTCAGTGGCGCATGCTTTGCCGAATGGGGTCATAAAGTCGTCTGCGTTGACAAGGATAGCCAAAAAATTCTCAGTCTCGAGCGCGGTATTGTGCCGATCTACGAGCCCGGACTCGAACAACTGGTGGAACGCAATTTCGCGTTCGGTCGGCTCAGGTTTACGACAGAGCTTTCCGAGGCCGTTAGAGGTGCAGAGCTCGTCTTCATCGCGGTTGGAACGCCTGCGCGTGCTGGTGACGGCAATGCTGATCTCTCGTTCGTCTACATGGCCGCTCGTGAAGTTGCGGCAGTTTTGGACGACAAAACCGTCGTGGTTGTCAAGTCAACGGTTCCCGTTGGTACGGGCGACGTGGTTGAGAAAATCATCGGCTCGGTTCGTAAACCAGGCACATTCTTTGTTGCATCCAATCCGGAATTCCTTCGAGAAGGTGTCGCAATCAGCGACTTTCTCGAACCCGACCGCGTCGTGATCGGCGTAGAAGATGATCATGCGCGCGCAACGCTTGTCGCACTTTATGGCCCTCCGCTGGAATCACGGAAGACGCCAATCGTGACAACACAACGCCGAACTTCAGAACTGATCAAATACGCAGCAAATGCATTTCTTGCCACCAAGATCACCTTCATCAATGAACTTGCAGACTTGTGCGAGGAGGTTGGCAGCGACGTTACTGAACTTGCAGTCGGTGTAGGGCTCGACCAGCGTATCGGGCGCAGTTTTCTCAATGCTGGTCCCGGTTATGGCGGATCCTGTTTTCCCAAGGACACGCTTGCACTGCTGCGTACGGCCCAGGATCACGGCGTTGCCCTGCGTTTGGTTGAAGAAACGGTCACAGTTAATGAAGCACGCAAACGACGTATGGCCCTCAAGGTAATGGAAGCACTCGGTGGCAGTGTCGAGGGCCGGGCGATTGCGATTCTTGGCCTGACTTTCAAACCCGACACCGACGACATGCGCGACGCGCCTTCCATTCCGCTCATCAAAATGCTGCAGCGCTTCGGCGCTAGCATTCACGCTCATGATCCGGCCGGAATGGACAATGCCCGACGTTTGCTCAACCAGGTCGAATTCCACGACGACCCCTATGATTGTCTAATGAATGTCGATGCAGCTGTGGTGGTCACTGAATGGGATAGCATTCGCAAGCTCGATCTTATCCGAATGAAGCGAGCCATGAAGGAAGCTGTACTCATTGACCTGCGCAATGTCTTTTCAACGGCGTTTGCCGAAAATCTAGGATTCCGAATTTCGACGATAGGCCGTCCCGTTCAACTGCGGCAGAAAATAGAAACAACAAATGTGCTGCCGCACGCGTGCATCCGTCAATCACCAGAACCTTTGGCGGGTGCGCGCACCTTTAAGGTCGTGGGAGGTTCGTCAAATGAAACATTCGATTTGTAATCATACAAAACTTCAATTAGTTCGGAGCAATCGCGTTCTGCCGCTAATATTCTTGGTTGGACTTCTCGGTGGGACGGTTGGCGCCGCTTCGGTAGAACCCGACGGCTTCCCAGACGGTAGCCGCGTGATGAGTCCGGCGGAAATATACCTGCTTTATCGGGATAAGAACTGGCAGTGGTCAGATGGAGTTGGCCGAATGGACAGCCTGAACCGTCGGTTCACCGCCCATGTGGATGGAGAAAAAGGTCAGGCATGGGCGGAGGGCCGTTGGCGGATTACTCGGTCAGGCCAGATGTGCTTCGATGCGAGGTGGCACATTGAGCATGAGGTCTTTCCCAGCAAAACATGCTTCACCCACCGTATCCTTGACGGAACGATCTATCAAAAACGTGAACCGGATGGCGTTTGGTATGTTTTTCGCCATGCAGACGGGGCCCCTACCGATGAAGCACGCAAGCTTGTATCGATCACAACCCCGATTCCGCAAACGGGTGGGCTGAACTTAGCACAGCCCGGCGCCCAATCGCCCACACAATAAAGGAGGAGGCAATGAAAACCTCATATCAAGTTGCTACAATAATCCTCTGCGGTGCGTTGCTTTCGACCGCCGTTTACGCGGCAAGCGGCGTTTCGGGCGCCAATGTCGATACACACAATACATTTCACGACAAGCGTCCGGTTATATCCACCCAATCCATCACATTCGGTGCTTATGATCCTCATGGGGATTTCACCAACGACTCCAATTCCCGCATCGAGCATCTATTCCTTCCCTGGGAGGATGTGGATTTAACGAGTCTTTCGGCGGCGGATGCCTATGCGCAAGAACGAAACCGCGAACTGCTGATTACCGTTGAACCTTGGTCTTGGGCCCGCGATTGGCGTGTTGCACCCGATGATCTTCTAAACGGAATTGTGCATGGCCAGTATGATTCCAACATGGCTGCCGTCTGCTCGGCAGCTTCAAAGCTCAAAAGCCCCGTTACCATTCGCTGGGCGCAGGAAATGGACGACAAAACAGGCCAGTTCACCTGGTCTTACTGGTCAGCCGAAGGCTACATCAAGGCTTACCAGCATGTCGTCACTGTCTGTCGCAAGTCGCTGCCAAAGGCCAAATATATGTGGTCTCCGAAGGGAGATGAAGGGCTCGAAGCCTACTATCCGGGAGATACCTACGTGGATGTTATTGGCCTATCGGTTTTCGGCTACGAACCCTACGATATGATTGAGTTGGGAAGGGTATCAAGCTTCGTAGAGCGGACAAAGCCTGGATATGACCGGGTAGTTGGATACACAAAACCCATCGTCATAGCTGAGATGGGCTATGAAGGAAGTGACGCCTATGTTCGGGCCTGGGCAGAAGAGACCAACAAACCGCTTTCACAATTTCCGGGCCTAACTGCAACCGTTTACTTCAATGACCGCGAAGTGTACCCGTGGCCGCGCGGTGTCGGGCGTCCCGATTGGCGGGTAGCAAACCACCCGTTGGATTAATCCCACATCCCGAGCCTGGTCAATTATGCCCCCGATCTGATTGGGGCTCGGGAATCCTAATACAACTTTCGAATTGCAGCATCGTCCGCAGGACACACGTACGGCCCACGGTTCATGCTCTAACGTTTGAAGAGGAACACGACAATGTTTTCGATCCGCTTGAGAACTCTGGGTGCAGCGCTTTCCATGATCCTGCTTGCAGGAAGTGCAAATGCAACCACAAAACAAAAAACCGGGGACGCATTAGCGTTGAATATCACAGCGGCGTCACCACTTTCCGCCACTGCTATTGAAGCAATTTATTCCGGCAAAACATGGAAATGGAAGGACGGCGGCGGCTTCTTTTCTGACAATAACCACCGTTTTATAGCCTGGTCACAGAAAGGCCGGGCGTGGTCTTACGGACAAGGCCGCTGGTATGTCACCAATAATGGCAAGCTCTGCCTGCAGGCATATTGGGTTAACAAGACGAGCAGTGGCGGCGACACGACCTGTTTCACCCACCGCGAGAAAGACGGCACGATCTATCAGAAACGATCATTGGGCGGCGACTGGTATATCTTTCGCAACAACCCCGCACGTCCAAACGATGAAGCCGCAAAGATAATCAGAGGCGACCTCATCAGCAAGGGGCTCACTCGCATGAAGTCCGACGCAAGATAATCGTGCGGTCATGGAAACCAGCGTGTGAACCTATATTGTGGAAACGAGCCGATAATGCCTCAGTCACGATTGAAGCAACGAGACTTCTGTCCAAAGCCGCTAGGCGTGCATACATAAGTGGTTGCGCCCGCATATTGAGTGGCAGACACCTTAATGGTTTTTGCTGATGTTGGCGTGTTGAAGCGAGCTCCATTTTTTGCCTTGTCCTTGAAGAGGTAAACAGAAATCGTTTCACTCTTCTGCTTGTGCGCATCTCTGGCTTCAGCTCCTATGCTCAGACATAAAGAAGCGGATAATCCAATGGCGAGAGCGGCGGCCCATTTCGAGCTTTCGCGGCGCAGAGTATATGCAAATCTCTTATTCATGCGATTGCCTCCGGTTGTCATTGATGTGACTTCTACCGAACGCGAGTTAAAACTCCGGCCGGATATTCATGACAATTTTCATCAATTCCTACACAGTCAGGGCATTTCATCCGACGTTACTATACGCACGCAAGAACCTCGACCAACGCTGACCATACTCGCATCCATCGCGACGAATGCAGCGTTTCGACGGTTCCGAGATAACGGCGGCACTGGATGCTATGGTCAACTGAACGATTTAATCATTGAATGACCGATATTGTTCCGTTTGCTTGGATTTTAATCGCGCAAGTGCTAACATTCACGCAGGAACTCAGGCGGCATCTCCGTACCTTGAGCCTCTGATCTGGTGTAGGGAGTTGCCGTGACGACCCCAAGCGACAAGGCCGAGCATGATCCGAAGTCAGAATTTGTAGAGCGTCGTCTGTCAGCGCGAGTACCCCTTGCGCCGCTTGGCGAAAGCGCTCGAAGCACTAATATTCTGGCTCCTCTGATCTTTACTACTGAAACCCTGGAGCCAACCGAACAGTTTTCTGCATGGAAACAGCATATCACGGCTCTCTATGATGTGCGTATGCCCGATGGCGGAGACCCCAGCGACGGCTTTGTTGTTTTACAGAAGATCTGGGATCTTCACGGCATGTTGCTCATTGAGCAAATGGCCCCGTCATTCAGCTATGAGCGTACGCCGGAACAGGTTCGTTTCAGCCCGATCGATCACTGGCATATCAGCTTCTTGCGCAGCGGACGCACATGGACGGCAGTCGATGGCCGCGTTGCGGAGAATGAGCCGGGCATGGTTAATATCCGTTCACTTGGTTATCCATTTCGTGGTCGGGCACTGGCAACAGAGGCGGTCATTTTGATTATTCCCGTGGACCAGTTCACCGGGCTAGGCGGGATGCCGGAAGCCAGCAACAATGCCTTACTAAAAGGCTATCGAGCCAATCTGCTGATCGATTTCATATCGAGCCTTCAAATGGGGCTAACTCAAATAACAAGTGAGGATTTACCAGAATTGCGGAATGCTCTTAGGCAAATCGTATTCGATACTATTGCCCCATTGGTGCGAGACGGCGACATAAATGAACACGTGGCTTCCATGGGCCTGATGACCAAGGCAAGACGTTTTATCCAGAAGAACCTTATGTCTCGCGATTTGACGCCCGATGCCCTGAGCAAAGAACTCGCAATTTCTCGTACGCACCTTTATCAACTATTCGAAAGCTCTGGTGGGGTGCTCAACTATATTCGAAAGAAGCGATTGCTTGCGGCGCATGAAATGCTAGCCGACCTCACGGAAACCCGTAAAGTATCTGATATTGCGCAATGGCTCGGCTTTGAGACAGCTGCGAACTTCACTCGGGCCTTCACGCAGCACTTCGGCTACAGTCCGAGCAACGCTCGTAAGTCACCTTCACAAACCGATGGCGTTGATACCATGCGATTGGACGCGAGCAATGTCGTCACATTTTCAACTTTGTTAAGAACGCTGTCGCGGCACGACACTTAGGGTGCAAACGCAATCGTTTTAATTTGGAATCTAACAAAAATCGAGTAAACAGCAGGCCGTGTGCGCAATATGTTGCAGAACGGCATGCGACGAATGCTTTAAGACCGGAAGGAGCACTAGTGTGGCGGAATTGAAGTTCCAATCAATTGCCTTGCATTCACGTTTAGGAACTTCAAATCCGTAATCACACGAGATTCAATAAATTACTCGTATGGTTTTAACCCGAAGTTCGTTCAGACGGCCGCTTTACAGTGATACTAATTTCGGGCTCACCATACCAAGGCCAATCGACATTTAGGATCCCACTGCTGCATTTTGTGTTATTCATAGATCTCTGGATTGAATGATCTGGAGACAATGATGAGGAAGTGCTCTGAGCTGATGCCATCCCAGCGGTGTCGGCTTTGGGACCCTTTACGCGGTAAGCCAGGTGATCTAAGCAGGCACGACAAGGATAAATTGTTTGTCAAAGCTTTTTACGGGCTTTGCGCTCGGCGCCAATTGGCGCAATCTTATGGAATGTTCTGGCGAGTACAAGGTATATTGGAGAAGGATTTGCTCCTCACATCAATGACCCGAACACGCCTATATCATGCTCGACGACACACTGGTTCGCATCTATCGGCAGGCCGTGACCGGGAAAGGGGACCAGAACTAGGCTCTGGGGCGTTCCCGCGGTGGACTGACCACCAAAATACAAATGACTGCAGATCGTAAAGGGCCAGCCTCTCAACCAGCCTCTCAAAGTGATCACCACACCGGACCAGCGTGGTGATTTTAAACAAGTATCGACATTACTCGAAGGACTCTCGGTGCAACGCGTTCTGGCCGATAAAGCCACGATTCCAATGCACTTCGCGAAGGCCATCCCGCAGCGCAGGTTCAACAGAAAGTTCCGCGTATATTGGAATAGATACATTTTATTCCGACTCTCCCACGACTGAGCAATATACGTCGCGCACCAGAATCATTGACATTGCAGAATGGCAGAATAAACAACTGTTCAAACTCGAAATATGAACCACAGCCACACGAACCTTCAGGTCGCATCGGAAATCGAGAGAAAAAAGCTCATGGCATACGAAGATCCCGAAGCCCGGCATTTAGACACCCTGGATCGGGATTTGGGCCGCTTCGCCAAGCTTGAAATGGCAGCTAGTTACGTCTCACGTCCACTTGTGGCACCGGGCATTGCTCTCGTCTTTATCATTCTCGCCGGACTGGGCACAGCCATGTTGCTGGCTCAGGCCAGTCAGATGTTCATAGTTGTAGCCGCAGCTGTATTTGGCGCCTATATGGCGTTGAACATTGGCGCCAATGACGTAGCCAACAACATGGGACCAGCAGTCGGTGCCAATGCACTGAGCATGGGCGGCGCGATCGCGATTGCCGTCGTATTTGAAAGTGCGGGAGCGCTCATTGCGGGTGCCGACGTGGTCTCCACAGTAGCAACAGGTATCATTGCACCCGATACGCTCGAAACTCCCATCACATTCATCTGGGCGATGATGGCCGCACTGCTGGCCTCTGCGCTTTGGGTTAATATTGCCACAGCGATTGGCGCTCCTGTTTCAACGACACATGCCGTTGTAGGAGGCGTTATAGGAGCCGGCATTGTCGCAGCAGGTTTCGGAGCGGTGAATTGGACCCAGATGGCAGCAATAGCGGCAAGCTGGATTATTTCGCCGGTATTGGGAGCGGTCATTGCTGCGTGTTTTCTTTGGTTGATTAAAACACGTATTGTCTATCGCACAGATAAGATCGCTGCCGCTAGTATATGGGTTCCACTTCTGATCGGCATCATGGCGGGAACGTTTGCAACCTATCTCATAATGAAAGGACTGAAGCAATTGATCGATGTATCGATTGGTTTAGCCTTGATCATTGGATTAGCTGTTGGAATCGGATGCTGGTTCGCTATGATACCCATCTTTCGCCGCCAAGCTCGCGGACTTGAAAATCGGAACAAGTCATTGAAGGTTCTGTTTGCAATACCACTGGTCGCTTCAGCTGCGCTCCTCAGCTTTGCACACGGCGCAAATGATGTGGCAAATGCCGTTGGACCACTTGCGGCAATCGTTCAAACCTCGCAAACCGGATCTTTAAGCGACGGCGTCGTAATACCGTTCTGGGTAATGTTGGGGTAGGTTGAGGATACGTGTAAAAACCGGTCATAAGGCGTTTTTCTGACCTAATCGGACCCGCTTTGTGATCTCGCCGACGCGGCCCCGGCTGACTTTTTGGCCGATTTTCTCATAAATTTTGC
>Ga0308157_10009109_pt1 | contig 11089 bp, 8 predicted proteins | sample PhyBR1_FD_201035 | JGI IMG/M metagenome (GOLD analysis project Ga0308157, IMG submission 201035) | Phyllosphere microbial communities from UC Gill Tract Community Farm, Albany, California, United States - DLSLB.R1 | ecosystem: Host-associated > Plants > Phyllosphere > Unclassified | place: USA...
AAAAGCCCACCAGGTGCTGCTGACCGAAGCCGGTCATGAAAAAGCCGAAGCCATCCTGACCCAGATGGGCCTGCTGGCGGAAGGCGCCTCGCTGTACGACTCGGCCAACATCACACTGGTGCACCACCTGTACGCGGCGCTGCGCGCGCATGCGCTGTACTTCAAGGATCAGCACTACGTGGTGCAGAACAATGAAGTGGTGATCGTCGATGAATTCACCGGCCGCCTGATGACCGGCCGCCGCTGGTCCGACGGCCTGCACCAGGCGGTCGAAGCGAAAGAGGGCGTGAAGATCCAGAACGAGAACCAGACGCTGGCCTCGATCACCTTCCAGAACTACTTCCGCATGTATTCCAAGCTGGCCGGCATGACCGGTACGGCCGATACCGAAGCCTACGAATTCCAGGAAATCTATGGCCTGGAAACCGTGGTGGTGCCGCCTAACCGTCCATCGGCGCGTAAAGACCGCCAGGACCAGGTGTACAAATCGGCGCAGGAGAAGTACAACGCCATGATGCTGGAAATCCGCGAATGCTACGAACGCGGCCAGCCAGTGCTGGTGGGTACCACCTCGATTGAGAACTCCGAGCTGCTGTCGAGCATCCTGACCAAGGCCAATCTGCCGCACAATGTGCTGAACGCGAAACAGCACGCCCGCGAAGCGGAAATCATCGCCCAGGCAGGTTCGCCGAAAGCCATCACCATCGCCACCAACATGGCCGGCCGTGGTACCGACATCGTGTTGGGCGGTAACGTTGAAAAACAAATCCAGTTCATCGAAGCCAATCCGGATCTGAGCGACGCCGACAAGGCCGCACAAGCCCAGGCGTTGCGCGACGGCTGGCAAGCGCTGCACGAACAAGTGGTGGCTGCGGGCGGCCTGCACATCGTCGGCACCGAGCGCCATGAATCGCGCCGCGTCGACAACCAGCTGCGTGGCCGCGCCGCCCGTCAGGGTGATCCGGGCATGTCGCGCTTCTTCCTGTCGCTGGACGATCCGTTGCTGCGCATCTTCGCTGGCGACCGCGTGCGCGCCGTCATGGACCGCCTGAAGATGCCGGAAGGCGAGCCGATCGAAGCGGGCATCGTCTCGCGCTCGATCGAAACCGCGCAGCGCAAGGTTGAGGCGCGTAACTTCGACATCCGCAAGCAGCTGCTGGAATACGACGACGTCGCCAACGACCAGCGTAAAGTCATCTACCAGCAGCGTAACGAGTTGCTGGAAGCGACCGATATTTCGGAACTGATCCAGTCGCTGCGCCACGGCGCCTTCACCGACCTGGTGCGCGAATACGTGCCGGCGGAATCGGTCGAAGAGCAGTGGAACCTGAAAGGCCTGGAAGCCGCGCTGTCGGCAGAATGGCAGATCGAGGTGCCGCTGACCAAGATGATTCAGGACGAGCCCAATCTGACCGACGAGGAAATCGTCGAGCGCGTGATTGCCGCAGCCGATGCGCTGTACCAGTCGAAGATCGAGATCGTCGGCAAGGAATCGTTCGGCGGCTTCGAACGCAACGTCATGCTGCAATCGGTGGACTCGCACTGGCGCGAACACCTGGCGGCGCTGGATCACCTGCGCCAGGGTATCCACCTGCGCGGCTATGCGCAGAAGAATCCGAAGCAGGAATACAAGCGCGAAGCGTTCGAGCTGTTCGGCCAGATGCTGGATATGATCAAGAACGAAGTCGTGAAACTGATCATGACCGTGCGCATCCAGTCGCGTGAAGAGATCGATGCGGCGGAAGCGGCGATGCAGCAGTCGCACGTGGAAAACGTCAGCTACCAGCACGCCGACTTCAATCCGAACGCGGCGCCGGAAGAGCTGCTGGCGCCACCGCAATTCAGCGGCCTGCCGCCGGAACTGCAGAACCTGTCCGGCGAGCAACTGATGGAGCTGGGCCTGAAGGTCGGCCGTAATGATCCGTGCCCATGCGGTAGCGGTAAAAAGTACAAGGCTTGCCACGGCAAGCTGGCGTAACGAAGCAGTCTGGTAGACAATGAACCTGTAAAGTTGCAAGACTTTACGGGTTTTTTTACGTCGATCACGGAGGCACGGCATGCAGCAGAGTCTGGACGCGGATATCGCCACCATTGCGAAGATCAGCGCTGTGCCGACGATACTGGAGGCGGTGGCCGAGCTGACCGGGCTGGGCTTTGTCGGCATCGCCCGGGTGACGCCAAGTTCCTGGCACTTGTGCGCGATGCTGGATAAGTTGAACTACGGCATGTCTGTTGGCAGCGAGCTGGAGCTCAAGACCACGCTGTGCGAGGAAGTGCAGCACACCGGCTGCGCGGTCATCATCGACTCGGTGCAGGACAGCGAACAATACCGCGACCATCATACGCCGCGCCGGTACGGCTTCCAGAGCTATTTCTCGATCGCGCTGTACCGTCCCAGCGGCGAGTATTTCGGCTCGCTGTTCGGCTTCGATCCACACAAGGCCGAGCTGACGCGTGAAGCGACGCGCAAGACGCTGATGCTGTTTGCGGAACTGATCAGCCGCCAGCTGGCCAACGAAGTGGTGCTGGACGAAGCGCAAGCTGCGCTCAGTGACGAAATGAAGACCGCCAGGCTGCGCGAGCAATTCATCGCCATGCTGGGGCACGATATCCGCACGCCGCTGAGCACCATCATGAATGGCACGGAAATCCTGCGCTACCGCGCGCCGGCGTCGCTGACGCCGCTGCTGGACATGATGCACCGTAGCAGCCACCGGATTGCCGCGCTGGTCGACGACGTCACCGATTTCGCGCGCGGGCGCATGGGCGGCGGCATCTCGCTGAATTTGCGCGATGAGCAGAATCTGGAGGCATCGCTGCAGCAGGCGATTGATGAGTTGCGCAGCGTGTATCCGCAACGGCAAATCGTCGCCGCGTTGCCGGCCGGGATTGTGTTGCTATGCGACGCCGCGCGGATGGCGCAGTTGCTGTCCAATCTGCTGAAGAACGCCATCATCCATGGCAGTCCGTCAACGCCGGTGGAGGTCAGGGTGCGGCAGGGGGACGATATCTTCGAGCTCTCGGTGATAAATAGCGGGCCGGCGATTCCGGCCGACATCCAGGCGCAGCTGTTCAAGCCGTTCTGGCAGTCCGAGCAGACGGATTCCGGGCAAGGACTGGGGCTGGGTTTGTTCATCGCATCCGAAATCGCCGTCTCGCATGGCGGCGTGCTGGAAGTGGCGTCCAGCGACAACACCACCATATTTACCTACCGTTCTCCAAACAAAAAAGCATAGGCAGTACGCAGCGCGATGCCGGCTAGATGCTTTCCCTGCTGGCCGAGGGGGCGAGTTTGGTACGACCGTGGCGCAAGCTATGCGGCCAAAGCGTAGCTGGCGTCGTTGGCGCAGGCTTGCGGCTGGATGTCGGTGAGCAGCCGCACCACCGCTGGCGTATCCAGGCCGTGCAAGGCGGCATGGAAGCGGCGCACCAGGTCGCGGTTCAGCTTTTCCTCGGGCGCCGGCTCGTTGTGTTCACGCAAGCGGCGGCGCGCGCGGGATACGTGCTGGCGCGCGGTCGCTTCCTTTGCACCGAGGATTGCCGCGATGTCGGCATGGGCGCATTCAAACACATCATGCAGCACCAGGGCCAGCCGTTCGGCGGGCGATAAGGCCAGCAGGCGCGCCAGCGCTTCGGCGAGTTCCGCTCGCAGCAGCAGCGTGGATTCCGGTGGCGCGGGATCTGCTTCGGCTGCCAGCTCGGTCGCCGCATGTGCCGCCTGCATATCCCGCGCGCGCTTGCGCAGGCGGTCAATCGAGTGATGCTGGACGATGGTGGTCAGCCACGCGGCTGGCGTGACCAGTGTTTGTTGCTCGGCGCCATGCCACTTCAGGAAACAATCCTGCACCACATCCTCGGCTTCCGCTTCGCTGCCGATGATGCGATAACTGATCGCCTTCAGGCGCGGGCGTAGCTGCTCGAACAGCGTACCGTGGGTATCGACAGGTGGCATGGCAAATCTCCTCAAAGGACTGGTTCCCACTTGACGCTGGACGGCGGCCGGAAGTGACATGGCGGCGGAATATTTTTTTGCCTGTCACGGATGGTGCGGCGCGGAGCGTCATAGGCGTACTTTACCGCGAAAGGAGCATCATGAACGCCTTGATCCCCACCGTCATCGAACAAACGTCGCGCGGCGAGCGCGCTTTCGATATTTATTCGCGCCTGCTGAAGGAGCGGGTGATTTTCCTGGTTGGCGAGGTGAACGAGCAGTCGGCCAACCTGATCGTCGCACAGCTGCTGTTTCTCGAATCAGATCAGCCGGACAAGGACATCTCGTTATACATCAACTCGCCGGGCGGATCGGTGTATGCCGGCATGGCGATTTACGACACCATGCAATTCATCCAGCCGGATGTCTCCACGCTGTGCACCGGCTTTGCCGCCAGCATGGGATCGATCCTGCTGGCGGCGGGCGCCGCCGGCAAGCGCTACGCGCTGCCGAACGCCCGCATCATGATCCACCAGCCGCATGGCGGCTCAAAAGGCGTCGCCGCCGACATCGAAATCCAGGCGCGCGAAATGCTGTATCAGCGCCACCGCCTCAACACCATCCTCGCCGAGCGCACCGGCAAGCTGCTGGCCCACATCGAAAAAGACTCCGATCGCGACAACTTCATGTCCGCCGACGAAGCCGCCCAATACGGCCTGATCGACAAAGTCCTGCAAACCCGGTGTCAGGTCTGACATTGGTACATGAGCTCGTGTGCGATTGTCAGACCTGACACCGGGTTTAGGTGCGTTGCGGGGCGGTGCGGGGGATCAGGAGGCGGATGGTGGTGCCGACGCCGGGCGCGGAGTCGACGTGGATGCGGCCGCCCAGCACGCCGGTGACGATGTTGTAGACGATGTTCATGCCAAGGCCGGTGCCGCCCTGGCCCATCTTGGTGGTGAAGAACGGGTCGAACACGTGGCGTTGCACGTCTTCGGTCATGCCGCAACCGTCATCGCTGAATTGCAGGTCGATGATGTCGTCGGCGCCCAGCTCGGCGCGGATGTCGATGCGGCCGTCGCGGCGGTGCTCGTAGGCGTGCGTCAGGGCGTTGGTCAGCAAGTTGGTCAGCACCTGGTACAGGCCGCCCGGATAGGAGTCCAGCAGCAGCCCGGCGGGAATCCGCAGCGCGACGTCGCATTGCACCCGCCGCAGACGCGGCATGTAGGTGGCGATGGTGTCCTGTACCGCCGCCAGCAGGTCGAACTGGCGGCGCTGGTCGTTGGTCTGGTCGACCGCGATCTGCTTGAAGGAGGCGATCAGTTCCGCTGCCTTGTGCAGCGAGCCGGCGATCAGCCCGCTTGCGGTGCGGACTTCTTCCAGGTGGGCGGTCAGCTCGGAACGGCGCAGCGCGCCTGCGGCGACGTGGCCTTCGAATTCCTGCACGCGGTCGCGCAGGGCGGTCGAGGCCAGCAGGCTGTTGCCGATCGGTGTGTTGAGCTCGTGCGCGATGCCGGCTACCAGCGAGCCCAGCGATGCCATTTTTTCCGATGCCAGCAGTTCGTGCTGCGTGTGCTGCAAGGTTTCCAGCGCTGCGCTCAAATCGGCGTTGGCGCGTTCCAGCGCCGCCGAGCGCTCGCGCACGCGGCTTTCCAGCGAGACGTTGAGATCCTTCAGCTCGCGCTTGGCGTTCAGTTCTTCGGTCAGGTCCAGCAGCGCCCAGATGATCGACGGTTTGCCGTCCAGGATCAAGGTCGATGACCAGATCGCTACGCTGCCGACACTGCCGTCCGGCAGCAGCACGCCGGCAATCGCGCCGTGTACGGCGCCTTCGTCACGGTACATGCCCCAGATGCGCTCGCGCTCGCGTGCGCTGGCCCAGAAGCTGACTTCGTCGCTGCGCTTGCCGACCAGGTTGGCGGCGGCCGGTCCAAAGGTGTGCAGCACGGCGCGGTTGGCGGCGACAATGCGGCCTTCGCGGTCCGACACCGTCAGCGGTAGCGGCGCCATGTCGAACAGGGTTTTGAAGCGCGCCTCCGATTCCGACAGCCGCCGCTGCGATTGCTCCAGCTGCGCGATGCGCTCGCGCAGCGCTGCGCTCATGGCGTTCAGCGTGTGCGTGAAGACGGCGATCTCGTCGTCGCCATGCACCGGCAGCGCCTTGCTGTAGTCGCCGGACGCCATCTGTTTGGATTCGCCGGTCAGCGCCGCCAGCCGGTGGCCGATGCCGCGCGTGAACACGTAGAACATCAGCACGCCCAGCGCAAAGCCGATCAGCGCGATGACGCTGCCTTGTACCAGCACTTCGTCGCGCGCCTGTTTCAGCTCCCTGGTGGTGAGGCCGAAGTTGATGCTGCCGATGCGGTTGTCGGCCAGCAGCAGCGGCGAACGCGCGTGCAGCGTGGCGCCGCTGATCAGCGTGCGCACGCCCTTGACGCTGGCGCCGCCGCCATCGCGCAGCACCGGCGGCAACGGTTCGTCGCGCTTGCCGACGGCGATGATGGGCATGTCCTTGTCGTCAAGGATGGTCAGGTAGCGCAGGAAGCTGTCGTCGGGATCGGCCAGCATTTCGGCCAGGTAGCTGTTCAGCTCGGGAAGGCGGCCACGGGTGGCGTAGGGACTGAGGGAGAGGTTGAGGGTGACCGCGTATTCCTGCGCCACCCGTTCGGCGTTGGTGTTGACCGCGTGGTTCATCAGCCGCAGGCTGTTCCAGATCAGTAGCCCGACCACCAGCGCCTGGATCACGGCGCTGAGCAGCAGGAACTTCGCGCGTAGCGATAAACTCAAAACGTTCACTCCTTGTTGGACGAGGCCAGGAGCTCACGCGCCCGCCGCGTGGATGACGCGGCGGGCCGGCAGGGACCTGGGTTAAGGCAGGGTCAGAATCACTTTGACGGTATCGTCAACTGCCGATTTGTCAATATACCCGATTGCTTTCGGATCGGCAGCAACTGCTTTCTTCACGTCAGCGCTATTGGCATATTCTTTCGGCGGCGTGGCCTTGCCGGTGAACACCAGCTTGGACCACAGCGCCTTGACCTGGGCCGCGTCCTTGTCCGCCACCTTGTGGTAGAACTCGTTGCGGATGGCCGAGCCGTCCGCCTGGTCCATCGGCGTGAACAGGCTGGATTTGCCGAGGAAGAATTGCGATGCCTGTTCCGAGAACATGCGCGTGGCCGGATTCTGCTTGCTGACGATGACGACGATTTCCGCCGCCGATGCCGGCAGGGTGGCTGCGCCCAGGGCGGACAGCAGCAGAGCACTCATTATCTTTTTCATTGTTTTAGTCCCACGGAGATCAGAATACGAAGTCGACGCCGGCCGCAACCACGGTGACGTTCTTGTTGTAGCCGGCGGCCGGCAGGTTGATCAGCAGGCCCGACTTGGCGCCCGGCTTGACGCGGTCAACCTGGACCTTCAGCGCGACCTGCTTGGCGAAGTCCCAGCGCACGCCGACGGTGTCCGAGGTTTGCTCGGCGGCGGTCAGCAGGTTGGTGACGGCGGCGTTCAGCGCCGGAATGCGCGACAGCGCGGCCGGCTTGGTGACCGAGCTGCCTGCGCCCTTGGCCGACGCGTGCATGTAGTACGGCAGCACTTTGCCGAAGCGGTAGCCAACCATGGTGTACCAGGCGTTGGTGTCCGGCAGGTAGACTGGTTCCTTGGCACGGCGCTGGGCGTATTCGGCCTGGGCGACGATGTTGTTCCAGTCCATCGTGCCACCGATCGAGGTGAAGGCGATTTTCTTGCCGGTGGTGAAGGTGATGTCCGACGCCAGCTGGGTCAGGCCAACGCCGTTCAGCGTGGTGGTCAGCGCATTGATCGGCTGGATGTCGTTGATCTTCATGTCGGCGCGGGCGTGGGCGACGCGCAGCAGGAAGGGACCGTATTCGCCGGCCAGGCTGATGCCGGCTGCCGGCGCGCGGTAGGTGGCGGTCGAGCCGCTGCCCGACGAGACAAACAGCTTGCCGCGGCTGACGCCGACAAAGGCTTGCGCGGTGAAGTTCAGGTCGCCGAAGGCGCGCTGGAAGTTGATGTCGGCGCCATCCGAGTTTTCAATCGGCGCCTGGCTGTACATTTCAATCGGCGGACGCATCATGTTGTTGGCGTAGCCGACGTTCTGGTAGTCCGAGATCAGAAAGGTTGGCACCACCACGCGGCCGACGCGCACCGAGACTTCATCGTTGATGCGGGCTTTGAGGAAGGCCCAGGTCAGGTCGGTGGTGAAGGTGCCTTCGGTGGCGTTGCGCGTCAATACCTGCGCGGTGCCGGACAGCCAGTCGTTGAACTTGTAGGTGGCTTGCAGGCCGAGGTTGGTGTCCAGGCCCAGGCGGGCGCTGTTGCCGACGCCGTCGGCCTGGTTGTAGCGCGCGAATTTCGCGTCGTCGGTGTTGGTTTGGGCCACGCCCAGCGTGCCGAAGCCGCTGATGCTCAGGTTGCCGTCATCCAGTGCGCCAGCTTGCGCCTGCACGGCGGCGGTGGCGGCCAATACGGCAGCGACTAACAGTTGCTTTTTCATAAGTTCAATCCTATGGGGTTTTATTTGGTCTGACAGGGCAATGCGGGGGCGCGGCATTTGGTTGTTACCTTAGACCAATTTCCTGACGGCATGAAATGGAAAACGATAAACCGAACGAACGTACTAATTTTCTGTGGCTTTTCTGCAAAAAACACTGTAAAAACAGTATGTTGTACGACATCTTTACAGTAATTTTTAAGCAAATTTGATGTTCTGGCACGCGCTGACCGTTAGTCACAATCCTGCGCGTCTGGCGGATCAGGCATTACGCATTACAATAGCGGCTCCTCTTTCCACCCACTGAGATCACACTATGGCCGTCAATTCCCCTCTGCCCTTCGCCTCCGAACTGAAGCCTGTCGCCGGTGTTGAAATCGGCTTCGCCGAAGCCGGCATCAAGAAGCCGAACCGCAAGGACGTGCTGGTGATGAAACTGGCGCCGAGCGCGACCGTGTCCGGCGTGTTCACGCTGAACCGCTTCTGCGCCGCGCCGGTGCAGATCGCCAAGGCCCACCTGGCCGCCGCCAAAACCAGCGGCAAGCCGATTGCCGCGCTGCTGGTCAACACCGGCAACGCCAACGCCGGCACCGGCGAGCTGGGCCTGTCGCTGGCCAATGAAACCTGCGTGGCGCTGGCGGCGCAGCTGGGCGTGGACGCGGCGCAGATCCTGCCGTTCTCGACCGGCGTGATCCTGGAGCCGCTGCCGGCCGCCAAAGTGATCGCCGGCCTGCCGCAAGCCATCGCAGGCCTGAAAGCCGACAACTGGTACAACGCCGCCGAAGCCATCATGACCACCGACACGCAGCCGAAAGCCGGCTCGCGCACCGTCACCATCGGCGGCCACAGCGTGACCATGACCGGCATTTCCAAAGGCGCCGGCATGATCAAGCCGAACATGGCAACCATGCTGGGCTACCTGGCGCTGGACGCCAAGGTGGCGCAGCCGGTGCTGGATGAACTGGTCAAACACGCCGCCAACCACTCGTTCAACTGCATCACCATCGACGGCGATACGTCGACCAACGATTCCTTCATGCTGATCGCCACGGGCGCCGGCGCGCTGGAGATCACCTCGGTCGAGCAACCGGAATACGCGCAACTGCGCGACGCCGTCACCGAACTGTCGCTGTTCCTGGCGCAAGCCATCGTGCGCGACGGCGAGGGCGCGACCAAATTCATGAGCATCATCGTGGAAGAGGGCGGCAGCGTGGAAGAATGCCGCAAGATCGCCTACTCGATCGGCCACTCGCCGCTGGTCAAGACCGCCTTCTTCGCGTCCGACCCTAACCTGGGCCGCATCCTGGCTGCCATCGGCTACGCTGGCGTCGACGACCTGGATGTATCGAAGCTGAACCTGTACCTGGATGACGTGTGGGTGGCCAAGAACGGCGGCCGCAATCCGGACTACAAGGAAGAAGACGGCCAGCGCGTGATGAAGCAGGCTGAGATCACCGTGCGCGTCAAGCTGGCGCGCGGCGCGGCCACGGCCACCGTGTACACCTGCGACCTGTCGCACGATTACGTGTCGATCAACGCCGACTACCGTTCCTGAGATGTCGGCCGCCCTCGAACAATTCCTGGCGCGCGCCGAGGCGCTGCTGGCGCGGGTGGAGGCGATCCTGCCGCCGGCTGCGCCGCAGCCGGAGTGGGAGCGCGGTTTCGCCTTCCGCTGGCGGCCGCGCGTCAATGGCGCCAGCTATTTGCAGGCGGTGGCGCATTTGTCGAATATCGCGCTGGACGACTTGCAGCACATCGGCCCGCAGAAAGAGCAGATCGAGCAGAACACCCGTCAGTTCGTGGCGGGCAAGCCGGCCAACAACGTGCTGCTGACCGGCGCGCGTGGCACTGGCAAATCGTCGCTGATCAAAGCCTGTCTGAACCAGTTCGCCAGGGATGGCTTGCGCCTGATCGAGGTGGACAAGGTCGACCTGGCCGAGCTGCCGGACATCGTCGACCTGGTCGCGGGCCGGCCGGAGCGTTTCATCATCTTCTGCGACGACCTGTCGTTTGAGGAAGGCGAGAGCGGCTACAAGGCGCTGAAGGTGGCGCTGGACGGCAGCATCTCGGCGCAGTCGGACAATGTGCTGATCTACGCTACCTCGAACCGCCGTCACCTGCTGCCGGAGCGCATGTCCGACAACATGAGCTACAAGCACGACGAAAACGGCGACCTGCATCCTGGCGAAACGGTGGAAGAAAAGATTTCGCTGTCCGAGCGCTTTGGCCTGTGGCTGACCTTCTATCCGTTCAGGCAGGATGATTACCTGACCATCGTGGCGCACTGGCTGTCGACGCTGGGCTGCAGCGAGGCGCAGATCGAGGCGGCGCGCGCCGATGCCTTGCGCTGGGCCTTGCAGCGCGGTTCGCGTTCGGGCCGTGTGGCGTGGCAGTTCGCCAAGGATTACGCGGGGAAACTGGCATGAGCAACAAGCCTGTTGATGTCGCCGTTGGCGTGCTGATCAAGCCGAACGGCGACCTGCTGCTGGGCCAGCGCCCGGCCGGCAAGCCGTATGAAGGCTACTGGGAATTCCCGGGCGGTAAAGTCGATCCGGGCGAGACCATCCTGGAAGCGCTGAAGCGCGAGTTCGTGGAAGAGCTGGGCCTGGTCATTCACTCGGCGCAAGAGTGGTGCGGCGTCGAGT
>Ga0308157_10009110_pt1 | contig 11089 bp, 1 predicted proteins | sample PhyBR1_FD_201035 | JGI IMG/M metagenome (GOLD analysis project Ga0308157, IMG submission 201035) | Phyllosphere microbial communities from UC Gill Tract Community Farm, Albany, California, United States - DLSLB.R1 | ecosystem: Host-associated > Plants > Phyllosphere > Unclassified | place: USA...
CAATTCGTTTAGTTTCTGATCGCGGTTAACAGTTGCAATTATAAAATAATTACCCGCCTGCTGAGGCAGTTTAACCGATTGTTTTAAGTCGATGTTTTTTCCTGATTCAATATCGTTGGTAATATCAATAGAGGATAAAAGAATTCCGTTTTTAACCTGTTTGTCTTTCGAAAGAAAGAATTCAACCTTTGATCCTTTGGTAAAAGAAGCAAATCCCTGATTGGTTACCGTCACATCGATTTCGATATTTTCACCTCCGCCCGTTTCAGTTACCGTATTTACGGTACTAATGATAGCGTCAGGCTTATTTTGATCTGTAACTAATATCCACGAAAAACCAGATGCAAAACTGTCGGCTTCGGCTGCTAAACGTACCGTTTGATCGCCTGTTTTTGTTACATCAATTTTAGTGCTTATCCAAACTTCTGTACTTTCACTTCCAACCGGAATTGTGACAGTTGCAGGCATTGTAACAATTGTTGGTGAATCACTTGATAGCTTTACTACAATTGGTGTTGATGTATCGACCGTATTTCTGGCAACTGTAATTTTGGCTACATTCTCTGCCCCTGCTTTTACCGTTGAAGGATTTGCTTTCAGGATTAAAGTTGGCCCATTACTGTCAAGAATAGTGACTTTTTTGCTGATTGTACTTCCGTTGCTTCCAGCTGGAACAGTACAATTACAAGATGCAATATACACCTCAGCGGTAACATCTACAGTTTTTGTTCCGTCTACAATTCCATTATTTATCGCACCAATATTAAATTTTTTCTGATTTACATTGGCAGGAAAATCAATAACATCCGGCAAAATCAAGGCGTTTGCAATACTTGGTTTTAAACGAATATTGGTCGCAATATCCGATTTGTCTAAACGTTTAATGGTGGCATAAGTCGCATAAACGCCATCGGCTTTTGAAATTGTTGTTGGACTTATTTCCAGTTCAAAACCCGGAATATTGGAACTTTTTAAAACAACTTCTGTATTTCCTGCCTGAAAACCTTCAGCTCTCAAAGTCACTTTTCCAGTTACCGTGGCTTCAGGAATTTTATTATTTTTTACATTTATATCGAAAGAAAATGTTTTGCTTCCCGCAGGAAGTACAATTTCTGCCGGAACAGTCCAACGTGAATTCTGGTCTGCCGAAATCGTAAATTTTGTATCAGTACTTTTCGCAAAATCACTTTCTAAAGTGACCGTAATGAGATCACCATCTGTTGCAGAAACTTTTGAAGGCGTTAACGTTATGAGCGAAAATTCATTATCAATAATTTCGATATCATCAGAAACTGGTGTATAATCATTTCCCGACAGCGTTAATTTTACAATTCTGTTTCCGTCAGTTACCATATTATCTGTTGGTTTAATGTAAAACACAACAGACGATTGATCTTTTGCAATTTTTACTGTTGCATCAAATCCTAATTGACCCAATTGAGATGCTAGAATATCATAGGTTTTATCCGTGCTTCTGTCGCCGCTCTGCGTTAAGGTTGCACGAATAACTTCTGTCGAATTTTCGGCAATACTTTTCTTGTCTAAAGTTAAGAACAATACTTTTTCTAAGACAATAGCATTCGTAGCCGTAATTTTATTATTGGCTTTTAAACTTTCTGGTTCTTTTACCGAAGTATTGGCAATCAGGTTAATTTTGACTTTTACATTTCCGTCAATTCCTAAAACTTTAGGCAGATTAAAAGTCGCATTTCTGCTTACGGATTTCTTTTTGTCTAAATCCTCATTGTACAAAACCGTTCCCAGATTATATTCTAAACCTGTCGCATCAGATACTATACTAACTTGTTCTATCCATCCGCCAGAAGCAATTTTTTCTCCGATATTATCAACGTTCCATGCAACCGTAATTTTTCCTTCGGGAGTGATTTTTGTTTCACTTGCCATTATACCAGAAATGGTTAAATCCGGAAATTGTGCCGTTGCAATTGTTAGTATCCCGTTTGTATGGTTTGAACCAATATCAACCGCATTTTTAGAACTTAAAACAGCCGTGGAAAGACTCAGATTGTACGTTTGGCCTTCTGTATAATTTAAAGGTATTTCAATAGGTATTTCTAATAAGGCACCACTATTTCCTTTAAAAGATTCTCCTGTAAGCGAAAGAATGATAAAATGGTAATTTTGTGGATTATTCTTTTCGATATTGACATAAATGGCATGATCGCCTTTTCTGCTTTCGATGATTTTGCCTTCTTTTTCAGAAACCAGTAATCCCTGCGGAACGGTCAGTGTAAATTCGGCTCCAACAACTTCAGCTGCGTTTGTAAGGTCAATTATTATTTTGGACTTATCTCCTGGTCCGGCAGCTGTGTTTAGCACTTTCAGGCTGTTTTGTCCAAAAGTAAGCGTTGCAAAAAATAAAGATATAAATACAAGAAAAAGTTTAATTTTCATGGGTTCGGGTTTGTTATATATCATTTCGTTCATTTTATTGTATGATCATTTTTCCAGTTAATCGTCTCGGCCTTGAAGAAGTTTGTATTTCAATTGCGTAAAAATAAATCCCTGAAGAAAGGTCTTTTCGTAAAAAGTTCAGTTCATGTTTTCCTTTCGAAGTTTCTAAATTTTCGTGCACCCGAACAATCTGACCTTTGATATCGTAAACTATCAGCGATACTTTGTCTGCGTTTTCTTCTAGTTGATATTGTATTGTAGTCTGTTCCCTGAACGGATTCGGATAGTTTACAACTGTATTGTTTTTTTCTGAATCAAAATCATCAACTCCCAAATTATTACCAATGATTTTATAACGAAGTTCGTTTGCTTCATTATCTGAAATCATAGCCGAAACAATTATTGCATTTGGAGTCAGCTTTGCAATCGCCTGTTTGCCGGACAAGATTTTATCCATCGAAAAACCAATAATACTTACTTCACCATTTTGTTCAGCAATTGATGCGGTATATCCAATTGCAGAAAGTAATTCTGTTACCTGCGTTTTCGAAATTCCCTTCAAACGAATATCAAATGCTGCCACAGAATTGGTTTCACTTTCGATAAACAACGTATTATTTTCAATACTTAAAACCGTATTTTCCGTTGAAGCCAATTTGCTTGTGTTCGCTTTTTTCTCCTGAGTTCCTTCCTGAATTTTGTTAATCTGCGAAATGATATCCAGAATATTCAGGTTTTTATCCTTGTTTAAATCTGCAGCACCGTAATTAAAGAATTTTGGTTTTTGGCTTAGCGTATAATTCAATGAAGATTGTATATCAAGAATATTCACAATTCCGTCCAGATTCGCATCACCTTCTCTGTAGGTAATTGTATAAGTTAATACACTATTTCTGGCTGAACCTGCAATTTGTCTCAGTTCTAAAGTCTGATTATTCGGTACATTCCATTCGCTTAAAATACTGGTCAGTTTTATTCCGTCCTCTGGAATTGTAACCATCTGGAAATAATCTTTAAGTGTCATATTATACGATTGCGTTGCATTAAACAACGAATTTGTATGATCGTAATGATTTATTTTTCTGTCTGTAATTGTCGCGTTTAAGGTTAAGGGCAATTCTCCCAAATTAATTTTCTGACGATCCATTTTAATAGTTACGTTTACCGCAAATGCTGTTTCAATTCCCGTCAGTTCATTTTCAGAAAGATCAACTGTTTTTAATTTTGTAATTTTAGTTACGCTTTCCGGAATCGTTCCTGTCAGCTTATTACGATTTAAAGTAAGATTTTGCAATTCTGTAAACTTGCCTAATTCTGGACTGATATTTCCAGTAAGATTATTATCTGTCAGACTTATCGAAATCACATGTCCGTCATTCGTAATAACACCTTTCCATTTCTTCTCGTGAAGATTATTGGAAGAAATGTCCCATGGTTCTTTCCAGCCTGTTCCTCCGGCACTTTGAAAAAATGCTGTCAAGGCATTGTATTCTGTTTCGATTAAAGGCGTTTCAGAACCGTCGGCAACTCCTTTGAATTGTAAATACGTTCCCTGCGAAGTTCCTGTTCTCTGCCAAATCGTAATTTTGGCTCCGGCTGGAATACCCGAAATGGCAATATTTGGAAAAGTAAGTGTGTTATCTACTGCCGTTGCTTCGGATATTTTGAAATTATTGGCTTGTAGTTCAAACAAATATTTCCCACTGAAATCTTGGTTTTCTTCATTATAAGTTGTTATTGATGGAAGATCAACTACTATTTCATCGCCTCGCAAATACAAATATTCATCTTTTGTAATAATCTGCCCTCTAAGGTTTACATAAACCTGATCGGGATTATAAGTAAATGGTTTTTCTAAAGCGTCAAAACTATTATTCGAAAGATCGATTTGTTCGATGTTGATAAAATCATTCAAATGTCCCGGAATGGTTCCTTTGAATAAATTTCCTGAAACAGATAGTTTTTTCAATCCTGAAATTCCTGATAAATTTGGTAAAGTTCCTTCAAATTTATTCGATTGTAAATTTACCGTTTTCAAATTTTGAAGATTCCCTATGTTTGCCGGAATCGAACCTGTTATCGCATTCGTTTGTAAATTCAAAGTTTCCAGATATGCTAAATCAGACAATTCTGCCGGAAGCGTTCCCGAAAGATTATTTCCTGCTAAACTCAACGATACAACGTGGCCATCTTTTGTGCCAACGCCGTACCAGCTTACTTCGTGCAGTTTATTTTGGGAGATATCCCATTTCTGGGTCCATTGTGATCCGTTTGTGCTTGCATAAATTTTCTTTAGAATTTCAAATTCCTCGTCTGTCAATGGTTTTCCAAACACAACTTGTGTATAATTTATGGAAGTTCCCTGAGCAGTTCCGTCGTTCTGCACAATCCTAAGCTTGTCAGTTACTTTAATTCCGTACAACGCAATATCCTTAAAAATCAGTTTTCCTTCACTGTTTGAATAATTCGATGTTTTACTTACACCATTAATATAAAGTGTAAAATTATTTTTGTTATTGACAACGCCCCCATTTGCAGAAAATAAAAAAGTACTTAATGTTGGAAGCGTGATTACCAATTCATTTGTCCCAACTTCTATCGTAGGAATCGCAATGGTTTGATAAGAGAAATCAGCTGTTTTTAAAAGAGGTAAAGCCGCTACAACTTCACTTATATCTTCAATATTATTGTTGCTGACATATAAAGTTTTTAAAGCCTGTAATTTATTCCAGGAAGATGGAATTACGCCCTTTAAATTCACATATCTTAAATCTAAAGACTCCAAAGCTTCTAATCCGGAAAGAATTCCCAAATCTGTAGCACTTAAATTTTTCGAATAACTTCCTCCGTATAAAGAAAGGTTTTTTAAGTATTTCAGGTTTCCAAAAGATGCCGGAATCGCTCCTGCAACATTTGAGGTATTGTTTAAATTAAGTCCGGTAATATGTCCGTTTTGAATACTTACGCCATACCACGCGCCTTCGTGCAGATTATTTTCGGCTGTTACCCATTTATTGTTCCAGTTAGTGCCCCCCATTGAATTGTAAAAATCAACCAAAGCCTGATATTCGGTATCCGGAATTTTAGGCTGATCTACTTTTACATTCGTAAAATAAATATTCGAATAATAAGCTGCCCCCTGAGCACCATCATATTGCTGATATAAATACAGTTCATCTCCGGTTTTTAAAGTCGCCAGATAGTCTGCAGGAATTGTAATTGTTCCGTCTCCCGCAACGGTTAAATTACCTCCAACCTGAGATCCTTTTACATATAGTCTAAATTGTCTTTGTGCCGAAAAATCATTCGAAGCTTTGTTGTACAAAACCGAATTTGGCAAATTACTCACTTTTACATCCGTTCCTTCGTATAAAAAGTTTGCAATACTTAAAGTTTGTGAATTCATCTCCAGATAAACCTCACTGGATAATAATCCTAAAATCGTTGCCACTTTATTGCCTGACAAATCCAAAGTTCTTAAAGCGGTCAATTTTTCTAATTCTTTAATTAAAACTTCAATTTGATTTGAAGACAAATTAAGCGTTACTAATTTTGTCAAATCTCCTGCCGAAGCCGGAATTGCTTTTATCTGATTTCCTGATAAATTAACCGTAACCAAACTTTCCATTTCACCAAATTCTACAGGTAAAGCTGTAAGCGCGTTATGATCTAAATATAAAGTCTTTAACTTTTTGAGTTTACTCCACGATGATGGAATGTCACCTTTAATTTTGGTGTATCTTAAGTCTAAATATTCCAATGATTCTAACTCTGATAAAACATTTAAATCTGTAGTGCTTAAATTAGTACCGTAATTACCGCCGTATAGGGAAAGTGTCTTTAGATATTTTAAATCACCAACAGAAGCCGGAATTGCACCTGAAACACCATAATTATTATTTAGGTCTAATCCCGTAATATGTCCGTTTTCGATGCTTACTCCATACCATGCCCCTTCATTTAAATTATTTACAGAAACATCCCATTTATTGTTCCAGTTTGTACCGCCCATTACGGTATAAAAATCAACAAGTGCCTGATATTCTGCATCCGGAATTTTAGGCTGATCTACTTTTAAATCTGTAAAATAAACCCTTGAATAATACGAACTCGAAGATCCGTCGTAATTTTGATACAAATACAATTCATCACCGGTTTTTAAAGAAGCCAGATACTTTGCAGGAATAAGAATACTTCCATCCTCTGCCATTTGCAAATTATTCACAACTATATTTCCGCGTAAATACAAATTAAAAGTCCTTCTTGACGAAAAATCATTTTTGGTTCTGTTGTATAAAACGATATTTGGGAAATCTTCTACCTTAACATCTGTTCCTTTATAAACAAAACCAGCTTTACTCACACTTTGCGAATTCAGTTCAAGATATACCTGTGAGTTTAGTAAAGCCACAATATTCGAAACTTTATTACCAGAAAGATCGACTGTTCTTAAAGTAGTGCTATTTTCAAGTTCCTTGATTAAAACTTCTATTAAATTCGAAGATAAATTGAGCGTTACCAAATTGGTCAGAGTACCTATTGACACGGGAATTGCTTTCACTTTATTTGATGCAATATCGAGCGTAACCAAACTTTCCATCGAACCTATTTCTTCCGGTAGCGCTGTAAGATTATTATACCCCAAATAAACTGTTTTCAGCTTTTTCAACTTAGCCCATGTTGCAGGAATATCGCCTTTAATTTGAGAATATCTTAAATCCAGGGATTCCAGGGATTCTAATTCTGAGAACACATTTAAATCTGTTGTGCTTAGATTTTTGCTGTAGTTCCCACCATATAGAGAAAGGTTTTTCAGGTACTTTAAATTACCAATAGAAGCAGGTACTGCACCGGAAACACCATAATTATTGCTGAGGTTTAATCCTGTAATATGACCGTTTTCGATACTTACACCAAACCATGCACCTTCGTGAAGACTATTCTGGGTAACATCCCATTTATTAGTCCAGTTGGCGCCATTCATTGCATTATAAAAATCAACCAGAGCCTGGTATTCTGCATCAGGAATTGTAGGCTGATCTACTTTTAGATCAGGAAAATAAATTTTTGTATAATACGAACTTCCTGATCCGTCGTAATTTTGGTATAAATACAATTCGTCACCGGTTTTTAGCGAACCCAGATAGCTTACCGGAATAGTAAGACTTCCATCTTGCTGCATCTGCAGACCGGTAGCAACCTGGCTTCCTCGCAAATACAAATTAAAAGTTCTTCTTGACGAAAAATCATTTTTAGTTCTGTTGTATAAAACGACATTCGGAAAATTTTCAACCTTAACATCAGTTCCCTTATAAATAAAGTTTTCCATACTGATGCTTTGCGAATTGAGTTCAAGATAAACCTGAGCATTCAACAATGCCAGAATAGTCGAAATTTTATTAGCAGAAAGATCTACTGTTTTTAAAGTATTAATATTTTCCAGTTCTTTAATCAAAACTCCAATTTGGTTGGAAGATAAATTCAGAGTCACTAAATTTTCAAGATTCCCTGTCGAAACAGGAATGGCCTGTATTTTATTTGAAGTCATATCAAGCGTAACCAGACTTTCGATTTCGCCAATTTCTTCGGGCAATCCCGTAATGGAATTGTAACCCAAATTCATCGTTTTTAGTTTTTTTAATTTTCTCCATGAAGACGGGACTGCACTTATAATCTTACAATATCTTAAATCAATGGTTTCCAGAGACTGCAATTCTGAAATCACGTTTAAATCTGTAGTGCCCAGGTTTTTTGAATAATTCCCACCATAAAGCGAAAGATTTTTAAGATATTTTAAATTCCCTAAAGATGCCGGAATTGCACCGGAAACATTACTGGTATTACTAAGATTAATTCCTGTAATATGTCCGTTTTCAATGCTTAAACCATTCCATGCTCCCTGATTAAGATTATTTTCGTTTACATCCCATTTAATGTTCCAGTTGTTGCCGTTCATGGCATTATAAAAATCTACCAACGCCTGATATTCTATTGTAGAAACTGTTGGCTGACTTACTTTTATATTGGACAAATAAAAATGACTGTAATATGCGCCGCCATCAACACCGTCATATTGCTGGTACAAATAGACTTCGTCACCACTTTTTATACTTGCCAGATAGGACGAAGGAATCGTTAAACTGCCATCTTCTGCAACGGTTATGGCGGTTCCAATCTGGCTACCCCGCACATAAACTACATATTGCCTTCTTGCTGAAAAATCACTTTTGGTTTTGTTATAAAGCATAACGTTTGGGAGATTATCAATCTTTAGATCAACACCTTTATAAATCAAATTGTCAATATTTACTTGTTGAGAATTTAATTCCAGACTCACCTGATTTTTTAATAAACCGACAATTGTTGTAAGCTTATTATTCGCAAGATTTAAAGAAGTCAATGCTGCTAAATTTTCTACCTCTTTTATAAGAACCTGAATTTGATTTCCAGACAAATCAACTGTAACCAAACTTGTAAGTTCGCCAAACTCTGGTGAAAAACCTGTAATAGCATTTTCGCTCAAATATAGTGTTTTAAGTTTTTTTAGCTTATTCCATGATGCTGGTATGTTTCCTTTTAATTTACAATATCGTAAATCAAGAGTTTCCAGTTCTTCTAAGCCTGAAAAAACACTTAAATCTGTCGTATTTAAATCTTTCCCATAACTTCCTGCGTACAGTGAAAGTGTTTTAAGGTATTTTAAATTCCCAAAAGAAGCAGGAATTGTACCGGATATCCCACTTGTATTATTTAGATTAATACCTGTAATATGCCCATTTTCGAGTGTTATACCATACCAGGCAACTTCATGGAGATTATTTTCTCTTGTATTCCACTTATTACTCCAGTTAGATTCACCTGTTGCTTTATAAAAATCTACCAATGCCTGATATTCAGAATCTGGTACAGGAATATTTAAATTGTTTGTTTCGGCAAATAGTGATAGAGTGCTAAAAAGGCAGAGCAATCCGATAAGTAGTTTTCTTTTCATTTATAATTATTTTATAATCAGACAATTATGCTTAATCAAATTTAAAATGCAACACAAAAGTAAGAAAAATATTGTGTTTTAAATGTTAAGGCCATTTTACTTAATCATAAACAACTAACTATAAAGCATATACGTTAAAAAATTACCTGACTTCAGGTAATATTTATTAAATTATTATTTGTGAATTAATTTGCCTTGCTAGAATAAGGGTATGTTGCTACATTTTGTAAACAATAAAACTTCCTTTATTAAGTTGAAAAAAGTGTTTTAGAGGGAATATTGGGGTAAACAACGATTATTGTAAAAGTGAAATTTGACCAGATAACGCAAAAAACATTACAATTAGATTCAGAATGCTAAAGTAATTTGTCAAAAGTCGTAAATTGCACTACAACTAGTGTTAGCAGTCAATATCTTCGCATTTTATATAATTGAGAATTTTCTAACTATTAAATATAAAAAAATGTCATCAAACCAAAATTCAAAAAAATTCGAAACACTTCAGATTCATGCAGGACAGATTCCGGATCCTACAACAGGATCAAGAGCAGTACCAATATATCAAACAAGCTCCTATGTATTTGAAAACGCCCAGCATGGCGCCAACTTGTTTGCACTGAAGCAATTTGGAAATATTTACACCCGGCTTCAAAATCCAACTACTGATGTTTTCGAAAAACGTGTAGCTGCGTTAGAGGGAGGTGTTGCTGCATTGGCAACTGCTTCTGGTCAGGCGGCACAATTTATAGCGTTGAACAACATTTTAGAAGCCGGAGATAATTTTATATCCAGCAGCAATATCTACGGTGGCACTTACAATCAATTCAAAGTCGCCTTCAAAAGAATCGGCGTTACCGTTCAATTCACAAATGAGACAACTGCTGAAGCTTTTGAGTCTCTGATTAATGAAAAAACAAAAGCATTATATCTCGAAACAATTGGAAATCCAAGTTATGATATCCCGGACTTTGATAAAATTGCGGATGTTGCTAAAAAATATGATCTTCCTTTAATTGTTGACAATACATTTGGAGCTGGAGGCTATTTATTCAGGCCTTTAGAACATGGAGCTTCGATAGTGGTTGAATCTGCAACAAAATGGATAGGCGGTCATGGTACAAGCATTGGAGGTATTATTGTTGACGGTGGTACTTATAATTGGGGTAATGGAAAATTCAAACAATTTTCAGAACCTTCAGAGGGTTACCATGGAATGGTTTTCGCTGATGTATTTGGTGTAAACAGCCCATTTGGCAATATTCAGTTCGCCATTCGTGCACGCGTGGAGGGACTTCGCGATTTTGGCCCTGCTATCTCTCCATTCAATTCATTTCAGTTGATTCAGGGTCTGGAAACTTTATCCCTTCGTGTCCAGCGCCATGTTGACAATGCATTGGAAATTGCGAAATGGCTGGAAGCACATCCCCAGGTGGAGAAAGTAAACTATCCAGGGCTGGAAAGTTCACCAAGTTATGCCAATGCACAGAAATATTTTAAAAAAGGATACGGTGCTGTTCTTTCCTTTCAAATAAAAGGTGATGTGACAAAAGCAGATGACTTTATTGACAGCTTAGAACTGATCAGTCATTTAGCTAATGTGGGCGATACAAAATCCCTGATTATCCACCCAGCGGCCACAACACATCAGCAGTTAAGCACCGAGGAGCAGAAAGCAGCAGGGGT
>Ga0308157_10009113_pt1 | contig 11087 bp, 6 predicted proteins | sample PhyBR1_FD_201035 | JGI IMG/M metagenome (GOLD analysis project Ga0308157, IMG submission 201035) | Phyllosphere microbial communities from UC Gill Tract Community Farm, Albany, California, United States - DLSLB.R1 | ecosystem: Host-associated > Plants > Phyllosphere > Unclassified | place: USA...
CTCGTATTGATGCGATTGTAATTTCAACTCAACACGATGATTTTGATGAAGAAGCTACAATGTTGGCTAAAATCAAAAAAGATATTATCGAAATCTTGATTCCAAGAATTATCGCTAAAAACCCAGAACACGCTCACTTATTTAATGATAAAATCAACTACCATATTAACCCAACAGGAAAATTCGTTATCGGAGGACCTCACGGAGATACTGGTTTAACAGGAAGAAAAATCATTGTTGATACTTACGGTGGAAAAGGTGCTCACGGTGGTGGTGCATTCTCTGGAAAAGATCCAAGTAAAGTAGACAGAAGTGCTGCTTATGCAACTCGTCATATCGCTAAAAACTTAGTTGCTGCTGGTGTTGCTGACGAAATCTTAGTTCAGGTTTCTTACGCAATTGGAGTTGCTGAACCAATGGGAATTTTCATTGAAACTTACGGAACTTCAAAAGTAAACTTAACTAACGGTGAAATCGCTAAAAAAGTAGAAGCTATATTTGATATGCGTCCTTACTTTATCGAGCAACGTCTAAAATTAAGAAACCCAATCTATAGCGAAACTGCTGCTTATGGGCACATGGGACGTAAGCCAGAAACGGTTACTAAAACTTTCTCTGCTCCAGGTGGAAACGAAAAAACAGTTACTGTTGAGTTGTTTACTTGGGAAAAACTTGATTTTGTTGACCAAGTAAAAGCTGCTTTTGGATTGTAAATCTAGATTTATAACTGACTAAGATTGTTAGACATTTTAGTTAGCCAAACATAAAAAAGCCGATTTCTAAAATAGAAATCGGCTTTTATTTTATTGTATATAGTCTATTAATATGTTCCGTTACTCATTTTAGTTAAAACCTCTTTCATTTGATTTGCAGTTTCACCATCAATATCACTAGTGATAAATTTTACTGCTAAAACTTGCGTTTCTATGGCTTTTTGCTGTTGTCCGTCTTTGTAATACAATTGTGCTAGAGTATCTAAATAATATGGATTGTTTTTAGATATCACCAAACTATATTCAGACCATTTAATAGCATCTTTAATAAAGTTTGAATTCTGTGGTTTTAACACAACTGCCCATGCCGCATTGTTACAAGTGTCTGAATGGTAAATTTTGAATGAATTCCATCCATCATAAGAATAGCTGGAACTAGAATCTAATCCCGAAAAGATTGCATCTAATTTTTCAATCGGACTTCCTCCTGCCAAAGTATTATCAAAATAAGTGTTGAACTCTTTTAAATAAGTTGTGTTTGAACCGTCCTGTTCTTCAAGCTGGCTTAAATAATAAAAATAGTTTTTGTACGAATCGAAATTCCCTTTTCCAGAAGCAATAATTTTCTTGTAAAGCAAATTGATTTTTTCTTTATTCATTTCTCCAGAAACTCCATCTTGAGAAAGATATAGATTCTGCTGCAATGCATCTGAAACTTCAGAAACCACATTTCCAATGGTATGAAGTTCTCCTTGTTTACTATTAAAATCCGCACGATTACTTTCAATATCATCTGAGTGATTTAACAAATAATCGATTGCTAAGAAATCTGTATCGTTTAGAATTCTATCTGTATTAAAAAGCTGTTTTGTAAATCCTTGGTTTTTGATTTCTTTAATAATCGTTTCTACCAAATACATATTTGCAACTTTATCTTTTTGATGTGCTTCAATTAACTTTTTCCACGTTTGAGCCACCTCTTTTTGGTTTAAAGCCGTTTTTGTAATGACAAATTCAGTCGAATTAGGATCATTTACTGCATAATCCGAATCATAATCGTAAGATGTTTCTAATAAGGCCGCCTTATTAAAAGCTGCGATTAAATCTGAATCTGAAGCTTTTTTGTTCTTTAAAACTTTATCTACAGAAAGGAATGCATTTGCTCTCTGCAGTTTTCTATAGAAATCTCCATAATAACTAAATTGATATTGTTGTGTAGCTAAATCTGATTTTGTAACAGCAAGCTGATTTCCTTCTCCATTTAAAATAATTACACTTTGGTCACTTGTAATTTTATTGTTTTTAAGCCATTTTTTATCATCGGCTCCTGCCAAATAATAATTATAGATATCATAAAGAGCATTATAAGAATCGTACATATTATATCCGGTCTGTGTTTCTTGCTCTTTTACAAAAGCATCAAAATTTTCTTTTGCAGTCTTATCCTTATTGTCAACTACAACAACCAAAAATTTATTATTTGCAGCTTTTGTAGATTCTATTGCTTTTTTTAGATTGTTTTCAACTTTTAATTTAAAATCGTATTTGGTATATGCTGGCGGAGGAATTGTAGCATCAACAGCGGCGGCATCCACTATTACAGCTGCGCTATCCACAACTACTCCAGAACCAAAATCATCATTTATCAAAATATTTTCCTTTCCTGGATAAGTCCAATTTTTTATGGTTTGATTTTCTATAGGAACAACTGTTGGAGCTTTAGCTGGTTTCTCCTCTTTTTCATTTATAAATACCAAAGGATCTTTTCCGTATTGATCAGAAATTTTCAATTCTTTTGTTCCTTTATCAAAAGATCCAACAAGATTTAAATCGCTCAAAACTGCCATATCATAGTTGATTGTCACTTCCGAAACATCTTTTGGCAATGCATATTTACTGACATCACTTTTTCCGTCATAATCTTCGTAAACCAAATAAAGGAAATCGGTTTTCTCTATTTCAAAATCTAAATCTGTTTTGATATAATCAGGATCTACTTTCGTTTTTATATCAGAAAGTCTCTGGTATTGCACCGATTCTACTCCTTTTTGGGTTCCAATATAAAAAGAATAATAAGATGGATTCAAGAATTTAATCTTAATTTTTTTTGCCTTTTTATCTTTAGCAAAAACAAGATCAAATCTATTTGTTTTATTCTCTGTGCTTTTTAAAAAAACTAGCGAATCGCCTTTAATCTCATAACCTCCCGAATAAAAAACCAGTTCGTATTTATTATCATCTAATAAATTTAACTTAATCTTTGCTCCTTTATTTGTAGATAAATAAGTTCCTTTTTCGATGCCATTTGTTTGGGCGAAAGAGATAGAAATTCCAGCAAACAGGAGCGATACACTCCAGATAAAATTGCGCATGGTTACGTTTTTTGTCGTTAATAATATATCACAAAGATATTTGATTCTTCATTAAACAAATCACAAAAAACACAATGTTGCAACAAAAATACTACAAATTATATTTCATAGAAAATATGATGTAACGCGGCTGAACCGTATATTGAGAAACTCGTGTAGAGAACTGAGAAAAGCTATCGTCGTTAAGATAAGTCGTATTTAATAAATTAGTTGCCGAAATTTTATATTCCCATTTGCTATTCTTTTTTTGATAAACCAAACTCGCGCTTAAGAAATCATATTCATTATCGACCGTTTTATCTCCATTATAGTAATGATAAAATTCGTATTCAGAAACAAAAGAAAAACTATCCAAGAAATAATAGTCCAATCTTGCAAATGGTTTGTCGGTATAAAAAGTTGAACCACTGTATTTGTTAACCAAAAGATTATAACCAAATTCTATATTTGGAAGATTTTTATAATTTGTTGAAGCTTTAACAGTATAGCTTTGCACAAAACTCTCGGTCGTTGCTAATTTTTCATTTTGAATATTGTTGAATTTTGACCAGTTAAGACTTGCACTTGCAGATGCTTTATAGTTTTTGAGGAAAGAACGCCCATAAGTCCCCATTCCAGAAAAAGTTTCGTCTGCCAAATTAGAATTGTATGGAACTGAAGATTGGTTAATTCCATCAAAATCGGCTTTTGTCTTAATGGCATCAACTTTTCTTGTATAGGTTGCATTGGCAAAAATGTTCTCAAAATTGAACATATTATATTTAAAATAACGAAGCGAATGCACTTGCGAAGTCGCATTTTCTAAGAAACGATTTCCGCGAAAAAGACTGCTGTAATCTGACAAAACATAACCCGAAGCTAATTGATTAATATCGGTAAAATCGTTTGTCAAAGAGAAATTATAGGTAAGCGTTTCCGATTTTTTGATTTGATATAAGGCAAAAAAATCAGGCAAAACTTTAATAAAGCTTTGAGAATAATCGGTTCCCAATTGTCCATTTGTCATCTGATAAGTATGAAAACTAACACCTGGTGTAAATGTAAATTTCCCTGTTAGCATTTTATAATGAAAACCTAAAAAGGCATCATTAAAACGATAATCGACATCATTATTGTTTTCAGGATCATTTAAGTCATTTTTATCTCCATTATCTAGCATTTGGAAAATGTGAGAATTGAAGTTTTGATATGAATAGGTATTTCCTACCGTAATATTAAAATTGCTTTTTGGCGTTACCATATAATAGTAATCCAATTTGGCATCGAGTTTATTGGTTTTTACAAAACGATCTTGATTCAGATCATTTCTATTTTGTCCAGTAATATATCCTGATAAATCAAAAGGTTGCGATCTTAAATTGGCATTATAAAATGGATTTTCATCCTGATACAAATGCTGCATTTCAAAAGCAAAAATATTTTTACTGCTTTGCGTATAATACAAACTCAAATTCTGATTGATAGAAGTTGGATCTTGTTTCTTTTCAGTTAAAATGGTCTCAACCGCCGAAACATTATCGACAACCGATTCGCGAAGCAAATCTGTATCTTCATTCTGCTTTGACAATTTCGTCAAAATATCATAATCAAACTGAAATTTATCGTTTGGTTTATAAGTTGAACTCAGTTTAAAAAGCCCCAAATTATTCTTTTGATGCGTCATTTCATCACGTTTCTGCTGATCTCCAGAATCTAGAATCGTGGTTTGAGATTTAGTTTCTAAATCTGTTTTTGAAGTCGAAAGAATTCCAAAACCACTTAAGTTCCAAGCTTTATTTACAGAATAAGCGAAGTTTGTTGCTCCAAATTTGGTTTCGATTTCTTTAGCACGATTATTTCGAAGCAATGAAATCCCTAAATCATTTGAAGAAACATTAAAACTGCTTCCGCCTTTTTTCATCATATTTTTAAATCCGCCTGTGAACTTAAAATAATCTTGTGCAGTAAGTGGCAATTCTCCAATATTATTAAAATTGGTGATTAAATTAATACTGTATTTTGGACTGTAATAGAATAATTTCGGATTAATAATATACCGACTATCCAATTCTGCCACTCCAATTCCAGCAGTCACATCTCCAAACCAAAAGTTCTTTTTTCCTTCTTTTAATTTGATATTCATTGCAACATTTTCCTGATCATTTTCTAAACCTTTTAATTGGCTGACTTCATTATAATTTCGTAAAACCTGCACTTTATCAATAGCATCGGCTGGAATATTTTTAACACCTAATTTGGTATCTCCGTCAAAAAAATCTTTTCCTTCAACCATCAATTTACTGACTTTTTTTCCTTCCACTTCAATTTCGCCATCGGCATTTACCTCAACTCCTGGCAATTTCTTCAGAACATCTTCAAGCTTTTTTTCTGTTCCCGATTTAAAAGAATCGGCATTGTAAACAATTGTATCTCCTTTTATAGAAACAGGCATTTCTCTAACAATTTCTACACCTTCCAATTCGATTCCCGCGCCATCCATAACAATAGTTTGAGTCACGTTCTCAGCCTTTGTAACTAAAGCAATTTCCTTAGATTTCATTCCCAAATAACTTATTTTAATAGTGTAAGCCGAATTAGGTTTTAAAGTGAGCTGGAACTTTCCTTTATCATTGGTGATTCCGTATGAATCCATTGCCTTGGTGCCATTGTTAATCGCCATGATATTAGCCATTTCTAACGGATTTTTTTGTTCGTCCTGAATAAAACCATCAAAACGAACACTTTGCGAAAAGGAAATAGAAGTAAAAAGTAAGGCAAATAAAAAAATGGTCTTATTCATGATAAGAATATTGGAAGTTTGGAATTTGGAATTTATTTTCTTTGTATTTTATCTTCCCATTGGAGGAGGAGGTCCGCCTGCTCTGCCACGGTTCATCTCCCTAAATTCTTCCATTTTTTTAATTACCGTTTCGTCGTATTCTTTCTGAGAAATTACTTTTCCTTTTTTAGAAGGTTTTATTTCTGCTTTATCTTTTGCGTTTAAAACAATTTTAGAACATAAAATCGTAGTAGTTCCGTCGTTGATTTCTAAAATTAAACCAGGAAGTCCCCAGTAATTTTCAGGACCTTGATTGATCGGAATTTCAGGTGTATACCAAGCTGTTACTACAATTTCTTTTGGAATTTCAAAATTATCAGCAAAATTCGTTTTGGTATCTCCCGAAGTCTTTTTAGCCTCCTCTTTTTTATCTTCATCCTTTTTAGGCCTGAAGTTTCTAAAATCGGTTTTACTTGCCTGTTTTACAGCTGTCGCTTTGAAGCAATTGTAACCACCAATTTGTTTGGTTTCCTGCTCCAATTTCCATTCTAATTTTGGAAGAGAGTCTACAACCAAAAACTCTTTACCCATAAACTCTTTATCGACCGTATACGTTTTTGTTTTTACATCTTTGTAGAAAGTGCCACCTCCACCAGTAAGCGAACCGAACATCATGCGAAAACCGCCTTGCTGACCAGGTGTCTCTAGTTTTTCTTCTTCTTTGTAAATAGACGCCGTTTTATCAAAGTTTAAAATGAATGTTTTTTCGAGCATTTTTTTCATACGCTCTTCCATGTTTTTCTGCATTTCTGGGGTAATATCTCTATTCCCGCGCATTCCATCAAACTTTGGCGCTTGTGTTTTTGACTCGTAAACAGCCATTCCTTGAAAATCTTTTTGCGCTTGAATTTGTGCAGAAACAAGCAGTACAGTCATATAAAAAAATATCTTTTTCATTTTATTTTCTTTAAGTGAGTAAATCGGATAAAGATTACATTCAAATGTATTATTTATTTTAAAATTCAAAAAACTAAATATATAAATGGCATTAAGGCATAGATAGAACCGCTTATTTTTTAGACTATTAGATTTTAAAAAGGTTTAAGACTCAAAATTGAAATTTTAAGGAGAGTTTTTTGTAATTTGGTGCTCTTGTAAATTAATTTTCTAATGTATAGAAACGTGCAAAAAATTTTATTTTCCATATTTCTTTTCTGCACTTTTCATGCGCTTTCAGCTCAGGATTTGAGCATAAATCCGACTTTAATTTCGCGGTATAAAAACACTTCTGACGAATTTTTAGGATATGATTCGTTTGGATATTCCTATCAAATTACGAACAACGTTTTTAGCAAAATTAAAGGAAAAGAAATCTTCGAATACAAAAATGTTTCTTTAGGAAAAATAACAAAAGTCGATCTTCAGAATCCGTTAAAAATTGTTTTGTTTTATGAAGATTTCAATAGTGTTGTTTTATTAGACAATCAATTGAATAAAATGACCGAAATTAACTTTTCGCAGAATGCAGCGCCAATCGTAGTAAGCGCCATCGGAATGTCTACGCAAAACCAGTTATGGACTTACAACGCTTTAAATCAGCAAATTGGACTTTTTGATTATTTAAAAAATGAATACAAAACGGTTTCAATTCCGTTGACTGAACCAATTCAATATTATCAAACCGATTTTAATACCTTCTATTGGATTGATAAAAAAAACAACGGGTATTCTTGTGATATTTTTGGAAAAATCACTTCATTAGGCCCAATAGGCGATTTTGATAAAATTGTTATAATTAGTTCTTCACAATATCTTTTCAGCAAGAATCGTTTACTGTACTTTAAAGGTATTAATAAGTCGAATCCAGAGGTAATTTCTGAGATTAAAATTTTAGAAAAAACCTTTGACAATTTTTATTACAAAGACCAAATTTTATCTATTTTTACAGCTACAGATATATCAAATTATAAAATCGTAACACCGTAATGCACATAGCAATAGCAGGAAACATAGGCGCAGGAAAAACCACTCTGACCAAATTATTGGCGAAACACTTCAAATGGGAACCTCATTATGAAGATGTAGTTGATAATCCATACTTGGATGATTTCTACCATCAAATGGAGCGCTGGTCATTTAATCTTCAGATTTATTTCCTAAATAGCCGTTTCCGTCAAGTGCAGCAAATTCGCGAAAGCGGAAAAAGAATCATTCAAGACAGAACGATTTATGAAGATGCTCATATCTTTGCTCCTAACTTATACGCGATGGGCTTAATGACGAGTCGTGATTTTGAAAATTACACTTCGTTGTTTGAATTAATGGAATCTTTGGTTAAAGCACCAGATTTATTGATTTATTTAAGAAGTTCTATTCCGAATTTAGTGGGACAAATTCATAAACGCGGACGGGAATATGAAAACTCTATTTCGATCGATTATTTAAGCCGTCTTAATGAAAGATATGAAGCTTGGATTCAGACTTACACTAAAGGAAAACTTTTGATTATTGATGTTGATAATATCAATTTTGTTGACAATCCTGAAGATTTAGGAGACATCATTAATAGAATTGATGCCGAATTGAACGGATTGTTTTAAAATACGAATTACACAGATTTACACAATAAAAAAATGCCTCTAAATTTTCTTTAGAGGCATTTTCTATTTTAAGGAGCTTTGTCAAAGTTGTTATTTCGCAGCTTCAACTTTTGCCAAAACTTCTTCTTCAGTTCCTTCAAAAACTTCGGTTGTTGTTTTGCCATTTTCTGTTTTGGTAACAGTTCCAGTAGTTTTTCCGTTTATATTTTTAACCTCAACACGAACTGATTGACTCTCTGTATGAGAGTATTTTCCTTTTGCATCAAAATGAGCTAAACATTTTGCTGTTTCTTCTTCAGAACAGCCTTTTTCTTTACACATTTTAATACATTCTTCTTTTGTCATTCCCGACATATCACCGCATTTAGAAATTCCTGCATGCATTTCTGTTTTGGCACAGCAAGAAGCTTTTGCAGCAATATCTGATGGTACGTGACCTTCTCCTAAAATTGGAGCGATTACCAATCCAATCAAACAAGTTAATTTAATTAAGATATTCATAGAAGGCCCAGAAGTATCTTTAAACGGATCTCCGACTGTATCTCCAGTCACCGCAGCTTTATGTGCATCAGAGCCTTTATAAGTCATTTCTCCGTTGATCATTACTCCTGCTTCAAAAGATTTTTTCGCATTGTCCCAAGCACCTCCAGCATTGTTTTGAAAAACTGCCCAAAGCACTCCAGAAACCGTAACTCCAGCCATATATCCTCCTAACATTTCAGCAATTAACTGATTGTTGTCTGAGTAGACTAATTTTCCTAAAAGAACAATTAAAATTGGGAAACCAATCGTTAAAATCCCTGGAAGCATCATTTCTCGTAAAGCCGCTTTTGTAGAGATCTCAACACATTTTCCGTATTCTGGTTTTCCTGTTCCTTCCATAATTCCAGGAATTTCTTTGAACTGGCGACGAACTTCGTACACCATATCCATTGCTGCTTTTCCAACAGAATTCATTGCCAAAGCCGAGAAAACCACTGGAATCATTCCACCAACAAATAACATGGCCAAAACTGGCGCTTTAAAGATGTTGATTCCGTCAATTCCTGTAAAAGTTACGTATGCTGCAAATAATGCCAATGAAGTTAAGGCTGCAGAAGCAATCGCAAATCCTTTTCCTGTCGCTGCTGTTGTATTTCCAACTGAGTCTAAAATATCGGTTCTAGTACGAACTTCTTTTGGCAATTCGCTCATTTCGGCAATTCCTCCAGCATTATCCGAGATAGGTCCGAAAGCATCAATTGCTAATTGCATAGCAGTTGTCGCCATCATGGCTGAAGCCGCTAAAGCTACTCCGTAAAATCCTGCTAAAGCATAAGAAATCCAAATTGCAACAGCAAATAATAATACCGTTGGAAAAGTCGAAATCATACCTGTTGCTAAACCAGCAATTACGTTTGTTCCTGCTCCAGTAGATGATTTTTGAACAATTGCCAAAACTGGTTTTGTTCCTAATCCTGTATAATATTCTGTTACCGATGAAATCGCTCCACCAACAACTAATCCAACTAATGTAGCGTAGAAAACACGCATTGATGAAATAGCTTTTGATCCTTCTCCAAAGAAACTCATCTGCATCGTTTCTGGAAGCATATGCTGTACCAAGAAGAAACAAGCTACAGCTGTTAAAACAATAGAAACCCAGTTTCCTATATTTAAGGCTTTTTGAACTTGTGCTTCTTTTGCATTATCATCTGAAATTTTCACTAAAAGTGTTCCTATAATGGAAAATATAATCCCAAAACCAGCAATTGCCATTGGAAGTAAAATTGGGCCGATTCCTCCGAAAGCGTCATTAATGCTTCCGCCCATATCTTTTATCACATAATTTCCTAGTACCATTGCCGCAAGAACTGTTGCTACATACGACCCAAATAAATCGGCTCCCATACCTGCAACGTCTCCCACGTTATCTCCTACGTTATCTGCAATTGTAGCAGGATTACGAGGATCATCTTCTGGAATTCCAGCTTCAACTTTACCCACTAAATCGGCTCCCACATCGGCTGCTTTAGTATAGATTCCTCCTCCAACTCTGGCGAATAAAGCAATTGATTCTGCTCCTAATGAAAATCCCGCTAAAGTTTCCAAGACAACTGTCATGGTATCTGTATCTTTCCAAACTCCATCAGAGAATAAATGAAAGAAAATGATAAAAAAGGATGTTAAGCCCAAAACAGCTAAACCCGCAACGCCAAGTCCCATGACAGTTCCACCGCCAAAAGAAACTTTTAAAGCCTGTGGCAAACTTGTACGAGCTGCTTGAGTAGTTCTAACGTTTGTTTTAGTTGCTATTTTCATTCCGATATTTCCAGCATAAGCTGAAAATAAAGCACCAAAAATAAATGCTATTACGATTAATAAATGCGTTTTTACTCCTGGAATAAAAGTAATTCCTGCCAAAGCTAAACTGGCGATAATTACAAAGATGGTTAATAATTTATATTCGGCTTTTAGAAAGGCTAAGGCTCCTTCGTAGATGTAATCTGAAATCTCTTTCATCTTACCGTCTCCAGCATCTTGTTTTAAAACCCAAGTCCTTTTTATTCCCATGAAAAGTAATCCTAAAACTGCCATTATAATGGGCAGGTAAATCATAAATGCATTCATAATATTTTAATGGTTTTGGTTAATAGTCAACAAT
>Ga0308157_10009114_pt1 | contig 11084 bp, 5 predicted proteins | sample PhyBR1_FD_201035 | JGI IMG/M metagenome (GOLD analysis project Ga0308157, IMG submission 201035) | Phyllosphere microbial communities from UC Gill Tract Community Farm, Albany, California, United States - DLSLB.R1 | ecosystem: Host-associated > Plants > Phyllosphere > Unclassified | place: USA...
AGACTGCGGCAGTTTAACTGAATTTTAGAAACCTTGTTTATATCAGTTAAAAAGTGGTTGTCTTCCCAGAAATAGCAAAACAACGGCGGTTGGTTTCTGTGAATCGATGTAAACTTACCAAACACCTTTACGCGGTTCTTAACTTCTTGTTTCTTTAAGACTTCAAACGTATTTTTTTCATAATACGTTCTAATTATAATCAGCGAATTTTCGCTTTTATTATCCATCTTTTTATACGACTGCAAATAAAAATCGGTCATTAATTTTTCGTTCACAAATTTGCTTGCAATATCAAATTCAAAAACAAACAACTGTTCATTATCATTTAAATCACGCTTGTCGAAATCTTTCGCCAACAATAAAATCTCGTTTACTCCATTATAAAAATTGTACGAAACCAATAATTCATAATAGTTAATTTTTTTGCCTTCTTTATAGTAAAACCTAGGAAAAACCTGGTTAATTGTACCTGTTATTGTCATTAAATAATTTTCTAATTATATTTTAGAATAATTCACAAAGATAGCGATTCTTACCATTGCTTTATTAAACTTACTGAACTTTTATGGTTTTACCGGCTGTGTGCCCAGTGTGTTCCGGCGCATACATACTTTGAATGGTTGAAATACCGCTTGTAAAACTTCCCTCATTGTTTAAACGCACCTCATAATCAATCACATAACTACCTTTTGATAGATAATCAATGAAAAAGTTTGTTGCAGCATCGCGTGTTGACTGGTAATAACGCAGATTATTTTCATATTTGTAGCCCGAAAGCACATCAACCGGTTCAAAAGTGGCAGCGCGCATATCTTTAATATGAATGAATTCCATATCTTTTTCGGCAGTAATTTCTAATCTAATAATTACTTTTTGTCTTAATTTAAATTCGGTTTCGTGCGAAATTTCCTGTAACTTTTTATCGGAATTTTCTATATAAAACTTTCTATTAATCTTTAAAATTCCATTATTCGCATCTTTCACAGCATTAAAATCTTCGAAATACTGCCAGTAAATTCCACCGAAAACAGGTTTTTCGCTTTTGTTTTTTATCGATATTTTACTAAAATCGTTTGTGATTTCATCTGCTTTCCATTGATAAGTCTGGTATCCTAATAAATCATCATTTTGGTTTTCTGCTGTTTCGTTGGTTTTTATGGTTTGATTTCCTAGTGATACAACTGCTTTATCGGATTTTGAAATTTCGGTTGAATTTGATAACAACAACGCATAAATTGCAGATGTAGTTGCCTTTGTTGTACCCCAATCTTTATTTAATTTCTGACTTAACAACCACGCATTTAATTTTTGAAGCGTAGTTTCGTTATTCTCAATTTCTTTAAAAGCTTCGATAATCAACGCCTGAACTTCGGCTGCATTGTAATAGTAATAATTTTTACTGCTATTTTCTTTCCAATACATGCCATAAGTTTCATCAATCACCGCACTTTCGTTCAACTGATTTAAAATTTGTTTTGCCCAAGTAACATCGCCTTTTCTATTTGCAATTATTGCCAATTTTGCTTTATTTTCAAGCGATAATTCTACCCAATTCTTTTTTAGATCAATAAAATGCTGATCTAATTGTTTAGAAACATCGGCAAGTATTGTAAAATCTTTCGAATAATAACTTTTTACAAAAGCATAATTAATCGCGCTGTGATTAGAAAATGTTTTGTTCGATGTTTTCAGTTGATCCTGCATTTTAACATCAATATAACGGTGAGCTTTGTTCACGATATTTTTCACATCGGTTTCATTGAAATGCGAAACACCCAATTTATCTAATTGTGCCGCCGTAACCAAAATGTGCTGAGTAATGTAATCGTTTTCATATCCGCCCGAAAACCATCCGAAACCACCTGAAGCATTTTGACGTTCGCCCAAGGTTTTTACAATTTCATCGGCTTCTTTTTTCAATCGATCCATATCAAAGTAAGCTGCTAACTGCGCTTTCTTCTCTTCGTTTGAAACCAAATCTTTCATCCACGGAGTTTCCTGAAGCATCAGGTCTTTCAATTCTTCGTTATCTTCCAATTTAGATTTTGGACTTTTCTTCCATTCAGAAATAAAATCTTTAATCGTCGGATTTTTTTCCAACACATGCATCGCTAACACATCGGCAAAATACTTGGCAAAAATCTGTTCGTTGCAAGTGTGCTGAAAATCGTACAAATAAGGCAACGACTGCATGGTTAACCAAGTGGCGTTGTGTGAAATTTCGACCACAAACTGATGATTTTTCAACGTTTGCGACTTGTTGGTTATTAAATTATGTAAACTATAATCTTTATTTTGCTTGCCCAACTGCCAAATCGGAGCTGTTTCGGTAATCAGCGTTCTATTACTTAAAACCGGAATAACACTTTCTTCGCCATCGGTAAAATTGCCTGCCTTTACAGAAATGCGGTATTGCAAACCTTCGATTTCTTTAGGAATTTCAACCGACCAACTGACCGTATTGGCACTTAATCCGTTTATTGTTGTAGGAACCAGCTTATCGGTTTTAATGATTTTATCGGTTAAATCTTCGCCGGTAACGGTATTAAACAAACGCAAAACAGCAGTAGCCTGCAACGGCGCATTGGTGATATTGCTTACACGCGCTTTTAAGACAACCACATCTGTTTCACGGACAAAACGCGGCATATTCGGCTGAATCATTACGTCTTTTTGGGTGGTAACATTATAATCAAAATATGCCAATTCACTTTCATTATTATGAGCTATAGCACGAAACTTCCATTCAGTTAAACTTTCTGGGGCGTTAAATTCCACCTCAAAAAAACCATTGGTTGAAGTTTTTAAATGCGGATAAAAGAACGCTGTTTCTTGTAGTTTTTTTCGTAAAATAACATCTTCATGGTTGTTTTCTGCTTTTTTTGTAGTAATCATGATAGCTCCATTTGCACCTCGATTTCCATAAATAGCAGTAGCACCAATGTTTGTGTAAGCTGTAATTTTAGCGATATCTCCCTCGTCTAAATCTATTCTATCCAAAGAAACCGGAATGCCATCAATTAAAATTAAAGGTAGTACTTCATTGGTTGTTTGAATTATTAAACGATTGTAAACTTGGAGTTCACTCTTTTGATAAGAAACATTTAAGTTAGTAAATGTTTGTCTTAACATTTTTATATAATCTTCTCGTACTTCCTTAAATTGTTCATCGTAAATTTTTATAGGAACATTTGGATTATTATCAATATAGGTTCTATAAGTATCAACAGTTATTTCTTCAAGAAAAGCACTTTCAATTGAAAACATCTGAATTAAATCTCCTCGCGAAACAATATTTTTACCAAAAAGCCTTAGTGTAATGAAATCTTCATGTTGTAAAGTAATTTCATCCATTGGTTTGGCTTCAATACTAAACGCACCAAATTGATTTGTAAAAACATGTTTACCCGTAGTTACATTTGTAATTTTAACATTAGGAATGTATTCACCAGAATCATCAACAACATTTGAACTTACAAAACCTTCTTTTTGTTTATTGGTAACTTGGCTTTTTAAAAACTTGTCGTATTCTATTTTACGTTCGTAGTTGCCATAACCAAACCAATTAAGTGTATTAAATAAAACATGACTACCAAATTCTAAATTATCAAAATGTTGATAATATTGAAAACCGATGATTGAATAATTAACTGATTCATCATAAGTTATTTTTGGAAGATCATATCGTGACTTAATTGTATGAGATCTTGAGAAATCCCAATACGATAGGTTTTCATTTTCGACTAACTTATCTAAAGATACATCGTACATACTTGCAAGGACTTCGCCATTAAAACTGTTTTTAGATGCAGATGTTATTTTGAATTTCCAATGATACGGCTGAGATGGTATTAATTTATTATTGATTTGTTCTGAATTTACAACCCAGTTATTTGCATTGGTAATGCGATAAGGTAATTCTATATTTTGTTGATAAATTCTATTATCATATACATAATGATATTGAATTTGAACAGGACGTATAAGTGATTTAAAATCTATTTCATTAAAAACAATTTTTGATTTACCCTTTTTAACTTGAATATTTTTCTCTTTAAAATTTCCTTTAGCATCTATAAATTCAATTACAACAAATACATCGTCAAATTCTGATAAACTATTTAAAACCAGCTTATTTTCTTTATTACTTTCGTCGTTATTAATAGAAAGATGTACTATTTCTTCACTGTACTTATATTTTTCGCGAATTTGAAGCGTAATACTTTTTCTAACAGGAAAATTGTATTGATGTTCTTCATGAGGATAAAAAAACACTTCGTAATAACCCGATTTCCAACTATTAGTAGGTATTGTTATTTCGGTATCGCCATCAATTTTAATTTCTTTACTGTAAACTTCTGTTTTTTCTGTTTGTAGATTACTTATAAAATCTTCATAGGGAAACAGCTGTTTAAACGTAGTTTCGTTAAGTAATTGATTTGCCGGAGCCGACCATAAACGTTTTTTAGAATAGGTTTCGTAATCATGTTTAAAAACTACTTTTAAAGTTCCGTTTACTTTTTGCGATTTGCCATTTGCCGTTTTAGCAGATAGATTTATTACTGCCGGAACGGTATCCTCCAAATAATCTACCATATTCATTTTAATATCTAAATCGTTATACGAGTAATGCAAATTTTTTGTTGTAGTGTGTACTTCGCCTGTTTCATCTTGCACAGTTATTTCAAAAGAATAAGTATGATATGGTTTATTTTCTTTTTGATCTTTATCAGAAAAAACGCCCTTAAACGGAATTTCAAATGATCCACCGGCTTTCGTATAGGTTATAATTTCCGGATAATCTATCGTTTCGCTATTAAACTTTAAATAGGCTTTAGATACTGTAATTTTTGCAGTAACTTTTGCGTTTACGATAGGAGATTTGGCAAATGAAGTTGCCTTTCCTTCTAACAAAAATGACTTATCTTGTATTATAGTTTCGGTAAAATTATTTATTGACACCTGAAAAGTTGGTCGTTTATATTCTTCTACCCATATATCAAATTCTTCTTTATAAAAATCTGTATCATTCCATAATTCTTTTTCAGCATCAGTAAGATTGTCAGGTTTTTCCAAATAGATTTTGCATCGACCTAATGAAACTTTTTGCGGAATTTTAAAACTTCCTGAAAAACTACCTAACTCATTTGTAGCAACATCAACTTTATAGATTTCATCGTGAGAATTATCTTCAACAATCAAGATAAATCGAGTGTTTTTAAGCACGTCCGATGGTTTATATTCATATTCATTAAAAATAATTCCTTTAAAATTAACTTCATTATTTGGTCTGTATAAACCTCTGTCTGTAAAAATTTTATATTCTATTTGTATATTATCACCCTCTTTATTCTGATCATAGGCTTCATAATAATAATTAAAATTCCGTAGAGAAAATGTTTCAGAATGAATGTAATTGTCAGTAAAAACTTCTAATGCAAAGGTGCTGTAATTGTATCGATCTATTTCTTTTATAAGCTTAGGCTTTTTCTTACTAATTTTCCCTTCATTGTTTGTTGTAAATCTTTTCCCATTAATTTTTACTTTTGTGTTTTTTAAAGGTTTACCGGTTGTTCTATCATAAAATAAAAATTCAATTACACGATCTTTATTTTTGTTTAGTACAGCTACATTGCTTACTTTAAACTTTACAAAACTTACATTGTTAATAGTATCGTTTTTAGTAAAATCATGCTCATTGTAAGCTAAAATATAATTACCTTGTTGTTGTTTTTCAATGAAAATTTCTGTAGAATTTTCTACATATTTTTGAAAATTTCGCATAGGAAAAAAATTAATAACTTGTTTCAAATTATTCTGCTTCCTATATTCATTAAAATCGAGCGTATTATCTATAGAATTAAAAATTTTGTTGTTAGGTACTTCATATAAAGCAGCGTATAGTGTATCAATATTTCGGTAATTAGCCAACATTTTTATATACTCGTTACTATGTGCATATTTTGGAGCAATTAATGAAATACTTTTTCTATGAATTTCGTTTTTTAATTTCAGAGCATCGTTTACTATAAATTCATCAGGATTTTTCTCTAATAAAGCATTTACCAATTCGTTAGCTTTTACAAAACTTTCTTCTGTTCTATTGTGAATATTAGAAGATATCATATCAAACCATACCTTATCTATAAAAAGTTTTGTTCGGGCATTATCAATATAATAATTATTTAATTCGTAAAGGGCTTCTTCATTAGCATGAAATCTATAATTTTTTAATCTGTTGTATCTGATTTTATCAAAAAGATAATCATTTTGCTTATTAAGATAATGTTTCTCTAATTTTTGATAAAGGTTTATTGCTTGAACTCCTTCCCCTGAAAAGTTGTATTGATAAAATTGATCGGTTAAATCTAAAATATGATTAGGTATAGTATAATTATCTTCTGATGATGTTAAACCCTCATTTTCTAATGAATAGTAAAGATTTATCCATTCCATTGCGAAAAACTCAAAATATGTTTCAAATAAACCGCTTTGTTCATCTTTAATACTAATTACATTTTTATAAGGCGTTATTAAGCTACTATTTAATGTGGGATTTGCAAAAGTTAAGTCTTGTAAACGCTTTATTTCATTTAAATACTCATCTAATGTCCATTCGGCTTTTGTTTTTTCGGTAAGTTTGGTTGTTGTAGCTTTTCTCCTTTTAATTTCGTAAGGATTTTTTAGCAATTCACTCGTTAATTCATTTGCAGCAATTAAATAATAGAATAGTTTTGTTGGTTCAGAAACTAAATTTATCTCTTTCTCAATTTCAGGAATAACAGCAACGGCAATTCCTAGTCTTTCAGATAATTTTTGTCTGTAAAAAAATGTTTTAAGAATTTCTACCTCATCTTTGTTTTTAATACTTTCAGTATATAAAGTTTCTACCTGTTCTAAAGCCGTTTTAAAACTTCGTTCTTTCTCTAATTCGCAAACTTTTTGCCATTCTTTAGAAAAATCTTGTGCGTGAATAGTTGTTGTAAAAGCAAGCAGTAGCAGTAAATAAAAGTGTTTCATAAGGTAATTGCTAATAAGATGCGGTTAAAATACATCTTTTTTGTAAATTTAAGCTTTAAAAAATTTTGTATGAAGAAATTTATAGGAATTTGTACGCTTTTACTGACAATTACTTCTTGTGATAAAAAAGTAGAAACTGCTGCTGAAAAACCACAGGTTATTGAGTTAAGGACTGACTACAACTCGGTTTTTAATCAATTCACCAAACAAAACGATACGCTTTATGTTGTCAACTTTTGGGCAACTTGGTGTCAGCCTTGTGTTGAAGAACTACCCGATTTTATGAAGGCAAACAACGAGTTTAAATCTGAAAAATTTAAAATGATTTTAGTGAGTTTGGATAAGGGAAGTGATTTTGAAACCAAAGTGAAAGATTATATTAAAACCAACAACATTTCCCCCGATGTTTATGTTTTAACCGACAATAAACGTATGAACGAATGGATTCCGAAAATCAATAAAACCTGGAGTGGCGCTATTCCTGCGACTGCCATTTACAAAAACGGAAAACAGGTGTTTTTTACCGAAGGTAAAATTTCGTACACCGATTTAAAAAGTACCATTAACAAATTTAAATAACAAAAAATGAAAAAAATTTTAGCATTAGCTTTATTTGCAGCTGCTTTTATTAGCTGTAAGAAAGAAACCACCACCACAACCGATGTGGTAAACAACGACACCATTACTAAAACCGAAGAACCGGCAACTGAAAGAACCGGCTATAACATTGGCGACGAAGCAACCGATTTTTCTTTGAAAGGAACCGACGATAAAATGTATTCTTTATCTCAATTTGCCGATGCAAAAGGATTTATTGTGATTTTCACTTGTAACCATTGTCCGTATGCAAAAGCGTATGAGGAAAGAATCGTTGCTTTAGATGCGAAATACAAATCGTTAGGATATCCTGTTATTGCGATTAATCCGAACGATCCTGCAGCACAACCAGAAGACAGTTTTGATTTGATGAAAACCCGTGCGAAAGAAAAAGGATTTACGTTTCCTTATTTGATGGATGAAGGTCAGAAAATTTATCCGCAATACGGTGCTACTAAAACGCCGCATGTTTATATTCTTCAAAAGGAAAACGGTAAAAACATTGTAAAATATATTGGCGCTATCGATAATAATCACGAAAATGCGAACGATGTTACCGAAAAATATGTAGAAGCTGCTGTTGATGCTTTGTTAAAAAACGAACCAGTTAAACAAACCGAAACGGTTGCAATTGGCTGTACTATAAAAGTTAAAAAGTAATAGTTAGTTTACAGACGAAAAGGCTGTTTCATGAATTTGAAACAGCCTTTTTTATTTCTATACTTTATCTGATTATGTACTATACAAAAGCCTACTTCTTTGTAAGTTTTATTTCTATAGTTCCGTCGCCATTTACTCTGTCATAAGTTATGATGGATGTTTCTACATCAAAAACACTTAATTTAACGGCTTCTTTTTTAGTTACTTCTTTACCTTCGATTAATACTTTTTTAATTTTAGGATTGTTGATACTGTTCTTAAAATCTTGTTCTAATTTATTGATAAAATCTGCACTCGCTTGATTACTGTTCTTTTGATCTTCAGCTTCTTTTAAAGCCTGCTTTTTCTTCTCTTCTGCTTCCAATCGTGCTTTCTCTTCAGCATCCTTTTTCGCTTTAGCTTCTGCTTCTAATCGTGCCTTTTCCTCTGCTAATTTCTTGGCTTTAGCCTCTGCTTCCAGTCGAGCTTTTTCTTCAGCATCCTTTTTCGCTTTAGCTTCCGCTTCTAGGCGAGCTTTTTCCTCCGCATCTTTCTTGGCTTTAGCTTCCGCTTCTAATCGTGCTTTCTCTTCAGCATCTTTTTTCGCTTTGGCTTTAGCTTCCGCTTCTAGGCGAGCTTTTTCCTCCGCATCTTTTTTCGCTTTTGCTTCGGCTTCTAGGCGAGCTTTTTCTTCCGCGTCTTTTTTAGCTTTAGCCTCTGCTTCCAATCGAGCTTTCTCTTCAGCATCCTTTTTAGCTTTAGCCTCTGCTTCCATTCGAGCTTTCTCTTCAGCATCCTTTTTAGCTTTTGCTTCTGCTTCTAGTCGAGCTTTTTCCTCGGCGTCTTTTTTGGCTTTTGCATCGGCTTCTAATCGAGCTTTTTCCTCGGCGTCTTTTTTGGCTTTTGCATCGGCATCTAGACGAGACTTTTCCTCAGCATCTTTTTTAGCTTTCGCTTCTGCTTCGAATCGAGCCTTTTCTTCAGCACCCTTTTTAGTCTTGGCATCAGCTTCTAATCGAGCCTTTTCTTCTGCTTCTTTCTTTGCTTTGGCTTCTGCTTCTAATCGAGCTTTTTCTTCGGCATCTTTCTTTGCTTTTGCATCAGCTTCTGATCGAGACTTTTCCTCAGCATCTTTTTTAGCTTTAGCATCGGCTTCTAATCGTGCTTTTTCTTCTGCGTCTTTCTTGGCTTTTGCATCAGCATCTAACAAAGCCTTTTCTTCTGCATCTTTCTTGGCTTTCGCTTCTCCATCGGCACGGTTCTTCGCATCGTTCTCTAAACGCTGGTTTTCTTCAAATTCTTTTCGAGCCTTATCTTCAGCATCCTTTTTAGCTTTCTCTGCTGCTGTCAATCTGGCGTTTTCTTCAGCGGCTAATCTTGCGGCTTCTAATTCTTCCCTTTTGGCTTTAGCTTCGGCAGCCAAACGCTCTTTTTCTTCGGCATCCTTCTTCGCCTTCGCTTCGGCTTCTAAACGTGCCTGTTCTTTTAACTTGGCTTGTTCGGCATAATAAGCAACTTTTTCAATAATACGTTCATCAATCTTTGCTCCTTCTAACGAAAAACCTTTAAAACTATCAATCAGTTTTATAATAATTGCTCCGTTTCTTCCATTTTCACCAAAAACTTCAACAGCATCTTCAGGCTCTAATTCAATGATACTTTCGATATGTTCCGGTTTTATTTTTGCATAATCAACAAATCGAATTTTGTATCCGTTCACAATAACCAACGGATTTTTATAACTGATTTCTTTAGCAAAAGAAACAGTTGAAGTGGCATTAACGGTTAATGTTGCAAAAGCGCAACCAATTGATATAAGTATTTTTTTCATATTAAATTTTAGAAATAATTGCAGCAAATTTCTCCATAGAATACAAACGTTTTTCTAAACTGTTTCAAATTTCGAGCCACAGTTTCTTCATCGCCAATAAAACTTCCTGCGGTCATTTGACTTAACTGTGCTTCTTCAACCACTGTCCAATCATCATAAAAAGCCATATCGGGTTGTTTCATCTTTGATCGTTGATTGCGAATCAATCCTAAAAACATCTTATAAAATGTTGATGCATGCAGTTTTGCTTCTTCATTTGTTTCGCCAATAATTACATTTACACACGCTATTTTGTAAGGTGACGGAATTTCTCCGTTTGCCTGAAATTCATCGGTATAAAATTTAAACGCCGCCCCCAATTGCTGTGGAGCGAAGTGCGATGCAAAAGCGTAAGGCAAACCGTAAGCGGCAGCCAGAACAGCACTATCGGTACTTGAACCCAACAGATAAACAGGAATATTTGTGCCTTCTGCAACAAAAGCACGGACTTTAGATTCGGTATTTTCGGCAGAAAGATATTGCTGGATTGCCGATACGTTTTTAGGAAATTCATGCACGTTTTTCATGAAATTTTCATTCATGTGCTGCGCGGTCAATCCGTCGGTTCCGGGTGCCCTTCCCAATCCCATATCAATTCGGTTCGGATAAATCTGCGCCAACGTTCCAAACTGTTCTGTAATAGCCAACGGCGAGTGATTTGGAAGCATGACACCACCCGATCCTACCTTGATTTTCTGTGTATTTGCCGCAACATAGCCCATTAAAACCGATGTTGCATTACTTGCAACACCTTCCATATTATGATGTTCTGCCAGCCAATATCTTGTAAAATTCAAGTCATCGGCTTTTTGTGCTGTTGCTTCTAATTCAACAAAAGCATCCTGAACAGTTTTGTTTTCCTTTACGTAAACTAAATCCAGAAAAGAATAGTTCATATTTTTTTTATAAAAATAGTCATTTTATTTCAACCTTATTTGAAATTATTTTTTAGCTTTAA
>Ga0308157_10009115_pt1 | contig 11083 bp, 9 predicted proteins | sample PhyBR1_FD_201035 | JGI IMG/M metagenome (GOLD analysis project Ga0308157, IMG submission 201035) | Phyllosphere microbial communities from UC Gill Tract Community Farm, Albany, California, United States - DLSLB.R1 | ecosystem: Host-associated > Plants > Phyllosphere > Unclassified | place: USA...
GGATCCGGCGGCGCTGCGCGACGTGTGTGCCGCGCTCGTCGAGCCCTTCGCGGGGCAGTTCGACATCGTCGGCGGCATCGAGGCACGCGGCTTCCTCCTCGCGGGATACATCGCCGCGACCGAGGGTGTGGGCATGCTTCCGATCCGCAAGGCCGGCAAGCTGCCGACGCCGGCAGCGGCCGTGACCTACGAGCTGGAGTACGGATCCGCGACGATCGAGGCGCCCGGCGTTCTGAAGCCGGGCGAGCGGGTGCTGCTCGTCGACGACGTGCTCGCGACCGGCGGCACGATCGCCGCGGCCCGCGAGATCGTCGCGCAGCTGGGTGCGGTGACGATCGGATCCGCCGTGATCCTCGAGCTCGCCGGCCTCGGCGGCCGCGAGCACGTCGGCGACGTCCACGCGGTCTTCACCGCGTAGTCGCCCTCCGCTCCTGCCCGTGTCCCACGTGACGCGGGACACGGAGTCAGCCCGCGTACGACTCCAGCGTCGGGCCCTCGTGGAGCACTCCGTTGACGATGGCGCGGATGGCGAAGGCCGTGGCCTCGGCGAGCTCGACGGCATCCGGGTCGAGGAGCCACTGCAGCTGCAGTCCGTCCATGACGGCGAGAATCGACGCGGCCGCGGAACGGATCGTGCCCGGGTCGGTCACGCCCTCCTGCTCACAGAGCTCGTGGAAGGCATCGGAGATCTCGCGCCGTAGCGTCGTGTAGCGCCGATGGAAGTGGTCGCGCGCCGCGTGCCCCTCCGTGACCGATTCCGCCGAGAGCACGGTGTAGACCTGCACGATGCCGGGGCGCATCTCGTTCGCGACCGCGGTGCGGACGAGGTGCACGAAGAGCTCGGCGCCGTCCGGGATGTGCTTCTGCGCAAGACCCGCGACATCCGACCGGTCGCGGTAGCTCAGCACCTCGAGCATGAGGCGCTGCTTCGAACCGAAGTGGTGCAGCACACCGGCGTGCGTCATGCCGACCTGCTCGGCGACATCGGCGAGGGTGCCGTTCGCGGATCCCTTGTTCCCGAAGATCTCGACGGCGGCGCGCAGGATCTGTTCGCGCTTCTCCCGCGTGGCGGGACGGGGGGATGATGTGCCGCCGGTCATGGGGTGCCTTCCGTCGTCGGTGAACTCCTGCTTGCCATCCTACTTACTTGCCAGTAACCTAACGAATGCTTACTTTCCAGTGAGTAAGTAAAAGTGAACGGTGGCGTTCACCACAGCACAGTCCCGTGCCTGCTAGGAGAAGCAATGAAGCTCAAGAAGTCCCTCATCGCGGCCTCGATGATCACCGCGCTCGGCGTGACCGCGCTTGCCGGATGCTCGTCCAACAACGACGGCGGCGCGAAGCCCTCCACGCCCGAGGGCGACGGCTCGCTGACGATCGCGAAGCCCGACGGCCCCATCACCGTCGAGAACAGCAACCCCTGGGTGGGAGACTCGGCGGCCCGCCGCCTGGGCTACGTCAACGCGATCTTCGAGCCCCTCGCGATCGTCAACGTCGTCGACCCGACCAGCGAGCCGGAGCCCTGGCTCGCCTCGAGCGTCGAATGGGCCGAGGACTACAAGTCGGTCGTGCTGACCGCCCGCGAGGGCGTCACGTGGAACGACGGCGAGGACTTCACAGCCGACGACATCGCCTTCACCTTCCAGATGATCAAGGACAACCCGGCGTTCGACACGGGGGCGCTGAAGATCACCGACATCGCCCTGGACGGCGACACGGTCACGCTCAGCTTCGAGGAGTCGCTCTTCATCAAGCAGGACAAGCTGCTGCTGACGCGCATCGTTCCCGAGCACGTCTGGAAGGACGTGAGCGACCCCACGACGTTCACGAACGAGGAGGCCGTCGGCACGGGCCCCTACGTCATGTCGAAGTTCACGTCGCAGTCGGTCGAGCTCTCGGCCCGCGATGACTACTGGGGCGGCGAGCTCTCCGTGCCGACGCTCTACTTCGTCTCGTACGCCGACAACACCGCCCTCACGACGGCGCTTGTGAACGGCGACGCCGACTGGGCCCAGTCGTTCATCCCGAACGTGCAGTCGGCCTACATCGACAAGGATCCGGACCACAACATCTACTGGGCTCCGGCGGGACTGGGCGTCGACACCCTGTACGTCAACACCCAGACCAAGCCGTTCGACGACCTCGCCTTCCGCAAGGCCGTCAACATGGTCATCGACCGCGAGGCCCACCGCGAGATCGCCCGTGAGGGCGGCGTGCCCGCACTCACCTCGGTGACGGGCCTCCCGACGCCCGCGGGCGACGGATTCATCATCGACGAGTACCAGGGCGCGAACTACGAGGTCGACGTCGACGGCGCCAAGAGCATCCTGGAAGACGCCGGCTACACCTGGGACGGCGACACGCTCGTCGACCCCGACGGCGAGGACGTCGTCTTCGAGCTGACCGTGCCCCAGGGCTGGGCCGACTACGTCACGGGCATCAGCCTGATCTCCGACTCGATGAAGCAGATCGGCGTCGCCGCGAGCGTCGACACCCCGGATGCGGACAGCTGGACCGACGACCTGAACAACGGCGACTTCCAGGCCGCCATCCACTGGACCGACTCGGGTGCGACGCCGTACGACTTCTACTCCGACCAGATGGACGGCCGCTTCCTCGAGCCGATGGGCGAACCCGCCCTCTACAACTACGGTCGCTTCGAGAACGACGAGGCCACCGAGGCCCTGAAGACCTACGCCACGACGACCGACGAGGCCGAGCGCGACGCCGCCCTCGCGACGATCGAGAAGGTCTTCGTCGAAGAGGTCCCGGCGATGCCCATCGGCACCCGCCCGTACATCAGCCAGTTCAACACCCGCGACTACGTCGGCTGGCCGAGCGACGACAACCCGTACGTCAACGCCGACCCCACGCAGCCCACGATGGTCAAGATCCTGACCGAACTCCAGCCCGCCGAGTAAGACACATCGACGGCGTGGGGGTCGGGCCGGGCCCGGCCCCCACTCACGTGGAGGGACCGAACATGACACAAGATCTGCTCACCGTCACGGATTTCAGCGTGACGTACGACGTCGACCCGCCCGTCGAGGCGGTCAAGAACGTCTCGCTGTCGCTGCGCCGCGGCGAGATCCTCGGCCTCGCCGGGGAGTCCGGCTGCGGCAAGACGACGCTCGCCTACGGCGTGCAGCGCCTGCTCAAGGCACCCGCCGTCATCACGGGCGGCGACGTGGTGTTCCACGACGCTTCGGGTGAGGACATCCGGATCAGCGAGCTCGCCGACGACGAGATGCGCGCGTTCCGCTGGAACAAGGCCTCGATGGTGTTCCAGGGCGCGATGAACGCCCTCAACCCGGTCATCTCGATCGGCGCGCAGCTCGGAGACGTCTTCCGCACCCATCGCCCCGACATGAGCCGCGGCGAGCGCAAGAAGGCCTCGGGCGAGCTGCTCGACCTCGTCGGCGTCGGCCGCGATCGTCTGCGCTCCTATGCGCACGAGCTCTCGGGCGGTATGCGTCAGCGCGTGATGATCGCGATGGCCCTCGCCCTCAGCCCGCAGCTGATGATCATGGATGAGCCGACGACGGCCCTCGACGTGCTCGTGCAGCGCGAGATCCTCCGCAAGATCTCGGAGCTGCGCCAGGAATTCGGCTTCAGCGTGATCTTCATCACGCACGACCTGCCGCTGCTGCTCGAGATCTCCGACCGCATCGCCGTGATGCGCTACGGCGAGATCGTCGAGCTCGACACGGCCGAGAACCTCTACCGCGGGGCGAAGCACGAGTACACGCGCACGCTCCTCGGCTCCTTCCCCAGCCTGACGGGCGACCGCGGCGACTTCCTGCGCGCCGCGAGCACCGTCGAGACCCTCCGGGAGGCGGGACGATGACCACGCTCGAGTTCAAGAACGTCACCAAGCGCTACAAGGTGCGCGGCGCCGGCAACATGCTCGCGCTCGACGACGTCAGCTTCTCCCTGCGGAGCGGCCAGACGCTCGCGCTCGTCGGGCAGTCCGGATCCGGAAAATCGACGATCGCGAAGATCATCACCCAGCTCGAACGGCAGACGACGGGCGATGTGCTCCTCGACGGATCCCCGATCCCGCGCTCGGGCAAGGCGCTGCGCCGCTACCGCCAGCAGGTGCGCATGGTGTTCCAGGACCCGTTCGCCTCGCTGAACCCGTACCACTCGGTGCGTCACCACCTCGAGCGCCCGCTGCTGCTCGACAGGGTCGTGCCGAAGAAGGAGGTCGACGCCGAGGTGCGTCGCCTGCTCGAACGCGTGAAGCTGGATCCGGACGCGACGATCGACCGCAGCCCGCATGAGCTGTCGGGCGGCCAGCGCCAGCGCGTCGCGATCGCCCGCGCGCTCGCGTCGCGCCCCAGCCTGCTCGTCGCCGACGAGCCCGTCTCGATGCTCGACGTGTCGATCCGCCTCGGCGTGCTCAACCTGCTCGCGGAGCTCCAGCGCGAGTCGCGGCTCGGCGTGCTCTACATCACGCACGACCTCGCCACCGCCCGCCACTTCAGCGACGAGATCATGGTCCTCAACCACGGCGTCGTCGTCGAGCGCGGTCCCGCAGACGACGTGATCCTCGACCCGAAGGACGAGTACACGCGCACGCTGCGCGATGCCTCGCCCGATCCCGACCGCTTCTTCGCACGCACGGAAGGAGGGCAGCGATGAGGTTCTTCATCCGACGTGCCGTCTTCTACATCTTCACGGCCTGGGCGGCCATCACCCTCAATTTCTTCCTTCCGCGCATGCTGAAGGGCGACCCCGTCTCGGCCTACATCAACAAGAACCAGGGACTCATCAGCCCCGACCAGATCGAGGCGCTCCGCGTACTGTTCGGCCTCGACACCGACCTGAACCTGTGGCAGCAGTACGTCGAGTACTGGAAGCTGCTGTTCCAGGGCGACCTCGGGCGCTCGTTCTCGAACGGCCTCGCACCCGTGTCCGACGTGATCGGCGGCGCGTTGCCGTGGACGGTCGGCCTCGTCGGTCTGTCGACGATCATCTCGTTCATCCTCGGCACCGTGATCGGCGCCGTCATCGGGTGGCGGCGCAGCCGCGGATCCGACCTCGTCGTGCCGATCTCGACCTTCTTCTCGACGGTGCCGTACTTCTGGATGGGGCTGCTCGCGATCGCGGTCCTCTCGTCGGCGCTCGGCTGGTTCCCCGCCTCGCACGCGTTCGACAAGACGTCGACGCCGGGCTGGAACGGCGAGTTCATCCTCGACGTGATCTACCACGGCACGCTCCCCGCTCTCACGATCGTGATCTCGTCGCTCGGCGGCTGGATCCTCGGCATGCGCAACATGATGGTGACGGTCCTCGACGAGGACTACATCATGGTCGCCCAGGCGAAGGGGCTCTCGCGCCGGCGCGTCGTCGCGACCTACGCCGCCCGCAACGCCATGCTGCCGCAGCTGTCGAGCTTCGCCCTCTCGCTCGGCTTCATCGTCAGCGGAACGATCGTGATGGAACTCGTCTTCTCGTACCCCGGCATCGGAAAGCTCCTGCTCGATGCCACCAACGCCAAGGACTACCCGCTCATGCAGGGCATCTTCCTGGTGATCACGCTGACGGTTCTCGTGGCGAACATCCTCGCCGACGTCGCCTACGCGATCCTCGATCCCCGCGCCCGACAGACGGAGGCTTGATCATGACCACCGCACTCCTGGCCACCCAGCAGACCGCACCGGGACCCCGCAGGACATCGGGATGGGGCAAGCTCCGCTCGGCCTTCGCGATGTTCCGCAACGGCAAGTCGCTGACGGGCCTCGTCATCCTCGCGATCTTCGCGCTCGCGGCGATCTTCGCCCCGCTCATCACGCGCTACGGGCCGCTCGAGAAGGACTATCACGCGCTCAAGCAGGCGCCGAGCGGCGCCCACTGGCTCGGCACGACGCACATGGGCGAGGACGTGTTCAGCCAGATCGTCTACGGCACGCGCGGCGTGCTGGTCGTGGGCCTGCTGGCGGGCGTCATCGCGACGGTCATCGCGATCGCGGTGGGCGTGCTCGCCGGTATGGTCTCGGGCTGGCGCAGCGAGTCGCTGTCGGCCATCACGAACGTGTTCCTCGTCGTGCCCGGCCTGCCCCTCATGATCATCGTCGCCAGCCAGTTCGACGACCCGAGCATCGTCCTCATCGCGGCCGTGCTCGCGATCACGGGATGGGCGTGGGGTGCGCGCGTGCTGCGCAGCCAGACGCTCTCGCTGCGGGCCCGCGATTTCGTGCAGGCCGCCAAGGCGAACGGCGAGCCGCTGAGCCGCATCATCACGGTCGAGATGCTGCCGAACCTCATGGCGATCATCGCCTCGAGCTTCGTCGGCACCGTCAACGCCGCGATCGGCGCCCTCACGACGCTCGCCTTCATCGGCGTGATCCCGATCACGAACCTCAACTGGGGCACCATCCTGTTCTGGGCGCAGCAGAACGGCGCGTTCCCGAACTTCTGGTGGTGGTACGTGCCCGCGGGTCTCTGCATCGCCCTCATCGGCATGGCCCTGTCGCTCATCAACTTCGGCATCGACGAGTACGTCAACCCGCGCCTGCGCTCCGCCGGCGAGCGTGCCCGCGCCATGCGCAAGAAGGGCCTGAAGGTCAACAGCACCGTCACCGCCGTGCGCTCCATCACGACCCCCGAAAGCACCACGAAATGACGCCTTTCCGCGATCCCTCACTCCCGACGGCGGAGCGCGTCGCCGACCTGCTCTCGCGCATGACGGTCGAGGAGAAGATCGGCCAGATGCTGCAGCTCGACGCCCGCGTCGACCTGCCGGACGCCGTGCTCGCACGCCATGCCGGATCCTTGCTGCACACCTCGCGCGATCACATCCTCGAAGCCAATGAGCTGCTGGCGCAGACCCGCCTGCGGATCCCGTTGCTCGTCGGCGAGGACTGCATCCACGGGCATTCGTTCTGGCCCGGCGCGACGATCTATCCGACCCAGCTCGGCATGGCCGCGTCGTGGGATCCGGAGCTCGTCGAGAAGGTCGCCCGCGCGACCGCCGTCGAGGTCGCGCCGACGGGGATCCACTGGACCTTCTCGCCGGTGCTCTGCATCGCCCGCGACCTGCGCTGGGGTCGCGTCGACGAGACCTTCGGTGAGGATCCGTACCTCATCGGCGAGCTCGCGAGCGCGATGGTGCGCGGCTATCAGGGGGAGGGGCTTGAGGATCCCACCGCGATCCTCGCGACCGCGAAGCACTTCGCCGGATACTCGGAGACGCAGGGCGGACGCGATGCCTCCGAGGCCGACATCTCGCGCCGTAAGCTGCGCAGCTGGTTCCTGCCGCCGTTCGAGCGCGTCGCCCGCGAGGGCTGCCGCACGTTCATGCTCGGCTACCAGTCGATGGACGGCGTGCCCATCACGATCAACGACTGGCTGCTCAGCGACGTGCTGCGCGGCGAGTGGGGATACACGGGCACCCTCATCACCGATTGGGACAACGTCGGCCGCATGGTGTGGGAGCAGAAGGTGCAGCCCGACTACGCGCACGCGGCCGCCGCGGCCGTCAAGGCCGGCAACGACATGGTCATGACGACGCCGAAGTTCTACGAGGGCGCCCTCGAGGCGGTGTCGCTCGGGCTGCTCTCCTCGGACGACTTCGACGAGGCCGTCTCGCGCATCCTGACGCTGAAGTTCGACCTCGGCCTCTTCGAGGATCCGCGCCTGCCGGGCGATACCTCCGTCATCGGATCCGCCGCGCACGCGGAGCTGAACCTCGAGGTCGCGCGCCGCTCGCTCGTGCTGCTCGAGAACGACGGCACGCTGCCGCTTGCCGCACCCGCGAAGGTCGCCGTCGTGGGCCCGCTCGCCGACGACGCCCAGTACCAGCTGGGCGACTGGGCAGGATCCAGCGGCCAGGGGCCGGCGATGGACGATGGACAGCCGCGCGAGATGATCACGACGGTGCTCGACGGCGTCCGGCAGTTCGCGGAGGTCGCCTATGCGCGCGGCGCCGACATTCTCACGGTCGGCACGGATCCGGAGGGTGCGTTCTTCCCCGACGGCCAGCCGCGCCCGAAGGTGGTGCTGCCGTGCGATCCGTCGGAGGAGCTGATCGCGGAGGCCGTTGCCGCGGCCTCGTCTGCGGACGTCGTCGTTGCGGTCGTGGGCGATCAGATCGAGCTCGTCGGTGAGGGGCGCTCGACCGCGACGCTCGAGCTCGTCGGCGGCCAGAATGCGATGATCGACGCCCTGATCGAGACCGGCAAGCCCGTCGTGGTCGTCGTGATCGCGTCGAAGCCGCTCGTGCTGCCCCCGTCGGTCCAGCGCGCCGCGGGCGTGATCTGGGCGGCGAACCCGGGCATGAAGGGCGGCCAGGCGATCGCCGAGCTGATCTTCGGCGAGATCGAGCCCTCGGGGCGCCTCCCGATCTCGTTCGCACGCCACGCGGGTCAGCAGCCCACCTACTACAACCAGCTGCGCGGCCAGCACGGCGACCGATACGCCGACCTGACCCAGTCGCCCGCGTGGGCGTTCGGCGAGGGCCTGTCGTACACGACGATTTCGTACGACTCTGTCGCGCTCGAGGCCGCGTCGCTGTCGTCCGGAGACGTGATCGTCGCCGATGTGACGCTGTCGAACACCGGATCGCGCCCCGCGCGCGAGACGGTGCAGGTCTACGTCCGCGACGAGGTCACGAGTGTCAGCTGGACCGACAAGGAACTGAAGGCCCACAGGCAGGTCGACCTCGCACCGGGCGAGACCCGCACGGTGCGGATCGAGCTGCCGGTCGCCGAGTGCACGATCGTCGACGCTGCGGGCAACCGCGTGGTGGAACCGGGAGTGTTCGCCCTGCTGGTGGGGCCGAGCTCCCGCGACGAGCAGCTGCTCAAGGCGCCCTTCGAGGTGAAGTAGCGCAGTTCGGCACCCGCATCACGTGATGCGGGTGCCGAACGGCGACCGGAGTCGTCTTACTTGGTGGTCTCCCGGTGCAGGAGCGGCCCGGCGAGGAAGCCCGCCAGCAGCGCGCCCACGATCGGGAACACGATGAAGACCCAGATCTGGCTCCAGGCATCGGATCCGCCGTAGATCGCGGCAGCGATCGAGCGGGCGGGGTTGACACTCGTGTTGTCGACGGGGATCGTGACGAGGTGGATCAGCGTCAGCGTGAGGCCGATCGCGAGCCCCGCGAGCGCGGGGTTGCCGCGCTTGGGGTGCGTCACGCCGAGGATCACGAAGAGGAAGATCGCCGTGAACACGATCTCGACGACGATCGCACCCGTGAGCCCGAAGCCGCCGGGCGAGTGCTCGCCGAACCCGTTGCTCGCGAAGCCGCCGGCCTTCGCCGCCTCGTACCACTCGCTGTTCGAGGAGCCGATGAGGGCGATGATGCCGGTGCCGCAGGCGCCGCCGAGCACCTGCGCGACCACGTAGCCGGGGACCTTCGACCACTCGATGCGGCCTGCGGCCGCGACGCCGAGCGTGACGGCGGGGTTGAAGTGACCGCCCGAGATCGGGCCGAACGCGTACGCGCCCGCGACGACCGTGAGGCCGAACGCGAGGGCCACGCCGACGAAGCCGATGCCGAGGCTGGAGCCGTTGCCGCCCGTGCCGAAGTCGGAAGCGAAGAGCGCGGCACCGACGCCGCCGAGCACCAGCAGGAACGTGCCGAGGAACTCGGCGACCAGCGCGGATGTTGCCGAGGGCACCGCTTCTCGAGCTGTGTTTCGTGCCATGGCCTGACCTTTCTCGAAAGGAGTATCAGGCTCAAGCTAGCGGGCGGGGCGCGCCGCGCACCAGAGGGGAAGCGAGAGATATTCTCCAGTCATCGCGGCGCGTGCGTCACCGGGTCCTCGAGGAGGGGTGCGAAGGCGAGCTCGGCGGGTGCGATCTGCATGAGATGCGAGCGCATTCGCGCGCGCTCGAGCCGCACGGATCGCCCCTCGGATCCGACGGGGTCCACCCGCACGGCGGTCGAGAGGCGTTCGCGGCTGAGCGAGAGGAGCACGCCCAGGTAACCCGAGAGCACGATCGATTCGGGTGCGAAGGCATTCACGAAGTTGGTGAGCGCGATCGAGAGTGTGTCGACCTGATGCTCAAGCTCGGCCAACACAGCAGGATTGCGGACAATCCCGAGCTCAATATCGAGCTCATCCTCATCGAGCTTGCGGCGTCCGAGTAGCGAGAGGATTCTCTCCGGCGACACCTCGGCCTCAAGGCATCCTCGACGTCCGCAGGCGCATTTCGTGCCGCGCGGGTTTACGACGGTATGACCGAGTTCGCCAGCGAAACCGGAAGTGCCGCGGAGCAACATGCCATCGAAAATGAGGCCACCACCGATGCCATGTAGTGAGCCTCCCATGTAGAGCATGTTGGCGACGCCGCGGCCGACACCGAATCGAGCCTCCGCCATCGCGCCGACACTAGCGTCGTTGCCCGCCGTCACGGGTAGCCCGAGAGCATCGGCGAGCCTCGTCGCAATGGCCTCGCGCCGCCAGCCGAGCGGAGGAGCGAGCATGACCGTTCCGTGCTCGTCTACGAGGCCTGGTACCGCGAGGCCGGCCCCGACGATCCTATAGTGGCGGTCGATGTCCGCACGCATGCCGTCGACAAGCGATGCGGCGATCTGTGTGAATCGGCGAGGCGACGGCGCTGAGACGAGATCGTGCCGCACTCGCGAATGGACGGACCCGCCGAAGCCGACAAGCGATACCGTGACTGCATCAGGCTCCGCGCGCACGCTCAGCGCGACGACGCGGTCGTCGGCCTCAACACCGAGCGATGGCCGACCCGCGCGGCCTGTCGGCGCTGTGCTGGTTTCCCGCACGAGGCCGAGTTCAACGAGTTCGGCGACGAGACCTGTGATTGACGAGCGCGTCAACCCCGTCGCAGCACCGAGTGCTGATCGTGAAAGTGCTCCGTCGGTATGCACGAGCCGGAGCACCGCCGACAGGTTCTGCTGCCGTACCTCTTCATTTGTCGTGCGGCTCGTGTTCGCGCGTGCGAACGCCCCGGTACGGAGCGCCGTGGCACCGTAATCCGGGGCGTTCACCTGAGACATACTTTTGACGTTAGACGGTTCGGCTTATGATCCGCCGCCGCGCCGCTTGTTGAAGATGTCGAAAGCGACGGCGAGCAACAGTACGAGACCCTTGATCGCCATCTG
>Ga0308157_10009118_pt1 | contig 11083 bp, 8 predicted proteins | sample PhyBR1_FD_201035 | JGI IMG/M metagenome (GOLD analysis project Ga0308157, IMG submission 201035) | Phyllosphere microbial communities from UC Gill Tract Community Farm, Albany, California, United States - DLSLB.R1 | ecosystem: Host-associated > Plants > Phyllosphere > Unclassified | place: USA...
AACGTACCTCGATCTGGTGGCAACCTTATTATGTTTTTTTATAAGAAAGGTACAACACCAAAAAGATACTGGCGTAATAAGTTATTTCAAAAAGCAGATGATCTTGATGCACTTGTCCACGCGATACGGCAAGAAGGCGTCGAATATTATTATATGTAATAGAATGATGCGCTATAGTGATGAGTTACGAGAAACGAACGATAAATGATATGAAGACAAAATTGCTTTTACTTTTTTTAATGCTTTTCCATACACTCTTGTTTGCCCAACGCGCGGGATACTGGCAACAAGCTGTCGATTACAAAATGAATATTGATGTCGATGAAAAAAAATATCAGTATCAAGGGAAAATGGCATTAAAATACACCAACAATTCCAATCAAACCCTGGGAAAGGTATACTTTCATTTATATTTCAATGCATTCCAACCGGGAAGCATGATGGACTATCGATTAGCCCACATTGCCGATCCAGATCCGCGGATGACGTCCAATTTAGGCACAACAGAAAATCCGAAAATCCAAAGTCGAATCGCCACATTGACACCAGAACAAATCGGCTATCAGCGTATACAATCGCTCACCATGAACGGACAGCCAACTACTTTTAAAGAAGACGGCACTATACTGGAAGTGGTCTTGCCAACGGGCATACAAAGTGGAGAAACAGTCACCTTCGATATGAACTGGGAAGCGCAGGTGCCGGAACAGATACGCCGCAGCGGCAGAAATTCGAAAGAAGGCGTAGCTTTATCCATGACACAATGGTATCCTAAAATGGCACATTTCGATGAGTTTGGCTGGCACTTGGATGAATATGTCGCTCGTGAGTTTGTGGCTCCTTTTGGCAATTTTGATGTAACCCTGCACCTTCACAAAGATTACGTCGTAGGGAGTTCGGGTGTATTGCAAAATCCAACAGAAGTGAAAGGATATAACAAAAAAGCCCAGGTAGTTTCGTCTAACGGGAAAGCGAGCTGGCATTTCAAAGCGGAAAACATCCATGATTTTGCCTGGGCAGCTGATCCCAAGTTTGTTGTCGATTCGACCAAAAGCACGGGAGGGGTATCGGTATACACCGTGTATTTACCGACGAACAAACAGGTGAAAGAAAATTGGAAAACCGCCCAGCGACTCGCTGCGGAATTCTTTGATTTTTGTGCCGAACGTTTTGGGGCTTATCCTTGGCCCACCTACACGATCGTTCAGGGAGGCGATGGTGGTATGGAATACGGTACCGCAACCCTCGTGACTGGCGGTCGTGATATTCAAAGCTTGGTCGGTGTTATTTTCCATGAAGCTGCTCACTCTTGGTATCAACATTTGTTCGGAATCAATGAAACGGTAGATGAATGGTTTGACGAAGGGTTTACCAGTTATATAGAGGAGTTAGGCTTCCAGAGTTTGTTCGAAAAAAGAGGTCAATTAGACACCAATCTCGTCATTGGTGCTTATCGGGCTTACTACAAACTGGCTTTATCTGGGAAGGAAGAGCCCATGAGCTTACTGGCGGATTATTACGACACCAATTATGGCTATAGTCAACAGGCTTATAACAAAGGACAAGTTTTTGCACAACAGTTGGGCTATATTATTGGTCAGCAGAACTTAGATAAAACCTTTCTCAAATTTTACGAGCTATGGAAATTTAAGCACCCCACTCCCAATGACTTTAAGCGGGTGGCTGAAGAGGTATCTGGCATCAATTTAAAATGGTACTTCAATCTATTTGTAAACACGACACGCACCATTGACTATGCTATCGAGCGCGTCGCCGATAACGAAATTACTTTACGGAATAAGTCGAACCTCGCTATGCCGATCGATCTGCTGGTAGAATACGAAGACGGCACCAAAGAACTCTTCTACATCCCGCTACGGGAAATGCGTGGTGAAAAACCTGCCGAATCCTTTTCTATGTATAACGGTGTGCCACGCACGATATCGGAAGATTGGTTCTGGACAAAACCGAGCTATACCTTACCCACAAATAAGAAGCCTGTTAAGGTCCAGATAGACCCATCTTTGCGGTTAGCGGATATAGAATCGGCGGATAATAATTGGGTGAAATAGTCATATGATTTACTTCCATATCCCTTTCTGTAAACAAGCCTGCCATTACTGCGACTTCCACTTCAGCACTTCACTAAAGTATAAGGAGGAGTTGTTACAAGCCTTGCAAAAGGAGGTAACATTACGTGCAAACTATCTAGCGGATAAAGCGATTACCTCCATTTATTTCGGTGGGGGAACCCCTTCGTTGCTGACGGCTGGAGAAATCGAACAACTGATCGGGCAGGTTGCTGCACACTTCGAGATCGCCAGTGATGCTGAAATCACACTAGAAGCAAACCCCGACGACCTAGACAATGCCAAGGTACAAGCCCTGAGACATACCCCCATCAACCGATTTAGTATCGGTATACAATCGTTCTACGAAGAAGATTTACGTTGGATGAATAGGGCACACAACGCCTTAGAGGGGGAGTCTTCGATTAAACGAGTACAGGATGCCGGTTTCGAAAACATAACGGCCGATCTGATCTATGGCTACCCCTTGTTAACAGACACCAAATGGAAATCCAACATGGAGAAACTGATCGCATTTGATGTTCCACATATTTCTTCCTACGCGATGACCGTAGAGCAGAAGACGGCACTTGCACACTTCATCGGCAGCGGAAAAACACCTCCCATGCAAGAAGCACAAAGTGCGGAACAGATGCAGATGCTTTTTGATGTCTTAACCCAAAATGGATTTGAGCACTATGAAATATCGAACTTTGCCAAAAACGGCCAATACGCCAAACACAATACGGCATATTGGCAAGGTAAGCATTATCTTGGCATTGGCCCGTCGGCACATTCGTTTAACGGGAAATCGAGAAGTTGGAACATCGCCAACAATGCACGCTATATCGACGGTATAACAACAGAACAATTCGCATATGAAATAGAAAACTTATCCCGCGAAGATCAATTTAATGAGTATATCATGACCTCTTTGCGAACGATGTGGGGCGTTGATCTGGAGAAAATATTGCGAGAATTTGGTGCAGATACCAAGCAACATCTCGTTTTGAATACGCAACCTTTTATAACAAAGCAAGAAGTGGAGTTAATCGGTGAGCGCTACCTTATCCTGACGATGAAAGGAAAACTCCTGGCGGATTACATCGCGTCGGAACTTTTTCTCATCCCCTAAATAACGCCATTTGCAAAATGAGAAATCATTATCAAATAACCGTTTTTTGATTGTATTTTTAGCATTTCATCAAAAACATAAACCTATTTTATCCATATTTTATCATTTTTTAAATTTCACCCTTTTCATATTCAACATTTAATATGTTTGTACTGTAATCATCTATAACAAAAATTATGGTACCAACAGTTGCTTTTGAACAGGAAATCAAAAGTTATCAACAACAGCAAAATGCGGCTGCCCGCCTCATTAAAATTGTCAGCAATCTATGGATTAACCAGGGTGTTGAACTGGTTCTCTTTCGAAATCAGATTTTACATCAGCGGCCCGGGTCTCTGCTTCACATCCACAAACACGCGTCAAATTTAATAGGTACAACAACGCTTTGCATATCCAACATATTGGAAGTGGCAGAAGCGATACAAGAAATGGAGTTGCCGCCTTCCCGAATTGATATCGGAACACTGACGTTGGATTTTAGTCGTCAACAAAATGATGGAGACCCCCTCTATTTATTTGTGCGCAAGCGATTAGCTTCTGTTATACGACATGAGGCGTTCCAGGCCAAGGACGTGATATTATATGGCTTTGGACGTATCGGACGATTATTGGCAAGAGAATTAATAAACACCACCGGCGATGGGAAACAGCTACGGCTCCGCGCGATTGTCGTACGGGAGGAAATCGATGGGGCTAGTTTAACGAAACGTGCAAATTTGTTAAAGTGGGATTCCATACACGGTAATTTCGACGGAACCGTAGATATTGACAATGAAAAGAAAGCGCTTGTTATTAATGGTATTACCGTGTATATGCTGTCCGCAGGCGCACCGGAAGATATAGACTATTCGGTCTACGCTATCCAAAACGCACTTGTTATAGACAATACAGGAGCCTACCGCGAACAACAGGAGTTGGCACGTCATTTAAAGGCTAAGGGCGTTGCCCAAGTGCTGCTGACTGCTCCGGGCAAAGGTGTGCCCAATATAGTCTATGGCCTTAATGAAAATAGCATCTCCCCTGGTGAAACCACGCTATGTTCCGCAGCTTCCTGTACCACCAATGCCATTACGCCTGTTTTGGCTGTTATTGACAAAGAGCTGGGTATAGCCAGCGGCCACATCGAAACGGTACATGCTTACACGAACGATCAAAACCTCGTGGACAATATCCATAAAAAATACCGAAGAGGACGTGCCGCCGCTTTAAATATGGTGATTACCGAAACCGGAGCAGGTGTGGCGGTATCGAAGGTATTACCTTCACTTGCAGGTAAAATCACCTCTAATGCTGTTCGTGTACCGATCCCAAATGGTTCGCTCGCGATCTTGCAGTTGGAAGTAGAGCAATCTTGTACCGTCAACGGCATACATGATATTCTGCTCAACGCCGCCTTAAAGGGATCGCTGGTCGAACAGATCAAATATGAGAACAATCCAGATTTAGTATCGGTGGACGTGATTGGCACCACCGCAGCCGCGGTGGTCGATGCGCCGGCCACTATTGTATCTTCTAACGGTAAAAATATAGTTATCTATGTCTGGTACGACAATGAATATGGCTATGTAAACCAGGTTATGCGGTTGGCACGACACCAAGCAGGCGTCAGACAATATAGCTATTACTAAGTGCTTTCAATTTTCATCTATTAGTATCGTCTTATTGGACGGAAAAACCTACCTGCATTTGCGGGTAGGTTTCTTTTTCAGCTGAGGGCTACCCTGATTTATCCTATCAATCCCTCCGTCTCCAAGTACTTCATAATAATTTGTGTCGCTCCTGCTTTTTCCTGTACATACTGTTGTGCAGCCTCTCCCACCATAGTTCTCTTCTCTTCATCGGATAACGCACATACAATACGCTCTAATTCTTTGGCATTTCTCACAGAAAAGGCACTTCCAATACCGATCAGGTCGACTGCCTCTTGAAAACGTGCATAATTCGGTCCGAAAACAACAGGCATACCGTATGTAGCAGCCTCCAGTGTATTGTGGATTCCGGCACCAAAACCTCCACCAATATAGGCGACTCGCCCATAACCATACAGCGAAGATAACATGCCGATGTTATCGATAACCAAAACCGAAGCCTTTTCTATTTCAGTGGTCGTATAGTTGGCAAAGCGAGAGAAAAATAAGGCATCGGGAAATAGTAGTTTAATCTCCTGCAAATGAGCTTCGTGTATTTCATGCGGTGCCATGAGCATTTTCCAACCTTCTTGGACGGCGAATAATTCGGCCAATATACGTTCGTCAGGCGTCCATGTACTTCCCGCGACGAAGACTTGTGTATGTCTATTCAGAAACTGTTCCACTTCTGGTATGTTGCGCTGATGCTTAGGTAACTCCACGACTCTGTCGAACCGAGTATCTCCCCCCAGTCCAGCCTGTCTAATACGAATGGCCCGCAACCACAGTACAGAGTCCCTATTCTGGGCAAAGAAAAAACTAACGTTTTTCAATATTTGACGAAAGAATCCGCCGTACCATTTAAAGAACACTTGTTCTTCTCGAAAAATAGCCGAAATAACAAATAAAGGAATACGACGTTCTCGAAGAATGCGGAAATAATGATACCAGTATTCATATTTCGTAAATAGGGCAAACTTGGGCTGTACGATATCTAGAAATTTTCGTGCATGGACTGCTGTATCCGTAGGCAAATAAAAAACGTAATCTGCTAAGGGCGTATTTTTTCGAATTTCATATCCTGACGGTGAATAAAAAGTGATCACTATCTTTTCCTCTGGATATTTTTTTCTTATAGCTTCCATAACCGACCTTCCCTGCTCAAACTCACCCAACGAAGCAAAATGGAACCAAATTGGCGCAGCATCCTTTTCCATCGTTTGTTCTATATGTTCAAATAGATGTTTACGTCCCTCCACCCACAGCCTTGCCTTTGGGTGAAAGGGGGAAACCAAGCGCAACAGCACTGTGTAAAGGACTATTCCTATGTCGTATAGAACACGCATGTTGATTAAAAATCTAATAAATTTATTTATTTTGCTCTCCGCTGTCCTCCAGAACTATAGTACAGCGAAAAATATGCTTATATTCGTCAAAGATATACTAAACTACAAAGAAATAACATATTATAGTCAAGAACAATGAGCAAAATCTTAGTCACTGGCGGGACCGGATACATCGGTTCGCACACGGTAGTAGAATTACACAACGCGGGTTATACACCGGTTATTGTCGATAACTTATCGAACTCAAATATTCAAATTCTAAATCAAATAGAAAAAATTATCGGTGTACGACCGGAGTTCCATCAATTCGACTTATGTGACGAAGCGCAAACGAAAACTTTTGTTCAAGAAAATCCAGATATTACAGGGATTATTCATTTTGCGGCGTCAAAAGCAGTAGGAGAATCCGTCGAAAAACCGTTAAAATATTACCATAACAATTTCTTCTCGTTAATTAATCTCCTTAATGCCTATCAGGGCAAGCCGATCAATTTTGTTTTTTCGTCCAGTTGTACGGTGTACGGCGAACCCGACACCTTGCCGGTAACAGAATCTGCCCCCGTAAAGAAAGCGGCCTCTCCCTATGGTAATACCAAGCAGATTGCCGAAGAAATATTAGAGGAAGTGGCTGCCGCTTATGGAAATTATAATACCATCGCTTTACGCTATTTCAATCCGGTCGGAGCACATGCTTCGGCACTAATTGGTGAGCTTCCGCTTGGTGTTCCGCAAAACCTCTTACCTTTCATCACGCAGACCGCCATTGGCAAACGGGAAAAGTTAACCGTTTTCGGCGGTGATTATGACACGCCTGATGGCTCTTGTATCCGCGATTACATCCATGTAGTCGATTTGGCGAAAGCCCACGTTGCGGCCATTCGCCTGCTAGAAAAAGGCAACCCCAACGGCAAGTATGATGTGTTTAATGTAGGTACCGGAAACGGCTATTCGGTGTTGGAAGCTATTGCTGCTTTTGAAAAAGCTTCGGGACAGAAACTGAACTACGTAGTGGGCCCGCGTCGCGATGGCGACATCATCAGGGTATGGGGAGACGTCACGAAATCAACTGAACAACTGGGTTGGAAAGCCGAGCTCGGCATCGACGAGATGATGGCATCCGCATGGGCTTGGGAGAGGTACCTGCAAGAAAACCCAATTGGATAACATCGACGCCTATGATTTCTTATAGGCGTCTCCATAGTATTTTTCATTAAAGTTCACGCTGGGTGCCAACCAATACAATTGGATAACTCGGGCGTATCGGAAATTAAAGCCTGCCAAGACCACTGCGGTTAACATACAAGCTGTTAAATACACCCAAGGTGATTCCGATCCTCCGGACAGCACATATGTTGCTATACAAACAGCTATAAATTGGGCAACACTCAATGCGTAGCTAACGAACATAGCAACATAAAAAAAACCGGGTTCTATTTCAAACTTGAATCCACAATGTGGGCAATTTTTATTCATTTTCTGCCTCAGGCTGAATGTACCGGCTCCAAACATTTTACCGGTTCGGCATCGGGGACATTTACATTCCCGCGCAGCTTTCAATGGACTGATTGTGTAGGTAATATTGTTTTCCATTTTTATTATACGAATTAAATATGTTTTCTTCTAAATTCTTCTGGCGTCATGCCAACACCCTTTTTAAAAAATTTTGTGAAATAAGAGTTATCGTTAAAGTTGAGTTCATAAGCGATCTCGGATATCCCGTAATCCCTAATTACCAATAAACGTTTTGCTTCCAACAACACACGCTTACGGATAACATCTCCTGCCGATGTCCCCAGCACTTCTCGGCATAAGGCATTAAGATGATTGGGTGTGATATAAAGTAGGGCTGCGTACTCTTTGGGTAACCGTAAGGTTCTAAAATTGGATTCGATCAAATTCAGAAAGTTACGCAACAGCGTATGATTGTACGTATCATCCTGCAATACTGTTGATCGATCACGTTGTTGTTCAAGCAGATGAAAAATATACAAAAGCGAAATACGGGCAAAGTCCATATCGTCCGCATAACTTTGTAAGCGTTTAAATATTTCCTCTATTATACCGCGTTCCTTTTCCTGCACCACAAAAACCTCGTCCTGAACCAAACCGGAAAAAAAGGAAAATAGTGTGATGTAATCTGGCTGGAGCAAAAAGGTTTTAAAAAAATCGGCGTCGAAATTAACCACATAACCGTCCATTTCTCCGATAAAAGACCAGGTATGGATTTGCCCGGGTGACATAAAGTAAATCTGCCACGGCACAACCTCAAAGGTTTCAAAGTCGATTGTATGCGTTCCTCCACCCTGCGTAAACCACAACAAATGGTAAAAATTATGTCTATGTGGAAAAACAAGATTCTTATTCCGCTCTAAATAACCCGCCAAACCCTCTATCATAACACCTCGTCGAAAGTTTGTCGACACGGTACATTGCTCTATGATAGGCACTTTCGAAATCATACACAAAGATACAGAGATATATCCACAAACAATGGTAGAAAAAAGGGAGGTAATGGTATTTTTTACTTGTAAGAAGTTAAATAATTATTTTTAACTTCACGTCATGTCGTTACATAAGCAACCCGAATTAAAGGAGGCCGTCTTAAATCTTCCCCAAAAGGAAAAGGATAAGTTACTCGTGCGTTTAGTCGGCAAAGATAAAATGTTGATGAAACAGCTCCACTTTCAACTTTTAGAAGACCAAATCGATCTCGAAGACCGCATCGAGAAACTCAAAGAAAGACTGGCCGCTCTCTTTGTCGAAAGCAGAAATTCTGTCAAGAACATCCCTGTATACAGTAATTACAAAGAACTTCAAAGTCTGATACGGCAAGCTAGCGGCATGATCAACGAACATGAAAAGATCACGAAAGACAAATATAGCGAGGTGGATTGCCGGATCTATATCTTAAATCAGGCTTTCACACGGTTTCCGCGTCTGTTTGAAAAATCAGCGGTTCATAGTGCTTCCAAGTTGCACGATTACGTACGAGCCCGTATTAAAACGACAACCGCCAAGTTTGCAAAACTTCACGAAGATCTACAGTTTGATCTGCAAGCTCCGATGGAGGAAATGACGGTCTTTACAATGGAGCATTCATTGGCATAAATGTTCGTCATGTGGTGCTACGCGAAATGTAGAGGAGGATATTTTTTGTAAGTTTGCAGAAACAAGATCTGGCATTACGTGGGTATACAAGAAATTCTCGACAAGTACGCGCAAAGCGAAAAGATAAAATCACTGGTTAAAGGCATACAAGCGAAAAATCCAAAGGTCCATCTCAAAGGGCTCATCGGTTCATCTGACGCCCTAGTTGCGGCAGCGGCTTATAAGCTACAGGAAAGACCTTTTATCTTTATTTTGCCAACGCACGAAGAAGCATCTTATTTTCTGAGTGATTTGGAAAGTATTTTAGACAAACAGATTCTGTTTTTCCCCGCATCGTTCCGAAAAGCCTTTGAATTTACACAAACAGATGCCTCTCATGTGCTGCAACGTGCCGAAGCACTAAGTGCACTAAATCACACCTCCGAATTACCCAAAATGTTGGTAACTTATCCGGAAGCCATTGCCGAAAAGGTTATTAATCGAGATGACTTAGAAAAAAATACACTAAGCATCACACAGCAAAGTAAACTCAGCATCGATTTTATCAATGAATTTCTTTACGAATATGATTTTGAGCGTGTAGATTTCGTATATGAACCCGGACAATTTGCTATCCGAGGTGGTATCGTGGATATTTTTTCTTTTTCCAATGACCTCCCTTACCGGATTGAATTTTTTGGTGATGATATCGAGAGCATCCGGACATTTGACGTGGACACACAGCTTTCTGTCAGCAAGATCCATACCGTTACTATTGTACCCAATGTACAGGCAAAATTCCTATCTAATAATCATATTTCTTTACTGGAATATATCGATCGCGACAGTGTCATTTGGCTAAAGGATGTACAGTTTACGCTTGATATCCTGAAAGATGGTTATAAAAAAGCATCTGAATTTTGGAAAGCGCTTCCCGAAAAGGATATTCAGGCTAATAGTGAATGGGTTGATCCAAGAGTTACATTTACGACGGACCGTGCCTTCGGAGAGATGTTATTTGACTTTCCGAATATGGAATTTGGAAAGCAATTTTTCTATAAGGCGGATGAAACTTTTTCTTTCGACATACACCCACAACCCTCCTTTAATAAAGATTTTAATCTGCTGATCCACAATTTTCAGGAAAACGTCAAGCAAGGTATAGCGAATCTTATCTTCGCCGACTCCACAAAACAAATTGAGCGGATTTTCACCATTCTGGAAGATATCGACAAGTCGGCAACATTTATCCCCGTACACCGAGCGTTACGTGGAGGTTTTCGTGACGATGAGCAAAAACTGGCCTGTTATACGGATCACCAGATTTTTGATCGGTACTATAAATACAAACGTAAAAAGGGATATGAGCGCTCGCAAGCGATCACGTTGAAAGAACTTCGCGACCTAAAACCGGGCGACTTTATTACGCACATCGACCATGGCGTGGGAAAATACGCGGGTCTGGAGAAAGTGGAAGTCAACGGTAAGACACAGGAGATGATACGTCTGGTCTATGCCGATAACGACCTACTCTATGTCAATATCAACTCCTTAAACCGCATCTCCAAATATTCAGGTAAAGAGGGAACGGTCCCTAAAATGAACAAGCTTGGGACAGACGCATGGGACAAATTGAAGAAGACGACCAAGAAAAAGGTTAAAGACATTGCCCGCGACCTTATTAAATTATATGCCAAGCGGAAAGCCCAAACGGGAAATGCGTTCAGTCCCGATACTTACTTACAAAATGAACTCGAAGCTTCTTTTATCTACGAAGATACACCAGATCAAGAAAAGGCTACCAACGACGTCAAACGG
>Ga0308157_10009119_pt1 | contig 11083 bp, 7 predicted proteins | sample PhyBR1_FD_201035 | JGI IMG/M metagenome (GOLD analysis project Ga0308157, IMG submission 201035) | Phyllosphere microbial communities from UC Gill Tract Community Farm, Albany, California, United States - DLSLB.R1 | ecosystem: Host-associated > Plants > Phyllosphere > Unclassified | place: USA...
AATCATCGCGATCGCGAGCCTCGGAGCCGTCGCGTGCGCAACATTGGCGAGCTGCACAAGCCAGGAGGCCGAGGGCGCTGATGGCGGCTTGGGAACGATTACGGTCGGCTTCCTCCCCTCGTGGACAGACGCCGTCAACAACGCATACCTCCTGGAGGACCAGCTCGAGAAGCTCGGTTACACCGTCGAGCTGGAGGCGCTCAACTCTCCTGCCGTGCTGTACACGGCGCTCGCCGAGGGCGAGGTCGACATCTATCCCTCGGCGTGGTCCGACATCTCCCAGGTCGCCTACGTCGAAAAATACGGCGACGATCTCGAGGACCTCGGTGCGTACTACGACAACGCGCACGGTACGCTCGCCGTCCCCGACTACGTCGACATCGATACGGTCGAAGATCTTCATGGACAGGCCGACCGTTTCGGCGGGAAGATCTACACGATCGAGCCCGGGTCGGGCACCGCCACCATGGCAGAAGAGAACCTCTTCCCGGCCTACGATCTGGGCGAGGAATACGAGCTCGCGCCGTCATCGCTCGCGGCGATGCTTGCCACCCTGGAGAGCGCCATCAAGGACGAAGAGGACATCGTCGTCACCCTCTGGCGACCGTTCTGGGCCTACGACGCCCTCGGGCTCAAGGATCTTGAAGATCCGAAGGAGGGCATGGGCGCCACCGAAGGACTCCACTTCATGGCACACAAGGGCTTCAGCGAGGAGTTTCCCGAGGCAACCGAGCTGATCCAGCAGATCAAGCTCGACGACGCGCAGTACGGAGCGCTCGAGAACGCCGTCGTGAACGAATTCGGCGACGACGAACAACCGGAAGCGATCGACCAGTGGGTCGCCGATCACGCCGACGAGTTCGACTGGATCATCGAATAGGAGCCGTCGCGACGCCCTGCTCCTGAGAAACGGGAAGCGCCCCGGCTGAGGTGTATCCTCCGCCGGGGCGCTTCCTGTCGGCTCAATCGCGCGTGTTCCTCGGGGCCCTCGTCGACGCACTCAATCGCCTCGGAGAAGCGAGCAAGCCCGCTCCTCTCTCGGCTCAATCGCGCGTATTCCTCGCGATCCTCGTCGACGCACTCAATCGCTTCGGTCAACCGAGCGAGCTCGGTTGCCGCTCAGCTCAATCGCGCGTCAGCTTGCGGTGGGTCGCGCGATGCGGGCGCGCCGCATCCGGGCCGAGGCGCTCGATCTTGTTCTGCTCGTACGCCTCGAAGTTGCCCTCGAACCAGTGCCAGTGCGCGGGGTCCTCCTCCGTGCCCTCGTAGGCGAGGATGTGGGTCGCGATGCGGTCGAGGAACCAGCGGTCGTGAGTGACGACCACCGCGCAACCCGGAAACTCGAGCAGCGCGTTCTCGAGCGACTGCAGCGTCTCGACATCGAGGTCGTTCGTCGGCTCGTCGAGCAGCAGCACGTTGCCGCCCTGCTTGAGGGTGAGCGCGAGGTTCAGACGGTTGCGCTCACCACCCGAGAGGATGCCGGCCTTCTTCTGCTGGTCCGGCCCCTTGAAGCCGAACTTCGACACGTAGGCGCGCGACGGAACCTCGGTTTTGCCGACCATCATGATGTCGAGGCCGTCGGAGACGACCTCCCAGAGCGACTTCTCGGGGTCGATGCCGCCGCGCGACTGATCGACGTAGCTGAGCTTGACCGTCTCGCCGATCTTCAGCTCGCCGCCGTCGAGGGGCTCGAGGCCGACGATGGTCTTGAACAGCGTCGTCTTGCCGACGCCGTTCGGGCCGATCACGCCGACGATGCCGTTCGGCGGAAGGGAGAAGCTGAGGCCGTCGATGAGCGTGCGGTCGTCGAACCCCTTCTGCAGGTTCTTCGCTTCGATCACCACGCTGCCGAGGCGCGGGCCCGCGGGAATCTGGATCTCCTCGAAGTCGAGCTTCTTCGTGCGCTCGGCTTCGGCGGCCATCTCCTCGTATCGGGCGAGGCGCGCCTTCGACTTCGCCTGGCGGCCCTTCGTGTTCGACCGAACCCACTCGAGCTCATCCTTGAGGCGCTTCTGCAGCTTCGCGTCCTTCTTGCCCTGCACGTCGAGGCGCTCGGCCTTCTTCTCGAGGTAGGTCGAGTAGTTGCCCTCGTACGGATACAGGCGCCCGCGGTCGACTTCGGCGATCCATTCGGCGACGTGGTCGAGGAAGTACCGGTCGTGTGTGATCGCGATGACGGCGCCGGGGTACGACTGCAGGTGCTGCTCGAGCCACTGCACGCTCTCCGCGTCGAGGTGGTTCGTGGGCTCGTCGAGCAGCAGCAGGTCGGGCTTCTCGAGCAGCAGCTTGCACAGCGCGACGCGGCGCTTCTCACCGCCCGAGAGGTTCTCGATGCGCGCGTCGCCCGCAGGAGTGCGCAGGGCATCCATGGCCTGTTCGAGCTGGGCGTCGAGGTCCCACGCGTCGGCGCTGTCGATCGCCTCCTGCAGCGTGCCCATCTCAGCGAGGAGCGCGTCGAAGTCGGCATCGGGCTCGGCCATGAGCGCCGAGATCTCGTTGAACCGGTCGATCTTCGCCTTGATGTCGCGAACGCCGTCCTGCACGTTCTCGAGCACCGACTTCGACTCGTCGAGCTCCGGCTCCTGCATGAGGATTCCGACCGAGAAGCCCGGCGTGAGCGCGGCGTCGCCGTTCGACGGCGTGTCGAGGCCCGCCATGATCTTGAGGATCGTTGACTTACCGGCGCCGTTCGGTCCGACCATGCCGATCTTCGCTCCCGGAAGGAACGACATCGTGACGTCGTCGAGAATCAGCTTGTCGCCCACCTTCTTGCGGGCGCGCACCATCTGGTAAATGTACTCAGCCACTCTATTCAGTAACCTCTCGAGCTAGGAGTTCGAACGCTGACCTCCAGCCTACGCGGCTCGAGCGCTCACCAGCATTCGTGCGCGCAACGTGTGCTGCAACAGCGTCGGGCGCACGCTGTGCAGAAGGTGCGCCCGACGAGCGTGTTTCGGCTATCAGATGAGCGACGCCTGCCACGAAATGAGATCGCCGATCTTCGACACCAGCACGTCGTCCTGCAGACCGTGCGCCTTGCCCTTCGCCTTGCGGAGCGTGGAGATCGCGGAGGCATGCTCGCCCGCATCCGCCGAGGCCTCTGCGCGTTCGAGGTACGCCGTCAGGTGCGTGGAGAGCTTCTCGTACTTCTTCGAACCGTCTTCGAGACCCGCCAGGACCTCGTCGACTTCGCTGAACGTGACACAGTCGCCGCCGCCGCTGACGAGACCCGCGGTCCATTCGATCCCGGCGAGGATGTGCTCGAGGAACACCGGGTCGCTCCACGACTCGTCGGTGTGGCCGGCTCCCTCGTACCAGGATCGGCCCCCCTCGAAGTTCTGGCACCAGGCGATCGGGTGGTCCTCGCCCATTGCACCGCGTCCGGGATCGTAGGTCGACTCATCGAGCGTGATCAGCACGTGCACGTCGTCGCGCGGATTCGTGGAGTAGTTGTACCACTCGTCGAACCGTTCCCACTCGGCCGGGAGCATCGTTGTCGACGGGTGGCCCGGACTCTCGACGCGCATCGTCGCGGTCTGCTGGTGAGGGTGGGCGATGAAGCGGGCACCGCCGCCGGTGAGTTCGCCGTACCAGGGCACGGTGTGCATCGTGTCAGTCGCGGCGTGCAGCCCGACGTACCCGCCGCCATCGCGGATATAGCCCTGAAACGCAGCGAGCTCGTCGTCGTCCAACAGGCGGGGCCGCTCCGGATCGAGATCATTCGTGGCGTCGACCGGCGAGGCGAAGATGATCGTCGCGTACTGGTCGAGATCCTCGGCCGAGGTGAACGGAGTGCTCGGGAGCGTGATCTCCGGCTGATTCGAATCCCACACGTCGACGGTAAATCCGCTGTCCTTCCCGAGATCCATCACCGCGAGCGTCGTTTCGTCGATGTGCGAGTGGCGGAACCCGAGGGTCTCCCCCACGACGAGCACCTTGTAGTCGTCGTCGGCCTGAGCGGGCGCGGCGACCGCGCCGAGCCCGAGCGTCATGCCGACCGCCGTCAGACCGGTGATCGTGCGCTGAACGTGCGTTTTCATGGGTCTTCTCCTCATTGAGCGGAACCTGCGTGACTCGTGTCGTCGCCGCCATGCATAAGTTGCTAGCAGCGACATATGCGTTCGTGGCGACTTTAGGGGAGCTTTCGCGGGGTGTCAACGGTGCCGGGTACGAGGAGTCGATCAGAACGGCGATGGCACCGCCTCGGAGTCGCTGACGTCGGCGTGCTCCTCGAAGACGGCAGGACGATCGTCGGCCGACGAGCCGCCCCCGTGCCCCGCGTCCGCCTCGCTGTTCGGCAGCCACGCCTCGTCCGGCGAGGCATGCTCCTCACCCTTGCGTCCGCCGCCGGCCGTGCGCTCATAGGTCGACTTGCCCCAGCGCAGGTCGATGCCGAGCGACTCCGCGTGCACCTCCGCCGTGGTTCCCGAGCGCTCATCACGGGCCCAGTCGCGCACTTTGAGCTGCCCGGCGGCGACGACCCGTATACCCTTGCTGAGCGACTTCATCGCGTTCTCGGCGAGGGATCCGTATGCGAACACCGTGAACCAGCTCGACTCGCCGTCGATCCAGTCGCCCGTCTGCGCATCGCGGTGACGATTCGGGCACGCCACGCGGAATCGCGTCATGGTCGTTCCCGCCTGCGTCTTCTGAACCGTCGGCTCCGTGGCCACATTGCCGGTTATCGCCGTGTACTCCGTCATGATTCGTCCTTTCGCTCCGCGGCCGGATTCGGCCGGTGCGGCAAGCCTCGCCCGTGCGGACGGACGCCGCTCGCCGATAGCAGGCGATTGTGGACAGATCGGCGAGATCCGCGAAAGTGAGCGCGCTGACCCCGCCCGAATCCGCATCCGTCGGCATGAGGCGCTAATCTGGACAGGCTGCCCCCAGTAGCTCAGAGGAAGAGCAGAGGCTTTCTAATCCTTAGGTCGGGTGTTCGATTCGCCCCTGGGGGACGATATGACGGTGCATGAAGAAAGAAGAGTGTCGAGCGTGGGCGCAGCGGAGAACGACAGACTCGTCTGGATCGATTGTGAGATGACGGGTCTCGACCCCGCGATCGATGAGCTCGTCGAGATCGCCGTGGTCGTCACCGACTTCAACCTCGAGATCCTCGATCCGGGGCTGCAGATCGTCATCAGGCCCGCTGACGCGGCGCTCGAGCAGATGGGCGAGTTCGTCACGAACATGCACAGGGCGAGTGGGCTCGACCTCGAGATCCCGAACGGCGTCGCGCTCGTCGATGCCGAGCAGCGGGTGCTCGATTACATCAAGCAGTTCGTGCCGCTGGCGCGCAAGGCCCCGCTCGCCGGAAACACGATCGGCACCGACCGCATGTTCCTGGCGAGGTACATGCCCGCGCTCGACACCTACCTCCACTATCGCAACGTCGACGTGTCGAGCATCAAAGAGCTCTCGCGCCGCTGGCTGCCGCGCGTGTACTTCCAGTCACCCGAGAAGAACGGCGGGCACCGCGCGCTCGCCGACATCCTCGAGTCCATCCGCGAGCTGCGCTATTACCGCGAAGCAGCATTCGTCTCAGAGCCCGGTCCCACGACCGACGAGGCGAAGGCCATAGCTGAGAATGTCGTGAATGGGTTCGCCGCGAACCTGTGACAGACTAGATGGGTTGTCCCGGCAGCGCCGGGAAGCATGGTGGCTGTAGCTCAGCTGGTAGAGCACCGCGTTGTGGTCGCGGGGGTCGCGGGTTCAAGCCCCGTCAGCCACCCCAGCAGACATCGCCCCCGGCATTCGTGCCGGGGGCGATGTCCATTCCCCGCGAAGAGGCCGCGCCTCGCCCTATTCGACGAGTTTGCCCTCCACTGAATCATCGATCTTCGCCGCCGAAAGGTCGCGGAACGACTCCGGAGCATCCGCCACGGGCTCGAACACCGCGCCCGCATCCGGCGTCCAGACGAAGTTTCCGCGCAGGCGATCGTTCGTCTCCGGATAATCGGACCTGTTGTGGCAGCCGCGCGTCTCGCGACGCTCGATCGCGCACTCGAGCGTGGCGCGCGCTGCGAGCAGCGATCCGTACAGGTCGAACGCGTGCGCGAGATCGTCGAATCCCGCGATGTCCGGGTGCGCGGTCACGTGCGCCGTCCGTTCCTCGATCTCCGCGATCTTGCCGAGTCCCGCGAGTAGGCCAGCCTCGTCCCTCACCACGCCCGCGTGCTCCGTCATCACATCGCGCAGCGCCCGCTGCAGGCGCCGCGGCGTCTCCGCGCGGGATCCGCCGCCCCGCTCGGCCGTGAGCAGGCTGCTGATCTCGTGGCGCGCCTCGGCCACCGCGTCCGGATCTCGGTGCACCTGCGTGAGTCCGCGCACGTAGTCCGCCGCCTCCGCTCCGGTGATGCGGCCGTACACGAGCAGCTCGATGAGCGAGTTGCCGCCCAGACGATTCGCGCCGTGCAGACCGCTCGACGCCTCGCCGATCGCGTACAGCCCGTCGACGCCCGTGCCGTGGTCGCCCGCTCGCACCCATACGCCGCCCATCGAATAATGTGCGGTCGGTGCGATCTCGATCGGCTGCTCCGTGATGTCGAGCATCTGCAGGTCGATGAGGGTTCGGTACACACGCGGCAGCTTCTCGAGGATGTGTTCGCGCGAGAGGTGCGAGACGTCGAGCAGCACACCGCCGTTCGGCGTGCCGCGGCCCTCGACGATCTCGGTATAGCCCGCGAGAGCGACGCGGTCGCGCGTCGACAGCTCCATCCGATCGGGGTCGTAGCGCTCCATGAATCGCTCCCCCAGCGCGTTGCGCAGGATCCCGCCCTCGCCGCGCGCCGCCTCCGAGACGAGCGTGCCCGCCGCGTCTGCCGGTTCCAGGATCCCGGACGGATGGAACTGCACGAGCTCGGCATCGCGGAGGCGCCCGCCCGCGAGCGCGGCGAGGCGGAACGAGTCGCCCGTGTTCTCGTCGCGGCGCGAGGATGTGTTCCGCCAGATCCGGGTGTGCCCGCCCGCCGCGAGGATCACCGCGTCGGCATGGATCACGACGGGCGTGCCGTCGACGATGTCGAAGCCGTATGCGCCGAAGACTCGCCCGTCACTCACGAGCAGGCGCGTGATGTAGACGGTGTCGATGATGGGCACCTGCAGCTCTGCCGCGCGGCGCATGAGCGTGCGCTGGATCTCGAGACCGGTGTAGTCGCCCGCGTAACAGGTGCGCCGATAGGTGTGGGCGCCGAAGAAGCGCTGGCTGATGCGCCCGTCGTCCTCGCGCGCGAACGGCATCCCCCAGCGCACGAGGTCCTCGATTCCGCGAGCCGCGCCGCGCGCGACGGTCTCGACGATCTCGGGGTCCGCGAGGAAATACGACTCGCGCAGCGTGTCGGCGGCGTGCTGCTGCCAGCTGTCCTCCGGATCCATCGAGCCGAGGGCCGCGTTGATGCCGCCGGCCGCGAGGGTGGTGTGCGCATCGTGCGTGCGGCGTTTGCCGACGCCGAGCACGTCGACACCGCGCTCCGCGAGTTCGATGGCCGCGCGCAGGCCGGCGCCGCCGGTGCCGATCACGAGTACGGACGCGGACAGGATCCGCTCGGACGAGGTTGTCTTCGCATTCATGCATCTCACGCTAGGAGCGACCGGGGGATTACTCCAATGCATTCTCACTGTGGTTTGGATAGCATCACGACATGATGACGCTCGAACAGCTGCGGGGGTTCGTGGAGGTCGCCCGCACCGGCCACTTCACTCGCGCCGCGGAACGGCTGCACCTCGCGCAGCCGTCGCTCAGTCGGCAGATCGCGGCGCTCGAGGCCGGGCTCGGGGTCGATGTCATCCACCGCGCCCGCGGCAACATCTCGCTGACCGCGGCTGGCGAGCGCCTCCTCCCGATCGCTCGGCGCATGCTCGCGGATGCCGCCGCGGCACAGGCCGAGATGGCCGAGTTGGCGGGGCTCGCGCGCGGCAGCACTCGGCTCGGCATGACGCCGACGCTCGGAACGAGCATCGTCGCCGACGTGCTCGTCGCGTACCGAGAGCGCCACCCCGGCGTCGAGATCGAGATCGTCGAGCGCGGATCCCGCGCCCTGATCGCCGACCTCGCCGAGGGACGCCTCGACCTCGCCCTCGTCGTCACGACCGTCTCGTCGGCTCCGGCGCGCGCTGTGCTCGCCCGAGAGCCGCTGCTCACCGAGCGGCTCGTCGCCGTGTCCGCGGCCGACGGACCCGACCCTTTCGACGGCGCCGATGCGGTTTCGCTCGCATCTCTCGCATCGCAGCCGTACCTGCAGCTAGCCGAAGACTACGACCTGCGCGCCGCAATGGACGCGGCGTTCGACGCCGAGCGCCTGGAGCCCCGCATCGCGGTGACCGGCGCCGAGATGGACGCGGCCCTCGCCTTCGCCGAACGCGGCCTCGGGGTCACCGTCGTCCCCGCCATGGTCGCGACCGGTCGCCCGGCTCTGCGCACGACCCGCCTCGCGGATCCCGCCCTGACACGCACGATATCGCTCGCCCGTCGGAACGACATGACGCTCACGCACGCCGCGGCGGCGATGCGCGAGCTCATCCGCGACGTCGCCGCGCAGATCACCGCACCGGGCGCTCCCCTCGCGCCCTTCGTCTCAGCGGCAGGCTGACCTACGACCCGAGGTTGCCCGACAGACGGCCGTGGAATCGCACGCTGCGCTCGTCCAGCCCCTCGATCGTGACGGTCGCGCCGTGCTTCGCGAAGATCGTCTCCACCGAATCGAGCGCCGCGACGGTCGACGCGTCCCAGATCTGGGCGTGAGTCAGATCGATGACGATGCGGGGCGGATCTTCGGCGTACGAGAAATGCTCGACGAGGTCGTTGCTGCTGCCGAAGAACAGCGGCCCACGAACGGTGTAGCGCACCGACTCCGCCGTATCGTCAACGGCGCGATCGACCGTGATCACGTGCGCGACGCGTCGAGCGAAGAGCACCATCGCGAGGATCACGCCTGCGATGACGCCGTAGGCGAGGTTGTCGGTCGCTACCACGACGGCGATCGTGACGACCATGACGAACGTCTCGGGCAGCGGCATGCGCCGGATCGTCGAGGGCCGCACGCTGTGCCAGTCGACGGTCATCACCGCGACGACCATCATGACCGCGGCGAGCGCCACCATCGGGATCTGCCCCATCACATCACTGAGCCCCGTGATCAGTCCCAGCAGGAACACTCCCGCGATGAAGGTCGAGATGCGGGTGCGCGCGCCGCTCGTCTTCACGTTGAGCACGGTCTGCCCGATCATCGCGCAGCCGGCCATGCCCCCGTACATGCCGCCGAAGATGTTCGCGACGCCGAGGGCCCACGACTCGCGCCCCTTGTGCGACGGCGTCTCGGTGATTTCATCGACGAGTTTGGCCGTGAGCAGAGATTCCATCAGGCCGACGAGCGCGACGCTGATCGCGGTCGGGGCGATGATCCGCAGCGTTTCGAACGACAGCGGCACCGCGAGTTCGGTGAGCCCGGGCATTCCGCCGCCGATCCGTCCCTCGTCGGCGACGTCGGGCACCCCGAGGTTCCAGATCATCACGATCGCGGTGACCACGACGATCGCGATGAGGGGGGCGGGGATCGCCTTGGTGAGAAGCGGCAGGAGCAGCACGATCACGAGCGTGGCCCCGAACAGGATCACTCCGAGGCCGCCGCCTTTCATCAGGTGCGGCACCTGCGCCGCGAAGATCAGCACACCGAGCGCGTTGACGAACCCGAGCATCACCGAGCGTGGCACGTACCGCATGAGGCGCGCGAGCCCCGTCACGCCGAAGACGATCTGGAGGAGGCCGGCGAGGATCACCGTCGGCAGCACGTACGAGACGTCGTGCTCGCGTACGAGGGGCGCGATCACGAGCGCGACGGATCCGGCGGCCGCCGTGATCACGCCCGGGCGACCGCCGAGGAACGTCATCGTCAGCACCAGCACGACGCTCGCGACGAGGCTCACCATCGGATCCACGCCCGCCACGACCGAGAATGAGATCACCTCGGGCACGAGCGCGAGCGTCGTGACGATGCCCGCGAACACCTCGCGCGACAGCTGCCTGGGGCTGCGGAGCGCGGCGAGCACGCCGAAGGGTCGTATGGAATCGGTCATGAAGCGGCCTGCCGTGCGTCGAGGAAGCGGGGCTGCGCGTCCGAGCCCCGATCCACGAGACTATCGCGACTGGGCCGGCGCGACCGGCGCGTCCTTTCCGCTCGTAAGAGCGTCGGCGGCCCGAACGAGCGCGAGGTGGCTGAACGCCTGCGGGAAGTTGCCGACCTGCGAGCCGTTCGCCGCGTCGTATTCCTCCGCCAGCAGCCCGAGGTCGCTCGTGTACCCCACGAGCCGGTCCATGAGGGCGGTCGCGTCTTCTTCTCGGCCGGACATCGCGTACTGCTCGACGAGCCAGAAGCTGCACGCGAGGAACGGATACTCGGATCCCGAGAGTCCGTCTTCCACGGTGACCGCACGGTACCGCAGCACGAGGCCGTCCTGCATCAGGTCGCGTTCGATCCGCTCGACTGTCGCGAGCATGATCGGATCGTCATAGCTGACGAAGCCGGTCTGCGCGATCTGCAGCAGCGACGCGTCCACCTCGGTCGTGTCGTACGCCTGCCGGAACGCGCCCGTGGCCGGATCCACACCGTGTTCCAAGACCTCCTCGCGCAATTGCTCGCGCAGCCGCGCCCACTCGTCGCGCGGCCCATCGAGACCGTACACGTCGATCGCGCGCACCCCGCGGTCGAACGCAGCCCACATCATGACCCGCGAGTGCGTGAAGAAGCGCGGTTCGCCGCGCATCTCCCACAGCCCCTGATCCCTCTCGTCGATGCGCGATGTGACGAAGCTCAGCATCGCGCGCTGCAGAGGCCACGAGAAGTCGTCTTCTTCGACGCCCGCCTCGCGCAGCTTTGCGAGGGCGATCATCACCTCGCCCACGACGTCGGCCTGGAACTGCTTGACCGCGCCGTTGCCGATGCGCACCGGCAGCGACTGGAGGTAGCCCGGCAAGTGGTCGAGCGTGCGCTCGGGCAACGACCTCTCGCCGGCGACGCCGTACATGATCTGCAGGTCCTCGGGATCCCCCGCGACGGCGCGCAACAGCCAGTCGCGCCAGCGCAGGGCGGCC
>Ga0308157_10009120_pt1 | contig 11080 bp, 16 predicted proteins | sample PhyBR1_FD_201035 | JGI IMG/M metagenome (GOLD analysis project Ga0308157, IMG submission 201035) | Phyllosphere microbial communities from UC Gill Tract Community Farm, Albany, California, United States - DLSLB.R1 | ecosystem: Host-associated > Plants > Phyllosphere > Unclassified | place: USA...
ACGAACGAGACCCGATAGCTCGCAGTCGTGTTGAACTCCATCTTTTTTAAAGCCGCAGCCTACGGCCACCACACGCCATACGATCATGACACTCCTCCATAAACGCTACCCAATTGAATGGAACCAAAAACTAAGGTCTGTTCTTGGCCGAACTCGGCTGTTAGCGTCAGCTTAGCAGGTTACTCGGCGGAAAAGTCGCCGACTGTCTCCACAGGCAGCTGTCGACCCAAAGCGGAAGTTCAGCATCGCCACTCAGCAACCGATCAGTTAGCCACTTCGGTTCCTTTGCATCAGTCGTGTGACCAATACCGGCAGTAATCCAAACGGTACGAAGGCGAGTAGAAAACCGCCGAAGAAGCCCAGCATTGCGCGAAGCACCCTCTGCCATACCTGTATCGGGCCGCCGTAGTCACTATCAAACGCGACCACGCAAAATGCGGCAAAGGCGCCGACCAAGACTCCTATGACTGTCGGGCCAAGCAATGTGTCTCGTTCAGACGGGGTGATTTTCATTTGGTATCTTGCGAGCTTAACCTACGCTTGGCAGTGATTGGACCGTCCGCTTCTGGCCGAACCCGACCGTTCATGCAAGCATATCAGGCTGCCAGGCTGAAGATACAGTGTTGCGCGCGACAGGCAGGAGCCGACCCATTGCGGTCATGCGTACGAAGATGTCAGACGACGATTCAGCGAAGCCGATTTTGAAGATTACGGACTTCGAACAGATCTATGGTATTCACTGCCGTTTTGATGTTCAGCAGATTACCTATTTGATTGGCAGCGATTCGATAGCGTCCTGGATCATGGCCCTTAGTTCACGTGCGTTGTCTCGCATGCGCAACTCGTCAGGCCGTGGCCCATGGTCCTTTCCATCTGTGGCTAAGCGTGTTGCTTCAACCGAAGCGCACGCACTCACCTGGCTTCCGTATTGCTCGATCATGGCTAGCAGCTGTTCTTTCGTAGTTATCGGCTGTTGCTTGATACCGTCGTGTTGTATGGGAACATAAACTGAGGATGCTGCGCCTAACGGTGCTCTGAGTACAGTCAAGCCCGCTTTCCGCATGTTGGAAGCTAGAGGATTTGGTATTGCATACCAGCTACCATCCCACTCTACAATTAATTGCAACTCGGCTCGCATGCTTAAGGTTGAGAACTCCATTTCGTTTCTCGATCAATGATGATCGGGACAGTACGTTTCCAACCCAGTATAGCTTTTTGGTGGTGGTGGGGTGGCTGCTTGTAGCCGAACTGGGCGTCAGTCCCAGTATACTAATTCGCGAGTGCCGAAAAAATTACACACTGTGACAAAGGACTGCAACCGACAGAAAGCTGCCTATCTAACAACTGCTGTCGGTTGAGCCAGCTTGGAAAAATATACTCGTGAACCTTTGAAATTAGATTCTGAAGTCTGCCATTTGCTTGCCGCCAGCGATGCCTTCCGCGATCCATTTTGGCTGGCGCCCACGGCCCGACCAAGTTTGACCTTTATCAGCTGGATTGTGGTACTGCGGCTCTACCTTCTGCCCTTTCCCCTTCGACGACTTTTTCGAATTTACTGCAAGCAATTCTTCGACTGTCACGCCTACGTCCTGCGCAATCGAAAGAATTTGTTGGCGTGCTTTTGCTAAGTCGCCTTGTTGGCGGTTCTTGATCTCCTGGTCGATGCCATGCTGGAGTTCCTTCAGTTCGCTGAGGTTGTAGCTTGACAGGTCGATCTTCGTCATTTTGTTTCCTTTTCAGTGAGTTATAACGTTCTAGTGCCGATTCTACTATGTGCTCATCAATTTACATGTCTTACGAAGTACCGTCAGCGGTCTTCTAAAGGACCTAAACAAAGCATACGGGATGATTTGAGCTATCTGCCCTACTACGTGCAAAAGATCAGGCTGACTAAATATCCCCGTCATCAACCGGCGGCAGTGGGTCTAAGCTTCAGTTTGCTCGGAAATTTCTAGTGCGTCATCAACTTCGATGCCAAGGTATCGAACTGTGCTTTCGAGCTTGGTATACCCTAGCAGAAGCTGAACCGCACGAAGGTTCTTGGTCCTTCGATAGATGAGTGTCGCTTTCGTTCGGCGCATGGTGTGGGTGCCGTATGCTGCGACATCAAGCCCTATTGAAGTGACCCACCGTCTGACAATGCGAGCGTACTGGCGCGTGGACAAATGCGGCGACCGCGTGACTCTGCTTGGAAAGAGGAACGCGTTGTTAGAAAGCTTGGCTTGGTCAATCCATGCCAACAGTGACTGCCTTGTCATGTCAGTGACTTCAAACTGTACTGGACGGCGGGTTTTACGCTACATGACTATCGCACGATGCATGATGCTGCGACCCTGTGCGATGTCGCTGACTTTCAAGCTCAGCAGGTCACAGCCACGCAATTTGCTGTCGATTGCCAAGTTGAATAGGGCAAGATCCCTGACTTGTTCGGTCAACTGTAGGCGAATTCGGATGGCCCATATCTCTTTCAATTTCAAAGGACTTTTCTGGCCAACCAGCTTCCCCTTATTCCAGGCAGCTTGAGAAGCCGACGTCTGCATGCACGGTTTCATGAGGTCCTCCCTAAAAATCGGACCTTATTTTGGCGTACTCTTGCTGTTGTAACGGACAGAGCCGGAAGGCGTCACCGACCCATTGTGGACCTTCAAGTACAGTGTAATGGAAAGTCGTTCAACAACCGCACGCACTGGATGACAATGGTAGTAAGTAGCTTTGCTTGATGGCAAAAGCGAACCGATGTTCTTGGGTTGACTGGTCTCAGGTAATTCGGACCTCCATTAGGACTGCATGGGCAAGGCGTTGACTTTCTGCCCGGAAGACCGATAATCGTTCTCATGAAACCCCCACCGCTCACCCTGAAGATCGGGGACTACCCACAACTGGCTCTGCTTGCCTGGAGCCGACGGCCGGACGATGTCATCACTGCAGAAGAGGCCTTCGGGCTCTACGAGAGCAACTGGCGTTTTGTCGACCACAAACTGCTGGATGACCAGGAGCGCGAGCTGATCGATGGCCTGACGGAGACCTGTGGCCATGGGCTGATGAATGTTTAAGCGCGACCACCATAATCGCATTCAGCTCCTGCTGGCCGCCCTCGACGCCGACTTCCTCTCCCAGAACAAGTGCTTCTTCGGCGGTGGTACCGCGATAGTGCTTGCTTTGAACGAATACCGGGAATCGGTCGACATCGATTTTCTCTGCGCTTCTCAAGAGGGCTATCGCGAGCTGCGCAATACAATCCATGACACGTCCTTAGGCGCTATCTTCTCCAGGCCGGTGCAATTAGCGCGCGAGGTGCGCGCGGACCGGTACGGCATACGCACATTTCTGCGCATCGAGGACGTGCCTGTGAAGTTCGAGATCGTCAGCGAGGGACGTATCCAGATTGAAGGTGAGATGAACACGGCGACAGGTGTGCCGACCCTTACGCGCGCCGATATGTACGCTGAGAAGCTACTGGCCAACACCGATCGGTACCGCGACAAAGCAGTGGCCAGCCGAGACATCATCGATCTGGCCATGATGATCGGTCATTGGGGTGCGGTGCCGGAGGCGGCCTGGGATAAGGTACGCCAGGCTTACGGTTCGTCATCAGATCGTGCGTTCCAGGGCGCAATCGAGATGGTGAGCGATCGCGCCTACTTGGCGCAGTGCTTAGCGAAGATGCATATGGCGTTCGAGCTCGTGGAGCAGATCCCGGCGGTCCTGCGTGGCGAGGCGTCATTCGCGCCGCCACAGCCGCTAAAGGCGAGCGCTACGGCAGTGATCGCCGCGGCCACGCGTGGCGTGCGCGCCGTGTATGGGAGTGCCCTTGCGACATCGGTAGCGCCTGAGAACCCGGACGAAAATCGCGAGGCACCCGTTTGCGATCGTCTAGGCAGCTAGTCGGCTAGCCACGGCTCGCACGTCTTACCTGTCTTAACGCCACCAACAGAGGCAGGGGCGTGACCGGCTGCCTCCGACCCAAAGCAGTCGCTCGAGGATAGTGAACCCCTCAGAAAAATTATGTCAGACTAAGTTGCATATTGTTTGTGCCCATCGAACAGGCGCAAAAGCACCAGCCTAATTTTGTCTAGTTCTTACTTAACCGATAGTTTGCGCCGTCCTTCGGCGTATTTGGGAATCCAGACAGGCCCTGCAGTTGGCTAGCACGAGCGGCTGGCCTAGTTCGATGTTAGGCCGGCGCGCATTGCACGCGCCGGCTTTTACGATTTAAACCATGAAGTCCCAGGCCGTTGCAGACTGCTGCTGGCCGACGATTTCCGTTGAATGCGTCATGCCGTTAGCAACGTCTTCCAGCGACGCACCGTTGGCCATCTGTTCGACCCAGAATGCTTTGCCGCCAGCATCCACGGTACGTTCGAAAATAGCCTTATATAGAATCTCGATATCGTGGCCGGCATCGCCGTTCAGCGCGCCCACACGCGCTACGCCTTCTGTCGACTCTACCAGGCCTACGGCAATTGCGCCCAGATTCATCCCATCTTGTTCGACGGTACCCCAGAAATCGAAGCCGACTACATCGGCCTGGCGGCCCAGCACGCTTTGGTACAGGCCGGCCAGCGTTTTCAGCTCTACGCGGCTTTCGATCATGATGTTCTGGTCGCTGAACTGCAACTCCTCTACGTTGACCAATTTAGCAACCTGCTCTGGCTTCGAATTATTGCTTACCAAGACGTAGCCGTCATGTTGCTTGATCGTGAAGTCGGTTACCACGCCGTTGAACACAGCAACGTCCGTGTCCGACCCGCCATGCAGCAGCGTGCTCGATGCGATGGCTTGGGAGTCTGCCGTTAATCGACTGGTGCTCGTGCCAACGCCGAACTGCAGCATATCGGCACCAGCGCCGGATAGCACCGTGCTGCCGGCGCCAGTCGGAACGATGAATGTCTGATCGGCAGCGTCGCCGGTAAGAATTTGGCCAGTCGTTGTAGCTGTCACGTTCGTCGCACCGAACACGGCTGCGAACGGGATATCAGTCAGCGTGATGTGCGTGTCGGCTGCCAATTGAGTAGCATCCAACACGATAGCGGCCTGGATGTCGGTATTGCCCACCAGGTCCAGAGCACCGAAACTGTCAGTGTCGCTGCCGGTTACACGGATTGTCTCGACCAACAGCGACGTGTTGGTCGGCAATAGCGAAAGGAACGAGGTACCGCTATTGGTCAGGTGGGACACATCGCTGATGGCATTGGTAGTACCCGTAGCCTTGATGGCAGCGATCAGTTCCGCGAGCGACGATGCATTGCCCTGCGTGATACCGCCATTGGCGGACAAACCGAATCCCGTGTGCACTTTTGCCAGAAGAAGCTGCTTGCCTGATTGCGATGCCAGGGGAATATCGGCCGTCGATGTATCACCGCTGGCCTCGGTACGACCAGGCTGTACCACTGGCACGAGAACTGATGTGCCGGTGCTTCCGCCGGGCGTAGTGACCGGCAAGCTAATCACTTTGACACCATCAACGGTAGTCGATGGCGCTGACGGCGCGCCCGGGCGCGCAATAGCCAGCGTGAACGCGGTGCTGGCCGCCGATGCATTGCCTGCAGCGTCGAACTGGACCACTGTCACGGCATGGTTGCCGTAGGCGAGTTTCGTCGACATCGTCCATTTGCCCGCTGCGTCAGCGACAGCGCTGCCGATCCTGGTGGCGCCGTCATACACGTAGACCTCTGCGTTCGCCTCCGCACCGCTACCCTCGATCACTGGATTGATGGTTGTGGTACGCCCATCGCCCCGCGTGCCGGTATCGCTTGCAACGGCCAGCGTTACCGGTCCCGGTGCATTAGGTGCCAAAGTATCGAAGACCAGTACAGGCGCACTGCCGGCAACACCGGCATTGCCGGCGGCGTCAGCATATGTACCAGGGGCCACCGAGATGCTGGCAATGCCTTCATCAACACCGGCGTTTGGCGTGAAGACGGCAGTACGCATGGTGCCGGTGCCCGAGATTGCCGACAGCGTGCCGCCAGTGACGACGATGCTGCCGGTAGTGCCGTCCCACGTAAAGGTCTCTCCAGGATCCTCACTGAAGGTGAATGTAATAGTGGCGGTCTCACCAGCTGTCAGAGCATTTGCACTACTAGTGATTTCCAGCGTCGGCGGCGTGGTATCCGGTCCTGCGCTCAAGAAAGCAAACAGATCCTTGGTGCTGACGACAGTATCTTGATAGCCCAACGCGAACGTGCGTGCGTACTGTCCCGAATTGTTTACTTGATAGCCCCAGCGAAGATCCACGGTGATGCCGGTAACACCTTCGGCAATTGTCATGTTAGTGGACATTAGCACCGAAAACGGACCGGCGCCATCGACTGGGTAAACAATACCGTTGTCCCCTCCGGCCGGATGGGTGGCGAATTCCTCTCCATACCCGTTATAAATCGACGATGCATTCGAGTAGACGCCCCACTCACGGCCGCTGTCGCCAGTGAAAACGGCAGTCGCCTCCCCGTTTGTTAGGGCCGGTAGCGACCCGGTCCACGTATTGAATTCCTCGTTGACTAAGACGTTGCCGTCGGTATCCTTGATGATCACTGCATACAGGTAAATCGCGCCGGGACCGGTGTAATTCTGCGGGACGTAGCTGCCGAAGCCAATAGTGCCTGTGCCAGAATGCACGGGAATGTTAATTAGGCCAGTGATGGCGTCAAAGTTTGCATTGACATAGCCATTCTTGATCAGGTTAGCGTCGGCTTCGAATTCGGTCGGGCCCGCATTGGAGTTGGACGAATTGGACGGGAACGACAGCAGTAAGGCTTCGGTTGCGGTTGGCATAGATAGATAATAAGTCAGGTGGTAATAGACGCTTGCGCAGCACGACGTCACGCAAACAACATGTCACGAACTGAATAATATCGCCAGAAGATTACATTGAGGAAAAAAACTGTGCATAAGTGAAAGGTTTCTCAGGAAAAACAACAATCTGGTAGCTGAGTCTCAATTGTAGTGATTTAATAACATTATGATTCTATACATGAATCTCTACGTTGGAGTTGGGGTAGCCGATGATAGTTGTTGCGGCAACAACCTTAAGCTACAGTTTCTTATACTTTAGATAATTTCTTTCATGAAACATATTGTACCTTCAACCAGCTTGACAGCGTTTTCTTGTCCTCACTGTGGAGCCTATGCTTCGCAAACTTGGTACGCGTTGTATGCCGAAACCATATCCCACGAAAAACGCCATCCTTTCATTCCAGAGCGGGCCGAAGTTTTGTTTGCTCGAGGACAGTCGAGGCTCGACTACCAATGGGTAAAGAGCATGAACGATAGAGAGATTTTTTTCAGCCATGAGAGGGTCGAACAAGCGGGCTTTGAGGCTTATAACGTTTACATAAGTAAGTGCTTCAATTGTAAGCGTAATGCTCTATGGCACAATCAAGAAATCGTTTTCCCACGAGGTCGAGTCGGAAACGCACCAAATCAAGATCTAGACCAGGATATCTGCGCCGATATCGAGGAGGCGCGTTCAATTATCGATGCGTCCCCGCGGGGAGCAGCGGCACTTTTAAGGTTGGCCGTTCAGAAACTTTGCAAGCAGCTTGGAGAGCCTGGGAAGAACATTGATGCAGACATCCAGCGACTCGTGGACAAGGGAATGGACCCACACTTGCAGGAAGCATTTGATGCTGTTCGCGTGATCGGTAACGAGGCTGTGCATCCCGGCGAGCTTGATCTTAAGGATGATCGAGCGACCGCCACTACACTAATCGATTTGATTAACATCGTCGCACAGGAGATGATCTCCAATAAAAAAGCTATCAAGGCGTTGTATGCGACTCTGCCGCGAAGCAAATTGTCTGGTATCGAGGCGCGTGCAAAAGCTGCGGCAAAGGTCAAGGACGATTAATAGCTGTTCAATGAGTTTTGGTGCTAGTTTTTGTCTTGGTATTTTGCTGCCCACTGGATTATTTCCTTCGCTCGGTAAAGCGCCTGCCCACGCGCTGAGCGAGTCGATGGCAGCCGGATCGCCTTCGGGAAGTCGGGTAGGCAGGCCATGCGCTCGCGCACGACAGACTCGCTGCGCTTGAGATACGTCGCGATGGTTGCGATATCCCACAAGTCGATTTCGACAGGAAGCGCTGGCCTGAGCTGCTTCGCCAGCTCAGCTGCGAGCCGTGCGATCAGATCGCTGTCGTTGTACATCATTGGGCCTCCCGCGTTGATTGCTATGTTCATGCATGCTCTCCTTGGTCGCCGTCTAGCTTTGCTGCGTGGTTCAGTTCGGCCGCTGCAACTTCCGTTTGCTGAGCGGTGAGGGCGTCCGCGTGCTGCAAGAGGGCCTTTCGATAATGTCCCACCGTCTGGAACGCGATCACGTACGAGTCGTCTGCGATCAGGTCGCGCAGCGGCTGCTGGAGCGGGTTGGTTAACTGTTTCGTCATGCTGTCTTCCCTTCTTGGGCTGCGTGTTTGATTTGAATCTGGCGACTATCTATAGGGCTTGGCTTACCGGCCAGGTAGACCGTCATCGATATGCGCCCGCCGTCGCGGTTCGCGGTCAAGCACGTCATGAATTGGTTCAGGCCTTCGTAGACCACTGGCCGGCAGCAGTGCATCGACTTAAGCAGGAGGAGGTGGTGCCGGTACGCCTCGACGTCGTTCGGCTCGTCCTGGTTGTTCGGTACCGGGCCGGTCACGCTGCCTCCAGCATCGCGGTGATGACGTCGCGCGCGGCCGGCGGGCACACGGCGTTGCCCAGCATATGAACAGCGTCACGATGGGCTATAGGCAAAATGTAATCGCCTGGGAATCCCATCGCGGCGCGGCACTCCTGCGCGGAGAACATGCGCATCCTGTCACCGTCGATAATCGCGTGCCGATCGCGGGTGGTGATGGTCCCCACTGGGCGGGACAGTGAACGACCTCCCTTCTCGGCCCCGTAATAGCTGCTGATGAATCGCTCGCCATGCGCAGCACGGCCGGCGGCGACGCGCGCCAGGGTATTGAGGGCTCGGCCTGGCTTCTCGACCGGCTGCCAGTTGCCGGCGCTGAAGTCGATGAAGCTGCTGGCCGGGAGGTGCGCGCGCTTCTCCAGGTTAATCATCAGTGGATGCTTGGCGCGGGTCGCAACGATGAACAGGCGCTCACGATGTTGCGGCGTGCCGTGGTCGGCCGCGTCAACGATCATTGGCGTCAGCGCGTAGCCCAGCGCGTCCATAGCAGCGCACCAGGCCGGGTACAACGCCCAGCGCGTGAACTCGGGGACGTTCTCAATAACAGCGAATGCTGGACGGTGGTATTCGGCGGCTGAGACGACGGCCCAGGCGGTCGAGCGGCTGGCGTCGTGCTGCGGGTTGCCATTGGCCTTGCCGCGCGCCTTGCTGTGACCCTGGCAGCACGGCGAGGCCAGCAGTATGTCGTGCGCCGGCACGTCGCGCCAGTTGGCCTGCTGCAGGTCTTGGCACAGGTGCGCGGCGCCCGGGTGGTTCTGCGAATGGATCGCCACGGCGGCCGGCCAGTGGTTCGCGGCCCACACAACTTCGATGCCGGCCATACTGGCGCCGGTGCTGAACCCGCCGGCTCCGGCGAAAAGGTCGATTGCTTTCACGCCGCCTCCTTCACCTGGTTGGTGGCGGTGCGCACGCACGCGGCGCACGCGCCGTACTGCGTCAGTTGCTTGGCCGTGACGACCTTGCCGCATGCGCACCGGCGACGGCGAAGCGAGACCGGTGGCATCGCTGCAGTGCGCTCGCGGTATAAGTCGGAGCTGATCCGGCTCGGGGTTCCCCAGCTGCTCATGCAGCGCTTCCCGGTGGCGGTGCAGGCATCCTCATCCAATGAGTCACTCGTTCGTTCTCGATCGGGAATCCGTCCGAATATCGCCAGGCTCCGTTGATGTGATAACCCGTCCATGTATCGTCATCGTTCACCGCAATAAGTACTAAAAGGTCGTTGTCGGGCAGTCGCTCATCGACTGGTGTCCAAGATTTCTCGCGCTCTTGCTCGAGTAGAGCCACCGCATTGGTGACCATCTCGATGTGCTTGCGGAACAGCCGCGCGGCGTCTCGATGCGATTTGCTCGAAGGACGTGTTGCCGTCTCTACTGCGTCGAGATGGGCATGTCCGAGGCGAACCAGTGACGTGGAGATGGCGGTCGCAGTCATGGTTACGCTGCCTCCACGTGTTGCAGCTCGTTGACCGGGATGCGCCACGGTGCACCGTCCAGAGTGCCATTGACGCGTACGAACGCGATGCGGGCGCTGTTGCCAATGTCCGTCTTCAATTCGACGACGGTGCCACTTTGTGGGCCCGCTTCGCTATCGAAGGTGACAGGCGAGCCGGGGCCGATGGTCTTGCGATTCATGGTGGTCCTTTCAGGTGGTGGTGCTGTGGGAAATTGCGTTAGCGATCAGGGTGCGGAGATCGTCACTGTCTGCTGCTCCGTGGGGCACGGACAGGTCGAGCTCGTAGTAGCGCGCCTTGTCGCTGATGTATGCCTGGCTAAACTTGATGTTCTCAACCATCCAGTCGACGATCTGCTTGTCTGTCACCTTGGGGCTGGAGCGGCGTGCCAGTGCGCGAGGAGTGACTTTCTCCTTGCCCTCGGCTATGGCCTGCTCCAGGCCTTCCTGGATGACTGCGCCGGCCTTGCTGCCGTGCTGCTTAACCATCTTGAGTGCAGCGGTGCCGGAGATCAGGCCAGCGTTCACCGCTTGGTGTACGTCGCTGTTAGCCTCGGCCAGTTGTACCATGTCCTTGACGTGCTGGACCGACTTGCCGCGACGGTTCGCGATCTGCGGTTCGGTCCAGCCGAAGCCAAGCAGCTTGCGGTACTGGATGCCGAGTTGCAGCGGCGTGAGTGCCAGACCTGATGCGCTGTTGAGCATGTGCGCGACGCGGTCAGCGTCATTGCCACGGAAGTGGCGACAGTCGAGCGCCTTGATTTCGAAGCCCTCGGCGATCGCCTTGATCGCGGCAGCGTGGCGATGGTGGCCGTCGACGATCAGGATGTGGCCGTCGTCAACGCGTACCTCGAGCGGCGGGAACGTGGCGCCATTGCGCATGGCCAGCGACATCTCGGCTACGTGGTCCGGGTTCAGCGGGCGGGCGTTGAAGCCTTCCTCGATCTCCAACAGGTG
>Ga0308157_10009121_pt1 | contig 11080 bp, 8 predicted proteins | sample PhyBR1_FD_201035 | JGI IMG/M metagenome (GOLD analysis project Ga0308157, IMG submission 201035) | Phyllosphere microbial communities from UC Gill Tract Community Farm, Albany, California, United States - DLSLB.R1 | ecosystem: Host-associated > Plants > Phyllosphere > Unclassified | place: USA...
AAATTAATAAATTGACAATTTTATGATTAAGATAACGATAAAAGCTATAGATGTAAACTATATCTTAATTTAATGCAAAAGGAGCGCACATTCTAAAAGTAGGAACAATTACTTTGAATGTTTTTGTGGTAGTAAAATTGATCATATTGAAATGACCTTTCATTGCGCCGTAAGGAGACGATAATAAACAGCCAGAACTGTACGTATGGTTTTCGCCAGGTTTTAGAACTGGTTTTTTACCAATTACACCTTCACCATCTACAACTTCTAGATCATTTAGAGAATCAAAAATTTCCCAATGGCGTGAAGTTAATTGTACAGAATCTTTACTATGATTTTCGATCGTAACTACGTAGCTAAAAGCAAAATGAATCTTGTAGTTTTTGAAGTATGTACCTTCAAAACTAGTCAAAACAGATATTTTTATGCCTCGTGTAATTTGAGAAACCATACTAACGCCGTATATATGTGAGTGTTATAGAGGCAAAGCTACAAAAAAAAATCGTTTAATCTAAAACCTTAACATTGTTTTAATTGACTATATTGATAGAGTTTGCATTTCCTTTTCCGATTACACGCTGATAACGGTCAGTAGCTTCTTTGTAATAAACCAAGATGGTGTACTCGTTTTCAGTCTGATAAAAGTTTCCGTCAATAGCATTTTCAAAATCAACGACGCCTTTTTTATCTGCAACGGTATACTGAAAATTAGTAAAACCTTGTTTGATCATAATGGCTTTTTCAAAAACTCCTTTGTCATTATTGTAATCCATTTTGTACTCTGGCGAAAGACTGTAGTTGTTAAACATTCCAGTAATATAAATGTCTTTGTTCATTCTAAAAGCAGGAGCAGAAAGACTAAAATAAACCCATGCATAATCGGCTTCAATATCATTATTAGAACCGTTGATGTTCTTAATAACAAAATTTCCATTTACATCTTCATAATTGGTATAAATCTGATTTCCTCTTGCTGCATTGGTGTACAAAAACGAATTGTAAATATCATTGTTTGAACCTACTTTGGCTACATTATTACTAGCCGCTCTAATGTCTTTGTTTTCAAAATACAAAAACTCGTTTCCGCCCCAGAACTGAGTTTCTTTGTCGTATTTGTAAACAAGCTGATTACCAATTGTGTATTGAGGAACAATATTTTTTATCTCGGTATGAAAATTTCCGTTTTGCAGTAGAAGCACTTTTACATTTTGCAATGGAGTTTGAAACACAATATCATTGGATAAAATAGCAAAATCAAGATTCTGTTTATAATCAATGTTACTAAGGTTACGGCTTCTTTTTACTTGCACGCCAACAGTACAATGATTTTCATGCAAAATAAATTTTCTTGAGAAAACAACTTCTCTGTCTTCGTTTAGAATTCGAAGCATATAATTGCCTGAAAGCTTTAGTAATTGTGTAAACTGATTAGGAAAAGAAAGTCTATAATGTGTATAAACCTGTAGAGTATTAAACGAATTCGAAAAATCGGTAATTCGCTGATTATCCATGCCAAAAATATAGTCGGTCTTTGGAATATCTGTTGGGAACCAGTTGTAATCGCAATGAATAACTTCAAAGTAATAGTTGGCTTCATTGCCAAACAAATCATCAAATTGAAAGGTAAATGGAGAACCTAATTCGAAAATTGGCGGAACATTACTGCCATTCTGAATAAAAGAGACAGTTTTAATGTTGTAAGGAGGATCAATTTCTTTTTCTTGAGCTTTCGCTAAAGTGAAAATGAAAAGAAAAATAAAGCTTGTATATAAAAATTTCGGCATCTTAAAACGTTGTAAGATTGTAAATATAACAATTTTATATAACGAAAAAGATGCCGATCTATTGGATTTAACGATTAATTTCCTAAAATATACTCTAAGTTACCCTCAATTTCATCATTGATATAACTTTCTTCTAAAAGTGAGTCAGATAATAATTTTTTGTTTTCCTGCAATTTGATGATTTTTTCTTCGACTGTATTTTTAGAAATAAAACGAATCACATTTACTTTATTCAATTGTCCGATTCTGTGTGCACGTGCGACACCTTGTTTTTCTGCGAAAGGATTCCACCAAGGATCTAAAAATAAAACATACGAAGCTTTGGTGATATTCAAACCAACACCTCCAGCTTTAAGCGAAATAAAGAATAACAACGGATTTTCTTTTTCTTGAAACATTTTAACCTGTTGCTCTCTTTTATCTGATGGGGTTTCGCCTGTAATTTCGCAAAACTCTCTTTTGTTTTCCTTACACCAATCGGTATAGAAATTTAAATTGGTAACAAACGAACTAAAAATGATTACTTTCTGTTTTGCTTTTACTAAGTTTTCTAAATAATTGGTTACGGCAATATACTTTCCAGAATCAACTTCAGATTCCTGATCGACCATTTTTGGGTGATTGCTCAGCTGCCTCAACTTCATCAAAGTATTTATGATATTGATTTTATCTGGGCCAGATCCGTCAGTTTTAAGCAAGAAATTACGCGCCTTAGATTTCTCTTTCTCGTATAATTTTTCCTGTTCCGGATCCATGTCGCAGTAATAAATCTGCTCTGTCAATTCTGGTAAATCTTTTAAAACCTGTTCTTTAGTTCGTCTTAAAATATAAGGAGCGATGAGGTTTTTTAATTCTGTTAAAACTTCTTCGTTCTGTTTTTTCTCAATCGGATTTTTGAAATTCTCCATAAAGAAAGCGTAGCTTCCTAAAATCTCTGGATTGATAAACTGCATTTGCGACCATAAATCGTCAAGCGAATTTTCGATTGGCGTACCACTCAGAGCAATTTTATGCCCCGTACTGATTTTATTTATGGCTTTAAAAATCTTAGAATTTTTATTTTTGATGTATTGGCTCTCGTCCAAAATCAGATAACGGAAATCGTATTTTTCTAAAATAGAAATATCTCTGTGAATGATGCTATAGCTTGTAAAAATCAAATCGGTTGAATTGATTCTGCTTGCTAATGATTTTCTGTCATTTCCAACATATTGCATTTTTGAAAAGTGCGGTGTGAATTTTCCAGCTTCATTAAACCAGTTAAAAACCAATGAAGAAGGAAGAACGATCAAAGCTTTTAGAGGCTCTCTTTCGATAGTAGTTTCGTTGGCAAACAAATCGAAATTTGTGGTTTTAGTAGTAAAACCTAATTGCTCTTGTACAGAAACCAAAACAGACAAAGTTTGTAGCGTCTTTCCAAGTCCCATATCATCAGCCAGACACGCGCCCATATTGGAATTAAAATGACCTAAAAGCCACTTTACTCCATCAATTTGATAAGGTCTCAAAGTTGCTTTTATTAAGTCAGAACCAGTAAATTCGGCTTGGTGGATTTGGTCTAAATCATTGTCAATTTCTGAAATTCCGTCTAAAGCCGTAAAATTGCTTTTACGCAATAAAAGAACGCCATTTTCTGTTTTGGCTAATTTTGCCAAAGAACCGTATTTACTGAACCATTCTAGCGGAATCAAAAAATAGTTTCCATCAGGCAATGCAAAAAGTCTCTCCTTGCTTTTTATGTTTGGAATAATTTCGCTAAAATTGATTTTATAATTGCCAACTGTAATAATGATTCTAATGTCGAACCAGTCGCCAGTTGTTTCTTTTGAAGCAGAAATAGTATAGCTTTCTGTAATGATTTCTTTGCTTTCCAGTTTTAAATTTTCGATGGTAAAACCTAAACTTTTCAGTTCTTCTTTATGATCGATAATCAGTTGAATATTGACGTAAGGATCTGTGTTTTCAGCTTCTGAATTTAATCCAAATAATTCGTTTTTGATTTTGGTTAAACCAATTTTATTTAACTTTTCAATGAATAAATTCTCGTCTGGATTTCTTTTAAACTGAATTATTTTAGGTTCATTAGCAATGCTGAAATCTACAAAAGAATGTGACTTTTTGGCTTTGCTTCCGTCAAAGGAATATCCGTTGTAATCAAAATAAAGATTAAGATAATAGCAGTTTTTAAAGAAATCATGAATAGGCTGAATCGTGCAAGAAATGATTTTGTCACGAAGTTCAATCTCAAAACCAGTTGCTTCAATATCAATTTTCTTCGCGATTTGCGGAATAAAGCTTTTGAAATAATCATCAACTAATTTTGATGGTATTTCAATAGATTTTTTCTTTAAAAAAGGCATCAGTTTTTTGGAGTTCAACTCTTTTAGCTGTCCCAATTTTTTATTAATAATCAGCCAGCCTGGTTCGTCCAAAAGAATTTCTGCCTTGATATCCATTGGAGAAAAAGTGGTTTCATTTTCTTTTAAAGAAAGGGTATAGGTGATTCCTTCAGCATGCTTGTCAAATTGAATTTGAGGTTCAAAATCAAGCGGATCAATGTTAACTCTTGAGCGATAAAAATCTTTTTCTGGACCAAGATTTAAAGACAGGGGAAATTGTTCTTTTACGATTAAATCGTAAAACGAGCTTAAATTGAATTTTAAATGCTGACGAATGGCAAACTCAATTTTGGAATCTTTCTGTAAATCGGCAATTGTTTTGGCTGATTTAATTTTAGCACCGAATTTTTTAAAAATAAATTCAGGTTTTAAAGAGTCGCAAGCGGTTAATATTCTTTTTGAGTTGGAATCTAAACTGTCAAAAATGATTCCGAAACTTTCAAGTACGTCTGGACTTGCTTTTTTGTCCAAATATTTGATTTCGCTAGTATTCTCAACAATGTATGCGGTTGGAATATAGACATTCAGATTTTTTTCCAAACTGATGTCAAAACAGAACTGAAATGATTTTGTAGGTTCCAAGATTTAGGGATTTGGTTAGGCTTGTAATTTAGGTTTGGGCAAAAAAATAAAAGGAGTTTTCAAATTATTACTATTTTGAAAACTCCTTTTAAATGAACTTATATCACTTATATGGTGAGAAAATTAGTTTTCCTGTTTAAAGCAAAGCGGAATAATCTCGCCTTTTGCTAAACAGTATTTTTCAACCAATTCTGGTGCAATTTTATTTGTATAATCTTCTTCGATCACAATAAAACCGATACTTCTTAATTTATCGAAATAATCGCGTCCGTAAACACGAACGTGATCGTATTGTCCGAAGATTTTTGCGCGCTCTTTTTGATCTGTAATCGAATCATCGGCAAATGTAACCTCTCGAGATAAATCCTGCGGAATTTGAAGAACTGCCATTCCGCCTGGTTTTAAAACACGGTATAATTCCTGCATTGCTTTTGTATCGTCAGGAATGTGCTCTAAAACGTGATTACATAAAATAACGTCATATTCGTTATCCTTAAAAGGTAAATTACAGATATCTGCTTTTACATCTGCCAATGGCGAAAGTAAGTCAGTTGTCGTATAATCTAAGTTTTTTTGCTTGCGGAATCTTTTATAAAAAGCTTGTTCTGGAGCAAAATGCAATACTTTTTTTGGTGCTGTAAAAAAATCAGTCTGATCGTTTAAATACAACCAAAGCAAACGGTGTCTTTCTAAAGAAAGCGTACTTGGCGAAAGCACATTATTACGCTGTTTTCCGTATCCATAAGGCAAAAACGATTTAAAGCTTTTCCCATCAATTGGATCTGTAAATTTATCTCCTTTTAAAGAGAAAGCTAAAATTGGACGCGCCACATAACTTAAACGAATTAATATTGGGCGTGGAATTGTATTAAGGACTAATTTAAATAGTTTTTTCACAGGTTTGATTCGGGGTTGTATTTATACGATTAACGGAACTTGTCTGAATTCATCTTCTTCGTTACTCTCGATTCCAAGGGCTTTGTAGATGTATTTGAAAGTCGATAATAATTCAGGTTTTCCATCAATTAAAGCTACATCGTGCTCGAAATGTGCACTAGGTTTTCCGTCAGCAGTTAAGATTGTCCAGCCGTCTTTAAGTTGTTTGATGTTTCTAGTTCCCATGTTGATCATAGGCTCGATTGCTACAACCATTCCTTCAACAAAAAGCTTTCCACGTCCACGTTTTCCGTAATTTGGCATTTCTGGCTCTTCGTGCATTTTTTGCCCAACACCATGTCCAACCAATTCACGAACTACTCCGTAACCGTGAGCTTCAGTATATTTTTGAATCGCATTTCCAACATCTTCTACGCGATTTCCAGCTTTAAATTCTCTAATTCCAACGTAAAGAGATTCTTTAGTAACACGTAAAAGTTTTTTAACTTCAGGTGCAACTTCTCCAATTTCGAAACTATAAGCGTGGTCTCCGTGGAAACCATTTTTAAAAGCTCCACAGTCAACCGAAATAACATCGCCACTTTTTAGAGGAACATTATTAGGAATACCGTGAACAACCTGAGCGTTTGGGCTCATGCAAAGCGAATTCGGGAAATCGTACAATCCAAGGAAACTTGGAACAGCCCCGTGATCACGAATAAATTCTTCGGCTAATTTGTCAAGATATAATGTAGTTACTCCTTCTTTGATTTCAGAAGCAATCATTCCTAATGTTTTTGATACGATTAAAGCACTTTCGCGCATTAATTCGATTTCCTCTCTAGTTTTTTGGATAATCATATTTTTTCCATTTTTCAGTTCGCAAAAGTACAATTTTTATCTCATTTTTTGCGCAAAATTTTTAGCCACGAATTTCGCGAATTTGCACGAATTATTTGGTCAAAATTTTAAAGGAAAAGCAATTAGTGAAAATTGGTGGAATTCTTGGCAAAACTAATATCTCCAAAAAAAAGCCGTAAATTAGTAATACAAACGCTTATAAATATGGAAACTATTACAGATCAAGATATAGCCAAAGTAAAGGCATTAAAGAAAATGAAAGCAACAGCTCTGTCGCTTTTGGGTTTTGCGGTGCTTCTTTTTATAATAGCCATTTACTTTAAAATTCCAATACTTCAGGCTTTTAGCGAGGCGGCAATGGTTGGCGGAATTGCTGATTGGTTTGCCGTTGTGGCGCTTTTTCGCCATCCGATGGGAATTCCGATTTGGCATACGGCTATTATTCCGACCAAGAAAAATGAAATAGGAGAGAACTTAGGAAATTTTGTTTCTGAGGAGTTTTTAGACCGAGAAAAATTAGAAATAAAACTTGACGAATTCAATTTTGCCACTAAAGCTTCAGATTGGCTTTCAAAGGAAGACAATGCAAATAAAATTGCGAATGCATTTGTAGTAAATATTATTCCGGGAATTTTAAGAACAATAAAAGATGAAGATGTCAGAAGATTTATTCAGGTTCAGTTTAAGGAAAAAATAGAGGGAGTAAATTTTGGCGATTGGGTTGCATTGGCATTAGAACCTTTGCAAAAAGGAAATTTAAAAAATCAAATGCTGACAAATCTTTTGGAAGTTATGAGTGCTGAATTGACTAACAATAAGGATTTAATTAGGCAAAAAGTTAAAGCTTCGACACCACTTTTAAGTTTCGGATTGGCAGATAAAAGTATTACAGAAGGTGTTTTTAATGGTTTGCAAGATTTTCTTAATGAAGCTAAAAAGCCTGAAAGTGCAGTACGCATAAAAATTGACGAATACATTTTTAATTTCTTAGAAAAGGTAAAAAGCTCAGAAGAGATGAGAGTCAAAATCAACGATATGATTTTGGGTTTTGTTGGAAAAAAAGAGGTTCAGGATTATATCAATAGCATTTGGGATGAAATTAAATTATCAATTACAAACGATTTGAACAAAGGCGATGATTCTTCCATAAAAAATAGTATTTCAAATTTAATTCAGACTTTTGGAAATGGAATAAAAGAAGATCCTGTTATGATTGACAAGATAAACGGTTTTATTAAAAATGATTTGCTATCGATGCTCTTGAATAATAAAAAAGTAATTGGAGATTTGATTTCGTCAACCGTAAAAAGTTGGGACGGAAAAGAAGTTTCAGAAAAATTAGAATTAGAAATCGGGAAAGATCTTCAATACATTAGAATCAACGGAACTTTGGTTGGTGGTGTTATTGGTCTTGTGATTTATGGGGTTGAACAGATTTATCATTATTTTATAATGTAATAACCCCTATTTTGTCATTTCGACTGAAAGGAGAAATCACACAAGGAACTCGACAAAGATTGGTGACATACTTTGCGGAATTTCTAGTGTGATTTCTCCTTTCAGTCGAAATGACAAAAATGAAGCAAAACACAGTTATTTAATTTTCAATTTTCTTTTTTATAATTTCCAAAAGTTCTTCTTTTGTCATAAAAGTATTCATGAAATCTTCTAGATTTCCTTCGTTAGTAACTTCTCTGAAAAAGACTTCATGATCTGTACCAAATAAAGTTGGATTTTCAGGTTGTGGGTCAGATAAAGTAATATAAAAATTATCAGGAAAACCGTAGTTTGTAACGAGTAAAACAAAATCTGGTTTTGGGTCATTTGTAACTTTTATAATTTCACTTAAATCAGTTTCTTCATCTATAAATTCATCATTCCATTCTTCATAATCTTCCGTGCCTTCTTTGAATGGAGTAAAAGGGTAAGCTTGCCAAAACATTTGTCCAAATCCTTCTTCTGTTAATCTAAAATATTTTTGAATGATTTTATCGTAAAAGGCGTCTTTATCTTCTTTAAAAAGAGCTTCGTTTTCATCGATGAAATCTCCAATACCATGAATAGGTTCTTCTTCGTCAGCGGTTGCCCAAGGTGTATCTGTAGGACGTTGATACAAAACTGTGTCAAAGGTTATTGATTGTAAATCTTCTAGTAGCGAATCGCCTTTTATATTGTCTATATTTCCACCTAACTGTTTTATTCTATCTAAAATTTCCTTTTTCATTTTTATTGTATTTAAACCATTTTAAAAGTAAGAATTTTCTTTTAACTAAAATATATTAATATTTTCTAGTAAAATTATGTCGCTCCGCTGGAGCTTTTTTTCGGAGCAATGTTGTTTGGCTATAAATATTATACTCCGCTGGAGTATTGGCGTAGAATTATATGTAAAATAAAAGAGGCGAATTCTTAGAATTCACCTCTTTTTATATAAAGAAAAATATTTCTACAATAATGAATGACAAGTCATAGCATTTGGCTGTTGAACTCCCATTAATTCTAAAATTGTTGGAGCGATATCGCCTAACACACCATCTTGAATGTTTTTTAGTTGTTTGTCAACCAAAATAATCGGCACTGGGTTTGTTGTGTGCGCAGTATTTGGAGATCCGTCAGGATTAATCATGGTTTCGCAGTTTCCGTGGTCGGCAATTACGATTGTAGTATAATCATTTGCAAGAGCGGCGTCAATTACTTTTTTCGCGCAAGCGTCAACAGCTTCACAAGCTTTAATTGCAGCTTCCATAATTCCGGTATGACCAACCATGTCTCCGTTTGCGAAGTTTAAACAAACAAAATCAACTTCACCTTTATTCAATTCAGGAACAAGAGCATCTGCCAATTCGTAAGCGCTCATCTCTGGTTTTAAATCGTAAGTTGCTACTTTTGGAGAGTTTCTTAAGATTCTTGATTCGCCTTCAAAAGGAGTTTCTCTACCGCCAGAAAAGAAGAATGTTACGTGAGGATATTTCTCAGTCTCTGCAATTCTGATTTGTTTTTTACCTGCTTTTTCTAAAACCTCACCAAGAGTTTCAGTGATATTATCTTTATTGTAAACTACTTTTACGTTTTGGTACGTTTCGTCGTAGTTTGTCAATGTTACATAATATAGGTTTAGTTTGTGCATGTTCTGCTCGTGGAAATCTTGCTGAGAAAGCGCTTCAGTAAGTTCACGGCCTCTGTCAGTCCTAAAGTTGAAGAAGATCACAACATCGCCTTCTACAATTGTAGCAAGAGGTTTAGCATTATCATCTACGATAACAACAGGTTCGATAAATTCGTCAGTTACATCTTTTTCGTAGCTTGACAAAACACTTGCAACAGCATTTGTTGATGGAGTTCCAACGCCGTTAACAAGAAGATCGTAAGCCAATTTTACACGCTCCCAACGTTTATCACGATCCATCGCATAATAACGTCCAACGATAGAAGCGATTTTTACAGGAGTATCTTTAATATAATCTTCAAGATCATGAATATATTTTGCTCCAGATTTCGGGTCAACGTCACGTCCGTCTGTAAAAGCGTGAACATATACCTGATCTAAACCATATTCTTGAGAAGCATCTATTAATCCGCGAAGGTGTGAAGTATGTGAGTGAACACCACCATCTGAAACTAATCCTAAAAAGTGTACTTTTTTATTGTTGTCTTTAGCGTACGTAAAAGCGTCAATTAAAACCTGCTCTTTTGCTAAAGTTTTGTGTTCTACAGCTAAATTTATTTTGGCCAAATCTTGGTATACAATTCTTCCTGCACCTAGATTCATGTGTCCAACTTCGCTATTTCCCATTTGTCCTTCCGGAAGACCAACATTTAATCCGTCGGTTCTAAGCTGTGCGCTTGGGTAGTTTTTATAAAGACTGTTTATAAAAGGAACATTTGCATTGTCTATTGCAGATACTTTAGGGTCAGGAGATTTTCCCCAACCATCCAAAATCATAAGGATAACTTTTTTGTTCATTGCATTTTTGTTTTCTACAAATATAAGGCATTTCTAAAGTTTGAAACCTGAGCAATGTTACATTTATGTTTAATAAAATGAACTATAAAAAAAAATATTGATTTAATTGAAGAAGGCTTTATTTTTTAAAATTAATTCACGGGAAGCTCTTTTTCCGACTTTATTTTTGAGAGCATTATAGTCAATAAAGTATTTTACACTAACAGAAAAGACTTGTTTTAAGACATCATTGTTTAATAGTCTCGCAGCACTGTGTCTAAAAGCTTTAATTAATAACTCATTCAAAGCGAGTAGAGTTGTGTGTTTTGAATTCAAGATTTTAATTTTTGTTTAATTTTTTTTAAGAAAGTAAAAAAAATATTTTGTTTTTCAGCATAAGATAAAATCTTACATAAAGACCGTATAATGTTAAAATTTAAACAAAAAGCGCCTGAAAATCAGGCTTGTATTTTGCTCGGTATGATTTTTTTATATTTTTGCGATACCCAAATTTTTGTTTAACCTAAAGAAATTCAATGATTTACAAAATTTATCCGTTATTTGTGTTTTTGCTATTGTCTTTTGGAAAAGATTCAAAAAACACAGCAGATCTTAAAAAAAATGCGACTGTAAAG
>Ga0308157_10009123_pt1 | contig 11079 bp, 9 predicted proteins | sample PhyBR1_FD_201035 | JGI IMG/M metagenome (GOLD analysis project Ga0308157, IMG submission 201035) | Phyllosphere microbial communities from UC Gill Tract Community Farm, Albany, California, United States - DLSLB.R1 | ecosystem: Host-associated > Plants > Phyllosphere > Unclassified | place: USA...
CACGCGCTTGTCGGCAGCCACGGCCAGCACCTTGACGCGCCCGCCCTTGGCCAGCTCCTGCACCGCCGTGACTTCGGCAAATGCATAGTCGACGGTACCCGAGGCCAGCGCCGTCATCGCCTCGCCCGCGCCCTTGAACGGCACATGCACGGTGGCCAGGCGCGCGGCATCGTTGAACTGCTCGCCCATCAGCTGGTAGCCGGCCGAACCCGCGCCGAAATTGACCTTGCCGGGATGGGCCGCGGCATAGGCCATCAGCCCCTTGAGGTCGGCATACGGCGCCTGCGGCCGGATGGCCAGCATGGCCGGCGAACGCATCATCATCGTCAGCGGCGCGAAGTCCTTGACCGGGTCATAGGGCAGCTCGCGAAACAGCGCGGCGTTGACGGCCAGCGTGGAGTTGCTGCCAATGAACACCGTGTGGCCGTCGGCGGGCGCGGACAGCACCTGCTTGACCGCGAGAAAGCCATTGGCGCCGGGCTTGTTCTCGACCACGACAGCCTGACCAGTGCGCTCCTGCAGCTTGCGCGCGAAATAGCGTGCCGAGGTGTCGGTGCCGCTGCCCGGACCGAACGGCACGACCAGCTTGATGGGCCTGCCCGACGCATCCTGGGCCAGGGCCGGAGCTGCCGCCAGGCCGCTGCCCGCCAGCGCGACCGCGGTAAGCCAGCATCCCATGATTCTTCTATTCAACATCTTGTCTCCTTCTTGGCCTCTTAGGGCTTGTTGGGAGACGCCAATTTAGGGGGCGGGCCTATAGTCGGTCAAATATCAAAAAAAGTGTTTTCGATACCGAAAAGATATCACCATGAACCTGCGCCAGCTCCAGCAATTCGTCACGCTGGTCGAGACCCTGAACTTCCACCGCGCCGCGGAAATCCTGCACATGGCCCAGCCGCCGCTGTCGGTCTCGATACGCCGGCTGGAGGAGGAACTGGGTGGCAAGCTTTTCACGCGCACGTCAAGCGGCGTGATCCCGACACCGCTGGCGCACACGTTGCTGCCCGATGCACATGCCGCCATCCACCATGCCCAGCAATGCAAGCTCAAGGCCCAGGAAGCGCTGGTCGGCCTGGGCGGGCTGCTGCGCATAGGCTTCATCGGCACGGCCACCTACGCGCTGCTGCCGCGGCTGATTCCCGAGCTGCGCAGCCATTTCCCGCAGTTGGAGATGGAGCTGATGGAGATGACGTCGCTGGAGATTCTCGAAGGCCTGCGCGCGCGCCATCTGGACCTGGGCTTTCTGCGCTTTCCGGTGCTCGACAGCAAGGAACTGACCATGACGCCGCTGGAACGCGACGACTTCGTGCTGGCCGTGCCCAGCCACAGCGCGCTGGCGTCGGCGCCGGGGCAGCGCATCGATCTGGCCCAGGCGGCGCGCGAAAACTTCATTCTCTATCCCCAGCAGCGCGTGCCCAGCCTGTGCGCGATGGCGCATCTGCGCTGCCAGATGTCGGGCTTCACGCCGCATGTGGTGCAGGAAGCCATGCAGGTACACACCATTCTCAGCCTGGTGGCGTCGGGAATCGGCGTGGCGCTGGTGGCAGGCGTCGCCAAGCAGCATGCGATGCCCGGCGTGGTGTGCCTGGAGCTGAGCGACACCCCGGCGCAGTTTTGCGTCGGCCTGGCCGTGGCCGTGGCCTCGCAGCAGCGCCTCAATCTGGCCGACCGGGTGCTGGCGCATGTGCTCCAGCACCACCAGACGGCGGAGATGGCGCAGCGCTGCCGCCATGCGTGAGCGCACGCGCCGGCGGCGTGGCAGTCCATGGCGCCGCGGGCGGCGCGACGGACGGCCCGCCCTCGCCGCCCTGGCCCTGCTGCTGCGCGCGCAACTGGGCCAGATAGTGCCGCAGCATCGCCATGCCGGCGCCCGCCGCGCTCAGACCGCGCCGGCCAGCTCGGGCACGGCCGTGAACAGATCGGCTTCGAGGCTGTAGTCGGCCACGCTGAAGATCGGTGCTTCGGGGTCCTTGTTGATGGCGACGATCACCTTGGAGTCCTTCATGCCGGCCAGATGCTGGATGGCACCTGAGATGCCGGCCGCGATGTACAGCTGCGGCGCGACGATCTTGCCGGTCTGGCCGACCTGCAGGTCGTTGGCCGCATAGCCCGCGTCCACGGCCGCGCGGCTCGCTCCCACGGCCGCGCCCAGCTTGTCGGCCAGCGGCGTGATGACTGCATGGAACTTCTCGGCCGAACCCAGCGCGCGGCCACCCGAGACAATGATCTTCGCGGCGGTGAGTTCAGGGCGATCGTTCCTGGCGATCTCGCTGGCGACAAAGCTGCTCTTGCCGGCATCGGCTGCGACACGCGCGCTTTCGACTGAAGCGCTGCCACCGGTGGCAGCCGCGGCCTCGAAACCCGTGGTGCGCACCGTCAGCACCTTGATGGCATCCGCCGATTGCACGGTGGCAATCGCATTGCCGGCGTAGATCGGGCGCTCGAAGGTATCGGGCGAAATCACCTTGGTGATGTCACTGATCTGCGCCACATCGAGCGTGGCGGCCACGCGCGGCGCCACGTTCTTGCCCGAAGCCGTGGCGGCAAACAGGATATGGCTGTAGCCCGGCGCAGAACCTTGCACCAGCGCCAGCACCTGGGCCGCCACGGTTTCGGCCAGGCTGTTCTTCAGCGCTGCGCCATCGGCGTGAATCACCTTGGACACACCGGCGATCTGGCCCGCGGCAGCAGCGGCTGCGGCCGCGCCCTCACCGGCGACCAGCACATGCACCTCGCCACCGCAGGCCAAGGCGGCCGTCACGGTGTTGAGGGTGGCGGGCTTGACCGACGCGTTGTCGTGTTCAGCAATGACAAGTACGGACATTCAGATCACCTTCGCTTCGTTCTTGAGTTTGTCGACCAGTGCGGCCACATCGGCCACCTTGACACCCGCACCGCGCCGGGCGGGCTCGGCGACCTTGAGGGTCTTGAGCCGCGGCGTGACATCGACGCCCAGGTCGTCAGGCGACACCGTCTCCAGTGGCTTCTTCTTGGCCTTCATGATGTTGGGCAGCGTCACGTAGCGCGGCTCGTTCAGGCGCAGATCGGTGGTGATCACCGCCGGCAGCGACAGCGACAGCGTCTGCGATCCGCCATCGACTTCGCGTGTGACGGCGACCCGATCTCCGGCGACTTCGACCTTGGACGCAAACGTCGCCTGCGGCAGGTCGGCGAGCGCGGCCAGCATCTGGCCGGTCTGGTTGGCATCGTCATCGATGGCCTGCTTGCCCAGGATGATCAGGCCAGGCTGCTCCCTGTCGACCAGGGCCTTGAGCAGCTTGGCCACGGCCAGCGGCTGCAGTTCCACATCGGTCAGCACATGGATCGCGCGGTCGGCGCCAATGGCCAGCGCGGTGCGCAGCGTTTCCTGGCACTGGGCCACGCCGCAGGTCACGGCAATGACTTCGCCGGCCGCGCCTTTCTCCTTGAGACGCACGGCCTCCTCCACCGCGATTTCATCAAACGGATTCATGCTCATCTTGACATTGGCGATATCGACGCCGCTGCCATCGGATTTGACGCGGACCTTGACGTTGTAGTCGACGACGCGCTTGACGGGAACCAGGACTTTCATATGCTCTCCTTTTGATTGTTCAGGCGCCGGCGGCCAGCAGGCGGTGGCGCGGCTCCTGAAGTTTCCAGACCATGACCAGCGACAGCATCTTCACCAGCAGCGCCAGCCAGAAGATCAGGTGGTAGCCGAAATAGGTCGCGATGATCCCGCCCAGCAGCGGGCCGAAGGCCATCATCAGATGCGAGGCGGTATCGGACACGGCGATCAGCATCGGCAGTTCGTGCGACTTGCCAAACTCCAGCACGAAGTTGTTCGACGCCACCTGGTAGCCGCCAAAACCCGCGCCCAGCCCGCAAAACGCGATGATGAACACCGCCAGCGACGCGCCGCAGATCAGCAGCAGCGTGGAGGCGCCCCACAGCGCCATGCTCAGAAGAAAGACCAGCCTATAGCCCTTGGCATCGGCGATCTTTCCCCACAGCAGGTTGCTGATGGTCTGCGACATCAGGAAGGCCAGCGAAAAATAGCCCAGGGTCGCACCCGAAAGGCTCACATACTGGCCCGCATACAGCACATAGAACGGCACGGCGACCGTGCCCAGGGCCCCCAGCGCGCGTGCGTAGAAGAACTTGCGATAGTCATCGTCGCCCTTGAGCAGTGCCGGAATCTCCGCGATGCGCTGGCGAAAGCCCGAGGACTTCTTGCGCACCGTGAGCGACTTGGGCTCGCGCACGAAAGTCAGCGCGCTGATGCCTATGCTGGTCAGGATGAAAGCCAGCATGAAGGTCGAACCATAGCCATTGCCAAAGGCATTGCTTCCCACCAGGTACTCCCCGCCCACATACGCCACGCCCGCGGCAATCAGCCCGCCGAGGAAGTTGCGCATGCCAATGAGCTTGCCGCGCTTGTTGGTAGGAATCACCTTGGACATCAGGAAGTTGAAGGCCACGCCCTGCATGCCGCCAAAGAAGCCGAACAGCGCCAGGAAGATGCAGGCAAAGATCAGCGCCATGTCGCCGCTGAGCAAGAAGGCGCTCATCGCCAGACAGAAGATCTGCAGCCGCATCATCCAGCCCACCGAATACACGACCTTCATCACCTGCTCGCGGTGCTCGATCAGCGTCGCGCTCCAGATCGAAGACATGGCCATGCCGATGAACTGCGCCCCCAGCGCCAGCCCCACGGCGATCTTGGAATCCGACAACAAAAAGATATAGGCCGGCACGAAGGTCGGCGCATGCATCAGCTTGAAGCCGGTCAGGCCCAGCATGCCGTGCGCCAGATTCGCCAGGAAGTTGCGCGGCAGATCGCGCTGTACCTGCTCCTGGTAGGCCTGCTCCTGCGCCGACAGCTCGTTCGGCGCGGCAAGTGCGGCGGGGCTGCTCATGACAAGGCCACCGCACTGGGCATGGCTGCATAGGACATGCAGGCCTTGACGGGATTGCCGGCATCGCAGACCAGGATCACGCGCACCGCCTGCAGCCACGGCGGCTGCTCGCGTGTGCAGACCGTGACCGGGTTGGTCAGCGCGCTGAACTCCTGGGCCAGCATCGCGTAATGCGCTGCATATTCGGGCGGGCGCGCATCGGTGGCGAGTTCCGCGAGCGCAAACGGATCTGGCGTCTGCGTGGCCGCCGCATACACCGGGGGAATATAGGGCGAGGCCGTGGCGCTGGTGCCCGCCAGACCCGGCCCGTCGAGCAGCACCGCGCCACGCACCTTCTTCGGCCGGGCGCCGGCAATCAGCAGCGCAATATAGGCGCCCAGACCGCGGCCGCAGACCGTGGCCGCGCCCAGATGGGCCAGCGCGATGTCGACATCGCCCATCAACACCTCGCAGCTGTAGCCGCCACCGGCGGGGATGGACGAGGCCCCATGGCCGGTGAAATCAAGGGCGTGGACGGCGCCCGGCCAGGCGCTGTAGAGGCTGGGCGAATGTGCGCGCGCCGACTCCCCGAGCCCGTGCAGCAGCAACAACGGGTGGCTGTCTGGACTCTGGGCCGGCTGCAGGCAATGCAGCGCGAGACGGACGCGGCCGTGCTGAAGGTAGTGAGTCATGAGCGTAGGAAGTCAAGAATGAGATCGGCGGTCTGCCGCGGACGTTCGATATGGATGAAGTGGCCGGTATCCGCCATCGCGATGGCCTGCGCCGAGGCCGGCAGATAGTCGATCAGGTCTTCCAGCTTGCAATCCCAGCCCATGGGCTCGTCGATGGTGCTGAACAGTGCCAGCAGCGGCACGGGAAAGCCCGGCAGCCGGTCGGTCATCCAGCGCGAGCGCATCACGCCAAAGCCGCCGGGGCGGATGGCGGGATCCAGCTTCCAGCGCCAGCCATCGTCCTGCTCGTAGGCCCCCTTGCTCACCAGATAGCACAGCCATTCATGGCTCAGACGTGGGTTCAAGCGCGCGCGGCGTGCGGCCAGCGCCTGCAGATCGCCGGGCTTGCGCTCCGAATCGGGAGAAACATGGCGGTTGTCCAGCCACTTGGAGATCACCTCCGGCGTCATGTACCGGCGTTCATGCATCGCGGTATCGGGGTGTGGGCTGCGAAACGGCATGCCATCGATACAGGCAAAGCGCGTGAAGCGGTGCGGCAGCGCCTCGATCGCATGGATCAGCAGCGAGCCGCCCTTGCTGTGGCCTATCACCGGCATCGGCTGCCTGGACACCGAATCGGCCACGCACAGCAGGTCGCGCTCGTCGGCGACCCAGCCATAGAGCGCGGCCGGCGAGGAGTCGCCATGGCCGCGGTGGTCATAGGACACGACGCGGTAGCCGGCATCGGCAATCAGCGGCGCAAACACATCGAAGGTGCGCGCGAAGTCCAGCGCCCCATGTACCAGCAACACCGGCGGCGCATGGGCAGCGCCCCATTCATAGGTTGCGATCTTCACGCCAAACACATCGACCTGGCCCAGCCGGTCCGGGGCGCGCGCCCCCGGGTAGGCATGGAAAACCGCGTCGTCCCGCAGAACCTCGGCTTGCGCCTCGTCCTGCACTTCTGTTTCTTGGATGCCCGACATGCACGCTCCTCTTCGTTAGCGTCCACCACACCCCTGGTTCATAGATAGGAGCATGGCCGTTAGATTTAACAATACAACCTCAACCAAACAGAAAACCAGAGAAAACAACTACTTAGACAACTACAAGCTCGTATTTTTTATCTTTTTTTATAAAAAGTATTTGTCTTAGACTTTACGGTATGCACCCATGCTAGCACAAAGAAAAAAATACCGCAGGTCATGAAAAACGCTGACAAAACGCGGCCTTGGGCAGAGGAAAAAATCAAAGCAGTGCCGGACACAAGGGTTTTCCTTGAGCGAGTCATAGCCAAATAGATCTATCGGTATGCATGAAAACCCTTGAGGAAAAACCCTTGAGGACTGGAGCAAGCCCTTCCAAGCCTCTCTGACAGAGATGCTGATTCTCTCGTAAACCCTAGGAGTGTTGCCCGCTTGATATTTGTTTGACCGTTTTAGAGTTTTGAGTATGATCGACCGCAACCACTGGCAAACATTGGAAACACCGGTTTTGCGGGGCCACGGAAACGGTAACAAGGCGTTAACAGAGCGTGCTACCGGGCAAGACGGCGGTGCCAAAGTGCAATCAGCGGCGACAAAACGCGGGCCCCACGGCCTGGAACCCAGTCGATTCGAAATTCGAGTACAGGAGACATATGGTGCAAAACGCAATCACTGACCCACTCGGACTCCCCTCCCGGCGTTGGGCCGCGGTCCGGCCGACACCGGCCAGCCGCCCGATTTCCACAAGGGGCCAATGATGCAGACCTATATATTGCGTCGGCTGCTGGCGCTGCTGCCCACCTTGCTGATTGCCAGCATCATCGTCTTCGTGATCGTGCGCATGGTGCCCGGCGATGTCGTCGACCTGATGCTGAGCCAGAACGACGCCGGCTCGAACAAGCTCACCCGCGACCAGCTGATGGAGACGCTGGGACTGGACAAGCCGATCTGGCAGCAATACGGCATCTGGATCAGCCGCCTGGCTTTCCACGGAGATCTCGGTGATTCGCTGTGGCAGGGGGATTCGGTGCTGAGCATGATTGCCGAGCGCCTGCCCGTGACCTTCGAGCTGGGCCTGCTGGCGATGATCATCGCGCTCACGGTCGCGATTCCTGTCGGCGTGTACTCCGCGGTCAAGCAGGACACCGCGGGCGACTACATCACACGCTCGTTCTCGCTGCTGATGCTGGCCGTACCGAGTTTCTGGATCGGCACCATGGTCACCGTGTTTCCCTCGATCTGGTGGGGCTGGTCGCCGGAAATCCACTTCACGCCCTTCCTCGAAGACCCCTGGGCCAACCTGCAGCAGATGCTGATTCCGGCCACCATCCTGGGACTGTCGCTGTCGGCCATCACCATGCGCATGACGCGCACCATGATGCTCGAGGTGCTGCGCCAGGACTACATCCGCACGGCCCGCGCCAAGGGGCTGAGCGAGCTGCTGATTCTCACGCGGCATGCGGTGCGCAACGCACTGATACCGGTGATCACGCTGATCGGCAGCCAGGCGCCGATCCTGATTGGCGGGGCGGTGATTCTCGAGCAGATCTTCGTGCTGCCGGGCATGGGCCTGCTGCTGCTCGATGCCGTCAACCAGCGCGACTACCCGGTCGTCACGGGGGTGTTCTTTATCGTCGGCATCAGCGTGATGCTCATCAATCTGGTCGTCGATCTGAGCTACGGCCTGATCGATCCCAAGGTCCGCCAGCGCTAAGGGAAACAACGATGAAAACCCAGGCCATTTCCATGACCGCCGCGGGCAAGGCCCGCGCGCCCCAGCGCCCCAGCGCGCTGCGCAGCTTCTTTCGCAAGCTGTTTCGCGAAAAGCGCCTTGGTGCCGCCGGTGCCGTGGTCGCGATCTTCTTCCTGCTGGTCGGTATCTTTGCCGATGTGATCGCACCCTATGGCATGAACGAGGTGGACATGGGAGCGCGCATGCATGCCCCCTCATGGGAGCACCCCTTCGGCACCGACAATCTGGGCCGCGACCTGCTGTCGCGCTGCATCTACGGCGCGCAGATCTCGGTGATCATCGGGCTGTCGGTGGCCGTGATCTCCACCGTGATCTCGGCGCTGATCGGCATCATCTCGGGCTACTTCGGCGGCAAGATCGACATGCTGATCCAGCGCTTCGTCGATGCCTGGATGAGCTTCCCCGGCCTGGTGGTGCTGATCGTCGTGGCCTCGGTGTTCGGCTCGGGCATCACGCAGATCATCCTGACGCTGGGCCTGCTGATAGGCATAGGCGGCTCGCGCATCGTGCGCAGCGCCGTGGTCTCGGTGCGCGAGGACATGTACATCCATGCCGCCAAGTCGATCGGCGCCTCGGCCCCGCGCATTCTCTGGCGCCATGTGCTGCCCAACGTGATCCCGCCGCTGATCGTGCTGTTCTCCTCGAGCGTCGGCGCCGCCATCCTGGCCGAATCGGGCCTGTCCTTCCTGGGCCTGGGCGTGCCGCCGCCGCATCCCACCTGGGGCGGCATGCTTTCGGGCAACGGCCGCACCTACATGCTGCAGGGCCCATGGCTGGCCCTGGCCCCCGGCATCTGCCTGACCCTCGTCGTCTATGCCATCAACGTCTTTGGCGACGCGCTGCGCGACATGCTCGATCCCCGCATGCGCGGCACCCGCTGAGTCCACGCCGCCCCCAACAACTCAAGGAGACAAGAATGCACAGCCCATCCCTCACCACCCTGAGCCGCATCGCCGCCAGCCTGGCTTTGGCCGGCATCGCCGGCGCGGCCCTGGCCCAGGCGCAGGCGCAGGAGCCCAAGTACGGCGGCACGCTCAACTTCGCCAGCGGCAGCGCCGGCGTGGCCACGCTCTCCTGGGATCTGGCCGACTGGCAGGCCACGCTGCAGACGCGCGACACCGGCCAGTTCTACGAGCAGCTGTTTGCCGTGGATCTGTCCAAGGCCAAGAGCCGCGGCGGCAAGTACCCGTTCACCATCAGCGGCTGGCAGCCCACCGACGCGGTGCGCGGCGAACTCGCCGAGAGCTGGAGCTGGCCCACGCCGCTGACACTTGAAGTCAAGCTGCGCCAGGGCGTCAAGTTCCCGGCGAAGAAGGGCGTGATGGAAGAGCGCGAGCTGGTAGCCGAGGACATCGTCTACAACTTCAACCGCATGAACACCAGCCCCAAGCGCACCCAGGGCTACTACGACCATGTCGAAAAGGTCGAGGCCCAGGACAAGTACACGGTGGTGTTCAACTTCAACAAATACATTGCCGACTGGGACTACCGTTTCGGCAACGGCTTCTTCTCGGGCATCGTGCCCAAGGAAGTGGTTGCCGCGGGCGCCGGCAACTGGAAGAACGTCAACGGCACGGGCCCGTTCATGCTGACCAATGTGGCCCAGGGCAACGCGCTGACCTTCAGCAAGAACCCGGTCTACTGGGACAAGGCGACGATTGGCGGCAAGAGCTACCAGATGCCGTTTGTCGATCGCGTGGTGCACCGCGTGATCAAGGACGACTCCACGCAGCAGTCGGCGCTGCGCACCGGCAAGATCGACATCCTGTCGTCTATCTCCTGGGAAGCCGCCAAGGAACTGAAGAAAAGCACGCCCCAGCTGCTGTGGAACCGCTGGCTCACGACCAGCGCGCCGCGCGTCGCGCTGCGCGTGGACACCAAGCCGTTCACCGATGTGCGCGTGCGCCGTGCGCTGAACATGGCCGTCAACAAGCAGGAGATCGTCGACAAGTTCTATGGCGGTGAAGCCGCGCTGTTCACCTTCCCCATGCACCCCGAGTATGTGGGCTACCACAGGCCGCTGAACGAACAGCCGGCCTCGGTGCAGGAACTGTTCAAGTACGACCCGGCCAAGGCCAAGAAGCTGCTGACCGAGGCCGGCTTCCCCAACGGCTTCGCGTTCAAGATGCAGATCTGCAGCTGCAACATCGAGTCGATGGAGCTGATGCCGCTGGTCGCCGCCTACCTTGAGGCCGTGGGCGTGAAGATGGAAATCACGCCCATGGAATACGGCGCCCACCTGTCGGCCATGACCAGCCACACCAATGCCGCCGGCTACCTGACCACCATCCCCGACGTCAATCCGACCACCTCGCTGCGCATCAACTTCGGCAAGGACCAGGTCTACAACGCGCCGATGATGAACGACGCCAAGTTCGACGCGAGCGTCGCGGCGGCGATTGGCGAGCGCGACGAGGCCAAGCGCCAGCAGATGCTGCGCGAACTCACCACCCAGGTGCTGGACCAGGCGCCCGCCATCTGGATGCCCGCGCCCTACCGCTACACCGCCTGGTGGCCCTGGGTGAAGAACTACGGCGGCGAGATGTTTGTCGGCGCCGGGCGCGTGGCACCCATCCATGCCCAGCTCTGGATAGACCAGGACCTGAAGAAAAAGATGGGCTTCTAAAGCCGCCCGTCCTTCCCAACCTTTACATCCAGAGGCACAACATGGCTACTCCGGTACTTCAGGTGAAGAATCTCACCACGCGCTTTCGCACCGAGCATGGCGAGGTCACGGCCGTGGACAACGTCAGCTTCGAGGTGCATGCGGGCGAAACGCTGGCCATTGT
>Ga0308157_10009124_pt1 | contig 11076 bp, 9 predicted proteins | sample PhyBR1_FD_201035 | JGI IMG/M metagenome (GOLD analysis project Ga0308157, IMG submission 201035) | Phyllosphere microbial communities from UC Gill Tract Community Farm, Albany, California, United States - DLSLB.R1 | ecosystem: Host-associated > Plants > Phyllosphere > Unclassified | place: USA...
TCACCTGCCCCGGCCCCGAGGCGGCTCTTGCCCTCGTCGGCGCAGCCCGCCGACTCGGACTGAGTGCGAAAGCCCGCGAGGTCCGGGGAGTCGACCGCGTCGTCATCCGCGACGGCGACGATATCGCTGCGCTGCTCACCCGCATGGGCTCCCACAGCGCCGTGCTGGTCTGGGAGGAACGGCGGATGCGCAGGGAGGTCCGCGCGACCGCGAACCGCCTGGCGAACTTCGACGATGCGAACCTGCGTCGCTCGGCACGGGCCGCCGTGGCCGCCGGCGCCCGGGTCGAACGCGCCCTGGAGATCCTCGGCGACGACGTCCCCGAACACCTCCGCTACGCCGGTCAGCTTCGCGTGACCCACAAACAGGCGTCCCTCGAAGAGCTCGGTCAGCTCGCCGACCCGCCGATGACGAAGGACGCGGTGGCCGGCCGGATCCGCAGGCTGCTGTCCACTGCGGACAAGCATGCGGAAGAACTGGGAATTCCCGGCACCGAAGCCAGTCTGACCCCGGAAATGCTCGAGGATCGCTAAGATCGAGGCATGAGACGAATCGCCATCAACGGCTTCGGCCGCATCGGCCGTGCCCTGTTCCGTCTGTCCCTCGAACCCGATGCTGATTTCGAGGTCGTGGCCATCAACGATCTCACCGATACGACGACCCTGGCTCATCTGCTCTCCCACGACTCCGTGTGGCCTCGCTTCGACCATGATGTCGACGCCGCCGACGAGGCGATCATCGTCGACGGACGAGAGATCGCGGTGACGAGCCAAGCCGACCCGTCCGCCATCGACTGGAGTTCGCACAAGGTCGAACTCGTCGTCGAATCCACCGGACGCTTCACCCGGCAGGACCAGGCCGAGGCCCACCTCGGCGGCACCGTGCAGACCGTCGTACTCTCCGCCCCCGGAAAGGACGTCGACGCGACCCTCGTCATGGGCGTGAACGAAGACACCTTCGATCCGTCCGCGCACTCCGTCGTCTCGAACGCCTCGTGCACGACGAACTGCATGGCCACCGTCGTCAAGGCGCTCGACGACGCCCTCGGCGTCGAATCCGGTCTGCTCAACACCGTTCACGCCTACACCGGCGACCAGATGCTCGTCGACGGACCCCACCGGGACCTGCGTCGCGCCCGAGCCGCCGCCGTCAACATCGTGCCGACCACGACCGGAGCCGCACGCACCGTCGGCCGCGTCATGCCCCACCTCGAGGGCAAGCTCGACGGACTCGCCGTGCGTGTACCCGTGCCCGCCGGATCGATCATCGACTTCACCTTCACCACCTCCACGAGCGCCGACCGCGACGAGGTCAACGCGATCCTCGCCTCCGCAGCGGACGGATCGCCCTACCTCGACTTCTCCACCGACGAACTCGTCTCCAGCGACATCGTCGGCACCACCGCCTCGGCGATCGTCGATTCCAAGCTCACGATGGTGCTGGGCGACCAGATCAAGGTCGTGGCCTGGTACGACAACGAGTGGGGGTACACGAACCGACTCAAAGACATGGTCAGCTACATTCTCAGCGAAAGGGACTCATGAGGACATTCGACGATGCGGGCATCTTCGCCGGCCACACGGTGCTCGTCCGCAGCGATCTCAACGTGCCGATGGACGACGGCACGATCACCGACCGCGGTCGCATCCTGGCCTCGGCCGGAACGATCAGGTCCCTCGCCGAGGCGGGAGCCAGGGTCATCGTGATGTCGCATCTGGGCCGGCCGAAGGGAGAACCGGATCCGCAGTTCTCACTGGCCCCGATCGTCCCCGAACTCGCCGAAGCCCTCGGCCGTCCGGTCGCCTTCGCCGCCGACACCGTCGGTGACGATGCGCAGACGAAGGCCGCAGCCCTGTCCGACGGTGACGTGCTGCTGCTGGAGAACCTGCGCTTCAATCCCGGCGAGACGGCGAAGTCCGATGCTGAGCGCCAGGAATTCGCCACCCAGCTGGCAGCGCTGGCCGACGATTTCGTCTCCGACGGATTCGGCGTCGTCCACCGCAAGCAGGCTTCGGTCTACGACATCGCCGGCCTCCTCCCGCACTATGCCGGCTCACTCGTGCGTGCGGAAGTCGAGGTCAGCGACAGGCTGCTCAACAACCCCGAATTCCCGTTCACCGTCGTCCTCGGCGGATCCAAGGTCTCGGACAAACTCGGCGTCATCGACAACCTCATCGACCGCGCCGACAATCTGCTCATCGGCGGGGGAATGGTCTTCACCTTCCTCGCCGCACTCGGCCACGACATCGGATCGAGCCTGGTCGAGAAGGACCGCATCGACGACGTCAAGGGCTACCTCGAACGCTCCCGGTCCGGTGGGGCACGCATCGTCCTGCCCACGGACATCGTCATGGCCGCCTCCTTCGCCGCCGACGCCGAGCATTGGGTCCGGCCCGTCGCCGAACTCGAAGACACTCCGGCCGGAGGCGACGGCCTCGGCCTCGACATCGGCCCCGAATCGGCGCGCGCCTATGCCGAGATCATCGCAGGCTCGACCACTGTGTTCTGGAACGGGCCGATGGGCGTCTTCGAGTTCCCGGCCTTCGCCGCCGGCACCAAAGCCGTAGCCCAAGCTCTGGCCGACGAAGGCAGCAGCGGGGGACAGAGGCTGACCGTGGTCGGCGGCGGCGATTCCGCAGCCGCCGTGCGCAGCCTCGGCTTCGCCGATGACGCCTTCGGCCACATCTCCACCGGCGGAGGTGCCAGCCTCGAATATCTCGAAGGCAAGACCCTGCCCGGACTCGACGCACTCGGATGAGGAAGACAGACACCATGAGCGACCGCACCCTGCTGCTGGCAGGCAACTGGAAGATGAACCACGATCATCTGGAGGCGATCTCCGCTGTCCAGAAGCTCGCCTGGGCACTCGAGGACGCCAAACTCGACGACAGCGACTGCGAAGTCGTCGTCATTCCGCCGTTCACCGACATCCGTTCGGTGCAGACACTCGTCCAGGGGGACAAGCTGTGGCTGAAGTACGGTGCCCAGGACGTCTCCCAGCACGCTCCCGGAGCGCATACCGGAGAGATCGCCGCATCGTTCCTCTCCCGCCTCGGCCGCAGCTACGTGGTCATCGGCCACAGTGAACGCCGTGCCGACAACCACGAGACCAACGAGGTCGTGGCCGCGAAGATCAAGGCCGCACTTTCGGCCGAACTCACACCGATCCTCTGCGTGGGGGAGTCGCTGGAACAGCGGCAGGAGAAGAGCCACGTCGAGTTCACCCTCGGACAGCTCGAGGAGTCGCTGGCCGGATTCGACGCAGGCGACCTCTCCGGCCTCGTCATCGCCTACGAACCCGTCTGGGCGATCGGCACCGGAGAGACAGCCACTGCCGCCGATGCCGCCGAGATGGCATCGGCGATCCGCGCACGCATCGGTGAGAAGTATGGCGACGCTCTTGCCCAGACCACCCGCATTCTCTACGGCGGGTCGGTCAAGGCCGACAACGTCGCCGAAATCGTCGCCTCCGCGGACGTCGACGGCGCACTGGTCGGAGGTGCGAGCCTCAGCGGTCCGGACTTCGCCGCTTTGTGCAAGGCCGCGGTCGCGAAGTAGACTGACAGACGCATCATTCGACGAAACACTCGACGAAACATAGGTTGAATCCGACGTGGAAATCCTAAACATCATTCTCATCGCGCTGCTCGTGCTCACGAGCATCTTCCTCACCCTGCTGATCCTCATGCACAAGGGCAAGGGCGGTGGCATGTCCGACATGTTCGGCGGCGGAATGTCCTCGTCGCTGGGATCCTCGGGCGTCGCGGAGCGCAACCTCAATAGGTTCACGACGCTCATGGCGATCATCTGGGCGGCCTGCATCATCCTGCTGGGCGTCCTCACTCGGTTCAACTCCTGAGCCATCGTGGCCCGCTGATGCCGAGACCGTGAGACACCGACACCGAGGCGACGCCCCGGTGGACGAATGAGAAGGACCCCGACCGAATCGGTCGGGGTCCTTCTCTGTTCGTGCCCTGTCCCTCGCTCCGGCGGATCAGTGCCGTTTCAGGCAGATCAGTCGTGGCCGAAGTGGTGGCGCGGGCTGATCGACCCGATCGCCTCCCGCAGCTGTTCGAGCCCACGAGAACGATCAAGCAGGTGCAGACGCACCACGGGTCGGCCCTTCTCACTCAGCACCGCCGCATCGCCGGCGGCCTGGGCGCGCTGCAGCTGAGCGAAGCCGAAGTCGCGTCCCGGCACCAGCAGGTCAGTGCGAGCCTCACCGGTGATCTGGAGGAACACTCCGTTCGGATGACCGCCCTTGTGGTACTGACCGGTCGAATGCAGGTAGCGGGGGCCGAAGCCGAAGGTCGTCTGCACTCCGGCATGCGTGGACACGAGCGGACGCAGATCCGCAGCCTCGGCATCGGCGATCCGATCGAGGTAGGCCTGAATGCCGACATATCCGTACTCGTCGACCTGCGAGAACAGCTCCTCCAGAGCTCCGACGAGATCAGTGGCCTCGTCGACGACCTCGAGAACGTCGATGTCTCCCTCACGGAACCGCGGCTGCTCCGTCGAACCCGAGTCCGGTCCGTCGAGCAGATGCCTGGCCTGTGCCTTCGCGGCCTCCACATCAGGCTGGTCGAAGGGATTGACCCCGATGCTGTATCCGGCGATGGCCGTGGCGTATTCCCAGAACAGGAACAGCTCGCCCAACCCACCGGTGATAGTCGCTTCGAATCCGGACGGCGCACCCAGCTCCGAGTCATCGGCTGCCGGCCCGAGCAGGCACAGGAGTGCGTCTGCGCGTGCATCGGAGAACCCGATGTCGGCAGGTGAATCGACGACGACGGGAAGGATGCCCTGACCGTCCTTGCCGAGGGATTCGGCGATGAGCTGCTCGACCCAGGCCCCGAGCCCGTTCAGCTGCTCGGCGGTCTCGGCGAGGACGAGCTTCTCCGTCGTCCGGGCGTGGGCGATGCTCAGCCAAGCGCCGAACCGCAGTGCAGGATTGTCCAGACCGTCGGCAGACAGGTCGGCGGCGGCCGCGGCGGACTCTGCGACGATCCCGCGCACATCGACACCGGCCAGACCCGCGGGGACGAGTCCGAAGGCCGAGAGAGCACTGAAGCGTCCGCCGACCGTGGGGTCGACGAGGAAGGTCGCAAGGAAGCCCTGATCGGCGGCCAGCGTCTCGAGTTCGGTTCCCGGATCGGTGATCGCGATCATCCGGGACGCCGGATCGACGCCGATCGATTCGAAGGCCGCGGCGAAGCTGCGGCGGATCGAATCCGTCTCCACCGTGGTTCCGGACTTCGACGCGATGATGAGGACCGTGTGTTCGAGATCGGTGCCGATCGCCTCGGCGACCTGATTGGGATCCGTCGAATCGACGATCTCGAGTCGGACACCGGCCGTCTGCGCCATCACCTCGGGAGCGAGCGATGACCCGCCCATTCCGGCCAAGCTGATCGTGCGCAGACCCTGCTCCTGCAGGCGCGCCCGCAGGGATTCGATCTCATCGAGCAGATCTGCGGCGTTCTGCGGAAGATCCACCCAGCCCATCCGGTCCGCTGCATCGGCGGCCCCGTCGAACAGTTCCGCATCCTTGGCGCTCAGCCGGGAAGCCAGGCCGGCGTCGATGAGACGCGCGGCCTCTGCCTCGAACTCCTCATCGACGGGGACAGAGAGTGAGAGCTTCATGAGCGGTCCAGAGCCGTACGGATCGTTTCCTGGAGTTCGGTCCAACTGACGTCGAACTTCTCCAGCCCCTGCTCTTCGAGCACGGTCATGACCTCGGCGTAGTCGATGCCCAGTCGTGCCAGAGCATCGAAGACCTCGTCGGCGGCACGGTAGTGCTCGGACGTGATCTGGCCGGTGACCTCACCGTGGTCGGCGAACGCCTCCAGGGTGGGCTCGGGCATCGTGTTCACGGTGTTCGGTGCGATGAGCCCGGTCACGTACATCGTGTCGGCGTAGTCGGGATTCTTCACTCCGGTCGAGGCCCACAGCAGACGCTGCGGACGGGCCCCGGCGAGTTCGAGGACTCGGAAGCGTTCGGAGGTGAACAGCTGCGAGTGGATCTCATGGGCGAGCACGCAGTTCGCGATGCCCGCCTTGCCCTTGAGCTCCACGGCCTTCGGGTCGTCGATGGAGTCGAGACGGGAATCGATCTCGGAGTCCACCCGGGAGACGAACACCGAGGCCACCGACCGGATCGTCGAGAGGTCATGGCCGGCGGCGCGGGCCTTCTCCAGCCCCTGGAGGAAGGCTTCGACGACGTGGCGGTAGCGGGTCAGGGAGAACACGAGCGTGACGTTGACGCTGATCCCGGCCGCGATCGTTTCGGAGATCGCGCGGAGTCCCTCCTCGGTGGCCGGGATCTTGATCATCGCATTCGGTTCGCCGACCCGTTCCCACAGGGCCTTCGCCGAGGCGACGGTCGCTTGCGCATCATGAGCCAGCGGGGGAGCGACCTCGATCGACACGCGACCGTCCTCACCGTTCGTGGACTCGAAGACCGGACGGAACAGGCGGGCCGCCTCGGCGACATCCGCTGTGGTCAGTGCCTCGATGGCCTCATCCACATCGGCACCGGAGGCACCGAGCTCGGCGACCGCAGCGTCGTAGTCGTCGGCCGCCGAGATCGCGTTCGCGAAGATCGTCGGGTTCGTCGTCACACCCGTGACGGAGGATCCCGCGATGAGGCGGGCGAGATCCCCGGATTCGAGTCGGGTGCGGGAGAGGTCGTCGAGCCAGATCGAGACTCCGGCCGCGCTGAGCTGCTGGAGACGTTCACTCATGCTTCCGCCTTTGCTGCGTTGATGGATTCCTTTGCTGCGTCGACGACGGCCGAGGCCGTGATGCCGAACTTCTCGTACAAGGTCTGGTAGTCCGCGGATGCACCGAAATGTTCGATGGACACGGCACGACCGGCATCGCCGAGGTACTTGTGCCAGCTCATCGCCGAGGCGGCTTCGATGCTCACCCGTGCCTTCAGCGTTCGCGGCAGCACAGTGGCCCGGTAGTCCTCCGGCTGAGCGTCGAACCATTCCTGGCACGGCATGGAGATGACGCGAGCGGCTGTGCCCGATGCCTGCAGAGCTTCGGCGGCCTCGAGAGCGATGGCGACCTCGGAACCGCTGGCGATGATGGCCACCTCGGGCTGGTCACCGGTATCGGTGAGCACATAGCCGCCGCGTGCGGCCTCGGAGGCGGGGGCGTACTTCTCACGGTCGAGGACCGGCACGGCCTGTCGGGTCAGCACGAGTCCGCTGGGGCCGTCGGTGCGTTCGAGGATCTTCCGCCATGCGACCGCGGTCTCGTTCGCATCGGCCGGTCGGACGAGGTCGAGGCCGGGGATCGCCCGCAGCGCGGAGAGGTGCTCGATCGGCTGGTGGGTCGGTCCGTCCTCACCGAGGCCGATCGAATCGTGGGTCCACACGAACAGGTTCGGCAGCTGCTGGAGGGCAGCCAGGCGCACGGCCGGCCGCTGGTAGTCGCTGAAGACGAGGAACGTGCCGTTGTACGGGCGGGTTCCGCCGTGCAGGGCGATGCCGTTGCCGATGAGACCGGCGGAGAACTCGCGGACGCCGAAGTGGATATTGCGTCCGTACTCGTGGCCGGAGAATGCACCCGTGGAGCGGTGAGCGGGCAGGAAGCTCGGCTCACCCTTGATCAGAGTGTTGTTCGAGCCCGCGAGGTCGGCGGAACCGCCCCAGAGTTCGGGCATGGTCTCGGCGATCGCATTGAGAACCTGACCGGACGCTGCGCGGGTGGCGATGCCCTTCTCGCTGGCTTCGAAGACCGGGAAGGCCGCATCGAGGCCGGCGGGCAGTTCGCGCTTGGACAGACGGTCGAAGAGAGCAGCGTTGTCCGGGTTGGCGGTGCGCCATTCGGCGAAGGACTTGTCCCATTCGAGGTGGGCGGCACGACCGCGGTCCAGGGCCTGACGAGTGTGGGCGAGAACCTCGTCGTCGACGGCGAAGGTCGACTCCGGGTCGAAGCCGAGGACCTCCTTGGTCGCACGGATCTCGTCCTCGCCGAGGGCCGCACCGTGGGACCCGCCGGTGTTCTGCGCGTTCGGGGCGGGCCAGGCGATGATCGTGGACAGGCGGATAAACGAGGGGCGGGAATCCGCGCGAGCGGCCTCGACGGCGGCGTGGAAGGCTTCGATGTCCTCGTGGTAGTCACCACCGGCAGTGAAGTCGACGTGCTGGACGTGCCAGCCGTAGGCGGCGTACCGGGCGGCCGTGTCCTCCCCGAAGGCGATCGCGGTGTCGTCTTCGATGGAGATCTTGTTGTCGTCCCAGATCACCAGCAGGTTCGACAGCTCCTGCGTCCCGGCCAGCGATGACGCCTCACCGGACACTCCCTCTTCGAGGTCGCCGTCCGAGGCGAGCACGACGATGTTGTGGTCGAACGGTGAGCTGCCGGGAGCCGCCTCGGGGTCGAAGAGTCCGCGTTCACGGCGAGCGGCCATGGCCATGCCCACGGCCGAGGCCAGTCCGGAGCCCAGGGGCCCCGTGGTGATCTCGACGCCGGCGGTGTGGCCGACTTCCGGGTGCCCCGGGGTGAGCGAACCCCATGTGCGCAGCGCCTTGAGGTCGTCGAGCTCGAGCCCGAACCCTGCCAGGTAGAGCTGGACGTACTGCGTGAGCGAACTGTGACCGCAGGAGAGGACGAAACGATCACGGCCGACCCAAGTCGGGTCGGCCGGGTCGTGAGTGAGTCCGTGCTGATACAGGTAGTGTGCGATGGGAGCCAGGCTCATTGCGGTGCCCGGGTGCCCGTTCCCTGTCTTCTGCACCGCATCCGCGGCGAGGAGGCGGGCAGTGTCGACTGCGCGATTGTCGAGTTCAGTCCAGGACAGAGTTGTCATGTCGTCGAGCGATCCTTCGTTCGTCTTAAGAGCGTGCATTCAAACTCTACCCGTCGGATGCCTGAAGCGCCGCCCCTGTTCACCCGCCGTGCTGAGAGGGAGCGAGACATTTAGGCTACCGACGGGTAAAGTGTGGTCTCGCGCACAGTTGCGGGTTCGACATCCAATGGCTGCTGTGTGCTGCGGAGACCGAAAATGGACTGTGCCTGACTGGAGGGATGACAGGGTGAGCAAAGGTGCTGATCCCGTGATCAATGCCGCCGTCGCAGACAGCGGGGACCAGCGATCCGATCGGCCGGCGGGCAGGCGCCCCGACTTCGCCGAGGTGGCCGAACAGACGAGGGGGCTCCGTCGGCTGATCTCCCGGATCGGCACGGCGTGCCCGGTGTTCTTCGCCGTGGCTACCGTCGCCGTGTCGTCGGCGATCGCCCAGCCGCTCCGCGGCACCGTCGACATCGGGGAGCTCGGCCTGTGGACGTTGGGCACACTCCTTCTGCTCACCCCCTTCGCGGCAGCGCTGGCCGTGATGCTCAATGCACGGCGCGGCGGACTGGTGTGGACGACCGCCCTCGTCTACTCCGTCATCACCGGATTCATCGGCCTGTGCGTCGATGCGAATCTCCTCCGCACGGATCCGCAGTCGACCTCGCTGAGCTTCATCTCAGTGCTCATCGTGCAGGTCGTCGTGCTTGCTCCGGTGTGTGCGGCGGTGGCCTTCCTCGTCCGCATCGTCAGTGACTCGACTCGCCTGCGCGCGACTGGCAAAAACTTCGACAACAGGTAGAATCTAGGGCGTGAGCAAACTTCGTCAGAACCGGGAAGAGCAGAGTGAACGACCTCTGCAGAGGGCCATCGACGAGCAGAGCCTCGCTACCCGACCGCGTTCGATCATCAGCGCCTATATCGCGCTGACCAAGCCGCGCGTCATCGAGCTGCTCCTCGTCACGACCGCGCCCGTGATGTTCCTGGCCGCTCAGGGACTGCCGAACATCTGGCTCGTCATCAACACCCTCATCGGCGGAGCCGCCGCTGCGGCCTCGGCCTCGGTCTTCAACTGCTACGTCGACCGTGACATCGACGCGAAGATGGAACGGACGAAGGACCGTCCCCTCGTCACCGGTGAGATCAGCCCCCGTTCTGCACTCATCTTCGCTTTCGTGCTCGGCATCGGTTCGATCTTCTGGCTCGGCGGATTCACGAACTGGGTCACGGCGGGACTCACCGCTTCGGCGATTCTGCTCTACGCAGTCTTCTACACCCTCGTCCTCAAGCGCCGCACCTCACAGAACATCGTCTGGGGCGGCGCTGCAGGCTGCATGCCCGTGCTCATCGGCTGGTCGGCTGTGACCGGAGGAATCGCGTGGGAGCCCGTACTGCTCTTCCTCGTCGTCTTCTTCTGGACCCCGCCGCACTACTGGCCGCTGGCGATCAAGTACAAGGCCGACTACGACGCCGCCGACGTGCCCATGCTGCCGTCGAAGGTTCCGCCGACATCCGTCGGCCGTCAGATGATCCTCTACACCTGGGCGATGATCGCCTGCTCACTCGCGCTCATTCCCGTCGCTCCGATGGGTCCTGTCTACACGATCGTGGCCGTCGGCGCCGGAGTCTGGTTCCTGTGGTCGTGCTACTCGCTGGTCTCCCGTGCCAAGCAGGGTAAGGACGGCACCTCGCTCAAGGCGATGAAGGTCTTCCACGGTTCGATCACCTACCTGTCACTGCTCTTCCTGGCAGTGGCCATCGACCCGTTCGTGCCCACCCTGATCCCCGGTATCTGGTGACTCGCCGAAGAACCCGCTGATCCATTCGGCCCAGTTTGAGCTGGATAGCACAGATTTGAAACAGTGCTATCCAACTCAAACTGGGCCGTTGTGCGTCTGTGCCTTGCGCTTCGGGTCGGAACGCAAATTCTCAGCCGGCGTTGACGAGGTCGTCGATGACGATCTTCTTCATCTGCATGAGCGCATGAGTCTGTGCCGGACCGGTCATCAGCTCGCCGAGATTCGCGGGAACGATCTGCCAGCTGACTCCGAAGCGGTCCTTGAGCCAACCGCACTGTTCATGCTCGGGTGACGCCGACAGATTCGACCAATAGTGGTCGATCTCGGCCTGGTCCGCACATTCGACGGTCAGCGAGATCGCCTCGTTGAATGTGAACACCGGTCCGCCGTCGAGGCAGATGAACTCTGTGCCGTCGAGGACGAACCGGCCGGTCAGGACCTTCCCGCTCATCCCCTTGAAGTGTTCGTCGA
>Ga0308157_10009125_pt1 | contig 11075 bp, 7 predicted proteins | sample PhyBR1_FD_201035 | JGI IMG/M metagenome (GOLD analysis project Ga0308157, IMG submission 201035) | Phyllosphere microbial communities from UC Gill Tract Community Farm, Albany, California, United States - DLSLB.R1 | ecosystem: Host-associated > Plants > Phyllosphere > Unclassified | place: USA...
CATCTCGAAGGGCAGGGCCTTGAGAATGACCTGGACGTTGCCCCCGTGCAGCACATAGGTGCCGAAGATGCAACCGAAGGCGACGATGTATCCGATGATGACAAGCATGGGAGTGGATTGTGAGCGCGCGCGGTGGCGTCGTTGGGAAGAAAAGCCGGGTGATTGTTTGTTAGATCGGCAGCTTGATGAGGGGATGTAGGGGGAGTTTGCGGAAAAGCCTGGCTGCGACGGCGGGCAGACTTGTCACGGACACGTCTGATGCGTTCGTTCTAGGGTGGGAATTGCGGGTGTCGTGGCCGCTTATTCGCAGGCTTGATTTATGGGCCCCCATGCTCCAATGGCCGTGCCGCTAAGAGATGCCGGCCGGCCCGGTTGCACTGGCCAACTGTAGATCTCAGGCTCTGAAACCTCCTTTCCCAGCTATCTATGTCCTCCATTCTTTCCAGCGAGAACCCTGAGCAAGCGTCGGACGAGCTTCTCGATCTCCCTCAGATCCACCAACTGATCCACGACCATCAGTTTGTGCAGGCGCTGACGGCCTTGATGCAGCGTGTGGCAAGAGATATGGGCAATTCCAAACTCTGGCTGTTCATAGGGCTTGCCTATACGCGAATGGGCCACTGGAAGCCTGCCATCGGTGCGCTGGAGACTGCCGTACAACTGAACCCCCAGGAAGACCAGGCCAAGATGCTGCTTGCCCTGGCTCTTTTCAGTCTGGGTCGCCAGCAAGAGGCTTGCGACTTGATCGACAAGGTGGTCAAAACTAGCAGCACGAGCCCGCAGTGGATGATGCGGGCCTACTTGCACTCCCATACCGGACGGGATCCCATGAAGGCTTTGGAAGTAGCCCGCGACTGGGGTCGACGCTTTGCCGACCCACTTACGCGGCAGGCCCGGCCTTTGCCGCTGCGTGACCGTAGCCCTCGCAAGAAGCTGAAGATCGGTTATGTGACCGCCGACTTCCGGGAGCATTCGGTGGCATTTTTCATGCTGCCCGTGCTGCGCAATCACGACCACGAGAATTTTGACATTCACGTCTATTACAACGGCCCTTGGGACCATTTCACGCCGCAGCTGCGTGCCTTGGTGCCCCATTGGGAGGATGTGATGGAGCTGTCGGACGAGGCATTGCACAAACGGATCTGCGCCGACGGTATTGATGTGCTGGTGGATCTGTCTGGGTACACCCATGGACATCGCCTTGGTGTCTTCGCCCGACGCGCGGCGCCGGTGCAGGTGACATGGCTGGGATACCTGCAGACGCTGGGCATGAAGGCCATGGACTACCGGCTGGTTTCTCCGGACATGGTCCCAGCGAGCCAATCCTCTTTCTATGCGGAGAAACTGTTCCAGCTGCGCTATTCGTCCAGCTACGCACCTCCTGCCTATGCCCCCCTATGCGAGCTGCCACCGATGCTGCGCAACGGCTATCCCACGCTGATCTCGCTGAACAATTCTGCAAAGATCACAGACGAGATACTGGCCGTTTGGGCGCGCATTCTCGAGATGCGCCAGGACGCTCGTCTGATCATCATGGTCAAGGAGTCTGACGCCAACGCAGCTCAGGCCGGCATGCAGCCTCGCGTGGAGGCGGCAGGAATGCCGCTGGAGAGGGTGTCTGTGCTTCACCAGCAGCCGTTGAACCAATTCATGGAGCTGGGACATATTGCCGACATCATGCTGGACACCGCCCCCATTTCCGCAGGGACCACGGCCTTGCATGCATTGTGGATGGGGCTGCCCATCGTCACCATAGATGCCCAGCGAGGTGTCGATGCTTCTGGTGCAAGGACATTGCAGGTAGTCGGTGCAGGGGGCGAGATTGTCAAGGACAACGAAGCTTATGTTCAGGCGGCGCTGGCTCTCATGGATGACCCGCAGCGCCTGCAGGCGATGCGCAAGACCATTCGTGAACAGATGCGCGGCTGCGGCTACATGGACTATGCCTCGCGGACGGCTGATCTGGAAAAGGCGTTCCGCCTCATGTGGCTTAACTGGCTGCGTGGAGACCGCAATTCCTTGAGCGTGGACGTCGATCTTGACGCCCTGGTGCAGGAAATCGAAAAGGAGTGATGACCATGTCCGCTACCGGCTTGAACGATTGGGTACCCCTTCTGCGTCCTGAGCTTCCCAGCCCGCAAATGATGCTTCCGTGGCTGGAGCGCATGCATGCGGCACGGCAATACTCCAATTTCGGTCCCTTGGTGCAGGCCTTGGAGTTCGAGTTGGCCGGCCACTTGGGAGTTGCAACGGCCCAGGCGACCACGGTGGCCAATGCCACGCTGGGCCTTGAACTGGTGCTGCAGGCGCTTGATCTGCCGCCGGGGTCGCGGGTGCTGCTGCCGGCCTTTACCTTCGTCGCCACAGCCACGGCTGTGTTGCGTGCGGGCCATGTGCCCGTGCTGTCTGACGTGGACGCAGACAGCTGGATGCTTACTCCCAGCCTGGCCCGGCAAGCCTGCGCGCAGACACATGTGGACGCAGTGCTCCCGGTGGCGGCCTTCGGCATGCCGCATGACATGGCTGAATGGCAGTATTTCGAACAGACGACTGGGCTGCCTGTGGTCGTCGATGCGGCCGCAGCTTTCGGCAGCCAGCAATTGAACGGAGCACAGGGCACCTTGGTGTTCAGCCTGCACACCACCAAGAGCCTGCCCGCTGGCGAGGGTGGCTTGATCGTCTCCACCAAGCCAGGCTTGGCCAAACGTGTGCGCCAGCTTTCGAATTTCGGCATCAATCTTGATTCGGGCTCCAACGTGCCTATTGGGGCGTTGACCCTTTGCGGCTCCAACGCAAAGATGAGTGAATACCATGCAGCCATAGGTTTGGCTTCGCTACAGACGTGGAGTGGGCAGGCAGCCTCAAGGCGGGCTCTGATGACGGACATCATGGCCGCACTGGATATGGCCAGTGGAGGCCAACTACGATGGCAGACCCAGGGATCAGGTGGACCCTTGCTCGCACCCACTTCGCTTTGCGTGCGTCTCCCGCAAGAAGCTATGCGCACTCAACTCGAGCGCCTCTGTCTGGAGGCCCGTATCACCACGCGTCGCTGGTATCAACCCTTGCTGCAGCATATGCCGGCGTTGCAGCAGCGCTGCCATACATTGCCTTCGCCAAATGCCTTGGCTATTTCTCAGACCCTGATAGGCCTGCCTTTTTTTCTGGGCATGACGCAAGAACAATTTGCGAGGGTCGAGGAGGTGGTTGGCAGTATTTTTACGCCAGCATCCGTAAGCCATGCAACTCAGGGAGTTCAGAGTTTGGCATCTGTCTCTCTGGCTCAGCCTGGTCGAGTCATGTGATACCGCGCGACATGCGTGCTACGCCTCGTTCCGGACCCTTTTGCGGCTTTCTCAGACACGTGGAAGTGCATAACACGCACTAGGGTGTCTCAAGTGGGCAGACGAGGGCCAAACTGGCCCCCGCTCGTTCTGCCGTATTCTTTTGGATGCAGGCTGATGCCTTGCCTGCATCTCATGGTTCAGGCTTCCTTTTGCGCCTGTTTGTACAGGCTTGTGTGCACCGCGATCATGTCCATTTCATAGCGGTAAAAAACGTATCCCTGATTGAGCAGCTCCGATTGAAGTAAATCGAATTCCTCCGCTTCGAGGTTGACAACCTCGATATTTATTGCGGATGGACGGTACTTGCTGAAATCCAATTGCTTGAATACCTTGTAGTCGAACCCTTCAGTGTCGATCTGCAGTACGTCAATGCACGGAAGCCGATGTTTCTCCAGAACACTCATCAGTGGATAACACTGGACAGGCTGTTTTTTTACATATTGCCTGTAATTGTCAAGCTTGCCGTCGACAAAGGTTGACATACCTTTAAGCCAGTCCGGGAGCTGATGTTTCTTGATGACTTCTGGCTCTACGCGGTAAAGCGTCTTGGTCTCTTTTTTATCGGATATTGCAATATTTTCGAAAATCAGGCCTTTGCAATCACGGTAGCTCGACTTGAGGCTCTGCATCATGTCTGGAAGCGGCTCGATAAGAATGCCTTGCCAGCCAAAATTCTTCACATATTTATGGATGGGGTCGTAGCTGACGCCGTCCATTGCGCCCACCTGTACGAACCTAACTGTTTCCTTGCTCTTGCTTAGATAATGGAAGATGTCTTCCAGTTTCCCAAGGTATATGCCCTCATATTTTTCCAGAAGATATTTTTTGTATTCATCGTACCGGCTGGCCCCAGACTTCATTGTCGTGACTGCCCAGTACAGAGAGTCGGTAGTATGGTTGATGTCCACCAGTGTGGAGGCCGGGGGCGCCCAGATCTGTGCGGCATCCCCTGAAACTTGATCCATGCACGCGGACAAGGCCATCTGGTCCAGAAACCATACATGGTTGTTTTTTTCCAAGTTGTTTTCGATGAATCGCGCGACCTGTCTGATATAGCCGCTGGCCGCAGTGCTGTTTTTCAGGTATACAAAACCGGCAGGGACCTCCTCCCAGAATGGGACGGCATTGCTGCTGCCATATATGATGTCTGCTGTCAAATCAACGTTGCCAAGCCAGGTCGTCCAGGATTTTCGGAAAAGCCCATCTGCATCCACCACGATCAGTGGGGCATTCAGTCGTTGGAGCACCTGGCTTGCTGCAACAAACCTGCGGCTTGCAAAATCCACACGTATCTTGGCCGCATCCGTGCGAATACGTTCCTGGGTAGCTGTGATATGCAGTTCTGGAAGTGCTTGATTCAGCTGCTGCGATTTCCAGAGAACACTGGGATTGGGGTTGTAGAGATGGAGGTGGACATCCATTTCTGCGGAATTGGTTTCCTGCAGTGAATAGATGAGTGCCAAAGCATGATCGAAGAAATAGCGTTCGTCGCAGGCGATAAGGACCACGGGCTTTGCCTGACGACTGGGTTCAGGTTCTATAAACCAGTCGATTGCTGTGGACGACGCTTGTGCAGCCTCTTCTTCGGCTGCGAGCGTGGAAAAGTCCATGGGTGTTTCGGGCAGACCTCCCAGCTTGTACATGCAACTCATAGCCATCAGGGTGACCAGGGAGTTTTGAGATTCAAGCTTGTTCTCTATGAGATCCGCCAAGTAGGGCAATGCCTTTTCATAGTCCTTGTCCATCATGTGGATCATGGCAAGGATCTTCTGGAAAGTGCGGTGCTTTTCAGCGATGATGGGGCGCTGGCGTGCGATGTCTAGCACGGTTTGGATGTCGCCGACGCGAAACAGCAGTTGGGCGGCAATGGTGAGGTAGTGGTCGTTCGGGTCCAGGGTGAGGACCTTCATCAGTCCTTCCCATAGCGCCTTGGCGTAGGACGGTGGGAACTTTTGCTGTATGCCGTTGTTGTTTTTGTCCAGGGCCATATTGGCTTGGCAGATCAGCACCAGCAGCATTTTCAGCGCCTTGTCCTGATTTTCCTCCAAGCCTGAGGGAGTGCTCAGTAAATGATCCAGCAAGCGGGTGACATCACATGAGCCGGTCTGGACCAGATGCATGATAACGTCCTTGGATATGCCTCCTATGGCCGGGAAGCTGAAATCTTGGCTCAGCGTGTCGCGGTAATATTGGTGCATTGCTCCTGCGGCATACATTGCGTTGGACGGTGCTGCGGAGGGGCAGGGGTGGGATGGGTTCATGCGATTCATGGATGGTTACCTGCTGGCTATATGCAAAGGCCATCAAGACCTGGCAAGAATTGGACGTAAACCGTGTGATTTAGGCAGCGTGCCTGGGTGTGCCTACACAAAGCAGACGTTCGCTACTGTTCAGGTATTGCATTCCTGAAATCTTCAAGTAACTCCGAAGGAGAAGGGGGTGGGTAATGCCCATCTTGATCAGCCAATCCTCATGGCGGCGCTTGCCTTTGCCTACAGGAATAATCTGCACATCATCACACACCTCGCTCATCAATGCAGTGATGTCTTCCACATGAAAGAATCGCACATCATAAAGTGGATCGTCTTTTTTCAATCTATCGAAATAATCCACGAATTGCCGGTTGTGTGCATTGTGAACAGTTGCAAACATGCGTTTCCCAGTGATGCGTGCTTGTTCTTGGGCAAGTTTCCTGATATTATCATCAGAAAAAAGTACCCAAAATCCATTGTGATAACTGACATCAAAGAATTGGTTATCAAACGGCATCTCAAATGCACTCATCTGGTGTATTTTCTCTTTAAACTCCGGAAAGTTGGCCTTGGCGCGTTCGATGGATTCTCCAGAAAAATCCATTCCATGGCAGTCCAGGCCGGCGCGCCGGAGCGCCGCCATGTCACGGAAGCTGCCTGCCGCCATTTCCAAGATTTTTCGCTCGTCCGAGTGCATCAACGCACGCATATAGTGTGCATGCCGGAGATCTTTTTGATAATGGTCGAAAATCGTGGACCACTTGGAATCCCAGGCAGATGCTGTGGATGTTTCGTCAAGGTTCTTCAGCTGCATAGAGGAGAGATTCAGCGGCTTATGGTGGCTGCGTAGTGCCGGGTGATGATCGGAGAGTCCAGCGGTGGATGGAATTCCTCCAGAGTCTGGGCGTCGGAGGAAAAGCAGGCTAGATGGTTTTTGACCATGTCATAGCCAAACATTCTGCTAAAGCCGACACCGGCGGAGAATCGAGGATTGATATCCATGAGGAGTGAGGAATCCCCGGAAGGCTCTTTTTCTTTGCCGGATGCGTCCGGCCAGAGAAATTCAATGTTGATGCAGCCGTTGGTGTCCAGGCGCTCTGCGACTCTTTGGGCGAGCGCGCACAAGTGAGGGGCTGGCATCATCTGCACCGTGGTGCCTGCGCCGTTTGACGTGCGCAGCAACTCGACTCGGCTGGCGGCGGCCCACTTGCCTGTCGAGCGTTGGCGAACGATATCCACCACGCAGACCCTACCCGCCAGAAGTGGCTGAATGATGTAGGGCTGGCCTTGGTATTTGGTTCGAAAATGTTCAAGGTCGCGGGCATCGTCCAGCCGCACGAGACCTTCGCTGCTTCTGCCCAGGCGTGGCTTTGCAATCAGCGGGAAAGGCAATGCATCTGTTCCCGCATCCATAGGCAGCCAAGTGGGAATCACTGGAATATCACCCGCCTGCACGCACTGCTGGTATGCCAGCCATTTGTCCCGGCAGGCCTTGATGGCATGGGGTGGGGCGATGCACAGGGTGACGCCCTCGGCGGCCATTACCGTCTCGAGGTCCGACAAGACGTCAACTTCAGGATCGGTCAGGGGGAGGATATGCGTGACGGTATGCTCGCGGCATATGCGGAGCAAGGCAGCGAGAAAGGCTTCACGCAGCGAGGCAGGCGGCACCTGATGGAATGCATCCACTAGACAAGAAGCATGAATCCACGCGGCTGGGCTGGCGTTGGTGCCCACGATCGAGCATCCGGGAATGTCGCGAAGCGACGCGATCACCGCAGCGGCTGAGAGCGAGCCGATGGCCGTGACCAGATAGCAGGGTTTTCTTTGTGCGGCGTCCATGGTGTGGGTAAGCCCAGGCGCATGGGCCGTGAGGTCATGACCGCATTTTGGCGACGGAGGGACTATTTGCGGCGGTCCGTAAGGCTGGCACTACGGATCCGCCTCTTGCTTGAGATCAGCCCTGCAGAAGCTTCAGAACGTTCTGGGGCAGCTGGTTGGCCTGGGCCACCATGGCCGTACCAGCCTGCTGCAGGATCTGCGTACGGCTCAGGTTCGCCGTTTCCTTGGCAAAGTCGGCATCCACAATGCGGCCCCGGGCGGCAGACAGGTTTTCCACCTGGATGTCGATGTTGTTGACCGCGTTTTCAAACCGCGTCTGCATGGCGCCAAGGGTGGCGCGTGCGCTATTGACCTGATCTACAGCGCTGTCGATCTTTTTGAGCGCGACCCAGGCGCCTGCCTGTGTCGTCACGTCGATGTCTTCAATGCCCTTGTCATCGAGGATGGAAGAGGTAGCCGCACCGCCGGCAATGCTGAGGTCGACTGTAGACGCGCCCGTCAGCTCCGCAGTAAAGCCGCCAAACTCCACTGCCACGGGTTGACCATTGGCGTCGAGCTTGCCGGACATGATTTCCACTTTGTAGTTTTCGGTGCCATCTATCTTGGTCAGATAGGCCGTGACGCCAGTGTCGGCAGACTTGTTGTTGATGGCCGTCACGATCTGGCCCAGGCGTTCCTGGCGGTTGCTGGCAGGGTCGATCTTCTCCAACGGCACCACGGTGGCGTTGGGTGTCGTGCCTACGGTGACGGATAGAGTGCCAGCGGCAATCGCGTCGTCATAGTCCGAAAGCGTGGTGTTGGCCGTGGTGTTGGTGGTACTGACTGCCGCGGCAGAAGAGGAGGCGAACGACACCGACGACAGTTGGGAAGAGCGTGTGTCTGCCAAGGCGCCCAGTGTCACGTTGTCGCCAGAGTTGGCCCCGACCTGGAATACCGCACCGGCAAAGCTACCGTCCAGAATTTTTCGACCGTTGAAGTTTGTCTGCTTGGCCACTCGGTCGATTTCCGCGGACAGCTGGCTGACTTCGGCCTGCAATGCCTCTCGGTCGCTTTTGCTGTTGGTGGCGTTCGAGGCTTGCACAGCCAATTCACGCATGCGCTGCAGCATGTCGCCTACCTTGCCCAGTGCGCCTTCGGCCGTCTGCGCCAGCGAGATGCCGTCGTTGGCATTGCGTGCGGCCACGGTCAGGCCTCGTACCTGCGTATTCATGCGCTCCGAGATGGCCAGGCCGGCTGCGTCGTCCTTGGCGCTGTTGACACGCAGGCCAGAAGACAGGCGCTGCATGGTGGTATTCAGCGAACTGCCCGAGAGGGCCAGGTTGCGCTGTGCGTTGATCGAAGCAAGATTCGTATTGATAGTGGCGGCCATTGCTGTTTTTCCTTCAGAAAAGGCAGGTTGCATCGCATCGCTACAGAAACCATGAGCACGGATGAGCGACAGGCAACGCTAGCGATGGGCTATTTTTCAACGAGGGGCCTTCGCTCATATCGCAGATAAGCGTGCGTTTTGCCCCTTATTCCCAGGCTTCCGGCGTGTGCCGAAGCCCTGTTCGGCCCATGCCTGCCCTTGCCAACACAAGCAAGGCCCACAAAAGCCCTAAAGAACTCCTGACGCGGCCCGATAACAGCTTTGTACGGGGCAGGCCTGCAGGCGACAAAGCTGGCAGCAGTGCACATAGACACGGCCGCAAGCCCCGGCAAACCAAGCAAATTCTTCATCCTTACCGTCAGTTCCAAAGGACCCGATCATGGCAATGACCATCAACACCAACGTCGTCTCGATCAACGCGCAGCGCAACCTGGGCCTGTCCGGCAGCTCGCTGGCCACGTCCATGCAGCGTCTGTCCTCGGGCCTGCGAGTCAACAGCGCCAAGGACGATGCAGCCGGCCTGGCCATCTCCGAGCGTATGAGCACTCAGGTGCGTGGTCTGGCGGTGGCCTCGCGCAATGCCAATGATGGGATTTCTCTGGCGCAGACGGCTGAAGGCGCACTGGGCAAGGTGGGCGACATGCTGCAGCGCATGCGCGAGCTGTCTGTTCAGGCCTCCAACGCCACTAACAGCAAGAGCGATCGTGAAGCGCTGCAGTCCGAGCTGGTGCAGCTGCGTGACGAAGTGGACCGTGTGGCCAAGACCACCACGTTCAACGGCCAGAAACTGCTGGAAGGCAGCTTCTCTGGGGGCGTGTTCCAGGTGGGTGCGAATGCGGGCGACAACATCACGGTGGGCGCGCTGGCCAACATGAAGGTGGCCGACCTGGGGAATTCCTCATACGCCTCCGGCACTGCCGCCATCACTGGCATTTCAGCGACTGCAGCCGATGTCTCGGTCACCGTGACCGGAAAGCTTGGCAGCAGCACCTTCACCGCAGTGGCCACCGATGCCAACTCCACGGACAAAGAAACCGTGGGCAAAGTGATCGCCGCCATCAATGCCAAGACGGCCGACACCGGCGTGACGGCCTTCCTCAGCGATGACGGCAACACCATTCAATTCCGTGCCGAAGCGGATGCCGCTGGCGATGCCTCCGGCGTGGCTGTCACCATCACTGGCGCCACGGTGGGCGCGATTACGGCAACGACCGCCGCTGAAGGCAAGGGCATAGACAAGGTGGACATCTCCACGCAAGCCGGTGCTTGGGAAGCCATGCAGCGCATCGACAACGCGCTGGACAAGGTCAACTCCGCACGCGCCGACCTGGGTGCCATCCAGACCCGCTTCGAGAAGTCGATCGAGAACATCGACTCCATGAACGAGAACATCTCTGCGGCACGCGGCCGCATCGTGGACGCCGACTTCGCCAAGGAAACGGCGAACCTGAGCCGTACGCAGATCCTGCAGCAGGCTGGCACGGCCATGGTGGCCCAGGCCAACCAGCTGCCTCAGCAAGTGCTGAGCCTGCTGAAGTAAGAACAAGGCCTGGACGGCGGTGGGCTCGCTGCTGTCCAGGCCCGGAACTTGAAGAACGCATGCGAGGCTTGGCCATAGCGGCGTTCTTCTTGCAAGAACGGGTAGCCGGAACTGCCTGGAAACGGGTGCCGGGAAGGCGGATGCAGAAAAGATCGGCCGGCCGGATGCCAACGAAACGAGCATTTGAAGAAGGGGAATACCACTATGGCTATGACCATTAACACCAATGTTGTGTCCATCAACGCACAACGCAACCTGGGTCTGTCTGGCAGTTCGCTGGCTACCTCCATGCAGCGCCTGTCTTCGGGCCTGCGTGTCAACAGTGCCAAGGACGATGCAGCCGGCCTGGCCATCTCCGAACGCATGAGCACCCAGGTGCGCGGCTTGGCCGTGGCCTCGCGCAATGCCAACGACGGCATCTCGCTGGCACAGACGGCTGAAGGCGCACTGGGCAAGGTCGGCGACATGCTGCAGCGCATGCGCGAGCTGGCGGTACAGTCGTCCAACGCGACGAACAGCAAGAGCGACCGTGAGGCGCTGCAGTCGGAGTTGTCTCAACTGCGTGATGAAGTGGACCGTGTGGCCAAGACCACCACGTTCAATGGCCAGAAGCTGCTGGAAGGCAGCTTCACGGGTGGCGTGTTCCAGGTGGGTGCGAACTCTGGCGACAACATCAGCGTGGGCTCGTTGGGCAACGTGAAGGTCGACAGCCTGGGCAACTCCTC
>Ga0308157_10009128_pt1 | contig 11073 bp, 10 predicted proteins | sample PhyBR1_FD_201035 | JGI IMG/M metagenome (GOLD analysis project Ga0308157, IMG submission 201035) | Phyllosphere microbial communities from UC Gill Tract Community Farm, Albany, California, United States - DLSLB.R1 | ecosystem: Host-associated > Plants > Phyllosphere > Unclassified | place: USA...
GCATCGCGGGCGCCATCGAGCAGGCGCGGGAAGCCCAGGACCTGGGCGCGGCCGCCGTGTTCGCCGCGCCGCTGGACAACGCCAACGACGCGCTGCTGTTCGACTACTACAAGGCCGTGGCCGACGCCGTGCGAATTCCGGTCGTCATTCATGACTTTCCCGACTCGTTCGGCACCGAGATTCGCCCTGAAGTCGTGGCGCGGCTGGGCCGCGAAGGCGGCGTGCACATGATCAAGATGGAAGAGCCGCCCGTCGCGCAGAAGATCAGCCGCATCCGCGAACTGGTGCCCGACGAGGACATGTTGATCTTCGGCGGGCTGGGCGGCGTGTACTTTCTGGAAGAGCTGCAACGCGGCGCGGTGGGCACGATGACGGGCTTTGCCTTTCCCGAAATCCTGGTGGCCATCTATGAACGCTATGCGCGCGGCGACAAGGCCGGCGCCGCCGCCATCTTCGACCGTTACTGCCCACTGATCCGCTACGAATTCCAGCCCAAGATCGGCCTGGCCCTGCGCAAGTATGTGTACCAGCGCCGTGGCGCCATCAAGAGCTACGCCTTGCGTTCGCCCGGCATGCGCATCGACCCGGTGACCGCCGCCGAACTGGAAGCCACCGTCGCGCGCGTGGGCCTGTCGCTGGCCGCCACCGGCCGCCAAGCCGTTCAAGACTGAGGAGTTTCGACATGGATCTGGGAATCCGGGGCAAGCGCGCGCTTGTGTGCGCGTCCAGCAAAGGGTTGGGCCTGGCCTGCGCATGGTCGCTGGCGCGCGAAGGCGTGGACGTGGTGATGGCCGCGCGCACCGCCACCACGCTGGATGCCGCAGCCGAAGCCATACGCAAGGATACGGGCGCGACCATCGTCACCGTGGCCGCCGACGTCACGACCGAGGCCGGCCGGCAAGCCCTGCTGGAGGCCTGCCCCGAACCCGACATTCTCGTCACCAATGCGGGCGGCCCCAAGCCGGGGGACTTTCGAGAATGGTCACGCGAAGACTGGATCGCGGCGCTGGACGCCAACATGCTGACGCCGATCGCCCTGATTCGGGCCACGGTGGACGGCATGATCGCGCGCCGGTTTGGCCGCATCGTCAACATCACGTCGGCCGCCGTGAAGATGCCCATCGACATTCTTGGCCTGTCCAATGGCGCCCGCGCCGGACTGACCGGCTTCGTGGCGGGCCTGGCGCGCCAGACGGTGCGGCACAACGTCACCATCAACAATCTGCTGCCCGGCCCGTTCCTGACCGACCGGCTGCGCCAGACCGCCGAACGTGCCGCGCGCGACGCCGGCAAGACGGTGGATGACGTTCTGGCGGCAAGACTGGCGACGGTGCCTGCCGGCCGCTACGGCGATCCGGCCGAATTCGGCGATGCCTGCGCGTTCCTGTGCGGCGCCCGCGCCGGCTTCATGACCGGGCAGAACCTGGTGCTGGATGGCGGCATCTACCCCGGCACGCTCTGATCCCTTCTTCCTTTTTCCCCCTGCCCCATGACCCACGTTGCCCCCTTTGACCTGACGATACGCAATGGCCGCATCAGCACGGCCACCGACACTTTCCATGCCGACATCGGCGTGCGCGATGGCGTCATCGCGGCGCTGGGCCAGGGCCTGGCGCCCGGCGCGCGGGACATCGACGCGGCCGGCCGCTGGGTGCTGCCCGGCGGCATTGACAGCCATTGCCACGTTGAACAGTTGTCCGGCATGGGCATCATGTGCGCCGACGATTTCCATAGCGCCACCGTGTCGGCCGTGTTCGGCGGCACCACCACCATCATTCCGTTCGCGGCCCAGCACCGCGGCAACGCCTTGCCCGAGGTCGTGTCCGACTATGCACGCCGCGCCGCCGAGAAGGCCGTCATCGACTACGGCTTCCATCTGATCCTGTCGGACCCGACCGAACAGGCGCTGCGCCACGACCTGCCCGAATTGATCCGCAACGGCATCACCTCGTTCAAGGTCTTCATGACCTATGACCGGCTGAAGCTGGACGACTACCAGCTGCTGGACGTGCTGGAGGTGGCCGACCGCGAGGGCGCGCTGGTCATGGTGCATGCCGAGAACAACGACATGATCCGCTGGGTGGCGCGCCGCCTGGCCGAGCGCGGCATGACCGCGCCCAAATACCATGCCGTGGCCCACACGCCGCTAGCAGAAAGCGAAGCGACGAACCGTGCCGTGAGCTTGGCACGCATGATGGACGTGCCGATCCTGATCGTGCACGTGGCGGGCCAGGAAGCGGTGCGCGTGGTGCACTCGTCGCAGGCGCTGGGCCTGCCGATTCATGCGGAAAGCTGCCCGCAATACCTGTTCCTGACCGCCGACGACATCGACCTGCCGGGGCTGGAAGGCGCCAAGTTCTGCTGCAGCCCGCCGCCGCGCGATCCGGCATCGCAAGAAGCCGTGTGGCAAGGACTGATCAACGGCACGCTGCAGCTGTATTCGTCCGACCACGCTCCCTACCGGTTCGACGCCAGCGGCAAGTTGCCCAAGGGCGAGGACACCACGTTCAAGGACGTGGCCAATGGCGTGCCCGGGCTGGAAGTCCGCATGCCGCTGCTATTTTCGGAAGGCGTGCTGAGCGGACGCCTGAGCATCGAGCGTTTCGTGGCGCTGACCTCGACGAACCATGCCCGTACCTACGGCCTGTACCCCAAGAAAGGCACGATCGCGGTCGGCGCGGACGCAGACATCGCCATCTGGAACCCGGAACGCAGCGTCACGATCGGCACCGCCATGCTGCACGACAACGTGGGCTACACGCCCTATGAAGGCAAGACGGTGCGCGGCTGGCCGGAAGTGGTGATCAGCCGTGGGCGCATCGCGGTTGAAAACGGCGAATTGCACGTGGCGCGCGGCAGCGGCCAGTTCATCAAGCGCGGCACGCCGGAACCCGTGCTGCGCCAGCGCCTGAACGGCAACCCGGACGCGTTGGTGCGCAAGTACTTCAGCAATACCGCCCCCACCCCTTCCCACGACTAAGGAACACACGATGAGCAAACGTCCCTTTGGCCTGGCGGTCGCGCAGATGGGCCCGGTGCAGCCCGAGGAAACCCGGCGCCAGGCCGTGGCCCGGCTGCTGGCCATGATGCGCGAGGCCCATGCGCGCGGCGCGAAGCTGGTGGTGTTCCCGGAGCTGGCGCTGACGACCTTCTTTCCGCGCTATTGGATGACCGAGGAAGAAGCCGTGGCGCGCTACTTCGAAAAGGAAATGCCGGGCCCCGATACCCGCATCCTGTTCGACACGGCGCGCGAGCTGGGTATTGGTTTCTACCTGGGCTATGCCGAAATCGCGTCGGATGGACGCCGCTTCAACACCAGCATCCTGGTCGACACGAACGCGCGCATCGTCGGACGCTATCGCAAGATCCACCTGCCGGGACACAGCGACCACAAGCCGCAGGCGCCGTTCCAGCATCTGGAAAAGAAATTCTTTGAAGTCGGCAACGACGGCTTCAACGTCTGGGAAACCCTGGGCACACGCATCGGCATGTGTCTGTGCAACGACCGCCGCTGGACGGAAGCCTGGCGCGTGCTGGCGCTGCAAGGCGCCGAGGTCGTGGCGCTGGGATACAACACGCCGTCATTGAATATCCACTGGAATGAACCGGTCCACTTGCGCATGTTCCACCACCTGCTCAGCTTGCAGGCCGCCGCGTATCAAAACGCGGTGTGGGTGGCGGCGGCAGGCAAGGCCGGCGTGGAAGACGGCAGCCACCTGATCGCCGGATCAGCCATCGTCGCGCCCACGGGCGAGATCGTGGCGCAGGCGCAGGGGGAGGAGGATGAGGTGATTTTTTGCCAGGCCGACCTGGCCCTGGGAGACACCTTCAAGCAGCACATCTTCAACTTCGCCGCCCATCGGCGCCCGGAACACTACGGCTTGATTCTTGAGCGCGTGGGGGCCGGGCCGGCGCTGGGCAAGACGCCTCTTCCCTAAAGGACCCGCCATGAACCGCAACATCCGTATCCTTTCATTCGCCAGCCGCTGTGGCCTGACCCTGTTGCTGGCCGGCGCAGGCCTGGCCCATGCCGCCAAACCCCTGACGACGGGCGTGGACGCCACCTTTGCGCCCCACGCCATGCCGAAGCTGGGCGGCGGCCTGGACGGCTTCAACATCGAACTGGGCCAGGCGATTGCCAAGCAGTTGGGCACCACCATCACCATCGAAGGAACCGAGTACGCCGCGCTGATTCCGGGGCTGAACGCCAAGAAGTACGACTTCGTGCTGGCGCCCACCACGGCCACCGAGGAGCGCGCCCGCGCACTGTTGTTTTCCGAGGGTTACCTGAACACGGACTACACCTTCGTGATCGCCAAGTCCGGCAAGGACATTGCCGGGCTGGACGACCTGAAGGGCCGCAAGCTGGCGGTCAACAAGGGTTCGGCCTACGAGAACTGGGCGCGCGATAACGCCGCCAAACACGGCTTCAAGTACGACGTCTATGCGTCCAACGCCGATGCCGTGCAGGCGGTGCAGTCCGGCCGCGCCGACGCCAACCTGACCGGCAACACCGTCGCGGCATGGGCCGCCAAGCAGAACCCCGCCGTGCGCACCAGCTACACCATCAAGACGGGCCTGGTCTGGGCGCTGGCGTTCCGGCTGGATGACAAGGAAGGCCGCAACCGCGTGTCTTCCGCGCTGAAGTGCCTGAAGCAGGACGGCACCGTGTCCAAGCTTGCGCAGAAGTGGTTTGGCTTCACGCCTCCGGCCGGTGCCGCCGCCGTGACCGTCACGCCGGGCCAGGGCGTGCCGGATCTGCCCGGCTACGACGCCACGCCCGTCGAACTGCGTTGCAGCTGAACCCGCGCCCGCAAACCAGGAGCCACACGATGGACACTCCCATCCTGAAAATCGCCGGGCTGCACAAGTCCTACGGCGACAACGCGGTGCTCAAGGGTATCGACCTGGAGGTGAAACGGGGCGAACTGGTCTTCATGATCGGTCCGTCCGGGTCGGGAAAAAGCAGCCTGCTGCGCTGCTGCAACCGGCTGGAAGAGGCCACGGCCGGCAGCATCCATGTCGATGGCGAAGAAATCACCGCGCCCGCCGCCCCGCTGAACCGCATCCGCCAGAACATCGGCATGGTGTTTCAGCACTTCAACCTGTACCGCCACATGTCGGTGCTGTCCAACATCACGCTGGCGTTGCGCAAGGTGCAGAAGCTGGCGCGGGCCGAAGCGGACCGGCGCGGCATGGAGGCGCTGGACCGCGTCGGCCTGGCCGACAAGGCATCGTCGTTTCCCGACCAACTGTCCGGCGGCCAGCAGCAGCGCGTGGGGATTGCACGATCGCTCGCGCTGCGGCCCAAGGTGGTGCTGTTTGACGAACCCACCAGCGCGCTGGACCCCGAGCTTGTCGGCAGCGTGCTGAACGTCATGCGCGAATTGAAGCATGACGGCATGACGATGATGGTGGTCAGTCACGAAATGGGATTCGCCAAAGCGGCGGCCGACCGCGTCGTGTTCATGGACGGCGGCGTGATCGTCGAGCAAGGCCCGCCGCAGGACGTCTTTGGCGCCCCCCGTCAACCCCGCACGCAGGCATTCCTTGCCCGCATGGCGGAACATGCCGCCTAGCGCGCATCCGGTACGTATTCCATGGATCTGAAAGCCCTGCTGTTTTCTTTCTTCAACGCGGAAGTCGCCTGGCGGTATTTGCCGGACATTCTGTCCGGCATGTGGATCACGCTGCAACTGGGGGTGGCGGTGGCTGCCACCGGCGTGGCGCTGGGCCTGGTGCTGGCCGTGGTGCGCGCGCTGCGCATCCGGCCGCTGAACTTCCTGATCATCTGCTTTGCCGACATCCTGCGCGCGTTGCCGCCGCTGGTCGTCATCATGCTGCTGTTCTTTGCGTTTCCCTACATCAACCTGTCGATGTCGGCCTTCATGGCCTGCTGGCTGTCGCTGTCATTGGTGCTGGCGGCGTTCGCCGAAGAGATCTTCTGGGCCGGCATCTTGTCGGTGCCGCGCGGCCAGGCCGAAGCCGCCCGCTCAACGGGCCTGAACTGGCTGCAAAGCATGGTGTATGTGGTGATGCCGCAAGCCATGCGGCTGACGGTCGCGCCGCTGACCAACCGCGTCATCGCCATCACCAAGAGCACGGCGCTGGGGTCGGTGGTGGGCTTGAGCGAGGTGCTCAACAACGCGCAATCGGCCAGCAGCAACGCGGGCAACGCCACGCCGCTGACGCTGGCGGCCATCGCCTGCCTGCTGATCTTTTTGCCCGTGGTGATTCTGGGCCGATGGACCGAAACGCGCTTCAAGTGGAAGCACTGAAGTCGAAGCACCGAGCCGGCTACACGGACCAAGGGGAATGGCATGGATGAAATCCTGCAGAATTTTTTCAATCTGAATATCTACAAGAATGTCGCGCCCTACCTGCTGCAAGGCTTGGGCCGCACGCTGTTGCTGTCGGCAATGGTGATTCCGGTGGGGCTGGCCTCGGGCCTCTTGATAGGCGTGCTGTCGATCACGCTCAAGCGGCGCTGGGCGCGGGTGCTGCTGGCGGTCTATATCGATTTTTTCCGGGCGCTGCCGCCGCTGGTGCTGCTGATCTTCATCTACTTCGGCGCGCCGTTCCTGGGCATGGACCTGCCCAAGCTCCTCGCCGTGGCCATCGGCTTCATGCTGAATAATTCCTCTTATTACGGCGAGGTGTTCCGGGCCGGCCTGGAAAGCGTGCCGCGCGGCCAGATCGAAGCGGCCAGGTCGACCGGACTGTCCAGCTGGCAAACGCTTTGGCATGTGCAGATTCCGCAAGCCACGCGCAACGTCATGCCCGATCTGATCAGCAACACGCTTGAAGTGGTCAAGCTGACCACGCTGGCCAGCGCCGTCGCGCTGCCCGAGCTGCTGCGGGTGGCGCGGGACGCGCAGTCGCTGGTCTACAACCCGTCGCCGATCGTGCTGGCCGCCCTGTTCTACCTGGTGCTGCTGTGGCCGGTGGTACGCCTGCTGAGCCGGCTGGAGCACCGGCACCTGCCCGGCCACTGAGGGCGGCGTGGGCGTCACGCAACAAATCCTGTCACGCGTTGCAACGGTGAGGGGGCCTTGCGGCCATATAATTCCGCGTAGCGCCGCCCCCGGCGGCGCGAGCGGCCAGGCCCAAGGCCACGCCGTCCCGCGATCTCATAGGACCTTGCAACCCACATCATGCCCGACCTGGAACCCGACACCGTCTCCGCCCTTGAAGCCCCAGAATTCGCACCCGCCCAGTTCGTCCGATGGTTTCGAGACGTGGCGCCCTATGTGCATGCATTCCGAGGCAAGACCTTCGTGGTGGCGTTCGGTGGTGAACTGGTGCAGGCTGGCGCGCTGAATGCGCTGGTGCAGGATCTGTCCCTGCTGTCGTCGCTGGGCATCCGGCTGGTGCTGGTGCACGGTTCGCGCCCGCAGGTCAATGAACAGCTGCGCCTGAAGGGTTACACGCAGCAATTCGACCGTGGCCTGGCGCCCACCGACGCCGCCGCGCTGGAATGCGCCAAGGAAGCCGCCGGCGAGATCCGGCTGGACATCGAAGCCGCGTTCAGCCAGGGGTTGCCCAACACGCCGATGTCGCACGCGCACATCCGCGTCATTTCCGGCAATTTCGTGACGGCCCGCCCCACTGGCGTGTTGGACGGCGTGGACTACAAGCACACCGGCCAGGTGCGCAAGATCGACATCGACGCGCTGAAGTTCGCCATCGAGAAAGGCTCGTCGGTCGTGCTGCTGTCGCCGCTGGGCTTCTCGCCGACGGGCGATGCGTTCAACCTGGCCATGGAAGACCTGGCCACCAGCGTCGCCGTGGCGCTGCGCGCCGAAAAGCTGATCTTCCTGTCCAGCTCGCAAGGCGTGCTGAACGACGACGGCACGCTGGACACCGAACTGGCCCGGGTGGATGCCGACGCCATGCTGGCTGGCGGCGAACTGGACGAAGAAACGCACGCCTTCCTGCAATACGCGTCGCTGGCCGTCAAGCGCGGCGTGGCGCGCGCCCACCTGCTGCCATTCGCGCTGGACGGCAGCGTGCTGCTGGAGATCTTCACCCACGACGGCGTGGGGACCATGGTGGTGGAAGACACGCTGGATGACCTGCGCGCCGCGACGATCGACGACGTGGGCGCCATCCTGAGCCTGATCGAACCGCTGGAAGCCGATGGCACCCTCGTTCCGCGCCCGCGCAGCGTGATCGAGCGCGACGTGGAGAACTTCACGGTGCTGGAGCACGATGGCGTGATCTACGGCTGCGCCGCGCTGCACACGTTCGCCGACGAGCAGATGGCCGAGATGGCCTGCCTGATCGTGCATCCCGAATGGCAAGGCTCCGGCGAAGGCGAGATCCTGCTGCGCCACATGGAGTCCCGCGCGCGGGCCACCGGCGCCAAGCGCCTGTTCGTGCTGACCACCCGGACCTCGCACTGGTTCATCAAGCGCGGATTCGTGCAGGGCGGCGTGGCCGACCTGCCCCGCGAAAAGCAGAACAACTACAACCGTTCGCGTAACAGCATGGTCTTCATCAAAAAGCTGTAACCGCCGCGTCGATCAGGCCCTGACCGCAGGGCTTGAAGGGGCTTGGCGCCCCCTGGACGCCAAGCCCGTTAAAATACGCCGTTATCTATCTTTCCGGCAGCGAACCATGTCCCGTATCGTCAACTGTGTGAAATTGAAGCGTGAAGCCGAAGGGCTGGACTTTCCTCCCTACCCCGGCGAACTTGGCACGAAGATCTGGCAGAGCATTTCCAAGGAAGCTTGGGAAGAATGGAAGGCCATCCAGACCCGCCTGGTCAACGAAAACCGCCTGAACCTGGCCGACGCCCGCGCACGCAAATACCTGAAAGAACAGATGGAACGCTTTCTGTTCGAAGACGGCACCGTGGAAGCGCACGGCTACGTCCCGCCCTCGGCCTGATTCCAGCTGCGCCGACGGTGCCGGACGGCATCGGCGACCCCGTTCGAAGCCCCTCGTCAGCGAGGGGCTTCGTGTTTTCGGCCACCGCGCGCGCATCGCCAGGACGTCGCCCCCCGTTGCGCTTAAGATTCGAACATTGCTGGCCGTATTAATGCAGTCATGAAAGAAGAATCGCGCTTGTCCCCTCCCGCCGCACCGCCGCCGTCCATCGCGCGCGCGCTGGCGATTGCCCCGGACCGCAAAACCGGCACGCTTCAAGATGTACGGCATATCGTCATCCTGATGCAGGAAAACCGGTCATTCGACCACTATTTCGGCACCCTGCCCGGCGTGCGCGGTTTCGCGGACCCCCACCCGGCGCCCACGGCCACGGGAAACGTACTGACGCAAACGGACCGCGACACGCAGTGCCGCCCGTATGCGCTGCAACCGGAATACGCCAGCGGCACGCCAGTGGGCTACATCACGCCGCACACCTGGGACGACGCGCAACGCGCCTGGAACGACGGCCGCATGGATCAATGGCTGTCTGCCAAGGGCCGCCTGGGGCTGGGCGCCTACACCGCCGCCGACGTGCCGTTCCAGACGGCGCTGGCCAACGCCTTCACCGTCTGCGACGCCTATCATTGCTCGGTGCACGCCGGCACCAATCCCAACCGGCTGTTCCTGTGGACCGGCACCAACGATCCGTTCGGACAGGCGGGCGGCCCCGCCCTGGTCAACACCTATGATCGCCTGGGCCCGGCCGATGCCGGCTACGCCTGGACCACCTACCCCGAACGCCTGCAGGCGGCCGGAGTGGACTGGCGGGTGTACCAGGACATGGCCGACAATTTCCACGACAACCCGCTGGCCGGCTTCCGGCAGTACCGCCGCGAACATGCCAGCGGCGCCGAAAACGCCCCTTTGCGCGATCGCGGCCTGTCCACGCACACGCTGGATGACCTGGCCCGCGACGTGGACGGCGGAACGCTGCCCCAAGTGTCCTGGATCGTCGCGCCCGCGGCCGATTCCGAACATCCCGAGGTGTCTTCGCCGCGCCAGGGCGGGGCCTACACCGAGCGCGTGCTGGACATCCTGACCCGCAACCCGGACGTCTGGAGTGGCTGCGTGTTCTTCGTCACCTACGATGAGAACGACTGCTTCTTCGATCACATGCCGCCGCCCGCGCCGCCCGCCCGCCACGCCGATGGCCGCTCTGGCGGACTGTCCACGGTGGAGCTGGATGGCGAATACCACGACACCCGCCACGGCCCGAGCGCCTCGTCCCCCGACGACCCCGCCAGCCTGCATGGCCGCGGTTTCGGCCTGGGGCCGCGCGTGCCGATGCTGGTGGTGTCGCCCTGGAGCCGTGGCGCGTGGGTCAACTCGCAAGTGTTCGACCACACCTCGGTGATCCGCTTTCTTGAAGCCCGCTTTGGCGTGGCTGAACCCAATATCAGCGCTTGGCGCCGCGCCGTCGCGGGCGACCTGACGTCGGCGTTCGATTTCGCTGGTGACTGGGGGCCGCTCCATCCGGACAGCAATCGCCACGCCTGCCCGCTGCCCTATGCGCTGGAAGCCGTGGGCCGCATGACGGCCGACGGCGAACACTACCGGCTGACCTTGCGCAACCCGGGCAGCGCGGCTGCCGTGCTGCACGTGTACGACCGCCTGGATCTGGTGCATGCGCCTCGGCGCTACACGGTGGGCCAAGGCGCGCGGCTGGATGACGGCTGGCGGCTGCATGACCACGGCCGCTACGACCTGTGGCTGTTGGGGCCCGACGGTTTCCACCGGCAATTCCGCGGTGACGTGCGGGATGCCGGCATGCTGGAGGCGCAACTGGTTCCCGTAAGCTCGGGCCTGCGCCTGCGGCTGATCAACCACAGTGATGCGCCGCAACCCGTAAAGGTCGAATCCCACATGGGCGACGGCTGGCGCGCCATGGCGCATGTGCAGGCCGGCGGCGCGCTGGAACTCAAATATGCCGGCAGCGAAGGCTGGTACGACCTGGAAATCAGCGCCCCGGCCCTGCCCGCTTTTGGACGCCGGCTGGCAGGCCGCGTCGACGCCGGCAAACCCGGCGTGCCCGACCCACGCCTATGCCAGGGCGCCGCGCTGCCGCTGTAAGCCTCGCGGCAGCCCGCCCGACTACTGCTCGTCTTCTTCGGTGCCGTCTTCGCCGCGCGCCAGGCGCTC
>Ga0308157_10009133_pt1 | contig 11072 bp, 8 predicted proteins | sample PhyBR1_FD_201035 | JGI IMG/M metagenome (GOLD analysis project Ga0308157, IMG submission 201035) | Phyllosphere microbial communities from UC Gill Tract Community Farm, Albany, California, United States - DLSLB.R1 | ecosystem: Host-associated > Plants > Phyllosphere > Unclassified | place: USA...
AGCAACAGGAGTAGAAAATAATTTAAAGCCTACAGAAAAAAAGACTAAAACAAGCAAAAGCTGGGCAATCTGTTGAATAAGTCTAATTTTGGCAACATCTTTAACTCTTCCCAATCCCTCCAAAAAAGCAAGAATAGGCGATAAAATTAAAGATAGTACGGTTATGAATGAAAGTATAACCCAGGGCTTTTGCCATTCCACCAGAACTGCAGCTCCGTCATTTACGTTTTCATTTCCAAACTTGCCAAAAAAATAATTCCCTGCTATATACAGCCCTATAAATAATAAAAAAGCAATAACAACAAACCATTTCAATGTAAAACGAAGCAATGAAGATAATCGTGAAGCCGCCTCTTCACTGCCGGTAAAACTAACTTTATCATTCCACTCTATTCTCGCTGTTTCGTGAGCGACAAATTGTGTTATAATATTTGTCAAACCTAATTCGAAAAAAATCTGAATGGCCAAAATACTCCCGAAGGTATAGTAGTAACCCTGCTCGATTTTACTAAGGCTTCTAGCTACAAACAATAATGTGACAACTCCGCCACCTGCCTGAATTATTCGGGATAAAATTGTGTAAGCAATTGCTCCATCTACACCTATTATCGCTGAGCCTTTTTTTAATAATTTTATCATTATTAATAGTTCTAAACTGTTAACTTGTCTCTTTTAGAACCAAACTTATCTCTCAGCGAGGTAAATTTGAGCTCAAAGAATCGATACTGCAAATAAGATCCAACAATAGTTAAAATCCAAATAGTAAAAAATTGGATAAGTGTACTCTGATTTGACAAATACCTATTTACAAGTACTATGTAGAACGGATGAGATAAATAAACAGAATAAGATATCACACTCAAAAAACTAATGCTTTTGTAAAAAAAGTTTTTTGGCCTGTCTTTCATATCATAAATTAATGGAATCATTAATGCGATAGAAAAACTTAAGAGAGTAAAAAACAAAGTTTTTAAGAAAAACCCGGGATCAACTAACTCTTTTTCAGTAGGAAAATCGTAATTAAGTATAAATCTATAATAAAAAATCGTTAATAGAAATATCGTAGCTAAGCTTCCGATCGTAAAGTATACTTTTTTATTCTTTTCCCAAAGATTAGGGACATACCACTTTATATAAGCAACCGCTACACCAATACCAATCCCATCTAACCTCAGTGGTACCATCTTTCTAAATCCCGCATCCCATGCAAAATCTGAATTTAAAACTACTAAACCTGTTCTAATTAATAATGGAACAGCAATAAATACTCCTACAACTACAAGAAAAGAATATTGTTTTTTCTTAAACATTAACTGACTAATAAACAGAAATAGTGGAAATAATAAATAAAACCATTCTTCAACTGCTAAACTCCAGGAAATTCCATAAAAATAATTGGTTATTTCAGACGTGAAATTTTGTAAAAAAAACAAATAAGATAAACCAAAGGAATCTGAAAAAATAAAGTGTTTAGTTGCAATATAATACAATGCTGCATAGACAAACAACATTAAATAATAATTTGGCAAAGTTCTAAACCATCTTCTTATCCAGAATATTTTTATACTTTTAAAGGAAGTAATTGTATCCTGATTATGCATTTTTATTAAAATTGTACCTATTAAAAAACCGCTTATTACAAAGAAGATTTCGACACCACAAATAGCTTGAAATACAGAGCTAGCAAAGATAAACTGATTGCTTGCTAAATATGGTATTGTATGGGCTGAGAGTACAAACACTACAGCAATAGTCCTTAATAAATCTAATCCAAATATTCTTTGATGCTGTATCGCCATCTATATATTAATTTTAATTATGCTAGATATTCTCTTATTACATCAGCAATATAGTCGTAATGACTCTCATTAAGACCCGGCCAAACGCCCAACCAGAATGACTGATTCATGATAATGTCGGTATTTTTTAAATCACCTATTACACGGTGTTCAATATTAGCATAAGCTGGCTGACGCAATAAGTTCCCTCCAAATAAAAGTCGAGTACCAATACCTTTTTCCTCAAGGTGCTGTACAAGCATATGTCTGTCGGCTGCATCACCTTCTCTAAGTGTAAGTAAAAAACCAAACCATGACGGCTCAGAATTTGGTGTAGGCTCAGGAAGTATAAATACTTCTTCAAATTCTTTCATACGCTCATATAAAGCTGCATAGTTTTCTTTTCTTCTCTGTACAAAGTAGTCTACCTTTTTAAGCTGAGAAACACCAAATGCCGCCTGCATATCGGTAACTTTAAGGTTAAAACCTATATGAGAATAAGTATATTTATGATCATACCCAAAAGGAAGACTTCCCAATTGCTGACCGAAACGGCATCCGCAAGTATTATCTTTCCCTGGCTCACAATAACAATCACGTCCCCAATCCCTAAAACTCTCAGCAAGTTTTGATAAAACCGGGTTATTAATTAATACTGCGCCTCCTTCACCCATAGTGATATGGTGAGCAGGATAAAATGAAAAAGTAGCTATATCACCAAAAGTACCTGTTTTCTTACCTTTGTATGTAGCACCAAGTGAATCACAATCATCTTCTACAACCCATAGATTATATTTTTTTGCCACACGCATTACTTCATCAAGATCAAAAGGATTACCCAAAGAGTGAGCAATCATAATTGCTTTTGTTTTTGGCGAAACTGCCTTTTCTATATCTTCAGACAACACATTATGTGTAGCGATATCAACGTCAACAAATACTGGAATAGCGCCAAACTGAATTAATGGATTAATTGTTGTTGGAAAACCAGCTGCAACAGTAATAACTTCATCGCCCGGCTTAATAGCTCTTTCACCTAGTTTAGGAGAAGTAAGAGCATAAAAAGCAACTAAATTTGCTGAAGAGCCTGAATTTACAAGTAGTGCCCTGGCAGCACCAAAGTATTGAGCGAACTCAGATTCAAACTGATTAGCAAATCTTCCTGCTGTTAACCACCCATCTAAAGTAGCATCAACGCCAATAAGTATATCTTCTTCATCAAGAACTTTTCCTGTTACGGGAATATAATTCTTACCTGCTATAATAGTTTGTGTTGACTTTTGCTTTGCTATTTCGCGTAGGCCGTTTTCTAAGGATTCTGGGATATTTTTGTACATATATTAACTAGTGTTTGTTTTATTATATTTTGTTTAAAATTAGGTTCCTTCCATTTCAATTGGTTTCGAGAAAGGTTCCATTTCTGTAATTGGTTTTCCAAAAGCAATTTTTGGATATGTATTAGTATGCGGATCTACCATAACCTGTAGCAGCTGTGGTTTGTCAGCATTACTATCATTCCACAACCATGAAACTGCATTTTCAACTTCATCCTGAGAATCAATAGTCTTTGATGAGATACCGTATGCTTCTGCCACTTTCGCAAAATCAGGTGCGCTATATCCCCAATACGTAGACTGATATCGCGATTCGAAATAACTGTCCTGAAACTGTCTGATCATGCCAAGAGTACGGTTATTAAGAACAATTATCTTAACCTTTAAATTATTCCTTACAATAGTTTGCAGTTCCTGTATATTAATTTGCATACATCCGTCACCAACTAGTACCGCTACAGGTTCGTTGCCAAGGGCAATACAAGCACCAATGGCAGCAGGTAAAGAAAAGCCCATAGCGCCCATTCCCCCTGAAGTAAGAAAATGCTGCCCGTCACGAATTTCCAAAGACTGTGCAGACCACATCTGATGACTACCTACGTCGGCAAGATATGCCTTTGCTTTGCTGCCCGGTTTTGAAAGAGCATGCATAAACACGTTTGGATTAATCCCTGTAGGATTTAATTCTTTTGTATCAGGCCATAAAGCACGCAGCTCATTTATTCTGTCCAGCCATGACTGAGATTTTACAAAAGATTCATTTTCAAAACTTTTAAGCGACTTATTCAGGAAAACTGATAAATCAGAAAGTATAGGAGTACATCCTAACACCCTGTTATTGATCTCTCCTGCCTCACAGTCAACATGATATATCTTCCTGTTTTCTATAAATTTTGTATCAGCTCCCGTTTGACGAATATCCAGCCTGCTTCCGAGTACTATAAGCAAATCACATTCGCCAAAGGCTATATTTGCCCATCTGTTACCATAACTTCCTATGAAACCCGCACGCAACGGGTCGTCAAATGAAATAGTATCCAATCCCAATAATGTTGTTATTACAGGAATCTGCGTATAATTAACAAACTTTGTAAAATCATCCTGAGACTTAGATGCTTTCACACCCCTGCCAGCAAGTATTAATGGCCTTTTGGCACTCTTTATATCATTTTTAAGATTTGCCAGAACCTGTTCATCAATCTGAACATCTATATTTAGATCCGGCTGCAATCCTGAAGGTTCAATTTGCGCACGCTGAACATCCATAGGAATATCTATCAAAACAGGCCCTGGCCTGCCTTCACATGCAATTTTAAACGCCTCTTCAAGAATATTTTCAAGATTATCGGGATTATTTACCAAATATGCTGCCTTAGATATTGGTTTAGCCATAGCTACAATATCCGTTTCCTGAAAACCAAGCTGCCTTATCGATCTTTCTCCTTTTTGTTCATGCCTGTTAACCTGGCCTGTTATAAAAATTGCCGGTGTAGAATCAAAATAACAGCTGCCCATACCGGTTAAAAGATTTGTTGCTCCCGGACCACTCGTTGCCAGAGCTATACCCGGCAAATTATTTATGCGTGCAGAACCCTCTGCTGCAAAAGCAGCTCCCTGCTCATGATGCATGGTAATAATTTTTATATCTGTATTTTGATTCAGAGAATCCAGGATGTGCGTAATCATACCTCCTGATAACTCAAACACATGATCAATACCCTTTTTCTTCAAAAACTCCGCAATAAAATCAGATGCTTTCATAACTATGATTTTTTCATGTAATAATTTATAGTATTCTCTAATGCTTCTATATGATCGGTAAAAGTTGTTTTACCAATCTGAGCAAATAATTTTTTCATATCCCCCTCAATATGCATTGATTGGTTCTGACGGTATTCAATAGCTCCAAAATTCAGTTTAAAGTTAGGATTAACTTTGTTTTTGATTTGCAAAACTAATGATTTTATTGATTGCGGATTATCCGAAGACACATTATAAACACCTGAATTCAAACTTTTTAGAACCACATCGCTTACAATTTTCCTAAAATCTTTAATATACAAATAAGCATATTTTTGTTCGCCTAAAGTCATGTCCATTTCATTGCGTTCATGCATAGCGTTTATAAGCGAAGGCACGAGCCAGTTTTCACCTTGTTTTTCACCAAAAACCGAAAATAGCCGTAGCCATATCCAATTTATGTTGTTTGTATTGCAAAATGACTTTACAATTTCTAAAGATGCCAACTTAACTGCGCCATAAGCATTATCTGCATTCGTTTCTTCTTCTTCTGAAATTTTACCGTCTACATTGCCATACTCTGCCTGCGATCCCAGAAAAATCATTTTTTTCACATTAGCTTTCTTTCCTGCTTCAAGCAAATTGGCTAAAAATGTAATATTATTGGTTTGTTCTGTCCAACTGTTCCTTTCATCCGATTCAACCCCTATCCAGCCTGAATGAATTATTATATCAAATGATAACGATTGTAAAGCTTCATTAAAACTTTCGGTTCCATCTGTCTGAACCCAATGAACCTTTTCCTTAAATTCTTCACATCTCCAGATGTCAGATGACGGACGTATCAGGCCAATAACCTCTACACCATTATCAACCAGCTCTTTTGCAATATGAGAACCTAAAAAACCCGTTATCCCTGTAATTAAAACTCTATGCATTTAAATAGCTAATAATCTGATTGGTTGTAAATTCAGATATTCTATCTTTATTGGTAATAAATTGTTTATACCATTCAATAGTCATCTCAATAGCTGCTGAAGCATTCATTTTAGGAAACCAGTTTAACTCTGCCCCGGCTTTATTAATATCCAGTTTAAGAAGACCTGCCTCATGTGGCTGATTTTCTAACTGCATTTCTTTATAACTTCCCTGCCCCCATTTATCAATTGCTAATTCTACCATGTTTTTAACAGGCAGCGCGTCTGCTGTATGAGGTCCAAAATTGTAAGCCTGTCCAAATGCTACTGCATCATTATTAAGGTTAACACCTAGTATCAAATATGCGATCACAGGTTCTAAAACATGTTGCCATGGACGTACAGACTTAGGATTTCTTATTATGATTTGTTCATTCTTTGATAAAGCTCTGGCAATATCCGGAATTAACCTGTCTTTAGACCAATCTCCTCCACCAATAACATTTCCTGCACGGGCAACAGCTATTCCTTTTTTATGCTTATCATACTCTTTAATGTTAAAAAAAGAGTTACGATAGGAATCAATTACCAACTCAGTACAAGCTTTACTGGCGCTGTAAGGATCATATCCGCCAAGGCGGTCATCTTCTCTGTAAGGGTAAACCCATTCATTATTATGATATACTTTATCGGTAGTAATAAGTACAACAGAACATGGCTTATCTAAAATTCTCACAGCATCAAGAACATTAGCCGTACCAATTGCGTTAACTTCGAACGTCTCCGCAGGTATTTCATATGAAAGGCGTACAAGCGGTTGCGCAGCTAAATGAAAAATATAATCCGGCTGAAAACTTAAAATTTCGCTATGTAATCTATCTCTATCCCGTAAATCTCCAATGACTGAATTGCAGATTTTTTCTCCTTCTATCATATAGAACAAGTCATCCCTTGTTAATGGTTCTAAGGCATAGCCTTTTACATCAGCACCTAAAAGAGATAATGTTTGTAACATCCATGCCCCTTTAAAGCCGGTATGACCGGTCAAAAAGACCTTTTTTCCGCTATATTTAGATTTAAGATATTCTAGCATATTACCAAATTTTCCATTTAGCCTCTCCGGTACTCCAAAGTTGTTCCAATTCAATTCTGTCTCTAAGCGCATCCATAGGTTTCCAAAAACCATGATGTTTAAAAGCACTTAATTGTCCATCATTAGCTATCTCAATAAGGGGCTTTTTTTCCCATTGTATATCATCCATATCACCTTCAAGATAATCAAATATACCAGGCTCCAGAACAAAAAATCCACCATTAATCCACATACCGTCTCCCTGAGGTTTTTCTACAAAGTGATCAACATGTCCATCGTCATTCATCTCTATATTACCAAATCTTCCCGGCGTTTGAACTGTTGTAAGTGTTGCCAGCTTTTTGTGGTTTTTATGAAATCTAACCAGTTCGGATAAGTTTATATCAGCCACCCCATCTCCATAGGTAAGCATAAATGTTTCGTTATCAAGATATTTTCTGATTTTTTTAATTCTTCCTGCAGTATTAGTATGAAGCCCTGTATCTACTAAAGTAACTTTAAACGATTCAGAATTAGAAAAATGCACGTCAACTTTGTTTTTTTCCAGTTCGATAGTTACATCAGAATTATACAGATAGTAATTTAAAAAATACTCTTTTATAGACTGGGCTTTGTATCCAAGACACAAAACAAAATCATTATAGCCATAGGCTTCATAAATTTTCATGATATGCCATAAAATAGGTTTACCACCTATTTCCACCATTGGTTTTGGCCTGGCTTCGGTTTCTTCCATAAGCCTTGTCCCCAAGCCTCCTGCTAATATTACTACCTTCATTTTTTTATAATTCTATATATACGTTATCATTTAAAGGATAGGTACAACAAAGCAGATACTCATCCTGTAAAAGATCTTCACGTTCTTTGATTCCTATCATTTTAGTTTGTCCTGTTATTACTTTACCTTTACAAGTACTACAATTTCCTGTTTGGCATGAATATGGAAGCTCAATATCAGCATCAAGTGCTGCTTCTAATATACTTTTGCCTTTCACAACTTCGAGGTTAACCTCTTTATTCTCAAAATTTAAAACAACGTTTCGCGTCTCAATGTCAACAAAATCCTTTGGATCTTTAACCAATTCAAACTCTTCTGAGAAAATTGCCGATTCAGAAACATTAACAGATAATAGAGCTTTTTTTACGGATTCTTTTAATCCTACCGGCCCGCAAATGTAATGTACACTTTGTAAAATGGCATTATCGGCTTTTAATATCTCCAATGCCTTTTTATCATCAATCCTTCCCTGAATTATATTAGGTGCGGCTGCATAAACCTTAAGTTCAGTATGAAAATGCGTGACAGAAAATCTATCCGGATTTTTGTTTAGCAACTCATGAATCTTATCAATAAATATTGTTTTTTCATGATTTCTATTCCCGTAAAGCAGGTTTACCTTTAAATCAGGTTCTGTTGCCAAAACTTGTTTTGCGATTGACATCAGGGGTGTAATTCCGCTTCCAATACCCCATAAATACACACTCTGCAATTCTCCTCCGGTATTGGTGAAAACGAAATCACCCATAGGAGGCATAACTTCTATCATATCACCTTCCTTAACCCTGTCATTAATATGGTTTGAAACAATGCCATTCAAAACCCTTTTTACGGTGATTTCCAGAAAATCATCAATACCAAAACAAGAAGAAAATGAATAAGGCCTGATATATCTACGCCCATTTATTCTAACAATCAAAGTTATATATTGCCCTGCCAAGTATTTTATTTTCTTAAGCCCGGGTTGCTTAAAACATAACGTAACTGTATCATCAGTTTCTTTTCTTACTTCTACAACTTTAAGAGTAAACGTATTCATATTCTTTATTAGTAAACTATCCTATAACAATATCTAAGGAGTTGAAGCAATTTCATAAAACCTTCAGATAACACATTATCAATCAATTTCAGCATCAATTATTCCATTACCTTCCTATATAACCTTCGTAGTATTAGAAAAACAACTGTTAAAAAAACAGCTAAAAAACCACCTCCAATTATACCTTTCAATTTCCCTAATCTTTCTTTGATCAATGGATAGATAGGAGTATCAATTATCTGTATCAAAGGGGTTTCTTTACGCACATTAACTTTTGCTAATTCAGTTTGCTTTACTAGTTCGGCAAGTGTGGCAGAATTAGTCTGAACATCTACCTGTTTTCTCGAAGAAGGTACCCTTTTAATATTTAAGGCAGGGTTTAGGTTAAATGTACGGTCATTTGCTACTGCAACACCAGTTAATGAATTATTAAGCTCTCCGCGAATAGAGTCTAACTGCCTCTGTAAGATAGTCATGTTTAAACGGGCCTTTTTACTTTTCGTTTCAGCGTAAAAATCAGAAACTACTTTTGCCAGTGATTCACAAAATAGTTTTGAGAAAGTTTCATTCAAAGATTTTACTTCAACACTAATGATAGATATTTTTTTATCCTTTTGTAAAACAACAAGTCCCGAATTTGATATGTTAGCGTAAATTGTACCCAAAATACTATCTTGTTGTCTGGAAAAACTAGCTCTGTCCCTATTTGGCAAAAACTGAATACCCTTAAGTTTAGGATTTTTATCCCAGCCTTTTCTTAAATCATTGCTTTGAATATATAACTCTGCAAGGGAAATAGTTTTACCTTTTAACTGTACAGGCTCAAGTAAAGTTTTTTCAACCATGCTGCGAGACTTAAACAATTCTATCAGGTTACTTCCTGCAAAAGCTCCACCGCCACTGCCACCCAAACCTAAACCCAGGTCAGATAAACCAAGGGCGCTTCCCAGACCCGTATTTTTTTCATCTTCAAGAGCAAAAGTAAGCGAAGCTGTATATATAGGTTTTTTACTCATAGAATATGCTAATCCTAAAGCCCCTCCTATAAGACCTGCTAATACAATTATTTTATACTGAAACAATAAATAAAAGAACCATTCTCTAACAATTCTCATTAAATCTTTTAAAGTAACTTCTTCTTCCTGGCTGTTATTTAATTCGATTTTTTCCATTCTACACTCCCTAATTAATACTTATAATAGCGATTACAACTCCAGCCAGACTGGTCAAAACGCTTGCTAAACCTACAACTTCACCTGTAGTCATTTTTTTGTTCTCCGGTTTTGCTGGCACTACTATCTGAGAACCGGGCTGAACTTCCGGATACGACCTGAAAAACAGGAAAGAGCCTGTAACATCTGCCTTTCCATTAGGATAAATTATGTACGATTTTTTTTTCCAGCCTTTGTTATCAACACCGCCTACGGAATTGATATAGTATTTAAACCCTTTGCCTTTACGATATGGTATTTCAGAATTTAAAAGAACATTACCCGATACTTTTACTCCTTCATCAAAAGTTGCCACTTCGATTTCATCACCGGGAAAAAGCAGTACATTTGAATAGTGTTTTTCATCCTTCATTATTCTTTCCCAATCAACAGGTATGGTTGTATACTTCAGCTGAGTTACTTTCTCAGTCAATTTTTTCTGTATCGTATCGCCTTTCCCTAAATTTAAATCAATCCTGCTCAAATCTTCAACCTGACTGCTTTTTATCGGCCTCTTAATTTTTACTCCTAAAATATTTGCTTGAGACGTCAATCCTCCCGCACGCTTTATAATATCATAAATTCGTTCATCCTTATTCTCAAGAACATAATTACCCGGATAAATAACTTCACCTGTTAAAACAACCATCTCGGGCTGTTCAAAAACAGGAAGCTTCCTGATATTAACTACATCATACGGAAGCAGTTTTATGTTATTAAGCTGCTCATTATTCTCAGCCTTGATTTCAAGATTTATAACTTCTACCTTACGGGGGTTAGCATTATCAATATCTTCAGCCCTGATCATTCTTGCGATTTCTACTTTTTTAGAAGCAGCTCCGGTTAATCCCCCAGCCTCGATAATAAGATCATTCAACGTGAGGTTTTCGAAAAAGCTATATGTTCCTGGCTTTTTTATTTCACCTCCAATAACCACATTGTAACTTTCTTTAAAATCCAATAAAGAATATATTGTCAATACATCTTCTTTCTTAAGTTCTAGATTAGATGCAGGATTACCTGTAATCGCATCAGCCAAATTAACTTCAACAATTTCGGTAGTAAGATCTCCTTTTTGCCTTACAAGTCTGGCCCTCATTGTATACGCATCTTCCCTTAATCCGTCAGCTTTAGCAATCAGATCGCTAATGCGCATTCCTTGTATAAAGGAATACTGGTTTG